>Ga0315279_10006746_pt1 | contig 14415 bp, 10 predicted proteins | sample YL17G06_20_MG_FD_203694 | JGI IMG/M metagenome (GOLD analysis project Ga0315279, IMG submission 203694) | Sediment microbial communities from Yellowstone Lake, YNP, Wyoming, USA - YL17G06_20 | ecosystem: Environmental > Aquatic > Freshwater > Lake > Sediment | place: USA: Wyoming | collected... | reverse complement strand
AAGGTCTCAAGAGTCTCGTATCTCCTCATGACTCACCTCAAGAGAGAGATACGCGACTCACCTATTACACTTAGAAATCGAATTTAGGAACAGGCATGCGCGCTATCACAGCAGATCAGAGCCCTTGAGATACGGTGACAGTATTAAGGAAAGAGGGGACATTCACGAGCGCGCTGTTGATTCGTCCGCCATTTTCAGTGAACAGGTAGAATTTAGTTTCTACGTCTGCTTTGCCGATGAGAGTAACGCTGATGGTGTTCGAAGCAATGTCATGCGCAACCGACGAGATGTCTGATGTTCCAACGACAGCCCTTACGTATCTGGCTATGGTGTCGAAGTCAGCGTATACCGGGTTGTACCGGGCTATGGCGCTGGCAATGTTGGCCGTTGCGGCGCCGAAATTCTGATAACCCATTGCCTCAATGTTTTCTTCGTGTGTGAAAAAGCAGCCGAAAGTCATAGAGTCCAATGATCTTTTGATTCGCATGACGGCCTCTGACGTGACGCCTTGAACGGTTTTTCCTCCGCCTAATATCCAATCGGGGTCGCGTTGTGAATAGTAGGGGTATGGACTGCTGAGCACATTGAAGAAGTCTTGGAAGGGTGGTTTTGACCAGTCAGCGATGATGTATGAAGGGTTTGTGGACGGATGTTGATAGAGTGTGTATGGTCCCACTTTCCAATCGAATTGTTGTCCGAAGCTCATGCCAAAGTCTAGCTCGTCGCCGCGGAACTCGACACCTCGGTCTCTCATGCCTGGAGCCAACGCCACTCCCGTCTCGTAGAAATGGGCGTGCCAGGATTTTGCCATTGGGAAGCTGTCGCCTCCATTGTAGAAGAAAGCGTCGAACTGCGTCCAATAAGCCTGCGCCTCTGCCTCGGTGTCTATGTTGCCCCAGTCGTTTACTGTCCTCTCATGTATGGCACAGATCGCTTTTCCACCGTTGACGTATCGTGCGAGATTATTCTTGTCGCCGGAATTCATGAAGGCCGCTATTACAGGAATGAAACCGTTAGTCTGGTCGATGTAGCTGTACGGGCCGTTGGCATCGTCAATTCGCATCGTTACAAAGGGCAGCATTCCTTGCATCACGAAGGGTTTTCTGGCTGCCCAAACTAGACTTCTCCAGAAGATGTCGTCTAACCCCTTGAAATATCCCAAGACTCTCCAGTCGAGAAACTCGTATGATGTCCATTGGACGGCCTTTCCTTGACCGTAGTTTTTGGTTATTAGGAACGGATTCTGATTCATTGTCGCAAGTATTTGTGAATTATCTGACACTTCAAGCGAAGGTACTGTGATGGGAGTTTCCAAAGGAATGACTTCTCCGTCCGAATGCAGACTTGTAATGTAAGTTTCGTTCACCTGTTGCGGAAGAATAGGCATATCTCCAACACGGATTCCTAGTGAGAAGTCATCAGCGCTCCCAGCATCCGAGTTGTTTTCGTATGTCTGGAACATGACTCTGGCCTTTGATGCGTCAACGGGTACAGTGTAGTCTGTTACACCAAATCTCTTCCATGCAGTTAGAAGTCCTTGTTCGCCCGAGTCATATGCGGGGATCTCTCTTCCAGAACCATCAATGAATTGCAGTTTGGTTCTGGCAATGTCCTTCACGGGATTGTAGATCGGAGTCAGTCTTATCGACGCCCAGCCGAAGAAGTATTCAGGGCCACTCAAGAGATCAGCGTGGTCAACATAGACCTCGAACGTGTCGTTTGTTACGTTGACTTGTCCTAGATCGTATTCCGCAAAATCACTGCCCGAACTAACGTCCAAGTATTTCTCTCTTGGATTACTGGGTTGGGACCCGTAGTAGTACCTCAAGACGTTGGGTGCAGAGTTAGTGTGGTACAAGTTTGCTTTCATCTTGTAGGTGCCGTTTGGAACGGCAGCATAGAATCTCATTATTGGCAAGGTTTCTCTTGGTCCCCCAAACACTCCTGGATATCCACGTTGGCTCCATTCGAACTCGTCCCAAAGGTTGTCTCTCAAATTAAGCAGAGCAGGGTTCGCGAACGTGTTCAAAACAGGTTGCTGATGCTCGTTTTCCCAGCAATTCACAATTATGTCCGTGTCACCAGTAGGACTACCATACTCTGAGCATGCAAGCCACGCCGAAAAGGACACCTGGGCAGTTCCGTTTCGAATCCAAGCTTGCCAAGGTGTCAGATCAATATCTTGATAGGCCCAATCTCCCTGTGACGACGAGAGGTTCCAGTAGAAAGCGTTGCTGCCAGTGTGCGGACCGATGTATCCTGATGGAGGCTTTAGTCCAGCCGAAAACTCTAGCTGGTTCGGTCCTGTCGGGATCCATCCGATCGTTCCCTGCTCTGCCCAAGGGTTAGTCAAGAGTTCATTTGAATATGCGGACCAGACGATATCGTTGGCAGGCGGCTTGACTTCGGGATTTCTGATTTCCACCGACTGCACGTTCACGGTTCCTTTCCTTGTAAAATTGAAAATGTCCTTGGCGTACTCGTAGATGGGTACGTTTCCTCCCGACGGTTGTGCTTCTGTGGCAAGTTCTATCCATGCCCAGCCGAAGAAGTATTCGGGGCCACTCAAGAGGTCAGCGTGGTCGACATAAACTTCGAACATGCTATTAGTTACATTGATCAGCCCCAGATCGTACACTGCAAAATCGCTACCAGAGCCCACGTCAACATACTTTTCTCTCGGATTACTAGGTTGGAACCCATAATAATATCTTAGGACGTTTGAGGCACTACCAGTGTGGTACAGGTTTGCTCTCATCCTGTAATTGCCGTTTGGAACGGCAGCATAGAATCTCATTATTGGCAAGGTTTCTCTTGGTCCCCCAAACACTCCTGGATATCCACGTTGGCTCCATTCGAACTCGTCCCAAAGGTTGTCTCTCAGGTTGAGCAATGCAGGATTTGTGAAAGTGTTCAAAACGGGCTGCTGATGTGCATCTTCCCAGCAGTTTACCACTATCTTCTCGCTGGTGTTAACGGGAGGCGTGTCTTCTTTGAAAAGGAATGAATCGAAATTCACCAGGCCAGCACCGTTCGAAACGGCGGCTTTGATGTATTCCTCTTGTGAAGCAGTAAGATACGTATAGTTTGGGTCTAGATTTTTATGGCCAATTATGACGAGAGAGTGTTTGCCCAAGTCGGAAGGAACCTGTTCCTTCGAGATATCAAGAGTCGAGTATGGTATACCAAAATAATCGAGGTAGGGTTTAATGAAATTCGTGAAGTCGGAGGCTGAGGGAGACGCTGAATTGATCAAGACGACCGTGTCAGCGTATTCCTGCGAATATACTTCTGCTTTCACGAATGTGTTCGCGCCGATGTTGGCACTCAGAAAACTCACAAGCAAGGTTGAAAAAGTTAGGAGGAACACGATTCTTCTGTCCATACCCCATCGTCTACACTAACAATACATATGTACGACCTCTTAGGATTTTTGGAGAATAGCTCTAGAACAATCTTCCAAATTCACGGAGCAATCCCATGCACATAGCGCAGGTTCGAATTTAGGATTGAAAATTAGAAAGATTAGTACAATCGCGCGCGCTATTTAGTCTTGTTCTAGTTGCTTCACTAGCCATTCTCTGAATTTTTGGCATTCAGAATCAAATCCTATCAATCTGCACAATGTTGCGCGCATGCGTGTTCCTAAATTGGTCTGAAATGGTTTTCATTCGCCTTTTATGATTTGGAGACAGTTTCGGACTTCGCATTTGTTCCTGAATTCCTTGCCGCAACCAGCCTTCTCGAACCCGCAGAAGTCTGCAGAACGGAATTAAAACCATTTTTAACCATTTTCGGAACAAGCATGCGCGTTAAACTACCATTCCCGAATCGATATTTTTGATTGCTAGCGCGCGAGAGCGCGCGCCTCTTTAGAAACGTCGACTTAAGCTTTGCTGAAAACCTTTTGCACGGTTGTTTTCACGCTTCTGGCTCTGGGAGCTGGCCTCTAGCACATCTTGCCCGACGCATTTTGCTGTTTGGATCGGTTGTTTGCAGATTGAAAGGAAACCAAACAAATAATCGTCATATGCAACGATGAAGTTTGAAAGGGATAAGTTCGGAACTTTGGTTTCTCTGCTTTCTTTCTGCCTAACGCCCTTGTACATGATGTCTTGCCCTAACACAGTCACATTCCGAAAGTACTGCTTCAAAAGCAGTTCAAATTCTTCCTGTAACAACTCCCTTAGGTGGAAAGGATTAGGCCACCACAACGCAATTCTTTTCCCGTTTGGACAACCAAAATACGCGGTTCCATTTGGATTAAGCACTCTCGCAGTCTCCGCCATGAATCTATGTTGATCCACTTCATTCAAATGCTCCAAGACGTCAAAACTGATTACCGCATCAAAAGCGCCTGAAACGAAATCAAGTTTCGTAACGTCCATCTGTCTAAACTCCAGATTTGCAGCTCTAAACTTTTTCTGGTCATATTTCATAGCCTCTGTTGATTTGTCCACACCGATGATTTTATTTACACCGTTCACGGCTAGATGGTGGGTTCCGTAGCCTGCTCCACAACCAGCATCCAAACAAACCAAGTTTTTCAAATATTGCTGAACCCATAGATACCTATGGATGTGGGATAGAACTGTGGCGTCATGTGAATGCACGGCTGACTGCCAATCCTCGACAAAAAGACGTTCGCCACCGCCCGTCACCCTCGCTGTTTTCGTCAATTTGAACCTGTTATCCATACGGCGCCAAATCAACCACATAGAGCGAAAAGCCTTGGTTGGGTATGAATTGCCTTCAACCAGTAACCGCAGCTTTCTGCGCATAAAAGTCGTCTCCGCGTATTCAAGCTATATAGAAAAGCAAGAGTGATATATAAGCGCAGGCGACATTCTGTGGTGGTCATGCCTCAGGAAATCTTGAGAAGTCAGAGTTTCTGCAAATTTCACCGTTACGGTTACCCTGAGCCTCTTGAGAGTCTTCGCCAGAAGGCAGTATTGGGGCTGTGAAAACAAGCGCTAATGCACATTGTACCTAGTTACTTCGGTTCAGCTATAACTTTTCCGCATCTGTCTTTTTTGGTTGGTGGTGGTTGGATAAGACTTTACCCTCGTGTGTGGGCAAGCGCCGATGGTTCCTTTTTGACCGACCGTCGGCAGCGTCGCCATGAGCGCTTTCTGGAATTCCCAATTTCCTTCCACACACGTAGTTCCTATACTCCTGTACCTATGCCGTCAGAAATTGCCTTGGGGATTGGGAAAAGGAAAACAAGACTTTTGCGCTTTATTACCTATAAACCGAAGGTATGTACTCATTTAGTGTAGTACACTAAATGGCAGCCCTTACGATATTGAAGTGCTTTCCTGTTTTCCTTGGGGGTTATCCGCGATTTTCCTGTTCCTTTATCCTTTGCAGATTTCCATGTTTATTTTTTCCTTTTTTTCCTTCAGGAGCTTCCTGAGAATATACTATGGGACAAAGACGGGTTTGCGCGCGCGACGCATATGATTAATCGTAAAGCGAAAAGTCTTAATTGGGTGTTTGATGCCTTCAACTAGCAACCACAACTTTCGGCGCATAAAGTCGTCTCCGCGTATTCACGCCATAAAGAAGAATGGAAATTGATACGAGAAGCTTACCTTTCTCCTTGAACACGATTTTCAACCCTATAGCAAACGTTAGCATGTATAGTATCAGAAAGTCGCTTTTCCATCCTTGTTCAAGGTTAATGCGAAGCTATCTTTCCTTGTTTGAATACGTAGCGCGCATGCCTGTTCCTAAATTCGTTTGCGAGGTGGCTTGTGCTTCTGGTTTTGCTTGGTCTATCGATGGTGATGTGCCTTGGGATACGAGAAGCTACGTTCGGAAGGCACGATCCAACTCCATCGCACTTGAAAAAGGGAATTTAGGAACACACATGCGCAGTATCAGGGTTCTCAAACACGTTAATGCTTGAAGTCAAGCACCTTTCTTTATTGTCATGATTATTTTTTCGAATTCTTTTTCCTCCATGTATGGGAACATTGGGAGGGACAGAATCTTTGAATAGAGTTTTTCTGCACAGGGAAAGTCTCCTTTCTTGTAGTTTGTAGTCTTCTTGTAGTATGAAAAGTAGTGTATTGGCGGGTAATGGACTCCAGTTATGATGCCGTTCCTTTGTAGGTGGAGATAGAGCTTGTCTCTTGTCAGAGGATAGGGCTTCTCCACTTTTACGACCAAAAGGTGATAGACACCGCAACGGCGGCTACTGGTCTCTGGATCGTGCATCATCTGGATTCCGTTGATCTTTTCTAGCTCCTCTTTGTACCTCTTTGCTATTTCACGCCTCGACTCAGTCATTGAATCTATCTTTTCCAACTGCTTCAGCCCTATTGCAGCTCCGATCTCGCTCATTCGAAAGTTGAAACCTAGATCGGTAACATCATACCACAATGTGGTGGCTTTCTGTCGGGGAGTTTTCGTCTGGCAGTGGTTTCTCACAAAGAATGCTCTATCTCTAATTTCCTTGCTGTCTGTAACCAGCATTCCTCCTTCTCCCGTCGTCATATTCTTTGTGGCATAGAAGCTGAAACACCCTGCGTCGCCAAAACTGCCGACTTTCTTTGTATCGACTGTTGCTCCGTGAGACTGGGCACAGTCTTCAACCATCCATATTCCATGTTCTCTTACCATACGACTGATTTTCCTCATGTCGCAAGGAAACCCGTAAAGGTGGACAGGCATCACACATTCTATCCTGTTGTTGTTTTCAAGAAGCGTTTCCAATTTCGAAGTGTCAATTTCTCCGTCCTCAGCGACGTCGCAAAACGTTGGCTCGGCTCCAACCCATCTTACAACATTTGCCGTTGCCACAAAGGACATTACTGGAACCGCGACCTGACCTTTCTTCTTCACATGTAGCGCGTCAAGAGCAAGGTAAAGCGCTGAAGTGCAGTTGTTCGTCGCGACTGCATACTTGCAACCGATGTAATCAGCGAAGGCCTTTTCAAACTTTTCAGTTTCGGGGCCCATGGTAAGCCAGCCGGATTTCAAGACTTTGCGGATCTCATCTATTGTTTCCTCACCCACAACGTTCTGAGGTTTATACAAGGGTATCTTTATGGACATTATATTCCTCCTTATTAGTCACTGTTCCTGCGCCGTAAATTCTCGAAAACCATCTTCCAACGGTTTTTGTGACTTCTTCCCAAGTATACAGGTTCAAATCCCAAATCAAGATAGGTCTTGATGGCAGGAAGTCTATAATCATCAGTATCCAAGACTACTTTCTTTAGACCCCTATTTCTGAAATAGTGCAGTGCTGCGAGAGTAAGTATATGTCCCAGCCGTTTACCTTGGTGTTCGGGAGTCACAGCCAACATGTGAATGTATCCGACTTCAGACCTGTCGACAGAACGTCTGAGAGAACAGACGGTCCCAACTGGCTCATCTTTTTGAGTTAGGAAAAAAAGACCTTCAGGATCAAATCCCTTACTGTTTAGAATTTCGTTCATAATGCTTGCAGACAAGTGTTGCTCAAAGGAAGTCCTCACAATCCTGATCCATGATTCCTCGTCTCCTTTCCTGTAGGTTCTGATTCGATATCCTAAGGGAACGCTTGTCTCATTGAGGTCGTCAAGATTAACGAGCTGCATTCGCAACTGTGTATTAGGTTTGTCCCTGATCCAATCAACAACATAGAAGAAAACCTTGGATATCTTTCGAACTGGATCGGAACGTGCCGATGTCATCGGAAACACCTGTTATTTCACACGGGTTTTTTAAGTCAACGGCTCCTGCAACCAGGCCGAACGTATGTCCTACTTGACTGTGTACTTTCCTTCATAGAACAACCGTATGTTGTGGACGTATTTTTGATGATCAAAGTACTTTGAGCAAATCTCAAATTCCTTCCGCTGATAGTCATTGTAAGTGGATTCGTTGTCAAGATCCTCAATATCTGCATTTATTTTCTCAGCCAGAATCTCGCTGGTTGTGTATACCGTCCGAAGAGATCTGAAATCCCCAGTAAAGAACGCGGGTTCGTATACGGCGAAACTGATCCCACCGCTAAACACGTTCTCTACGAAGTAGCCATCCAACCCCTCACCAAAAGTCAACGCCCACTTAGCCTTTGAGACAATTTCTTTGTATTCTTCGTAAGTCAGGTCTTGAATGACTTGAATTCTGAGCCGTGAAAAACGAGTCGCAATGAGCGTTAATATCTTGGTTTTCATTGGATGCGAATCTGGAGATACGACCATCAGATTCTCTTTTTCCAAATAACCTCTCCTGTTGTATTGTTCAGGGCTTAAGAACCAAGACAACTTGTGCAAGGGAATACCCAGCCTCTTTCTCACTTCGGGAGTTGAGTATTTTTCATGTGCCGTTGTACACGTCACGTTTCCAAGTTTTTTCAGTCTTTCGATGTACTTTGGATGAGACAATTCCTCTGAAAATTCATCTATATTCTGGAGCAGGATGTTGAAATGTAGTCCTTTGATCTTGCTTAGCTTGAGATAATCCTGATTCTTCAGATTGTTCAAGAATTTTTCGATTGCATATTCTGGTATGTGTATCATCAAGTATTGAAGATCACCGAAATAAGATAGAACTTGTGGAAACCTGTAAATCCGATTTTGATTTCTGAATTTTGTGTATCTTAGAAGCAGTGGATCGCCCGGTACCGTGCACATGGTAGTTTCTGCTCCGTGTATGTGCTTGAGCCTTGCTGTTTCTTCAAGGATGGAGGAAATCGACAATATCCCTCCGTTGACTATGTCGAATCCCGGCGTCAAGAACATGATTAGTCTCTTGGTATTAGGCAAGTAATTCTTTTGTAGCAGTTCATCTTGGATTGGTTTGATCTTGACGTTTCTCATACGATCAAATGGTGAGCGTAGAACACTCATCAATGTTCGTCGCAGAATCATCTTGAACCTGGTTGCCATCTGGACAATGTCTCCTTAACGTTCCCTCGCTCGAGCGCGCGCATGCGTGTTCCTAAATTGGTGTAAAATGGTATTTATTCTTCTTTTGCCTGTTCACGCCCGATACGGGCTTGTTTTGCAGTCAAGTCTTGGCCGTGCTGAGGATGGAAAATCATGGATTCGGGCATCAAGCCGATCTGATCATCGCGGAGCCTTAAACCGCGACCTTCAGCTTAACCCTCCACAGTTCGAGAAAGGCGGACACTGCAAGAAGGCCGAAAGCTGACGCGAGGCCTAAAATTGCCCCCAAACCACAAAAGACGAATTAAGACCATTTTTAACTATTTTCGGAACAAGCATGCGCGCTATCCTTGAAAGGATTTACAATCCTTCGTCGGGCCTGTCTTCCGGATAGGAGTCGACGTGAACGACGTAGCACTGATACGTAAGCCTGCCAGAGGCATCGAAGCTTCCAAATTCGATTTTTCCTGTCACCTTTGAACAAAGCCCCTCCCAGCGTGAGTAGTTCTCCGATTAAATCTTCTGGAATCTGATCCAAGTCATGGTTCATTGTTTCGTACATTATTCGATTGCGGACAAAGATTCCGAAGAATCGCGGAATCTCTGCAAAAGTCCTCTTCGTGGTCACCTCGCCATAATGGATCACGATCGTTGATGGATCATAGAGGATCTTCCATCCTGAAGAAATAGCTCTATGGCACCAGTCCGTGTCTTCGAAAAGACAGGGGGTGAAGATCTCATCCAACAAGCCTATGTTTTCGATCGTTTTCTTTTTGATCAAGAGTACCGATCCCGCAGCGAAATCAACTTCATAAGGTGGACCGTTAGTTTCGATCACTTTTTCTTTGGATCGCGGCTGATTACAAGTAACGATGCCAATAGTTTCATCACTTTCTAGTATCTTGTGTAATCTGGCCAACCATCCATCTGTGAATACTTCTATATCGGTGTTGAGAAGAAGATAGTTGTCCGCGTCGCAGGCTCGTATTCCTTGATTGTTGGCCTTAGCATAACCAAGGTTCTGTCGGTTGCATATCAGGTGTACCTGAGGATACGCTTTCTTCACGAATTCAGCACTGCCATCGATGCTTCCATTATCCACTAGTACAATCTCGTATTGGAGACCCTTTGTCTTTGCAATAATGGAACTCAATGCGCATTGCAGAAGATCTTTGCCGTTGTAGTTGACCATGACGATGCAAACCCTAGTCCTTTGTGTTTTTCTCGTTTCAGTGGCCAATTTGGAACACTACAGCCATTTTCTTCAATCGACGAAGCGTGCCCGCTCTACACATTGTCGGATGATCGAAGAGAACATGATTGTCTCGGGTCTGGTTCCTAGCACAATTGATATCTTAGCGCGCGCACATACCTAAACTTTCCCTTTGTTAATCGGATTTTGATCTTTCAAATAGATTTCATTCAGTGGCTGAAAAGCGCAACATTTCTTGGGCTAAGGCGGAACGTTGGCGCATGCGAGAAACATGTCGGCAGTTACGTGCTTTCTTTGAATGCGGACTCAACTTTCTGCACTACGTTGTCCCAAGTGAACTTTTCTGCTGTTTCGTAACCTCCTTCGACAAGCCGATCCCGAATGCGATCATTCTGCAGAACACTGACCATGTGTTCCGCAAGCTGTTTTGAATGATCTGGCTCTGACATAAGACAGTTATGGCCATCAGGGGCATAGTCCAAGTTGCCTTTGCAGTTTGTCATGACGACCGGAGTACCGCAAGCCATGGCCTCCAAGGGCGGCGCGCGCTAACGTTGCTTCTTCGCTACGGTTTGTGTATATAGTCTATGAGTCTCTCAATAGATCGTAACAGAATGTTGATGATTTTCGACGCAACCCCAAGGCCTGAAAACATTGTCCTCAAGTTGTTTGTATCAGCTTTATCGAGTGCACCGAAAACACAGATTGTGAACACGTAGATTGCTGCAAACGTTCCAGTCCCGACAATAAGCTCTGCCCATGCCAAAGTCTGCAGTGCCTGCATCAAAAGATACGTTATTGCAGCTGCGAGAAGAGATGCAACTAATATCTTCGCCATCGTCACGTAGTCAACTTTTACTTCGTATTTTTTCCATAAGTAGTAGGTTTCACAGAAAAGCCTTGGAATCGCTGCAAGCAATATCCCAAGTATAACGCCCGTAATACCTAACGTTGGTATCATAAGAAAGGCTAAGGGGATACCTGCAATCAGGGTCAACAGACTCAGTAACATAAGCATTGTTGTTTCACCCAGAGCTGACATCAAACTGGTCATATTCAGGTCTCCAAAAATAACAAACAAATATCCGATTGCCTGCAACGTAAGCAGAAAAGGTGCGGAGATCCACTTATCTCCAAAGAGTGTGCTCACCATCTGACTTGAAAGTGTCATCACGACCAACGTAGCGGGCACGAGAAGCACGGCAGCATATTTCACTGAAGATCCAAAGACTGTCTGAAGTGTACGCCTTTCCTTGATCGGATCAATTTTCGCAAATGCAGGAAACAATACTGTCGAAACAGGGACAGTAAAGAAAGTTAAAAGAACGGTGAAATTGACTGCGACTCGATAGTTGCCGACAGTGGCGTCATTACAGTAGAGTGCCATCTCAAAAGCAAAGAACTGTGTGAAAAAACCTGCCAGAATTGATGATATTGAAAGCGGAATTCCAAAACGCAGCAACTTCTTCAGAGTTACAAGCATGCTCGAATGTCTATCTTTTATCTTTTTCAATCCACGTGTCAGAGTGTAAAGGATGATCAGACCTAGGCCACCTGTGAAAAGTAAGGAAAACGTATGTCCTAAGAGAGCCCCCAATGCTCCGTAACTGAGAAGCACTAGCAGTGGGGACAATACACTTTTTATCACAGCTTGGCACAGCATGGTCAGTGAATTGTAGCCCATCCGTTCGAAACCCACAAACATGGCTTGAGACGCAGACAATAATGACTGTGCAAGTATTACAATTGAAGCTATTGAAACCAGATTTCCAGCATCTGGTCTACCCAAGTATGCAGTCGCTAGAAAACCGGCTAAGAGCAGTGACAATAGCGATAAGCCAGCTCCAACTACAATCTTGAATGCTAAACCAGTGATAATCACATCATGGATGGAGTGCTCCTCATTAGTGCCTCTATAATAGGCCACGTATTTTATCAGGGCAGCGTTCATTCCCCAGTCCTGGAATAGACTGAAAGTTTGGGATGGAATCAAAGCAATGGAATATAGACCATATTGCTCTGGTGAAATCACTCTTGCCAGAACTACTGTGCCAACGGCTAGTATTATGTTAGACAGCGAGGTTCCTGCGAAAAGCATGAAACTTCCTGCTGCTGACACTTTACCTATTTCCGACGCCTTGTCCAAAAATGTTCTCCCATCCCACTATTTTTCCTCAAGTCTTACAAATGGAGCGACTGTTCGTTTTCGCACGCTCTTCTCATCTTTGTTGATTAGAAAGTATTATGTCGGAAGGCGTAAGATATAATAGTCACGATACAGCAATAATAGTATACAAGAACAGCACTTAAACACTTGAACATTTAAAGAAGCGACAATAAAAAATGGCTAACAAGCGTTTAACGATAACCTAGGGGTTGAGCAATGACCTTGATCTCAGAGAAGACGTATTTTATTGTTCCAGTTCTACTCGTATTTCTGCTAGCTGCAACAAGCGTATTCGCGCCGTACAGTTCATCCACCTACATTGGGAATCATGGAACAATAAGCTATTCGTCAAGCGCGCGCTCGTATCAGAGCGAATTGCGTGGGGTTCTGGTAAAGTATATTTCTAATTATGTACATGATGACGACCTTATTTGTCAAACACTTGCCAGCTATGGCATCAATGCAGTGTATTTGGAAGTCAATTTATTGGCTTGGACAGGCTACGTTCTTAAAGATTTCCAGAGCATGATAGACGCCTGCAAAAAATACGGCTTGGAATTTCATGTTCTCGTAAAATACGCAGGGTATGACTCAGGCTATACTGACGGTTCAGAATCTGGTTACCCATACGGTTTGAAGGGCTCCAACCCAGATTGGCAAGCAGTGGATATTGATGGCAACTATGTGGGCTGGTCTTGTCTCCAAAGAGCATCAACAAGAGCGCGTATCAAGCAGGTAATTGAGACTATGGTCACAGCCTTTCCAGACATTGTTGACATAAACCACGATTATATACGCTATCCAACCACGGACGTAATAGACGTATCAGACATCAACTTCAAAGTGTGCTACTGCAATGAATGCAAAGCGGCTTTCGACGCTTGGCTAGCAGCTAAGCGGAAGGCGCCAATCGCAAACTGGCGAACAGACTGCGCTTACCCAGATGGCAGCAGATGGAAGGATTTTGCAGAGTGGCGAGTTAATCCGATAAACAACATAGTCCGAGATGTGCGGCAATGGGCACTAGCCAAAAACCCAAATCTGATATTCACGGCGGACGTCTGGCGACCCTATTTCGGATGGACGCCTGATGAGTACAAATACGTCCTGGGTCAAGACCCTGCTTACTGGATTTCTCAAGGTTGGCTAGACTCTATTAATCCAATGGTATACGTTGACAACATGGCGTCACTCAACCACAGCATTAGCAACGTAATCCAGTATCAAACAGGTGACAACAAGGGTGCAATTCCGCTTGTGCCTTTCCTAACTCAAGGCGGCCCTGGGGCTGATGCTGGAGCACCTGTCACTGTTGATTTCTGGGTGCAGGAAATAGATTACCTGCGGCAAATGGGTTGCAACGGTTTCATAATCTGGAGGTACGGAGGCCCAGGCTTCAATGAACTCGATGTTCCCTTCACCGATATCAGACCATATCTCGCTGCGATACGAGATAGATGTGCCAAAGGAGTGTTCTCCGTATTCAAACAAACACAACCATTAGTAGTTGGTTCAACCATCATGTGGAATACTTTGCTTCCTACTACGGGAAAGGTTGAATATAGCCAGACACCAATGTTCACTGCCACACCCAAAAACGGGTCAGATTTGCCCTACTTGGACATCGACTACATACCCGGAACAATTCTATCTGAATCCATGTCGAACACGACTCACTCAATAGTCGTACCTCTTTCGCAACCATTCTACTTCCGCATAATGGACGTAGACTCTAACGTCGAGCTTGCAAGTCCAGTGTATCTAAATGCAGGCTAGCCTAAGCGAGTGAACACATAAGGCAGATTTGAACAAACTGCGCGCGCTCCTTCTATCCCTAGGATATATAGCAGGTTCTAAGGACATCAGGCAGAGGGGAGAAATTAGCTCGTCTTGGAGTTCCTGATACTCATTCTTCTAATGCTATGCGCGTTATGCAGGTTAAGCGCATTATCAGGGTTTTGAGATTTCCTGTCTTTGATTTGTTCTAGTTTTTTCGCGCGCTGGCTTGTCCCTAAAATGGTCTAAAATGGTATTTATTCCTTTTTGAGGGGGTTGGGTATGGGGAAACCCTGCTCCCTGCGGGATCTCCCGGGGCTCCCGTGACTTGCCATCCGTCAACACGGTCAGGGTTCGCCTGTCAAACAAGCCCG
>Ga0315279_10006744_pt1 | contig 14419 bp, 12 predicted proteins | sample YL17G06_20_MG_FD_203694 | JGI IMG/M metagenome (GOLD analysis project Ga0315279, IMG submission 203694) | Sediment microbial communities from Yellowstone Lake, YNP, Wyoming, USA - YL17G06_20 | ecosystem: Environmental > Aquatic > Freshwater > Lake > Sediment | place: USA: Wyoming | collected... | reverse complement strand
ACTCGGTGCGGTGCCGGTCGAGTCGCTCCCACTCGCGCTGCGCCGCGGCATCGTAGTACCGCTCGACGCGCCCTGGCTCATCCGCGGCCATCGTCATCCCTCGCGCCAACGCTCCCGCATGATGAGCCGATCCACCGGCGGGCGCTGTGGTGCCTCGGGCGATTCGGCCGGGTAGCCGAGCGGCACGACGACGATCGGGACGACCTCTTCCGGCATCCCGAGGAGCGCGCGGAGCTTCGCCGGGTCGAACGATGCGATCCAGCATGACCCGAGCCCTCGTGCGCACGCCGCGAGCAGCAGGTTCTCCGTCGCCGCGTGGGCATCGGCGTCGCCGCCGCCGATCCGCGTGTCGCGCACGACGCAGACGACCGCCGGCGCGTCGGCGATGAAGCCGTGCCACTTCGGATCGCCCATCAGGTCGCGCAGGGCCGCGCGGCGCGCTGCCTCGGTCACGACGACGTAGCGGAGCGGGTACGCCTCGCCCGAGCCGTATGGCGCCCAGCGCGCCGCGTCGATCAGTTCCTCCAAGAGCCCCGGCGGGAGTGGATCGCGGCGGTACGCGCGCACGCTCCGCCGCCCGCGGATCGCGTCGAACAGGTCCATGACAATTCCCCCCTTTGCGGTGGTCCCTATTCCCTATATCCCAATCACCTTCAACCGCGCGAAGCGGCGCTTGCCGACGCGCAGGATCGCGCCGTCCTTCGGCCGGATCGTCGCGTTCACGTCCGATATCTTCTCGCCGTCGAGGGCGACGCCGCCCTGCTGGATGAGTCGCCGCGCCTCGGACCGCGAGGGCGCAAGCCCGCCCCGGACGATGAGTTCCACGATGGGGATCTTCTCCGCCGCGACGGAGAGGTCGGGCACGTCCTCGGGGAGCTGGTCGCGCCGGGAGAAGACGCCCATGAACTCGTCGTCGGCCTGCTGGGCGGCCTCCTCGCCGTGGTACCGGGCGACGATGAGCCGGCCGAGCTGCCGCTTGACGTCGCGCGGGTTGACGGGCTTCTCGTCCACCAGGACGCGGCCGGCGAGCTTGTCCTCCACCTCGCGGACTACCTCCGGCGGCGCGCCCGCGGCGAGGACGAAGTACTGCACGAGGAGCGAGTCGGCGATTGACATGATCTTGCCGAACATGTCGGCCGGCGGATCGTTCACGCCGATGTAGTTGCCGAGGCTTTTCCCCATCTTCGCCGCGCCGTCGATGCCCGGCAGCATCGGCATGAGCACGGCGATCTGCGGTCGCTGCCCGCTCGCGCGCTGGAGGTCGCGCCCCTGGAGGATGTTGAACCGCTGCTCCATGCCGCCGAGTTCGACGTCCGCACGCACCGCCACCGAGTCGTACGCCATGAGCATCGGGTACAGGAGCTCGTGCATCGCCAGCGGCAGACCCTCCCGCAGCCGCCTCGCGAACGTCTCGTGCTCCAGCATCTTCGCCAGGGTGAACTTCTGCCCCAGCCGGATCGCCTCCACGAGCGTGAAGCCCTCGAACCAGCCCGACTGGTGCCGCACCTCGGTCTTCGCCCGGTCGAGCACCTTCATGAGCTGGTCGATGTACGTCTCGGCGTTCTTCAGGACCTGTTCTTTCGTGAGCGACGGGCGCGATTCCTCGCGGCCGGTCGGATCGCCGATTTGCGCGGTGTAGTCGCCGATGATCAGCACACCCTGGTGCCCGGCGTCCTGGAAGTCGCGCATCTTGCTCACCGGCACCATGTGCCCGACGTGTACGTCCTTCCCCGTCGGGTCGATGCCGTACTTCACCCGCAGCGGCGCCTTCGCCCGGATCGACTCCGCGATCCTTCCCTCCAGCTCCTCCTCGGGGACGATCTCCTCGACGCCCCGTCGGATCAGGTCCATCTGCTCGTTCAGCGGTAGCATGTCCATCCTCTATCGGCAGCGATGCGAACAGGGAGCCTCTGGAATGTACGGGACGCCTCTCACGGCGACGAAATCGTGCGGGCGCCGCCGTTCGCGGAGCGGATCGTGATCCGGCCTTTCGAGCACGTCAGGATGTCGACGGTCCGCGGCTCGTTCGGCAGGAGGTCGACGAAGTTGTCCGAGTAGCGCGCGTGCGAGTCCTCGACCGAGGCCGACGCGAAGTGCACGTACGTCGGCGCGACGAGGCGCACGCGCACGCGTCCCGCGTCGATCCGCTCGGCGGTCGCGTCGACCGTCGTCTGGACGAGGGCCCAATCGCGCCGGAGCGCGTGATGGAAGACGTGCTGGCTCGTCGCCACTCCGACGCCGTGCGCGGCGCCTGCGGCGACGAGCTCCGCCGCTCCGAGCTGAAGCTCGCCGCAGACGAACTCTCGCGTCGGGTCGGCTATTTGCAGGTCGGCCGGCAGCGCCTCGGCGATACAGGTCGAGGCGTTCGCCGCGAGGCGCGCCGCGATGGTCGCCTCGCCGAGCAGCGCGCCCGCGTGGTCGAACCGTCGGAGCCGCACGCGCGCTTCCTGTTCAGCGGGCAGGTCGTTGATGCCCCAGTACGTGATCTCGCCGCCGTTGCCGGGGCCGCCTTTCGCGTAGAACATGCCCATGACCGGCGCATACGCGGCGCGCGCCCAGAAGTACGACGCCTTCTGCCGGCCGAAGAAGTCCACGATCCCGAACGAGACCGACGGCCACGGCTCGTTGTACATCCACAGGAGCGACCCGCTCGTCGCGAACATGCGTCGCCGGTACACCTCGATGGCGTAGCGCATGAGCGTCGCCTGCATCTCCTGCGTCAGCATGATGTACTCGTCGAGCGTCGTCGGGCCGCCGAACTCGGGTAGCACCGCCTGCATCCAGCCGCACCAGCCGTGATGGAACTGCCAGGCGTTGTGCTGCGGCCCGTTCCGATCCCACTGCACCTCGGGCGACAGCATCGCGTCCACCGTCTCCCGCGCGGGGACGGCGCGGAAGCCGTACTCGCTGCTGAAGCGCGGCGCGTTGGCGTCGTACGTCCGCCAGTTCGGCAGGCTGTACCAGTCGTGGAAGTCGCCGATCTCGCGGGATCGGGTGGTCGGTCCGCCGTAGGGGCTTCCGGGCCAGTACGGCACGCCCGGCGTCACCGCGCGGACGGTGTCCGGCAGGACGTGATCGTAGAGCCGTTCGCCGAGATGCCGCGGCGCGAAGTTGGGCCAGTCGCCGAGCACCCATGCCTCCTGGCACTCGTTGTTCCCGCACCAGAGCGCGAGGCATGGATGCCGCCGCAGCCGCTCCGCGACGCTGCGCGCTTCGCGCGTTGCGCTCTCCATGAACGCCGGTTCGTCGTCGGGATACATCGCGCAGGCGTACATGAAGTCCTGCCAGATCATGATCCCGAACTCGTCGCAGAGGTCGTAGAAGACCTCCGACTCGTAGAAGCCGCCGCCCCAGACGCGCAGCATGTTGAAGTTCGCGTCCCGCGCGAGCTCGAGCAGGTGGCGGTACTCGTCAGGCCCGACTTCGAGCGTCAGGCTGTTCGACGGCACCCAGTTCGCGCCCTTCGCGAACACGTCCACGCCGTTGACGGAGAACGTGAACCGGCCGTCCTGCGCAAGCTCGATCGTGCGGATGCCGAATCGCGTCGTCGTCCGATCGAGCACAACGCCGTCGGGACCGACAAGCTCCGCCGCGAGCGCGTAGCGGAACGGCTCGCCGGCGGGCTGCGGGTACCATAGCCGCGCGTTCGCCAGGCGGACCGGCACCCGGACGGCACCGCTCGCCGGCACCGGCACTTCGTCCCGCCAGACGGGCGGCGCGTCGGCGTCCTCGCGGATCGCCAGCCGCAGCCTGGTGCTGGGTGCGCTCCACGTCCGCACGTCGGCGGCGACGGTGATCGACGCATCCGCACGCGCGGATGGGGAGCCGACGCTCTCGGTGGCGACCCAGGCATCTTCGATCGTCGCGCCGCGGTGGCGAACGAGGTACACTGGTCTCCACGGGCCGACGAGCACGATCTTCGGGGCGAAATCCCATCCGAAGCACATCTGCGGCATCCGCATGTAGGGCCGCACCGCCTCGCCGGTGGAGCGGATGTCGGGGCGCACGCGGCGCCGCATGTCCTTCAGGTCGAGCCCGCACTCAATGGCGAGCACGTTCGTCGCGCCCGGGCGGACGTGCGCCGTCACGTCGAACCGACCCGGGTAGTGCGCGTTCTGCATGAACCCGACCGGGGAGCCGTTCAGCCAGATCGTCGCGAAGAGGCTCACGCCCTCGAGGACGACCTCGTACCCGTCGGCGGGCTCGTTCGGGAGATCGAACGTCGTTCGGAACCACCAGGTGCGCTCCTCGACGTCCGCCAGGGCCTGGGCTTGGCGATCGCGCCACGGCGATGGCGCGCGGTCGGCCGCCACGAGCGCCGCCTGGACCGTCGTCGGCACCCGCACGGGCAGCCACCCCTGCGGCGCGTACCCGGCATCGTGGAGGTCGCCATGCGCGGCCTCGGCGGGCGCCATCATCCAGCCGTCGGCGAGAGGGGTCGTGTCCATCGGGTCCCTTTCTGCACGGGGTGTCGAACGAAGATACCGCGCGTCGCCCGCAGGCACATCGAGGCTCGGTCGAAGGCGTCGTTCGCCGGGGAGCGAGAAGCAGTCGGACACTCAGTGAAATCGCAGCGTGAACACCGCGCAGCCGCCGTCCTCCTGCATCGACACGTCGGCCTTCTCGCCGTAGATGTCCAGGATGCCGTCGATCGCGCCGCGCAGGTAGCTCACCAGGTGCCGCGGCGATCGGTACGTGAGCGCGAGTTCGCGCCGGTCGTCGCCCAGGCGCGTCTCGAAGGTCGGCGGCGACGCACCGGGGATATGTGCCACCGCGTCGGCGTGCGTCTCGTTCAGCGAGATGAAGAACGCGCGGGCGTCGGGTCGCTCGTCGAAGTACCACCGGTAGTTCTTCCGGAATTCCTTCATCGAGTGCCTGCCGAATCGGTACCAGAACTCCGCCTGCGAGACGCGCAGGCGCCGACATGCGGTATCGACGATGGTCGTCATGATCGAGTCGGGGTAGTCCCAGCCGCTCGCGAACATCTGCGCGATGCCGCACTCGCTGAGCAGGTCGCCCCAGCGGAGAGCAGGATACGTCGCGTCGAGAAAGGAACGCAGATGGATCAGCAGGATGCCCTTCATCCGCCGTCGACCTCCCCTGTCGCCGCACACCGGAGGCGCGCCCGCATCGCCCGCGCAACGCGACGTGCGCGCGTCTATGACGATAACCACGCGGCAGGCAGGGGAGAAGTGCCGATCGACGGCGCGGGAGGGTTCACGCGGCTGCGCGGCGTAGGAAGGCGCTCACGGCCCCTTCGATTCCGCGCGCGCGGTCTGCGCGGCGAGGATCGCCATGAGCGCGTCGGGATGGTTCGTCGTCATGCCGTCGACGCCGAGCCCGATGAGCCGACGGAGCTCCGGCCCGCGGTCGTCGCCGAGGCCCCATGCGCGGACGAGGAGCCCGGCCTCGTGCGCCGCCTCGACGAGCGCCCGGTCGACGCGCGCCGCGTGCGGGCCGAGGATGGCGACGCCGGCGCCCCGGCACCGCTCGATCGCCTCCGCAGCCGACATGCCGTCGAGTCGGACGAGCCACGTCGCCCGCCAGTCCCGCGCCAAGCGTCGGACGGCGAGGATCGTCTCCCACTCGAAGGCGGAGACGTCGGTCCAGCCGAACGCGTCGCGCGCGCGGATCAGATCGACGATCCCCCCGAGGTGCACCGACGGGAACTTGAGTTCGATGACGGCGCGGCGTCCCGTCCGGTCGCCACCGACGAGGTCGAGGAGTTCCGTGAGGAGGGGGACCCGCTCGCCGCGGAATTCCGGCGCCCTCCAGCTCCCGGCGTCGAGGCGACGCACCTGATCCGAGGTCATCGCGTCGATCCTGCCGTCGCCGTCGGTGGTGCGGTCCACCGCCGCGTCGTGGAGGACGACGAAGACGCCGTCGGCCGTGCGCCGGACGTCGCACTCTACCCACTCGCAGCCGAGGTCGAAGGCGGCCCGGAAGGCGATGAGCGTGTTCTCGGGGTAGCGCCCGCTGAAGCCCCGGTGCGCGATGTTCATGAACGCGCGCGCCATGACGTCTCAGGCCTTCTGCGATGGCTCCGGAGGCGTGCTCGCCTGCTCAGCCGGGGGCGCCTGTTGCGGCTTCGGCGGCTCGGCGCGCTTCTCGGCCGGCGGCTCCTCCTTGGTGATCTCCTCGCTGATCCCCTGCATCTCCCGCTTGAACTCGCGCAAGCCCCTGCCGAGGCCGCGCGCCACATCCGGCAGCCGCTTCGAGCCGAAGAGAAGGAAGAAGACCAGCAGGATGACGACCATCTCCCACGAGCCGATGTTCGGTAGCATGACCCCTTCACCTCCTGACATGAACGCCACGCCGCGTGCTGGGCGTGGAAGAGGAACCCCCGTCGTCCCGCTCGGGGACGGCACGGATCGAGAGCTTCGGGCCGCTCAAGTAATATCGCACAACGCGCCCCGCGCTCCGCCTCTGGCGAACGACGGCCGCGCATGGTCGCTCACAACGGGACGACGAGACGCGCCAATCGCGGGCTGCGCGCGCGCTCCCGCCCGTCGACGGACACGGCGAGGCCCTCGCCGCGGCGCCATGTCACGCTCACGTCATGTCCCCGGTACCGCACGCCGTCGAGGCTGAACCGGCGGAGGCCGAAGGGCAACGGGTCCACCACGAGCCGGTCGTCGTCCTGCGGGCGTACGCCGGCGACGTACTTGATGATGAGATCGACCACCCACGAATGCTGGTAGTCGTCGACGCCGCGGTACTCGGACGGGGCGCCCGTGTAGGGATTGTAGTGCTCGAAGCAGTTGGGCCGCGCCGGGTCGTCGCCGTAGCTCATCATACGAACGAACCGGCGGATCAGATCCGCCGCCGCCGGCGCGAGGTCGGGCGCGGCGTCCGACGCGCGCGCGAGAGCCTCCGCGGCGTGGCAGGTCGCCATCGGCCAGTTGCGGCCGTTCCACGGACAGCTCATGCGCTTGCGCTTCCACGCCGCCTCGGGGTCGAAGGTCGGCTCCGCGGCGCCCTCCGCCGGGATGGGCCACGGCGTCCAGAACTCGTTCGGGTTGAGCAGGTGCCGCCGGATCGCGCCGAGGTGGTCCGGCCCGGCGACGTCGCACAGGAACGGGTAGAACGACGTCGCCGCGTGGGCCGGCGAACGGTGGCCGTCCGGAGGGACGAGGTCGCAGAACCACTCCTCCGCGGCGTCCCACGTGCGTCCGCGGATGGCCTCGCGGATGAGGTCGGCCTCGCGATCCCACCCGGCGGCGCTCTCCCCGATCAGCCGGGCGATCCGCGCGAGGCAGCGGGCGATCTGATAGACGTAGACCGTCTCGCCGACGCCCTTGAGCTGGATCCGCCGCCAGTCATCGGCGTGCGGGTCCGCGGCGAGGTAGCGGCCCATGTACTCCTGCCCGGTCTCGCCCTGGTCGAGGACGTCGAAGAGGTGCCATCCTTCGTGGTCGCGCACCGAGCGCATGTACTCGACGTAGCGGGCCAGGGGGCCGTAGACCTCGCGGAGGAAGTCCTCGTCGGGATGGAGCTGATGCACCTGCCAGACGTGCGACCAGTCGGCATGGTAGAACCCTCCGGTGCCCGCGAGGGCGATGCTGCCGGGGAACATGCCGTTCGCGTGCTGGTTCGCGATCATGTTCCGCATGATGCCGCGGGCGAGGCCGGGGTCGCAGAGCCAGCTCGTCTCCCAGAGGTGGCACTGGGCGGAGTACGAGATGTGCCGGCGGAAGCCGTCGATGCCCTCGACCACGGACGGATGCTGGTGCGCCCGCGCCCGTGGGTCGATCATGTGCAGCCGCAGGCCCCACCAGCGGTACCAGTAGTACGTCTCGATCGCCGGGTCGTTGCACGAGAAGGCGGGCACGTCGTCGAGGAACTCCTCCCACGCGGTGCGCGAGCGGAGGATGACCGCCCCGTCCGGCGGCTGCGGCGGCGCGGCGCCGAAGGCGAGGCTCGCCCATGCCTCCATCGGCACCGACTCCCCCGGTACCACCTGGCACGCGCGGTGGAGCCCGACGTGCAGGACACCGTCCGCGCCCGGATGGCCGCCGTCGCCCGGTCGGCGCGTGAGCACCCCGACGCGGACGTTCCGCTCGCAGGCGAGCCGCCCATCGCGCACCTTCTCCCCGAACGGCGCGACGCGCCAGAGCGGATGATCGACGGTATCCTCCGCGAGCTGGAGCTGGTACGAATCCGTCGGGACGTCGAACCCGCCGCTCACGGCGAGCGGTGTGCCATCCGCCAGCCGGAGCGAGAGCGCGGCACGGCCGTCGCGCACATCCGCGTCGAGGAGCGAGTAGCCCGCATCGTCCGCACGGACGCGCTGGCGCGACCACCATACGACATGTACCCGCCGCGGACGTCCGCGCGTGAGCCGGAGTTCAAGGTGCGACGCGCACACGTCCGGCGGAGCGATCACGCGCCGCTCGCGGAGCCGCCAGCCCGACGCGACCCAGTGCTGCTCGAGCGCCTCGGGCGTCCATCGTCTGCCCACCCAGCGCCAGTCGATGGGCTGCCACGCGTCGTCGAGGATGATCACGCAGAAGAGGGTCGGCACGTGCTGATCGGCGATGTGGACGCCGTCCCAGAAGCCCGGGACGCGATCCCAGAGGGGAAACGGCGGAGCGTACACGACGGATCGTCCGCCTCCGACGAACCACTTGTCGCGGCGGGCCGGGAGTGCCCTCATGTCGGCTGTGTCCATGGCGTGCCTCCGGGAACCGACGGCGCAGGCTCCGCGGCGCGTTCGACCGCGGGAATGCACACGGTGCCCCGCGCGATGGATTGGGGACGCACTCTCACGCGCGCCAAATGCGTCGGAAGAGGATGATCGCGCCGGCGACGGCGACGTTGAGCGATTCGACGGATTCCCGCATGGGGATCCGTACGACGAGGTCGGCGAGGCTCTCCCACGTCGGGGCGACGCCTTCCGCCTCGCCGCCGAGGACAAGCGCGATCGCCTCGACTCCGGCGAGCGCCGCGGGCGCATCTTGGCCATCGAGGGCGGTCGTCACGACCGGCAGTGCGGCCTCGCGGCACTGGCGAGTCAGCTCCTCCGGCTCGGCGCGCATCTCGGTCGGCACGCGGAAGAGCGAGCCCATCGCCGACCGCACGACCTTCGGGTTCGCAAGCTCCACTGTGCCGCGCGTGGCGATGAGGCCCCGCGCGCCGGCCGCCTCGGCGGTCCGCAGGAGCGTGCCGACGTTGCCCGGATCGCGCACGCCGTCAAGGATGACCAGATCGCCCGTGCCGCGCGACCAGACGTCGGCGTCCGACCACTTCGGGATGCCGGCCATGGCGACGACGCCCTGGGGCGTCTCGGTATCGCTGATGGAGTCGAGCTCCTCCGGCGTGACCTCGGCCGTGTGCAGCCCGCGCGCGGCAGCCACCTCGAGAAGCGCCGCCAGCCGCGAGCCCGGCGCCGGCGCCACGTGGTAGATCCAGTCGATCTCAAGCTTCGCCGCGAGCGCCTCCTCGACGAGCCGCACGCCCTCGATGAGGAACTGACCATGCGCCAACCGCCCGCGGCGCGTCAGAAGCGACTGGGCGCGCTTGCGATGCGGGATCATCGGCGCGTCTCTTCCTTGCCCTCGCACGAGCGGACCCAACGCGTGGCCTCCTCGCGGAGCGCGGCGAACTGGCCGTCCCCGGCGGGCGACTTGCGCCGGAGCGCCGCGTCGAGGAGCGGGCGCGCCTCGGCGCAGCGGCCCATCGCGGCCAGGGCGATGCCGCGGCTCGCCCGGAGCCTCGCCGGGCCGGGGCAATCGGCCTCCTCCGGCCCGAACGTCTCGAGCGCCGCGGTCGCGGCCGCCTCGGCCTGCGTCCACCGACGCAGCGAGAGGAGAGCGTTCACTCGTGCCCACAGGAACGAGCGGTTCCCCGGGTACCGGACGAGGAGCGAGTCGGCCAGACGGAGCGCTTCGGCCTGCCGGTCGTACGCCAACAGCGCCCAGACGAGCATGCTGTTCGCCGAGAGCTGGGTCATGCGGCCGCGGCTCGCCGCGCGACGTAGCTCGGCGATGCCCTGCGCGCGGGTGTCCTCGATGCCCGGCAACCATCGCCAGCGGGCGACTGCGGACCCGACCCAGAAGTGGTACGTGCCGACCGGCAGCCACGCGTCGACGAACGTGGGATCGCGCCGAAGCACCTCGTCGAGCTCGTCGAGGCTCCGCCGGCTCGTGCGCCACGCCTGCCAGAGGTGCCCGTCCCTTGCCGCGAGCATGCTCTGGAAGCCCAGCGCCAGGCCGAGGATGTACCGCGACCAGACGTCGCTCGGACGGGCGCGAACCGCCGCCTCCGCGAGCGTCGCCGCCCGCGCGAGATCCGCATCGGGCCTTCCGAGAGGGCGGGCGTCCTCGCAGCCCTGGCCGCGGACCTGGGACAGCACGGCGCGCGCGTAGTAGCCGGTCGGATCGTCGGGCCACCGCGCCACGAGGCTCCGCGCGACGCTATCCGCGGCGGCTCGGTCGGAGCGATGGCTCGCCTCCTGCACCTCCGTGAGGGCGCGGGCGCGCAGGTCGGCCGGCGCCGGATCGGCGCGCGTCGCGGCGGCGGTCCCGAGGACGCAGAGGGCCGGGATCAGTGCTCCTATCACGCGAGAAGTCATAGGCAAAATATGAACATAGTCGAGCAGCGCGACAAGCTCGGAAATATTCGGCGGAGCACCCTTGTTGGCCCATTCGCTTTGTTACGACATTCTCATGTGGGGAGGAATCCGCACTGCCAACGCGCTCGACACCGCTGATATCCCCGAGCATCTCTGGCCGCTTCGATAGGGTATGAAGAGGTCGCTTGCATGCGCAAACCGTTGACGGCCCGGCAGCAGGAGATCTACGCCTTCATCGTGGAGGAGATCCGGCAGCGCGGCATTCCTCCTACCATCCGGGAGATCGGCCAGCGGTTCGGCATGCGTTCCTCGAATGGGGCGCGGGAAGCACTCAACGCCATCGCCCGGAAGGGCTACATCCGGCGGCACGACCGTCTCTCTCGCGGCATCGAGCTCATCGACCCGGTCGGTGGGCCGAACCAGCCACTGGCCGGGCGGCACGTGCCTCTGATCAGGCATCTGCCTCCCGACTCGCCGCAGATCAACCAGGCAGCAGTGTCGCGGTACATCGTCGTCGACGCGTGGCTCCTGCCGCCCGAAGGATCACCCTTCGCCGTGGTGGTGCCGGATGATGCGCTCGGCACGTCGGGCCTGCGCGCCGGCGACGTGGTCATCGCCGTGGCCGGTGCGCCGCACGGGAACGGCGATCTGGTCGTCGCGTTCGCCGGGTCGCGCCTTCTCGTCCGTCGGTACTGCACGGACTCGTCCGTAGCGCACCTGGAGTCCGACTGCGGCGACGAGCTGCGGCTCGGGACGGGGCAATCGCGCCCGGAGGTCGTCCTCGTGGGCCACGTCTGCGGCCTTCTGCGAAGCTTCGTGAAGGACATCGCCTGAGCGCCCGGGTTCGGTTGTGCCTAACCGTCCTGATCTCTATCTTCCATTTCGTTCGATAGCCCGTCGCTGACCTGTGAGGCGGGAGCCCCGCCTGGGGCATCGGCAGCGTCCGTCCCGGCCGACGCCGCCCGTATGAGGAGATGAAGCCATGCCTTCGTGGCGCACGCAAATCCGGCATCGCACCGGGGTCAAAGTCATCCTTGCCATGCTCCTGCCGCTCGCGGTCGTGCTTATCGCCCTCCTCGCATACGCAGGCGCGGCGGGCGGAGGCGACAGCCGACTCCTCATCGGGAGCATAGCCATCGTCCTCGTCCTCGTCGTCGACGGCCTCATCGGCCTCGCCGTCTGGCGCCGCGCCGTGGAGGCGCCGCTCTGGCGTCTGCGGTCGGTCATGGTCGGCGTCGCGGAAGGCAACTACCAAGCGCGCGCCACCGCCACCGCCGGCAGCGAGATCGACGAGGTGTCGTCGGACCTCAACACGATGCTCGACCGCACCTCCGTGCTCCTTCAGACCGAGGAGGATCGCGACCGGCTCCAGCAGCAGATCAGCGAGCTCCTCGACATCGTGAGTTCCTCGGCGGAGGGCGATCTGACGCGGCACGCCGAGGTGACCGCCGACGTCATGGGCGCGCTCGCCGACTCGTTCAACATGATGACGGAGCAGCTCGGCAGCCTCATCCGCGAGGTGCAGGCGGCCGCGAAGCAGGTGGGCGCCTCCACGAGCGAAATCCTCGGCTCCACCGAGGCGATGGCGCACAACGCCGAGGAGCAGGTGCTCCAGATCACGAATACGGCGACGGCGATCGAGTCGATGGCGGTGGCGGTCTCGCAGGTGGCGGAGAACGCCGATGCGGCCGTGGAGGCCGGCCGCCGCACCACCGAGGCGGCGCTCAAGGGCGGCGAGGCCGTCTCCAAGGCCATCGACGCCATGTACCGCATCCGAAACACCGTGCAGCAGACCGCCGACCGGATCAAGCGCCTCGGCGAAAGCTCCCAACAGATCGGCGACATCGTCCATCTCATCGAGACCATCGCCACGCAGACCAACCTCCTCGCCCTCAACGCCGCCATCGAGGCCGCCCGCGCCGGTGCCGCGGGACGTGGCTTCGGCGTCGTCGCCGAGGAGGTGCGTCGTCTGGCGGACCGTTCCACGAAGGCCGCCAACGACATCGCCGCCCTCGTCCAGAGCATCCAGTCCGAGGTCACCCAGGCAGTCACGGCGATGGAGCAGGGCGTGAGCGAAGTCGCCGAAGGGGTGAACCTCGGCGACGAGGCGGGTAGCGCGCTCCAGGAGATCGTGAACGTCGCCCAGCAGTCGGCCGACCTCATCCAGGAAATCTCCCTCTCCTCGCGCCAGCAGCGCACCGCGAGCGAGTCGGTCGTCGGGCAGATGGAGAGCATCTCCGAGATCGCCAAGAACACCGCGCACACCTCGCAGGAATCCGCCGCCTCCGCCGCCGAGCTCGGCCAGCTCTCCGACCGGCTCCGGCAGTCCGTCTCGCGCTTCCGACTGCCCGCGGACTGATCATCTCGGGACATGCGCCCGGAGCTGCCACGCATCCGCCGATACGACGCGGGTGCGTGGCGCGTTCGTCTCATGGCGGGAGCCGCGCCGGCGCCGGCGCGTTCATGAGGGAAGCGTCACGTCCCCGGCACACACGAGGTCGCCATGAGCGAAGCGTCTCCCGCGAGCCTGCGCGTCAGCCCGAGCGCGCAGCGACGGATCGAAAGCGGGCATCAGTGGATCTTCGGCAACGAGGTGCTCGACCGCCTGCCGGAGTACCACCCAGGCCAGCTCGTCACCATCATGGGCGATGCGCGGCGCGCCCTCGGCACGGGGTACGTGAACCCCCACTCGCTCATCGCCGCGCGCATCCTGAGCGAGCGGGTCGAGCCCATCGACGCGGACTTCTTCCGCCGCCGGTTCGATGCAGCGCGCGCCTGGCGCGAGCGCGTCTACCCCGGCCTCGATGTCATGCGGGTCGTCCATGGCGAGGCGGACATGCTGACCGGCCTCGTCGTGGACCGCTACGGCGACCATCTCGCCGTGCAGGTCCTCACCGCAGGCATGGAGGCGCTCCAGCCCGTCTGGCTGCCCGTGCTCGAGGAGGTCTTCCGCCCGCGCGCCATCATCGCCCGCAACGACACGTCGTTTCGCGCGTACGAGAATCTGCCGGAGGAGGTCTCCGTCCTGGCAGGGAACCCGGCGGACCTCGTCGAGGTGGATGAGCTTGGCGTGCGGTACGCCGTGGACCTGCGGAGCGGGCAGAAAACCGGCCTCTTCCTCGATCAGAAGGACAACCGCCTGCGGCTGGCTCCGTGGGCCAAGGACGCGACGGTCCTGGACGTATTCTGCTACGTCGGAGCATGGGGCCTCCGCGCCGCCATCTCGGGCGCGCGGTCGGTCGTCGGGATCGACAGCTCCGACGAGGCCCTCGCCGCCGCACGGCGCAACGCCGAACTCAACGGCGTGGCCGGCCGCTGCACGTTCGAGCGGGGCGACGCCTTCGAGCTGCTGCGTCGCATGGCGGCGGAGGGGAACCGGTTCGACGTGGTCGTGCTCGACCCGCCCGCGTTCGCCAAGCGCCGCTCCCAGGTTGGCCAGGCGGTCAAGGGCTACCGCGACATCAACATCCAGGCGCTGCACGTCGTGCGGCCCGGCGGCATCCTCGTCACCTGCTCGTGCAGCCATCACATCGCGGCGGACAGGTTCCGAAACATCCTCGTTCAGGCGGGCCGCGCCGTGAACCGCAGCGTGCGCCTCGTCGAGGAGCGCGGCGCCGCGGCGGACCACCCCGTCCTCCTCTCCATGCGGGAGACCGAGTACCTCACGTGCCTCTACCTCCACGTATCCGAGTAGGCGCAGGACTTCTGCGCGTGGTAGCACGGCCTCGTGGGTACCGGCGCGTGCGGTGAAGGGACTCCTCGTCGCCCCCTCCCGCGGAGTCGGGCTCACTCGGAATGACACCGCCTACGGGTCAGACTACTTCGGATGCCTCTCATATGTTTCTC
>Ga0315279_10006741_pt1 | contig 14422 bp, 12 predicted proteins | sample YL17G06_20_MG_FD_203694 | JGI IMG/M metagenome (GOLD analysis project Ga0315279, IMG submission 203694) | Sediment microbial communities from Yellowstone Lake, YNP, Wyoming, USA - YL17G06_20 | ecosystem: Environmental > Aquatic > Freshwater > Lake > Sediment | place: USA: Wyoming | collected... | reverse complement strand
CCGAATTTGACCCGGATGAGTTTGTCGAAGCGTTGTTTGCGTAAAAAGGGAACTTGTTTTTTCTCTCTTTGTTGATATAATCTTTTGGTGACGAACGGTCAAGAGAGCGGTGAGAATCCTTTTAGAATTTTGGAATTGTACCAAAACGATGCTCAAAAGTGTAAGTAAAAAGCAGGCTTCGCAACAATCCTTTCTTTTCGAGGGAGTCGAAAATAATCGAACACACAGGAATATCCTGTCTGTCCCACTTAGGAAATGTGAAAAACAAACTGCGGACAATCTGAAAAATATCCAGAGTGGACAAACAAGCCATTTTTCGGCTATTCATTCAATTTCCCGACCTGCGGATATGCCCTTTTGGAATGAAATCGTTTGCGGCGACAGCGCCGTCTTATTGAAACAAATTCCAGCCAACAGCATCGATTTAGTTATTACATCTCCCCCCTATTTCCAGCAACGAAAATATGACGGAGGAGGGATTGGTTACGAGAAACGCCTTGATGACTATATCTCGGCGCTGATGGCGGTTTTTCGTGAATGTGTGCGGATTATCAAGCCTTCAGGAAGTATTGTTTTTAATATTGGAGATAAGTACGAAAACAGCAGTTTGTTGCTTATGCCGTACCGTTTCGCCATCGCTGCAGCGGAGCAGTGCGGCGTTACTCTTGTCAATAGCGTTACATGGGTTAAGGCAAATCCAACGCCCCGGCAATTTAAACGACGATTAGTCAGCAGTACAGAACCCTTTTTCCATTTTGTGAAATCTCCGAATTACCAGTATTACATCGACGAATTCTTAAAACCATTGCATAATGAAAGAAATGGTACATCAAATGGTAACGGCGAAAATGTGGGCAAAAAATACTTCACCCTGATTGAACAATCCAATCTTACTACGAAGCAAAAAGAATTAGCTCGCACTGCTCTGCAGGAAGTTATCGAAGAAGTCCGAAACGGCCAACTTCAGAGCTTTCGTATGAAAATTCGCGGCATTCATTCCGAACCATTTGGCGGGCAGGAAGGCGGCAGAAAAATTCAGTTGGATAAAAACGGTTTTACCATTATTCGCATTTATGGGAATCCACTGAAAAGAGACGTCATAACAACACCTGTCGAATCTCTTAAGAATTGTCCGCATCCCGCGATTTACCCCGTTCAAATCGTGGATGAGTTTCTGTGTTTGCTGACCAGACCGGGGGATATTGTTGTTGACCCATTCGTGGGGTCCGGATCCACAGCGGTTTCTGCAATGAAAAAACACCGCATCTATATCGGCTTTGATATCAGCGAAGAGTATTGTCAATATGCAAAAGAACGCATAAACAGTATCGGCGGTCAACTTATATCTGTGGAGTCTCAATAATGCAATCCCCCGATGAACTTTTTGCTGCGGCGTTTGAAAAGGCCGCAAAACAACCGCAATCCAAAATTTTATCCGAATTGCAGGATGATTGTGCAGAGGATTTGCGAACGATTGTAAAAGAGGGAGAGGTACTTAAAGGTGTTTTAGGTGTAACATTGACTTCGATCGCTTATAAGGTTCTCCATCCTTCCCAAGATATTCGTTATCATCAAGATGGAATGCGAAAAGGCTATTCCGGCAGAACGTTTGACACGAAATATACTACGCCGTTCCTGAAACAAAATTTCCCTCATTATGCTATGGCAGAAAGCGCCTGGCTTACCCGTTCTCTGGAACAGCCTCGTCCATACGATCTCAAATATCCGGGTAAAATTCGAAACAAAGAAGTCAAGACGGCTTTCTTGAATACATTGGATCGTTTGCAGGGCGACCCCAATCTTGCTCTAAAAATATTTGTGGCTTTTTTGTCTCTTATGATCGAGACAAGAAGGGATGAAAAAACTCTATTTACCGGTGTCAAAGTATCCGAAGATATCACGATATCCAAAATAGTAGAAGCCGTACAGCAACATATCCATTATAATTACGGCAAAGGCACAACCGGAACAGCCAGGATTCCCGTATTGGCAATTTATTCCGTTTATCATCTTCTTCTACCGGAGGTTAAAAGATATTCAAACAAGGTACTTGCGCCCATTGAATCGCATACCAGTCCTGACCTTTGCTCTCGGTCCGTAGGCGACATTGAAGTAAAGAACGAGGATGATACCTGTTTTGAAGCGGTTGAAGTGAAACATCGGAAACCCATATCGGCAGATATGATTGATATTGCTTATCGGAAGATTAAAAATACCCGAGTAGATCGTTATTACATTTTGACTACGAGTGAGCCAAATTGTGATGATCACAAGTTGGTTATGCAGAAAATAGCCGAGTATCGGCAAGTTCACCCCTGCCAGATTATTGTCAATGGTGTGTTGCCGTCTCTGAAATACTATCTGCGACTCGTCGGCGATCCTAACGCTTTTATTGATGAATACACAAAATGTCTTGAACAGGAATATAGTTGCGCCAGCGGAATAAAAAAACACCATTTACAAGTATGGCAATCGATTCGACAACAAATGTTCCGATCTAAATAGTCTTTCCTTTCTTGATTGTTCGGTCGATAACAAGGATGGCGGATTCAAATTCGTGGGGCTTGGCGAACAGCCGGAAGACATCGCCGAATTTGACCCGGATGAATTTGTTGAGGCATTGTTTGCGTGAAAAGCCTTGTAAAAATAATCAAATCATTCCACAGGGATTAATACTTCGTTTCGTCTTAAAAACCATAGTTGAAATGGCGGATCGTACCGAGCAAAGACAGGCTCTCCTATGGAAGAGAGTCCTTTCTTTTGTATAAATTCATTTAATGAGGCCTTCTTCGCCTCGTAACGTTCCTGGCTCCATGTTCCTGAATAGTGGATGGCGGCTATTTTCCGGGCAGGGACATTTTTAATGACAACGGTTTCATCCAATGGTACAGGAAGGGTTTCCAGGGTGTATTGGGAGGGCATCAGAAAACTTACGGCATATTTACCCTGTGTTTGCTGCATATTGACCGGAGCCGTCATTGCAATCTTTTCAGAGGTCTCTATCTGGCTTACCGGAGCCGTCATCGGAATCGATTCCTGTTTTCGGTTATCGCCCGATATGTATTTGTACAGCCGCCCAAAAGCAATGTTTCCTGCTTTGTTGAAATCGGCATCAACGATAGTTTCAGCAACCAGACAGGATGGATATTGTCGGATTTCAAATTGTCCTTGTTTTTCAAGTATCGTATATTTTTGCTTTTCTATTCCTACAGCACATGAATATAACAAAAGAGGTAAAAAGAGTAACAGGGGTAGCAGGACCAATCTGTTTATTTTCATAAAAATCCCTTTCAATAATTGACTGTTTTTCTTTCAAGAACTGTTTTGGCTTTTAATTCGGCTCGCTGTTTTAGAGTCGCCGGCTGTCTGACTTGAATGTCTCCTCATAAAGGTACTTTCAGGTTTTTGGAGCACACAAACTATTATATTGAATTGTCTCGACGGGAAAAGGATTTTTTGAGGATTTTGGCGCAGCCTTCTTTTTCTTTAACATTGTGGATTTTTCGGTCGATAAAAGAATAGTAGTACTCCGTCAACGCTATTTATGTGAAAATGCCGTTGCCGTGCAAGTCTTGTCATTCCCGCGCAGGCGGGAATCCAGGACTCTAACGGCCAATAAGAGTGTCTTGTATTTTCACAATGTTAGCGATGACACGGTAGTAGTATGTTTTTACAAAAGCGGAGATATTTCAATGGAAACATCGTTCGGGCAGCATAATGGGCAGGGCGGCGCCTTCAAAAAGTGTCCCTATTGCGCGGAACAAATTCAAAAAGAAGCGATTCTGTGTCGGTATTGCCACAAAGAATTGCGGCCGCCGGACCCGTCGAAGAAGTGGTATTATTCAAACGCAGTTGTAGTTCTGGCGTTGTTGTCTGTGGGGCCGGTTGCGCTGCCGTTAGTCTGGATTCATCCGCGCTATAGTCTGCTGGTCAAGCTGGTGGTCAGCGTGGCGACTATCATTGTGACGATTATTCTTTCTTACGCGATGGCTGCGATGTACCGGAATCTTCTGAACCAGATTCAGATGCTCGGGTAAATTCAGCTTTCCACTCAATTGAGTAAACACAAGCCGGGCTGTCAAAGGAGAACCTTTGGCAGCCCATTTTATTTTCCGGCGTACAGGTTTACGATTCGAGAGAGTCGTATTATGTAGTCATCAATCCATTCAATTGCGCCAGCGCGCTGCGCTGAATCTGGCGAACGCGCTCGCGGGTCAGGCCCAGTCTTTCGCCGATCTGCTTGAGCGTCAGCGATTCTTCGCCGCTCAGACCAAATCGCAGCCGTAAAACCTGGGCCTCACGCGAGTCAATCTGATCCAGCAGTTCGACGGCGCGGCCAAGTTCCTCATCCGAGCCGAGAGCGTCTTCCGGCAGAGAAATTTTGTCGTCCTCAATCGACTCATCCAGTCCGGCGATGTCCTGGGCCGAATCGTGCTGAAAGCCCTGGTCCACCACCGACACAATATCGCGAATGGCGACGGCCTTGCGAATCGGAACCTTCATCGCCGAAGCCATTTCCTCCAGACTGACCTTGCGACCCAATTTGGTTTCCAGCTCAGCATACGTATGGCGCCACTGATTGATCAGTTCGACCATATAGGTTGGAATGTGGATCGGCTGTGAATTGTTCAGAATGGACCGCTTGATAGCCTGTTTAATCCACCAGGCCGAATACGTGCTGAACCGCACGCCGTGTTCCGTATCGAAGGTATCCACCGCCCGCATCAGTCCGAGATTGCCTTCCTCAATCAAATCTCCGAGCGACAATCCTCGCCCGGAAAATCTCTTGGCGATGTTGACCACCAGTCGAAGATTGCTCCGCACTAACTGGTCGCGGGCCTGCGGATCGTTGGTTTCCATCACCGCATGAGCCAGCGCTTTTTCATCCTCCCATGTCAAAAGAGGGGCCTCATCAATGTCCCGCAGGTACTCTTTTATGGTTATGTCAAAAGCCATCGAAAGACCTTTCTGTACGAGGTTGTCTTATCATAAAAAGCAAGACCACAGGGTACAAGGACAAAGTAAGCCCTTTTTCCCTGTGGTCTTTATCGGCTGAAAAAGCCGGGAGGCTTAACCCGTATCCGGAAAGATACGGATACAAAGCTTGCTTTCCTGCAAAATTACCCTTTTACCCTTGGGGTACGTCGAGACCCTCAAGACCGCCGCGACGCTGGGGGCTGTCTTCTTCGGACGTTTCAACACTGGGACTGGAACTGGGACTGGGACTGGGACTGGGACCGTGATGCTGGCTTTGTTGGTCTTCGGCTGCCCACTGCACCCGCCGCAAGCTCAGACCAATTTTGCGAGAGTCCGTATCAACCCGTAAAATTTTGATCTCGACTTCGTCACCGATTTTAACGACATCCTGCGGCGACTCAACTTTCTGATCGGACAGCTCGGAAATGTGCAACAGCCCTTCCAGTCCCGGTTCAAGTTCCACAAACACACCAAAATTGGTGAGTTTGGTCACCTTGCCGCGGACAATCTGGCCTGGAATGTATTTTTCGGGGATGGCATGCAGCCAGGTGTCCTCGGTCAACTGTTTAATACCCAGCGAAATGCGATGCTTATCCTCATCAACTTCCAGCACCACACAGCGAATTTCCTGTCCTTTTTGCAGACATTCGCCGGGATGATTGTATTTTTTCGTCCAGCTCAGGTCGGAGATGTGAATCAGGCCGTCGATGCCCGGCTCAATTTCCACAAATGCGCCGTAATTGGTCAGGCTGGTGACCGTGACGTTAACCATTGTGCCGACCGGATATTTCTGTCCGGCGACCGACCATGGATTGGCTTCAAGCTGCTTGATGCCCAGCGAGATTTCCTGTTTTTCCTTGTTCACGTCCAGCACCACCACGTCAATTTCCTGACCGACCTGGAGAATGTCGGACGGATGACCGACGCGTCTGGTCCAGCTCATTTCGCTGATATGCACCAGGCCTTCGATGCCTTCGTCGAGCCGAATGAATGCGCCGTAGTTCATAATATTGACCACGGCTCCCTTGACGCGGCTGCCAACCGGGAAACGCTGTTCGACATTTTCCCATGGACTGGGTGTTTTCTGTTTAAACCCGAGTGAAATTTTTTCGTTTTCGCGGTTCACGCCGATGACCATACACTCGATTTCCTGGTCAAGCTGTACGACTTCGGAAGGATGCGCCACACGACCCCAGCTGAGGTCGGAAATGTGCAGCAGACCGTCCAAACCGCCCAGATCGACGAATACGCCGAAATCGGCGATGTTCTTGATGATGCCTTTGCGAAGCTGACCGACCTCAATTTCACGCAGTAGTTTTTCCTTGTTGGCCTGGCGGTCTTCTTCAATGAGTTTGCGGCGGGAAACTACGATATTGTGGTTGTCGGTATCAATTTTGAGGATTTTGCATTCGATTTCCTGACCGATAAAGCGGCTGATGTCGCCGGGCTTGCGGATATCGACCTGCGAAGCCGGCAGAAATACCGGCACGCCGATATCGACCAACAGACCGCCTTTGATGCGGCGGCTGACGATACCCTTGACCACGTCGCCTTCCTTGTTGCTGGAGATGACGCGTTCCCACCCGCGGATACGGTCGGCTTTGCGTTTGGACAGGATGATGCCGTTTTCGGCATCTACTTCCTCGATAAGCACTTCGATGTCTTTGCCGTGTACAATTTCCTCGGGATTGTCGAATTCAGCGGCTTCCATTGAGCCTTCGCTCTTGAGACCCAACTCGACAATCACATTATTGCCGATCTGGCTTACGATTATGCCCTTGACAATGGTGCCTGGCACGAGAGCTTCGACCTTCTTGTCCAGCGCCTTTTCCAGCATCTGCTGATGTTCAGGGGTGTACATCTCATTGATTTGCTGCTCGAGTTGTTCGTCCGTAAGTCCCAGTTTTCCAATTAAATTTCTGTCAACCATAAATAATCTCCTGTGGAGTCTGTTTTTACGCCGTTTGCGCCCCACATTTACGCAAACGACCGTGCAACCTTAAAAATAAGGTTAATAAAAAAACGCATCGGCCCACACAGCCGACACTCTCTCTTCCGCCATTTGACAAGTTGTCAGAACAGGCCGGTTCAAATCTGCTTAAGTTTATCGACGAACTCTCGAATCACCTCATCCGGCGTCGATGCGCCTGCGGTTACGCCGGCAACCCCTTTGCCGGAAAGAATACTTATATCAAGTTCGTCCCAATTTTGCAAATGCCAGGTTTGCGGATTGTGTTTTTTACATAACTCCGCCAGTTTGCGGGTATTGGCGCTGTGCAGACCGCCCAGGACAAACATAATATCCACCTGCCGGCAGAGTTTGACGGCGGCCTCCTGACGAGCTATTGTTTCCCGACAGAGTGTGTTGATAATTTTGATTTCCGAAAACTCCAGATGCCCTATTTGGCCGATCATTTCAGCGAAAAAATCCGGACTTTGGGTGGTTTGGCAGATTACACCTAACTTCTTGTATTTGCTTATCTTATCTAAATCCGATTCACCTGCGACAACATCTACCTTGTCCGCGGAGCCGACAACTGCTTTCACCTCTGGATGTTTTTTGTCTCCTATAACGACGACGTGATAACCTTCTTCCTGGAGCTGATGGGCGATTTTTTGGACGCGCTTGACGAGGACACAGGTTGCATCAATGATATTAAGTCCTTTACTTTCAAGCGCTTCAAGTTCATTCTGTGTTGCGCCGTGAGAGCGGATCAGAACGATACCGCCTGGGATTTGTTCGACGGATTCAACGGTTTTCAGGCCGGCCTGGGACAATTGTCGCACAACCTCCTCGTTATGGATAATCGGACCTAAACTATAGACTTTTTTTTGTTCCGCCAGCGTTTTTTTAGCCAGGTTGATGGCATTTCGCACGCCCGGACAAAACCCGCATTTTTCCGCGACAAGAACTTTCATAGGTTTATGTCTCTTGTAAAAAAATCTTACCTTACTTCAGGAACGGATACCACCTTTTGATTTTTCATTTTGTTCTTCCCACGCAGCGATGGTTTCCAGATGCCGTACAATATCCAGATGCTGTGTGCAGGCCAGCTCACACCGTCCGCATTGGGTGCAGTCTTTGGCGTCGGCACAGCGGTCGGCCAAAATACCCCATTTTTTCTGGAAGTCCAGTTCTTTGGCCATCTCCACGTCGGTTTTGCCCGCCAGAACCTTGTTGTTGTAATACTGCATAAACGCCGCGACGGGAATATCTTTGGGGCAGCGGCCCATACAGTACCCGCAGCCGGTGCAGAGCCGGTCCATATTTTTTGTAATGTGCTGACGGATGTGCTGAATGTCTTTTTGCAAAAACGGTTTTGCCGTGTCCGCGACGCGGCAGGCGGTATCAATATGCTCCCTTGTTGTAAAGCCCACCAGTGTGATGGTAATCTGCGGACAACTGACACAAAAACGCAAAGCCGCTTCGGTCGGCGTTTCGCCGGGACCGGCCAGAAATGCAAGTCGTTTTTCATTTTTGGGAATGATGCCGCCGGCCAGCGGATTCATCGCGGCTACACCCATCCCGGCCTGATGAGCCGCCTCAACGCCCTGCCAGCGGTACAGAAAATTCAGGATATTGACTCCCAGCAGGACGCCTTCAAATTCCCGGTTTTGAATCAGCCGCACAATTTCCGGGCCGCGCAGATGCGATGAAATAACAATATGTCGAATCAGCCCTTCTTCTTTGCAGCGCAGCAGACCTTCATACTGTCCGCCGGGCCGCATCGCCAGTTCATATTCTTCCATCCGTCGGATGCACCAGACGTGATAGAAATCAATATAATCGCACTGGAGCCTCAAAAGCGAATGTTCCACCGCGGCAACGGCCTTATCGGCGGTATCGCAATCTTCGGGCATTCCCTTGGTGGAGACATAAAATTTTTCCCGCTGCAATTTCATTTTGGAAAGTGCAAGGCCGAAGATATCTTCGCTGTGGTCTTTGCAGTAATCGGGTGCGGTATCGAAATAGTTAATGCCTTTGTCGAAGGCATGCTGCAGAAGCTGAGCATTGGCTTTGTCGCTGCGGCTGATGTCAAACCGCATCCCGCCAAAGCCGATGACGCTGACTGAAAGCCCCGTTTTGCCGTAAGTTTTATAAATCATTTTTACTCCGGCAGTATCGTCTTGTGTGAACCTGTTTTCCGCTTATAATACGCGAAAGTCTCGGAGTGTAAATGGCTTTGTGAAAAAGTTTTACAATCTGAATGGCACACCTTCCCCGCACAGCGAGAGGGTGTGGTTGTTCCCTGTCATTCCGGATTTAATCCGAAATCCAATTTCTTGTCCGATATGTCCTATCCCGTCCGATTTTTTCAACTGTTCCATTGTATTTTTTTAATTTGCCCCTAATTCTATCTAAATTTTATCTTTTTTAATGGCAAAATGATCCGGGCGGAATATTGACAGTTAAGGGCATTTTTTACCTTTTCTGACCGTCAACATTTGGGGATGGGGACGCCTTTAATTGTAATGGGTTATATTGAAGAGTAATTATCTGCGAAGTAAATGGTCCTGATGGTTAAGAGCGGTTAGGGGGATATAGTCAAAGGCGGTTTTAGAATTGACGAAAATGACTTTATTGCGTATATAGCCATGGCATAGGAGAACAATAATGAGCAAAAAATATAAAATGACTATCTCTCGTCTGACGGTCGATAAGTTAGGTTTAAAACTTTATGACAGAGTATCGGCAGTAATCGCAGAAGTGATAGCTAATTCTTATGATGCTGATGCGACAAATGTTGAAGTTATCGCACCCATGGGGGAGTATCTGGCCAGCAAGAGTCAAGGCATATTGACCGACAAAGGGTATACTATAGAAGTAAAAGACAATGGCATTGGAATGACACCCGATGAGGTAAATGCATTCTACCTTAAAGTTGGGGCAGAAAGAAGGAAGGATCCTAAACGAGGAGGCACGTCAAAAAAATACGGAAGACGGGTCATGGGGCGAAAAGGGATTGGCAAACTTGCTCCATTTGGTGTGTGTGAAATAGTTGAATTAATTACATCTGGTGGTGATTTAACAAAAGGAAAGGACGAGAATGGCAATATCATAGAAGGTTATTTGACAGCGCATCTTATTTTGGACAGAGCAAACATCCTTCAAGATACAGATGCCGAATATAACCCTGAAGTTGGCGAATTAGATGGAGTTATAAGAGCAAAACACGGAACATTAATAAGACTTAAAACTTTTGATCGTCGTCACGTTCCAACAATTGAAAGTTTTGAACGACAACTTTCCCAGAGGTTCGGTGTCCCGTCGGAACACTGGAAGATTACTCTATATGATTCATTGAAAACAAAAACTGACCCCGGATATACTCTGCATGTAGGTGAATTCTTCGTTGTAAAAATGGAAGGTTCAGAAATACGGTTTGAGGAAATATATGATTCTTCAAATAAACCGTATAATCCGCGAAAATATCGTACGGTCGATTCGTCCGGGCAAGAATTAACAGACATTACTCCTGGATTTTCTTTCGAAGAGGTGTTTTATCCAATCATTGGGTGGGTAGGATATTCTCAAAAACCTTACAAAGACGATTTAATGGCTGGAATTCGTATATACTGTAGAAATAAAATAGCTGCACAAACCAAAATCTTTAATATGAAAGCAGGTTTCACTGGTGAGTATGATATACGGTCTTATTTGGTTGGGGAAATTCATGCCGATTGGCTTGATGAAGATGAGGACCTTATTCGAACCGATCGACAAGACATTCTATGGTCGCACGAATTGGGTCAGGCATTTGAGCAGTGGGGACAGGAATTAGTCAAAAAAGTTGGTTCCTTAACGCGAGAGCCAAAACGAAAGAAAACTTGGCAACTATTTGAAGAGATTTCTGACATCCATAATAAGGTGCTTCATGCTTTTCCAGGCGATGAACAAAGAGATATAAGGAAGAATACTGTTGAGATTGCCAAGGCAATTGCACGGACGACTCGAGAAGATGAATTACAAGAAGGGGAAAATGTCGACTCCATTATCAACCTTAGCTTATTACTTGGACCACATATTACATTAGACCACAAATTAAATGAAGCCGCAGAAAATAGTGGTAATCCATTATCTGTCATAACAGGAATTTTAAAGACGGCTCGGATAGCTGAATTGGCTGGATTTGGCAAAATAGCAGAGGATCGAATTAGTGTTATAAGGAAAATTGAAGAATTGAAAGATGACCCTGAGACACTAGAAGGTGCGTTTCAAAGTCTTATCTCTGAAGCCCCATGGCTAATCAATCCCCAATGGTCTCCAGTTATTGCCAATCAAAACTTTAGTACATTAAAAACTGAGTTTCAAAAATTTTACAAGAAAAGAACGGGTATTGATTTGAGATTGGAAAACTTTAGTGACCCGGCCAAAAGAGCCGATTTTGTTTTATCTAGCCAAGATAACATTATTCAGATCGTCGAAATAAAAAAACCCGCTCATGGGCTTGAAAATAATGAAATGGACCGCATTGTTACCTACATTGATGTAATGGCGGAGTTTCTTAGTGCTCCGGGAAACGAAGAACTCAAAAAAATATATAGTGATTATCATGTCACTATAGTTTGTGATAAAATAAATCTGACGAAAGTGCAAAAAGCAGCATTTCGTGGATATAAAAATGAAAATAGACTAACGCATATCACTTGGTCGATATTCCTTTTAAGAACGCGAAAAATGCACGAGGCATTCTTAAATGAGGCGGAAAGGCAAAAGAAACTTGCTACAGAAAAACAATAACAATGGTCTTATTACCATAGATTTATTTGCAGGATCCGGCGGTCTTACACAAGGACTGCGGGCGGCGGGATTTCGAGTGGCCGCTGCCGTCGAGATAGACCCCGTTTCCGCTCGAACATATAAATGGAACAATCGTAAGACCGAGCTGATTGTAAAAGACATTCGAAACGTTTCCGCAAAGAATATTATACAAGCAGCCGGTACAAAACAGATTTCTCTTTTGGCTGGTTGTGCTCCCTGCCAGGGGTTCTGTTCGCTTACTGCAAAATACAAGCGGGAAGACCCTCGTAATGAACTCCTGTTAGTAATGGGCAAAATTATAAAAGCAATTCGACCACTAACCATTATGATGGAGAATGTACCCGGCTTGGCAACGCGTGGGCGATCCATCTTTGATCAGTTTTTGTGTATCCTTAAATCATTGGGTTATTGCTACAACTGGCGGATTGAACAAATGGCGAATTTTGGAGTGCCCCAGTCACGCAGGCGATTGGTGCTCTTGGCCGGTCATGGGTTTGAAATACCTTTTCCGGAACCTACTCATGCGAGGAATCCCAAAACCAACTCGACCCTTCAGCATTGGATAACTGTCCGGGCAGCCATCGGCCAAATGAAATCGCCTATTACACTGAACACTGTGATGAAAAACGGCGGGCCACAGGCGTATAACTGGCATGTTGTCAGTGACCTCCAACCGCAGACTAAAAAACGCCTCAAAGCTGCTCGACCTGGTGAGTCATGGCAAATTGTCGATGAATCCACAAGACCCCTATGTCACAGGAATGGATATAAGGGTTTTCCCAATGTATATGGCAGAATGTCATGGAATGAGGTCGCTCCCACAATCACCGGCGGTTGCACAACCCCCTGCAAGGGCAGATTTGGACACCCTGATCGACGTCGTTACACGATTTCTGTTCGTGAAGCGGCCTTGTTACAAACGTTCCCGTACAATTACAAATTCACAACTGATCAGATGGTGGATGTGTGTAACTTGATAGGCAATGCCGTCCCACCACTTTACGCTCAATTGGCTGGTAAAGCAATTATGGCCTCGATTAAGAAGCGAAAAAGATAAAACAGAAGGGCTCAAATCAATGAGTAGATGGCCCGGAAACGCCAAGAAAGAACTCACGACATTCGGCGGCCTGTCACGTGCACAACTAATGTCCCGCGTACGCAGCAAGGGCAATAAAACTACAGAGAAACGTCTTGCATCGTTGCTAAGAAAAGCTGGCCTTCGCGGTTGGCGCAGGAATCGACCTCTTCTTGGCAATCCAGACTTCGTATGGTGTTTTAAGAGATTAGTAGTTTTTGTTGATGGTTGTTTTTGGCATGGGCATCGTTGCGGCAAGAACATTACTCCAAAGACCAATGCAAAAGAATGGCAACGTAAGATTAACGGAAACTTAACTCGTGATTGCCGTATTACCCGTATTCTTCGTCGCCAACATTGGCATGTGATACGAATATGGGAATGTCAACTTGCTAAAAATCCAGAAGCTTGCATAAAAAAAATCCATCGAGCCTTTCTCATTACATGATTCGGGGAATTTTAGGGGTCAGGGAGCCTTTTCTTATTGTGTCATGATCCACCCCTCGTCTGTCCTTTATACCTATATACCTGTGTACTCGCATACCTGCATACCTATTTCGCACGAAGTGCGATGGCACTATTCCGCTATCTTCAAAAATCCCATAAATTTTTAACCCTTTTTACAAAAAAGACTTACAGTTTTTACGCCCCCCTAAAATCGCCGATTTTCGACACAAATCTGCAAGTCGCTGGTAATCATAGAGGGCCTGCGTTGTGCCCTTGTGGACGCGGCATCGGCTGTACGCTAAACGCTGTTCGCTGTCCGTCAGGACTCCATAGGAGAACGCTAAGAGCTAAAAACTAAAAGCTAAATGAGCCAGAAAATGACGAAAAAACCCATTCCAAACCCAAACGAACCCAATAAAGCCATTTGTGGAAAAGTGGGCGTCATTCACAGAACGAACCCAATTTTTTTGCGGCCAATTATGGATTTTTACGTCAAAAACGCGGAAAGGAGACTCAAAAACCGACCCAAAAAAACGAAACGAACCCATTTGTGGATAACTTTCGGGTGGTGCTGCCAGTGCATAAAAAAAGACCCATACCTGTTTTGCGGCGGGGGTCTTGAGTGTACGAAACCCAAAGCCGGATTTACGAGGCCTTGGCTTTATTGGCGGCGGAGGTTTTGTGCTCGCCGTTGTCGTCCTTTTGAGGCTGCTCCGCCCCGTTCTGCTGTTTTTCCCTCTGAATAGCGAGGTAGATTTCTTTTCGATGGACGGCTATCTCGCGCGGGGCGTTGATACCTAACCGCACTTTGTTTCCACGAACGTCAACGATGACGATTTCCACATCGTCGCCGATCATAATCGACTCGTCCTTTTGTCTGCTTAGAACCAGCATAACTGTCTCCTTGACCGCTCTGTTTTCGGAACACTTTTCCGAAGACGTCCGGTCTATTTATTTATACGTTTTCCAAACGCATACGGACGTAAGAAGCCGTCGGACTTCGATACACTCAGTCCGCCCGGTCCTTGTCCGACAAATCCTTTTTCGGCACTTCAGCACGACGGCGTAATTCCTTTACTCGCCCGGGAATTTTTTTGAGGGAAGATATCTTATGGAAAAATTGTAAGTTGCTGTTAAGCAATGAGTTAGTAAGCAGGAGC
>Ga0315279_10006740_pt1 | contig 14425 bp, 15 predicted proteins | sample YL17G06_20_MG_FD_203694 | JGI IMG/M metagenome (GOLD analysis project Ga0315279, IMG submission 203694) | Sediment microbial communities from Yellowstone Lake, YNP, Wyoming, USA - YL17G06_20 | ecosystem: Environmental > Aquatic > Freshwater > Lake > Sediment | place: USA: Wyoming | collected... | reverse complement strand
GCCCCTTTTCCATGAGCTTGCGGAACTGCCATTGGATGAAGCGGTTGTATTCGGGAAAGATGGTGCTCGTGAACCTCCTCCAGTCGGACATGAAACCGAACCGCTTCCAGTACTCGTTCACGTAGACGTCGTTGAAGAATTTCACCACCCCGGCCGGGTCCATGAGCTCACCCAGGCGGCCTTGGGGGCAGCCGTTATACAGCAGGTATTCGATGGTCGGTTGGTCCAGGTTGCGCACCCGCTTGGCCAGGCTTATGGCCCCGTTGCCAGTGGCGTGCGTGCCCACGGGGAAGAGGACGTTGTAGCCCTCCAGCATCTTGTAGCGGGCGATAGCATCGGCATAGGTGTACCCGCGCATGTGGCCGACGTGAAGGTATCCAGTCACGCCTGGATAGGCGAAAATGATCATGAACTTGGGTCTGCCATCGGGGTTGGACTCGTTGATGCGTGCTGAATACCACCTTTCTTGCCACTTTGCCTCAATCTCGGACGAGCCACCTGCCATTGGCACACCTTTCCCGGTTATATGGGTCAACTCTAAATAGGGTTTCGGTGCACCTCGCTCTTGGATCAGCCTCTTTCTCAGGCGAGCCAGATGGTCAAAAAAAAATCAAAGTATGACAAAATGTGACCAACTCGCAAAATTTTATATACTGCAATAAGACATTCATATGACAGTCTGCTATGCGGACACCGGTGAAACGATGGATGGCGAAAGGATAACTCTGCGTTTGGAAGCGGAGGACCTGGAACTCATGGACTCTTTCGTAAAGAAAAGGCCCGAGTTCTCGAACCGCTCTCACCTCGCTAGGATAGCCATTCGGCAGTTCATCGAAGGGGCTAGTGAATCGCCGGTGTCGGAGGAGAAGGGAAATCGAGTCTTGGTCGAGGTGCCGAGAGCCGTCCTATACATCATGGAGGCGCTGGTCCGGGACGGGGTGTACAACTCGATCAATGGGGCGATCGAGCATGCGGTAAGAAAGGAGTACCTCAACGCGGAAGTGGTCGAGGACATGAAGAAGAGACTCCTGGAGACCAGGCGCGAGACTCCTGAGATCCTTCCTTGAGTGCGCTGGTGGACTGAAAAGACTGCGGCGCAGGGCGCTGACAGAAGGGATGGGGTGCGCGGTTTGGACAAGAACCGATAGGTCACCTGCCCGATGAACAACATCAGGAGGCCTAAGGTACATGAACAGGACAATGAAGGCTGAGCAGATCGTGGCGATGCTCAGCAAGGGCATGATCGAACCCAAGATCACGGTCATAGGGTGCGGTGGTGCCGGGAACAACGTGGTACAGAGGATACACTGCGATTGCAGAACCAGAGTGGAAACCATCGCATTGAACACAGATGAAAAGAAGCTCGAGCAGATCGAGGCTGACAAGAAGGTTCTGATCGGCAAGGACACCACCCAGGGCGATGGGGCCATGGGTTTTCCCGAAGTGGGGGAGTTCTGCGCCGAGAGGGCACGCTCCACCATTAAGGAAGTGCTCAGCGGCAGCGACATCGTCATCATCGTCGCGGGCATGGGCGGGGGCACTGGGACCGGGGCAGCACCGATCATCGCTGAGGTTTCGCGCGAGCTCGATGCAGTTACATTCGCTATTGCGATCCATCCCTTCTCCTTTGAGACCGAGAGGGTCAAGACCGCCGGAGAGGGCATTAAGAGACTTAAGGAAGTGGCGGAGACGACCGTTGTGCTGGACAACGACAAGCTGCTTCAATACGCGGCCGACGCCAAGTTGAGCGACTCGTTCGCCATCATGGACAGGAGCATCATCAAGATAATCGACTCCTTCTGTACGCAGATCTCGGAATCGTTCATCAGCCAGATCGTTCCGGAGGTCGAGGAGATGGTGCAGAACCTGGACGCCGAGGAAAGCTTTCAGATGACCTCCATGCCCAGTCCCGAGGCTGAGCTCATCCATGCTTCACTGGGGGCGATGGAGGCCAAGGAGCAAGAGGACCTGGGAAACCCATTGATGATCAGGTGAGGAGAAACCGTTTCCCTGGATACTTAGGTCTCGCGGACCCCGAAGGTCCGCAGCTTCCCTCTTTTTCTGCCTTTCAAGCAAGCAATCCTTTATCATTCGAGGCAGAGATGCCGCATGGTGCTCGCTGGCTTGCTGGTCAACCCGATTTCAGGCATGGGCGGTAGCGTGGGTCTGAAAGGTACGGACGGCGCAGATGTTCTGGAGGAGGCCAGGCGGCGGGGCGCTTGCCCAATGGCAGAGGAAAGAATGAGATCGGCGTTAGAGGAACTTCCCAGGGAGGACTGGCACTTCTTGGCGCCCAGCGGAACGATGGGCGGAGACCTGCTCAAGGCCCTGGGGTTCGAGCCTGAGATCGTTCTGAACCCAGGCAAGGAGACCGGCGCGGACGATACGAAACAGGCCTGCCAGGCTTTCCTGCGGAGGAAGGTGGACATCATCATCTTCGCGGGTGGAGACGGGACCGCGAGGGATGTCATGGACGCAGTGGGCCGGAAGGTCCTTGTCATTGGCATCCCGACGGGAGTGAAGATGCATTCTGCGGTCTTCGTGGCGAACCCCCAGAAAGCGGCAGAGCTGCTGACGAAATTCGCCAAGAGGGGCATCGGAACGCACGAGGCGGAGGTAATGGATATCGATGAGGAGGCGTTCAGAGCGGGCAGGCTGAGCGCCAAGCTTTACGGGTATCTCATCACCCCCTATGACCCCACCTTGGTGCAGTCCATCAAAGGGGAGTACGAGGGGGGCGACATCGAGGAAGAGAAGAGCGAGATCGCCTCGTTCGTGGCGGAGATGCTTGGACCTGACGTGCTTTACATCCTCGGGCCCGGAACAACCGTGGAAGCGCTGGCAACCAGGCTCAAGGTTGAGAAAACACTGCTGGGCGTCGATGCGCTATTGAACGGAAAGATCATTGCTTTGGACGCGAGCGAAGCTCAGCTCCTGGAACTGCTCGACCGGCATCCTAAGGCAATGATCATAATCACCCCCATCGGGTCCCAAGGCTTCGTTTTTGGTAGGGGGAACCAGCAGATCTCTGCGAGCGTGATCGAAAAGGTTGGCATCGAGAACATTGCCATCCTGGCCGCACCTACGAAGCTCGCTGGCACCCCGATGCTCCGGGTCGACACGGGAAATGTTTCGCTGGACGAAAAGCTTAGGGGTTTCTGGAAAGTGGTCACCGGTTATGCGATGAGCAGACTGGTGCGGATCACGTAGGAAATGGACCGAGGTGATTTGTTCCTGGCGCCGATCCCGCCAAAGTAATTATATTCCTCTGCGAATTGAGCAGCAGCATGGTCCTCCATTTGCTGCACTTCCGCACCTTTGCTCAGGCCACCGAGGACGAGGAAAAGGTGACCAAGGCCATGAGATTCGCTTCTGGAATTGAAAGGATCACCAAGAGCAAGACGGGGGGATATCATGGCAACCCCATCCTCGTTCTGGAGGCGGAAATCAAGACCAGCAAGGCCATCGATGCGTTCTTCCGCCGCTTCAAGGAGGAGGATGTCCGGGAGCTTCTGGATTCTCTGGAGAACAGGGTGAACGAGGAATGCTCATTCTTTCTGAGGCTGGACAAGCAGGCGGCATTCTTGGGCGAGCTGAGATTGCTGGATTCCGGGGACATAATCTCAGTCAGCGGCAAGATCAAGAGTTACCCGAAGCGTTTTGAGACAGCTATGGCGAACATGCGCACCTATCTCCAGTCCCTGCTGGAACAATAGCCAGACTGAAGGATCTGCATCAAAGCAGGCTGGGGAGCAACCGCGTCTGAATTAGCATTCATTTCACATTCAAGAGGGACGAGAAGAAATCCTTGGCATCAAGCTTTTAACGACCCTAGGCATATCGGCGCGCAAGCAGGGGTAGCCAAGCTTGGCCAACGGCGCAGGACTTAGGATCCTGTCCTTAGTGGTCCGTGCGTTCAAATCGCACCCCCTGCACCAACTGCTTTCGACCATATGTGCCATCATTCTTGAAATGCGCTTATCGCCTGGAATGGAAGCGGCCGTCATTTCGATTTGCCATACTTGTGAACGATGATCTGGCATTGCGGGCAGCGCTCCGCCTTGATGTGCACGATGCCCCACATGTTTGACTCGTAAATCCTTTCCCCGCCGATTCCTATCCGCGATGCGGTCGTGATCTCCTTTCGCCATTTCACGCCAGAGACGAGGCTCTCAGTCTCCAGGATGCCTCCTTCCATAGGGGCACCGCAGTTGGGGCAATTCATTGAGAGAGATAATTCTCGTGTTGAATATAAAGAGTAAAGCATGGACCATGGCGCCTATGCACAAGGTTGCATAGACCAGGTCGTTCCATATCATTCATTCTCAAGCCTTATATCGCGCAGGTGTGCTGGTTGAGATAAGATATATGGAAATGTAGCATCGGATTTTAGCCAATCTTTATATACGAGCACAAACAGACCATTAGGTGGGAAAATGATAGACAACTTCGATGAGGATAGGTATCACATGTTACGCTCCGCGATTGCCAAGAAAGTGGAGATCGAAGAGGACATGGCAGGCCAGATCGCATGGCGCCTACTCAATTACTTCGGCTTCGAGGACGATATCATAGACAATGTCTTGGACCAGGACGACCGGAGAATGTTCTACTTCTTGCAGGACCTGGAGCTCCTTAAGACCGCCTGGGAGGAGGCCGTCTTGCCCTCCGGTCGCACCTGGAGGATATTCTACTGGTCCCTGAACAAAGAGCACATCTTTTCCTACGCCTCGGTGAAAGAAAAGGCTGCAGGACCGGAACCGGGGGTCTATGAGAGCTTACCACAGGATGTGTGGTCGAGGGACGCAGAGACCGGGGAAGCCCGGGCCTAGACCATCCTTTTTTATGCGACTGCCCATACACTTGCGGTAGCATGCAGGGCAAGCGGAAGATCTTGATCGTGGTCATGGACGGGCTCGGCGATCGGGCAGTGGAGGAGCTGGGCTGGAAGACCCCATTGCAGGCGGCCAGGCGACCCAATCTCAACTGGTATGCGGAGAATGGCGCCAATGGACTCGTGGACATGATCGGTCCCGGCATCAGGCCTGGAAGCGACACTTCGCACCTTGCCATTCTGGGTTACGACCCGCGCAAAGTCTACACAGGCAGAGGGCCTTTCGAGGCAGCCGGAACGGGAGTGGTAGGTAAGAAAGGCGACGTGGCCTTTCGCTGCAATTTCGCAACCGTGGATAAGAACATGTTGGTCGCGGATCGCCGGGCGGGGAGGATCAAGGAACCAGACACCACCGAGCTTGTGACTGCCTTCGACCATCTGATGATAGATGACATTACCATCACCGTAAAACCGGCGACCGAGCACCGCGCCGTGCTACTCCTGCAGGGACCCGGGCTTTCTCCGCACATCACCGACGTGGACCCGCACGATGAGGCCAATGTTCATGAGGCCAAGCCGATGTCACCTGAGGCGGCCAAGACCGCCAAGGTGGTCAATGAGTTCGTGAGGCTGTCCTACCAGAAATTGGACGCGCACCCGGTGAATCAACGCCGCAAAAGAGAGGGTAAGCCAGTGGCGAACATCCTGCTGCCCAGGGGGGGCGGGGTGTTCCCTGACATCCAGCCGTTTCCTGAGAAGTACGGAATGAGCGGCTCCTGCATCGCTGGGGTTTCGCTCATCAAAGGCATATGTCGCGTTTGTGGGCTCGATATAATCGAAGTGGAGGGCGCCACGGGCGGCAAGGACACGGACATGAAGGCCAAGGCCAGGGCGGCCATCGAGGAGCTCAAGCGCAAGGATTTCGTGCTCATGAACGTGAAGGCGGCGGACATCACTTCGCACGACGGGGACGCCAAGGCCAAGGTTGAGGTCATTGAGCGCATCGATGCCATGGTCGGAGAGCTCCGTGCTGGCCTTGGGGAGGAAGTGGTGGTGGCGTTCGTGGCCGATCACTGCACGCCCATTGAGATGAAGGATCACAGCGGGGATCCCGTCCCTCTCATGATCTACTGCAAAGGCATCGTCAAAGACCCGGTCAAGCAGTACGACGAGGGCTCGGCCGGCCAAGGCAGCCTGAGCAGAATAAGGGGCATGGACATCCTTCCGATACTGATAGACAAGGCGGGAAGGGCGGAGAAGTACGGGGCATAAGGTCTGGACGGTGAGAGAATGAAGTTCTGCTATTGCCGAGAATGCAAGATACTGCGCCCCAAGAACTGGTACTCCGGCAAGAGCTGCGACATCTGCGAGAAGGACTGCACCATTTTCAATGTGCCCCGTACCATGTTTGGCCGGGCCATGTATGTCCTGGACGGTCTGGCCGTGGCCCTGATCGTCCTGTACTTCGCGCGATTCCAAATGGGCTGGGACTGGGCTTCCGTCATCTCGGGTGTCGAATCCAGCACGCTGGTCATCGTGATCTTCGCGCTCATCTTCGCTTCCTTCGTCCTGGCGTTCATTGACATAGGCAAGATGACCGAGAAGGCGAACAGGATGGTAGGCTCGGGCGTGGCAGGAAAGCCGCCATCAAGATGAGAACCAGGCGATGAGGGAGAAATCGATCTCGGTCCCGAGAGGGAGGCGAGATGATACCACCGATGCGAAGTGGGCTTGTTCTGCATCGTATGACCCATTGCGCACGGAGAAGCAGGACTCGCCCATCTCCGCCAGCCATATGTAGCCATACCTGGATGCCAGGAACCCGTCTAATATGCTTTTGATCTGCGGTTCCAACGACCCAGATGATACGGTGTTGTCGGTTCTGTTGAATGATGCGAGCAGGCCGATCACGGCAGAGGTCACGGGAATTGCAGCGGCGGTTTCGTTCGGGTCGAACCCGCCCACTTCCACCCCTGGAAATATCGAGGTCCTGAGCAAGGAGGAATGCACCGAGCAAATGAACGCCATTTCTTGACCATCTTGGGCATCGTTTGGAATCACTTGAATGAGGGACACGGTCAGGGCTGAGATCACCAATAGGAATAGAATAGAGTCGACCAGGGATGCCAGACCACGCCAGTCGCAACGTATCATGTCACCACACCACCAAGGTCAGGATGCAAGCATAGATGCAGTCCGGTTCTGGACAGGCATTGATCGGGATGGACCTCGATTCAATAAGATCTTCTTGATCAGGGTGACCTGAAGCGATCTTGACCAGGAACTCATTGCCAGACATGACCGATTCAAGGACGATGGCGTAGCCCCGCGTCGATGCCACGGCTAGATGCTCTGGATGCATTGCCCGCAATCCATCGATCGATAGAACCCCATCCTCCGCCCATAGCGCCTTGTCGCCTTTCAACGCGGACTCCAGGGCATTCAAGCCTTGCTGCAGATTGGCATCATCCGGTCGGGAATCGCCAGCTGCGGCATGGAATAAAAGAGCAGAGAAGAGGACCGCCACGGCCATGGTGATTATGATCATGGACACGGCCGCCTCTATGAACCCGCCGACCCCCTTCTTATCCCTCTGGAACCGCTTCACTTTTTTCTCCGGATAAACTCACGCTTCATGGCAAGATGAGGCGCACTCTTACAGTGAGGCTTCCGTTATTCCACTCCTCTGAGATAATGGCCCGTCGTGATAGCGCCGCACTTCCTCTTGATGGCGCTTTTCTTCTTCAGATCTCGTTCGCGGAAGGCCTTCGCCACCATCAATGCCAGGTCCCCGCTCTTCTTGCGCAGGTCGATGCCAAATGAATCCACGCCCATCTCTTCCAGTTCCTCCAGGAACTCCAATAGGAACAGGTCGGAGGAATTGAGCACGTGGCCCATGTCCATGGCATCGCGGTAGGTCGGGAAACGCACCCCGCGTTCATCGACTAGTGCGCCCTCACGCAGGCTGGGCTCCCTGGTCACCATCAATTCCAGACGGCCGAAGACAATCACCTCCACCCTTCCTAGGAAATGCTGCAGCATGGCACGCAGGTCCTCGCGCGAAAGCTCCACCGAGGCCGTCGTCTGATGAAGGTGCGGGAGGCTGAGGGAGTTCAAGACATTCATCGAGTAGTGACCGAACAGTCTGCGCTCCGCGTACCTGGCCGCCTGATCCACCGAAGCGCACATGATGTTCTCAAAGCCGCACTCTGGAATTATTGGCGATACCCGGGGGAGCATCTGTACGAACTCCACGTTCGCCTTATCGCACATCACCTTGGCCTCATCCGTGCGCGGGGCCCATTCGTAATAGATGCGGTCAGCAAAAGGCAGCACCATCTCCAGAACCTTGAGCGAGGAGACGTACAAGGACAGCTCAGCTCGCTTGAACGTCCTTTCCGTGCGAGGAAGGGCGAGATCGATCTCCCTGCGCTTCACGCGTATTGGCTGGATGCCCAGCTCGCCGATCCTCCGCTCCAGGTCAGGAAAGCTGCGGTCCTTTGTCTTGAAGACCGAATATTCCCCTTCCTCGATGGGGAATGGCACCCTCATCTGGCCTTTGGGACCGATCTCAAAGCCGCCCACCTTCACGCTGCCGCGGTACATGGTGAGGCCGTCGCCTGGCCCCTGATAGGGAGATTCTAGCTGCAGGGTGCCCGATCGTATCATCCCTTTGCCGAGGGGGAGGCCTCGTGACTCGGGGAACTCGGGTTGCACCAAAGTTCCGCCCAATAGATAGCCGCCCGAGAAGCCTCGATTGAAGGCCACGCTCACCAATTCCTTCTCCCTTTCGCTCACCAGCTCCTTCTCGCCTGCCAGAGCTCTGGCGATGGCGTTCTTGTACATGCGAGTGGCGTGGTAGACATAGAGCGGGCTGCGCATGCGCCCTTCGATCTTCACCGCTTCCACGCCCATCCTGAGGAGCTCTGGTATGGCATCGGCGCATAGAATGTCGGCGGTGCTCAGCAGGAATCCTGATCGGCTGCCCAGCTGGTATCTCTTCCTGCAGGGCTGGGCGCACAGGCCGCGATTGCCGCTGCGCCCCCCCACCATGGAGGAGAAAAGGCACTGGCCGGAGAAGGAGTAGCACAGGGCTCCGTGCACGAAGACCTCCAGCCCCACCTCGCTCGCGCTCCCTATGCCCCTTATCTCGTCCAGGCTCAGCTCTCTGGCTAGGATCACTCGGTCTATCCCGTTCTCGAGTGCCCAGCGCGCGCCCTCAGGAGTATGGATGCCCATCTGCGTGGAGGCATGCACATTCATTTGGAAGCGCTCCCTGGCGAGGTGAAGCACCCCGCGGTCTTGCACGATGATCGCATCTACCTCGATGCCCTGCAGCACGTCCAGGTAGGAGGCCATCTCCGAAAGCTCGCTCTCCTTGACCAGGGTGTTCACGGTTACATAGACCTTGGTGCTTTGGTCGTGGGCCTTTCGCACCGCGCCCTTGAGGTCCTCATCACTGAAATTGGAGGCGAAGCGCCTTGCCCCGAAACGTTTTCCTCCTAGGTAGACGGCATCCGCTCCGGCCAAGAGTGCCGCCCTCAGGGCGTCCATTGAACCAGCTGGCGATAGGACCTCCACGGCACTCGATGCTCTTTCCTGATAGATAAGACCGATGCAGCATGTAGCCTGCAATTAGTTGTAAATGGGATACCGCCCCGCTCCATTCCAATGAGAGGTGGAGCGCGAATGGTATCATTAGGATTCAGGCGCAGGCAAGTTCCGGGAGAAGACGGGCCATCATCGCCTTGCAAGGCCGAGATGCTGGACTCCGTGCTGCATGTCAGATGTTCCGAATGCTCCGGTGCCCAAGACCTCAAGGACCCTGCCTGCCTGCAAGGCGTGCTTGCCTTCATTGAGAACCAATGCACGGTCAGAAGAGTGATAATCCACGGTGACTGGGACCTGGCCTTCAATGGACCAGCGCTGGCAGTTCTCCTCTCCATCGCGGGCGTTCGACGAAACATCGAGGCTTGGCAGCGAACGGCCCGCAACCAGAACGACGAATGCGTTCTTTGCCCCCATGGTCCAATCCAGTTATCCGGTCGGTTGCTCCAATCATCCCCTTTCCATTGGCGAGGCATGATCGCTTCGATCCCCTCTATGTCGGCCGGCGGAGGCGACTGCCAACAGTGCACTAAGGAAACCAGGGCCCATCTTGAACAGATTGAGGCCCTCGCCCGAGATATCGAGAAGAGGATGTACCGCAGCGCATTCAAGGTGGTGGAGGGCGGCCCTATTGAGTAAGATCGTGCTCAGGCGCCAGGAGAGGCATTATGAGCCTGTCGCCGACCGCTCGGCGGCATTCTCAAGGCTTCTGGATGAGTGCCGTAGCCGTCGTCCACCCTTCTCCAAGGTCTGGGTCAATCTGGCGCTCCCTCCCGATGCTCAGGTCATGGAGGAGTATTTCGTAGGGGACGCGAAGGTGCGGATACTCTCGCTGAACAACGGACTGAGGCATGTCTACCATCTCACCCCTTGGGAGTATACCCTGGACAGGGAGACGGTCAGGATACTGAACCGGGTCATGAGGTCCGTCATCTCTTCCCCCCCGCCGGAAAATGGCCTTTCCACGTCCGAACTGAGGGGTCATGTGCGCCGGACAGCCATCGAGGAGATCGAAAGGATGGCACGCTCTCACGCCCCCGGCCTTCCTAATGACCAGCTTCGATTGGAGGGCTATGCCATGCGCATGAGCGAGGTGGTGGAGAGGCACACCATCGGGCTCGGTCTTCTGGATGTGCTGGTGCGCGACGAACGGATCGAGGACATCTTCTTGGACGCCCCGGTGGAGGAGAACCCTATCCATCTGACGATGAACGGCATGGTCGGGCACTCGAATATGCTCAAGCTTTGCTCGAACCTCGTGGCCACGGAGGAAGAGGTCTCCGGGTTCGTATCCCGGATGAGACAGTCCAGCGGCAGGCCGTTCTCTCTGGCCTTCCCGATACTGGAGACCGACATCGAGGAGCTGAATGCCAGGGCGACCATCATCGGTCCGCCGCTGAGCCCCCACGGCACCGCCTTGGCGCTGCGCAGGCATGCAAGCGAGCCGTGGACCTTGACCAAACTGGCCTACAACGGCACCATAGATTGCCAGACGGCCGGGCTGCTATCGTTTCTGCTCGACGGTCAAAGCACGATGTTGGTCTGCGGAGCCAGGGGCTCGGGCAAGTCCTCCCTGCTTTCCGCCATCATGTTCGAATTCTCCCCGACCCACAGGATACTGACCATCGAGGATACTCCTGAGCTTCCGGTGAGAAGGATGCAGACCCTGGGTTACAAGATACAGTCGCTGCTAATCGATAGGAAGATGGACCAGGCGGTGGAGCAGACCTCGGAGGAGGTCCTGCGGGTCTCATTGAGGCTCGGGGAATCAGCCATCGTCATGGGCGAGGTGCGGGGGCGAGAGGCCAAGGTGCTCTATGACGGCATGCGCACCGGAAGAGCCGGTTCGAGCGTGCTCGGCACCATCCACGGCGATTCCCCCCGCTCCGTCTATGAGAGAGTGGTGCATGAGATGGGCATTCCCAAGGAGGCCTTTTCCGCCACTGACATCGTCATCAACCTGGGACTGATCCGGCCCCGGGGTTCACAACGCCCTCAACGTAAACTGCTGGAACTCTGCGAGTATCGGCCATCGCGCGGCCACGGAGAGTTCGAGACCCTGGTCGAGCTGGATCGGTTCAAGAACAGCTTCAATGCGCGGTTCGATTGCGAATCCGAGGTCATCGGCAAGGTGGCGAAGTCCTGGGCCATCAGCTACGAGGAGGCGCTTATGAATATCCAGGCTCGGACGGAAATGCGCGAGCTCCTGCTCGAATGCGCGCGCACGAAGGGAACCCAGTATCTAAGTCCTGAATGGGTGTGCCGCGCCAATTTTTTCTTCTGGGAGCATTGCGAGAAGGGCGTCGAATACCAGCGGACCGTCGAGGAGTTCCGTTCCACCCTCCAAGGAGGGGGTTGATTGCTGATCAGTGCCAGACGGCTGTTCTTCAGGGTGATGGGCCGACCGCATCGCTCCGTCCCCCCTCGCTTCATCGAAAGGATCCTTCGACCGAAAGAGGACCCTCAGCTCCGGTCATGGATGGAACGCCATTCGGTCACTGACGAAGCGCTCTTGAAAGCATCCTGGTTCGTCTTCAGGACCTCCTCGGTTATCACTTCTGCCATGGTCGGGGTCCTCTCGTTCGCCGGCCTGCCCTTGCTCCCGTTCGGTCTATTAGTGATCGTCCTGGCCCCTTTGATAGCCGCCTCCCTCTTCGCCAATGTGCCGAAAAATCTTCAGGCTGAGGAGGAGAGGCGGATGGTGTGCGACGCCCCGGCCATGATCGCGAGCATGACCATGAGCCTGCACCTGCAACCCTCGCTGGAAAGGGCCCTGCACTTCGCCGCCTCCCAAGGCTCCGGACCCCTCCAAGCGCGCTTGGCCGAATCGGGATGGAAAGTCTGGACGAAGGCGAAGCAGGACGTGGAGATAGCTATCCTCGACCTCAGCGGCGAGCTGTCCGAGCTGTCAGGGAACCTGCGCCAGGCCCTGCATCTTCTGGTGGCGGCGACCTACGAGCCTAGCGCTGAAGGAGGCCGGCGTCTGCTGGACAAGGCCAATGATCTGGTGATCGAGGGCTTGAAGGAAACGGTGGACCGCTATGCGGCCTCGCTCACCATCCCCACCATGGTGCTCTTCTCCATGGGAGTGCTGCTTCCGGTCATGATGTTCTCCTCCGTGCCTCTGCTTGCATTGACCGGCGGCTTGGCGTCATCGTCAACGGGAACCTCCGTCCCGATGGACCCCTCCTCCTTGCTGTTGCCCTCGGTCCTGGTGCTAGGGGTTGTCCCGCTGGCCTCCTTCGCCTACGCCTCCCGCGTCATAGCCAGGAACCCGTTGCACCATCCGACAGACATCGACCTGCGGCTGAGGGGGCGCGAGGCCATGCTGTTGGTGGTATGGACCGGCGGGGTTCTTGCAGTGCACTTCGGCGGCATCAGCTCCACCGTCCCTCAGGCCATGGTGTTGGCGCTGGCCCTGCCCCCGAGCGCCTATGCCGCTATCGTCTCATACCAAGCTCATCGGGCCAAGAAGGAGAGGCCAGCAAAGGAGAAGGATTTCCTCACTGCCCTTTACAGGATCGGCAACCGCATGAGCGGCGGTGCGAGCCTGGACACCATCATCCGTGAGATGAGCGCCCCAGGATTCCGTTCAAGTTTCAAGGAGTTCGCTCGGCGCATCCTTTACGCCTCGAGCATGACCCACGCTCCCGTCGGCCGTCTGATCGCCCAGGACGCGCGGTTGCGCTCCGAGATGCCGCTGGTCTGGGGGGCCATGGCGTCGGTGGCCGAATGCTCAGAAAAGGACCCTCGCGAGGCGGGAAGGATGGCGGTCAATCTAGCCCAGAACCTTAGCGCCATTCGCGCCTCGCAATTGAAAGCGGAGGAGAACCTGCGCGGGGTGGTGGACATGATGCGCTCCACCGGCACCTTCCTTGCCCCCATCGTCCTGGGGATAACCTGCGCCCTCTTTTCCCTGATAGAGAAGTTCGGGGGCCAGAATGAGCTCACGGGCGCCATGATCATGATCACCGGGGCCTTCGTCATCGAGCTCTCGTTCATCGTGAGCTACTTCATGGTGAAATTGTCCAGCGAAGGCGACTGGTCGGAGGTGCTCTACCAGTTCGGGACCAAGACCCCGATCGCGGTCGGGCTGTTCAGCGCAGTTTCACTGTTCGCTCATGAATATCTGATTCGACTTTTGTGACCGCGAACAGGTTTTCCTCGGCCTCGTTGAAAAGGCCCAGGGAGATGATCTCCTCGGTGTCCTTGGTGCAGCTCGCCTGAATGTGAGCCCTGACCTCGTCGTGCAGCTTTATTTCCAGGAGGTGCTTGGTGTCGAAGAAATGCGCCTTGGCCTCGTCCTTCTCCTGAATGCTGATGTTGCCCTTGCCCATGGTGCAGCCTGACGAGAACTGGATCCCGTCGACCATGCACGAAAGCGGGACCTTAGAGCCCGAGAAGGACACGGCCCACATCCTCTCCTCCAGGTTCTCCCTCGCCATCTGGCCCATCCTGTAACCGACGACCACCCACGGGCCCAGATGACCATGGAAGCGCTTGAGCTGCTTGAGTTCATCCGGCAATGGCGCCATGTTCCATATTATGCACCCCGGGGTATTGAATGCTTCTCGGCCCGTCCGGGAATGAACCAAAACCATTAAACCTCGCGGGAAGGTGAGGAATCCGCCATGTGGAAGGAGATGCATCCGGTGAAGAGAGCGGAGATCATCCTCACCGCAGCATTCGCCCTATGGCTTGCGCTGGTGCTGCTGGTGCCTTTCACCTTGCCCGCCGGGCAGGTGACCGACCTCAGCGGCCGGGTGGGTCGCATCGACAACCCCGACCAGATCGGTCGCATGAACCCCTTGGCGGCCGCGGTCTACTGGCTGGGGGACCTGAACTGCCATCAGATGATGGACCGGTCCTTTTTCCTCAACGGCAACGAGCTGCCCTTCTGCGCCCGGGACCTGGGCATATTCGCTGGCCTGGCATTGGGAATGCTCCTTACCTTGGTCCTTCGACCCCGGACCAATTGGCTGC
>Ga0315279_10006739_pt1 | contig 14425 bp, 8 predicted proteins | sample YL17G06_20_MG_FD_203694 | JGI IMG/M metagenome (GOLD analysis project Ga0315279, IMG submission 203694) | Sediment microbial communities from Yellowstone Lake, YNP, Wyoming, USA - YL17G06_20 | ecosystem: Environmental > Aquatic > Freshwater > Lake > Sediment | place: USA: Wyoming | collected... | reverse complement strand
TTCTAAGTTCGCCTTGGCAGCGGCATATTTGACGAGACCCAGGGCATAAAGAAATTCTCTTTGGAAACGCCAACCGCTTACGGCAAAATTTTCAATCGCCCTCTGGGTTTGGGCACCGTAGTAAGCCCCCTTGGGGACTTTCACAGAACCCATTGAATCTTTCTCTATTCGATACCTATTGTTCGAAACAACCATGCTCCACCTCCAGTCTCCTTTATGCATTTTATTGAAAATAGATTAAATTATCAACAACGCAATTGCCGAAAAAATATTTTGAGGCCTACCTGCCGCAGACAGGAGTGAAGAGCGACCTTTTTCAAACATTCCGATTTCATTGACAAATGGGAGAACCATCGATTATCATTTTTAAGTAAAATGGTTTTTCTTTTCCGATTCCGAGGATGGTATAAAGGAATAAGAGATGAAAGAAACCCTGGATTTCAAAAATATTGGGCTTCGGGGAGTGAAGGTAGCAGATACCCGCATCTCGGACGTCGACGGAGAGAAAGGGATTCTGGTCTATCGTGGTTTCAATGTCACTGAGCTTGCCCAATTCTCCACCTTTGAGGAAGTTTCGTTCCTCCTTCTTAACGACCATCTGCCCACTCGAGAAGAATTGAAGGATTTTCAGTCAGAACTCATCTCAGAAAGAGGGGTTCCTGAGGCTGTTTTGAAATGTCTGAAAATGATGCCGGGTGCCACCGGTTCCATGGATGTATTACAAGCGGCTATTCCCATTCTGGCAAGTTATGATCCTCAGTTGCGAGAGGAGACAAAAGAAGCCAATTTGAAAAAGGCGGTCCGGATCATTGCAAAGCTATCCACCCTCGTTGCCGCATGGAATCGTATTCGAAAGGGGCTTGAACCCTTTCCTCCTCGGCCCGATCTCACTCATGCAGGAAACTTCTTATTTATGTTGACAGGATTCCTTCCTGATCCAGAGACGGCGCGCGATTTTGATATCTGTTTGATTCTCCATTCCGAACATTCCTTCAACGCCTCCACTTTTGCAGGAAGGGAGGTAGCTTCGACCCATGCCCATCTCTATGCTTCTATTGCAGCAGCCATCGGTGCCCTCTCCGGAGAACTTCACGGAGGGGCGAATCGTCAGGTGATGGAAATGCTGCTGGAAATTGAAGAGGTGAATCGCGTGCAATCCTGGGTCTCTGAGAGGTTGCAAAAAGGTGGAAAGATCATGGGGATGGGTCATGCGGTTTATCACACGGAAGACCCAAGGGCGGCCATCCTGCGAAGGATTTGTGAACGAATGGCCGATCGTTTCCGAGACCGACGTTGGTGTGAACTTTCGAAGGCCATTGAGGCCGCGACCCAAAAAGAGTTCAGGAGGTTGAAAGGGAAGGAGATCTATGCCAATGTCGATTTCTTCAGCGCACCCGTCTATCATATGATGGGAATTCCAAAAGACCTTTTCACTCCTGTTTTTGCCATTTCACGGATTTCAGGTTGGTCAGCCCACATCATTGAAGAGAAATTTGCCGAGGCTCAACCCAAACCCGAACTCTATCGGCCAGATGCAGATTACATAGGGAATTATTGTGGTCTTCAGGGATGTGAATACATCCCTGTTGAAGAGCGATCATCTTAATTTTGGTTAAACTAATTTTCTATGGCGACGTTGTAAGTCCTGTTTGGCGCGGGCAGGCACGAGCCATGGAAATCTCTTTTGGTTAGGGTTATTAAGGCAGTTTCGTATATAGTTAAAGGGCTACGGTTAAAAGATTTTGGACACGAACAACCTAACCATATAACGAAACGAGCATCCCTGCCTGCGGCAGGCAGGCTCGAACGATGAAAATCAGTAATCCCCCCTCTCCCCCCTTTAGCAAAGGGGGGTTGGGGGGGATTTGGAAAGTTATTTTCTGAGCAAATAATGGGTTCAGCATGATTTTCACACACGATATTGTGATTGTAGGAGCAGGTCTGGCAGGGCTTCGAGCGGCTGTTGAGGTGGCGGATCAAACCGATGTGGCCGTCGTGAGTAAGGTCTTTCCTACACGGTCCCATTCGGGAGTCGCCCAAGGGGGGATTACTGCCCCTCTTGGCAATGAAGAGGAAGATCATTGGGAATGGCATTTCTTCGATACCGTAAAAGGAAGCGATTACCTCGGCGATCAGGATGCCATCGAGATCATGGTCAAAGACTCTCCCAGAGCCATTTATGAACTGGAACATATGGGTGTCCCATTCAGCCGTACTTTAGAGGGAAAGATCGCCCAACGGAACTTTGGAGGCCACACCCGCGATTATGGTAAAAAACCTGTAAAGAGGGCGTGCTATGCCGCAGACCATACAGGAAGAGTTGTCCTCGATACCCTCTTTGACCAATGTTTACGCCACCAGGTGAAATTCTACTCAGAGCACTATGTTCTCTCTCTCGTCTTTGAGGCAGGAAGATGTTCAGGTGTGGTGACCTATGATCTCGCCAGAGGTGAACTCCATCTCCTTCAAGCAAAGGCTCTTCTTTTGGCCACAGGAGGATGTGGAAAAATATATAAGACAACTTCCAATGGTCAATCGACCACAGGAGAAATGTTCAGCCTAATTTACCAGTCGGGCATTCCTTTGGAAGATATGGAGTTTGTCCAATTTCACCCCACTGGACTTTATCCTTTAGGGATCTTGGTAAGCGAAGCAGCAAGAGGGGAAGGGGGGATTTTGCGGAACAGGTTGGGGGAGCGATTTATGGAACGATACGCCCCCACGGTAAAGGATTTGGCAGCCAGAGATATCGTCTCCCGGGCCATTCTCACTGAGATTCGAGAGAAGAGGGGGATCGCTGGAAAGGATTATGTCCATCTCGACCTCACTCATCTTGGAGAGGAGAAGATTTCAGAGAGACTTTGGGAGATCGCCTCTTTTGTGAGGATCTATTTGGGCATCGATCCCGTTTACGATCCCATCCCAGTCCAACCGACCTGCCATTACATCATGGGAGGCATTCCCACGAATGTGGATGGAAGAGTCCTCTCCAATGAGAAGGGTTCGATCGCCCAAGGATTGTATGCGGCAGGAGAATCGGCATGCGTATCGGTTCACGGTGCCAACCGGCTCGGCTGCAACTCCCTTCTTGATTTACTCGTCTTTGGCCGGCGAAGCGGATTGGCCATGAAGGATGGAATAAAAGGGTATGAAATTCCCTCGATCTCAACCGATCCTCTGAAAACAGTGGAGGAGAAGATCACCCAGTTATTCAACCATAAGGGTGGAGAAAAGATGGATCCAATAAGGCGGAAGATGCAGTCTGTCATGATGGATTATGGTTCGGTCTTTCGAAATGAAGAAGGTTTGAAGAAGGGGATGGAGGAGATTCGAATCCTGAAAGAGCGTTACAGAGATATTGAGATTGTAGATAAAGGGAAGCATTTCAATTTCGAATTGATGGAGGCGATCGAATTAGGCCATCAGCTCGAACTCTCAGAGGTGATCCTCTTTAGCGCCCTCCGTCGGAGGGAGAGCCGGGGAGCCCACTTTCGGGAGGATTTCCCCATGAGGGCAGATCGGTACTATTTGAAACACACACTCATCTACAAAACCGCTAAAGGGCCAGAAGTGAGATATAAGCCAGTAAAGGTCACACGATTCCAACCCAAAGCAAGAATGTACTAAGGAGATTGTAGATTTCGGATTGCAGATTTCAGATTGAAAAATAATGAAAGCCAGGGTTTCTTATAATAAACGCCATGGACAACCTGGTGTAAACAGTTTGTCATTGCGAACGAAGTGAAGCAATCTTGATAATAGGTGGCGGATGATCGTCAAATTAAAGATTTTCCGTTTTGACCCGCAAAAAGATAAGGAACCCTACTACCAGAATTTCGAGGTAGAGGCAGATCCATTGGACAGAATTTTGGATTGCCTCAACCGAATCCGGTGGGAGCAGGATCCGACCCTTTGCTTTCGGTGGTCCTGTGGTCATGGGGTCTGCGGGTCAGATGGAATGAAGATCAATGGAATCTGTGGTCTGCCTTGTCAAAAGTTGGTCAGAAATTTTAAGGAGGAGATCCTCATCGAACCCCTTCCGGTGTTTAAGGTCATTAAAGATCTGATTGTAGATCTTGATCCTTTTTTTGAAAAATATCATTCGATTAAACCTTATTTGATTACAAAAACTCCTCCACCCGATCAGGAACGAATCCAGTCCGCTGATCAGCAACGTCTCTTTGAAGAGGCCATCCGCTGTATCCTATGCGCCTGTTGCACTGCCTCCTGCCCCATCAATCAGCAAAAAGAGACGGAGGCCTATGTCGGTCCTGCTGCCCTTGTCAGGGCTTTTCGATATCTCTTCGATTCAAGGGATGAGGCTTCAGATGAGAGGATCGCCCTTTTGGATCATAAAGATGAGGCATGGGGCTGTCAGACATTGTGGAAATGCACAGAAGTCTGTCCCAAGGAGATTCCTGTTACCAAACAGATTGGCCAAATCAAGAAACGCATTTACGAAAGCAAACATCCGAAGTAGAGTCCTCCTTATTCCTCACGCATAAACTTGATTGACAAATAAGGATACTATAATGTATACTTATTTGTAAACAGAAAGGAGATCAATTTTATGCCGGGTAGAACGGTAAGGATTAGAAAAGAGACCCAAAATATCCTCAGAGAACTTGCAGTCAGTGAAGGCAAACCGATGCAAACGATTCTCGATCTTGCCTTAGAAGAATATCGGCGGCAGCGTTTCCTTCAAGAGGCGAATGCAGCCTATGCTACTCTGCGGAATAACCCTAAGGCATGGAAGGCGGAACTTGCCGAACGCAAGGAGTGGGACGCAACGATGGCCGATGGCCAAGAGGATAAATAAAGATGGCAGAGCCCCTACTAGGAGAAGTTTGGCTTGTCGATCTGAATCCCACCAGAGGCCATGAACAGGCAGGAAAAAGACCAGGCCTTGTTGTCTCCGCAGATCTTTTTAACCAGGGCCTTGCCGGGCTTGTGGTCATTCTTCCTATTACCACTAAACCCAAAGGAATTCCTTTTCATGTTGAAATCAATATTTCGGAAGGTGGTTTAACGAAACGAAGCTTCATTAAGTGTGAGGATATAAGGTCTATCGCCAAAGAACGTCTTTTCAAAAGAATGGGCCGTGTGTCTGATGAAACGATGAAGGCTGTAGAGGACCGCCTTCGCATCCTCCTTAACTTGTAACCAGCATAGAAAATTTAGTAGAAAAGTTAGGGGCAGGTATAATTTAGAATGTAGGGCTCAGAATATTTTGAAGACTGACCATCAACGAAGTCCTCAGCCTTACCAAATGCCCACGCTTCCTCCAAAGATCTCTCACTGGCCTCATCATGTCTGACCGTATTTATCCATTTATCCAAGAAACGCATCTATGAAGCGAAACACCCAAAAGAGTAGATTGGAGGAAGTGGGAATTTTAATTTACAGAAGGTGTTTTGTTTGACCCTTTCACCTACAAAGGTTTAATCCAATTCGACTATGAAAGGTAACGATTATTGATAGAAATGTGCATAATTGAAGGAAGCAGGGTAGATTGGGTTGGGGGCAACAATTCACTCCTCAAGTAATGCTAATGGAATGAGCGTTTGATTTAGTCTTTGGATGCCTATTTCGGTAATTAAATTTCCTGCCCCCAATCATTTTACTAAAAATTCTCCCGGAGCCTAGTTAAGCCCCGGGAGGTTTAAATTTTTAAATTACTTCTTCTTGTTGTTTATCACTCGGATTGTATCCGATCCCTCAAACAGGGATCCGTCTTTAAACTTTCCTTTAACGGTTAGAGTCACATTGTCGCCAGTTGGAACTCCCACTAAATCTTGAGTGTTAAATTTTGCAATCAGCTTTTTGGCTGCGATGTTAGTTGATTTTACTCGAGCACCTTCGCAGACTAAAGTGGTTGTGTCTATATCCGATAGACTATAACCACAGCCGTCCGGCAGCGTGATAAAAGCAGTGAATACTCCCTTATCACTTAAATTGAGCGTCTCAGGCTTGATCTCAATTGTTACTGGAAGGAAGGGCCTCGGGGTCACAGTAATGGTTACTTGGTCCGTATCTTTAAGACTTTCATTATCTGTAACCCTTAGGATCGCCGTGTAAGAACCGGGGCTATTATATCTATATTGGTGAGTCTCGGTTTTGTTACTTGTCCACCACTCAAAAATTCCGTCTCCGTTGAAGTCCCACTCATACAAAACAATGGTTCTTGTAGTATCTCTGTGGTATGAATTCGAGTGGTCAAAGGTTACTGGTTGCCCCACTTCGACACTCGTAGGTGATGCCTGAGCAACAGCAGTAGGCCCGATTGAGAAAATCTGAGGAAGGAGAATTAAAACCCCAAAAGCCGTGTCAACGACCGAACCGTAGCTATTGACCGGGGATTGCCACATTCCATTGGAATACTGGTTTTCGATTTCCCATGTGGCATACTCATTATACCAATCATGGTTTCCAATCATGATGGTATTGTAATCCTTCATTTCGTAGCTCTTCATGCCCTTCATCACCGCATACATGGCATAAAGATCGCCGATGTTATATCTCATTCCCGCTATGTTAGGCCAAGTCATGGCTGTTAACCATTCACGATCAATGTAGCTCAAGGCCTGAACTGTCCTGGGATCATTGTACGGAATTCCTGTTAAGGCCAATCCCACTAACCCGGCACCTGTTTTAGCCACGTTTACCAGGGAATTTGGCCATGAGTAGCCAAAGCCTCCGCTTTCTTTGCTCTGGACGAAATAGAGGAAGTTATTCTTCAGCTCTTCTTTTACATAAGGAGGTATGGTAACGAAATCGTGCAAATTGTACTCTGCCGCTTCAAGACCAATGAGTGGAAACTGAGTAACTGACATATCTGATTCTCTGTAATTGGTATCATATCTCCATCCACCACGACCTCCACCGACATCTGGCTCCACTTGGGCATATGAAAGATAATCAACAAGGTCCTGGATCGTCGTGGTAAGGCTTTGGTCTTTTAAAGTGGCCAGGGCCATTAGAACGAGACCGGTTTCATACATCCGGTGACCATTCTTCACATAAAGACCTTTGCCATTGCTATTTTTTGAATCCGGATTTCTTGTATTTCCAGCAACCGTTTCAGGACCGATGCAGATGGGATGAAGATGACCTAAAATATAATTCTTGGCCCTTATAGCATCCTCTACATAGGGATTATTGGGGTCTCCATCTGGCCCATGTCCGTTCAAGACCCAGGCCTGAAGAGCCAAGGCAGTACTTCCTGCGGGATTGCTCCCAGGAGAAAGCTGGCCATAATCTATTCCATTACTGGTAAACCTGTTCATATTATTATGCAACCACCACAAAGCGTCATCAATGGCCACATTCACCTTGAAACCGCGTGAAGGATCTACCCAAAACCTGACAGGGTAAATGGCAGAAGCAGTAGCTCCTAAGCTATCCGTTACAGTAATCTTAGGGTCATAAAAGGTGTCAGAACTTGCGCTGTATTGATGGAGGGCTTGTAGATTGTAACGGCCAGGGGGAGTCAAAGGTCCGGAAGTGCTCCCATCCCCAAAATCCCAGGTATAGGTAAAAGGTGGTGTCCCTCCCTTGACAACAGCTTTTAAAATAGTTTGATGGTCGGCATATGCATCATGAGGAATCAGAGGAGAAGCTGGAATCCAGGGGACAACCTGAACGCTAAGCGCTTCGGAAGGTGGTGTTTCCCCGCCAATAGTGAAGAAGTTCCTCGTTTCACTGACAGATGCATAATCTATTTGGTCTCGAGAGGTGTTATCAAATGCCATGATATTCCAGGAATACCAACGCCCTTCAAGAAGGACATTGGGTGGTACGCTACATGATGTCCCAGGGGCAGTTTCACATTTCCAAATACGCTCTCCCAAGTACAGGATACGAACCTGGTATGCTTGAGCACCTGAAACAGGATTCCAAATCAAAGTGAGATTACTTCGATCCACCTGGATACCAGGAGTACTAGGATCCAGATCTGTAGGGTCATTTAAGATTGGAATATCCAATTTGTTTTTAATATAAGAGCCCAAATTCGCCGTGGCGGTGGCCCGATTTCCCTCTACATCGTATACAGCAATCTCGAATTCACCTACCTGGGTGCTCATATCAGCAAACTCGTTATCCCTTGAGTTCCACCAGAACTCCCCGTATGACATCCCTTGGTCTATAAGCGCCTGATATTTCTCATGGTAGAGATAATGAGGGCGGCCATTAGGGCCTATACCAGGGCCTACGGCAATTACTGATTTTATCGAAGCCGGTTGGCATCCCGAAGGATCTTCAACTTCTGCTGATAATTGTAGTATTTCTGTCCCATCAGGCCTATGGATAACAAAGGCCATTGGATTCTTGATGGTGGGTGGGATACCAGTGGGTATATAGATATAATCTCTTAAGTCAAAATCGGCTGTGATTAAACTCCCAAGAGAAGCCACAAGACCGCCTTTTTCTGCAAATTGATATCTGAGGAATGGGTCGTAGACCTTGACCGTGTAAGTCTCTCCAGGAGTTAGATTTCCAAAATAATAACCAGCCCAATCCCCGATAGTCTGAAAATTGACCAGCCGTCCTAAGCTATCGTGGAGAACCACATTAATGCCTTGAATTCCCATAACAGGATGTCCAAAAACATTTCCTGAGATCGCTGCATCTAACGTGAGATTCGAAAAATTGATACCAGTTCGGGGTTCTCCTACTAACAGAGGGAGTAGAGTGGCCAAGTTCCAATCCGGTGTGTTGTCATAGAAAATCTGTTTATAAAGTTGCCCATTTTCACACCAGTTTGATCCCCCTGCAGAAACTCGGTAAGTGTCTGGAGGCAATCCATCCACCAAGTAATTACCTGAAGGATATGTACAACGACCGTACCCCCAATTAGTACCCTGTACATTGATATTGACTGCCCCGGGCCCATTTCCTTCTGAAACAGTCACACTCCCAGATATGGTTGCACCTGGTACTAAATAAAAGTTCTTACCCTCAATGTTAATTGTTCCTATAGGAAAAACGAAGGCTTGGCGAGGGTCATAAGTACCTATGAATTTACCGCTTTCATCCTCAGAATAGAATGTCTGCGCATAAACTGGGGGAGACCCACAAGACCAACCTCCAGCTGAAAGTATGTACTTTCCTTCTGGAATATTGAGTATGGTAAAATCGCCATTTGGGTCAGAACAACTACCAAGTCCTTGTATCCATTGTCCCTCTGGAGTAAACAACTGGACCCCTACAGAAGGCAAGGGAGAAGGAGTTGGTAAACTATTGAATATGGTCCCAGATATACTCGCTGCCCAAGATATGTCAACCATACTGAACATAGTTAGGATGCAGAAAATTACAAAACACCAATTCGCCATAACATTTTTATGTTTCGCTTTCATATTGTCCCCTTCCTTCCTGAAAGTGGAAAAAGATTAAAACAGATTTCAATTGACCTTCATTTGGTATATACTTTTACTTTTCCTTTACCTGCTTTTCACACCCATAACACATCGCCTCCTTTGAACTTAAACAAAAAAGCCGAGCATACAGAAGTTTCATCCTTCGGCAGCTCGACCGTCTTTTCCTTAAAAGACCCGCCGCTTTCCGTCCCCCCCTCACGAAAGGTTCGGCTTTATCGGGATTAAGTTTAATCGGGTTAAGAGAAAGCCCTGCGATTAAGTCCCTTAGAAGAAGCAGGGGTTGATTGTTGCAGAATAAACTATATTCAGTAGAAGTTTATGAAAACTAAAATTATTGGATTTAGGATACAGATCTATTTTATAGATGTCAAGGAATTTTTTCGAAGGGGTAAAATTGTGTAAATAGCTGTAAAATTATGTAAAATGCACAAACTTTTTCTTCATTAAGAAAACACCAATTTCGCTATTTCGATAAGCCGGAATCATTTAATTACTTTTAATTACTTTGTTGATTACTGTTTTAAATATTGTATTGTGTAACAAAAATGTAAAATCAAAATTACAGGAAGTAGTCCTTGGTTTTGCTGCAATTGTCTGAAGAATTAAGTTTCGGTTTATGCGTCTCTTTTAAACTGATAACCCAGGCAGAATCTATAGCACTTTGTTTGTAGCCAAGACGGACTTTTTTGAGGTCAATTCACAATTCATTATCAACTTGGTTCATGAAACAAAAAAAATATGGAGCCCTCCTTTTTAGAAACATTAAAGACTGCGTTATCTCATATTCCCAACATATTTTTCCAATTGTAATTATAAATTCCATTTTTTACCATAAAATTATCTGGTGATATTGATAATGATGAAGAGCTTTCAAAATCACTCTGGCTAAAATGCGAGGTTTCATAACGAAATTATACCCCTGAAAATTTAACATGTAAAGTTAAATATTCAGGGATTTAGCTTCGGCTTCCCAACAGTTTAATGGGAATTTAATCCTTTTCATCTTCCTTTGAAACCATAGGGATGTTTTCAGGAAAAAGAAATATTTTGAAATTTAGGAGTTTAATGCTAAATAATGAAATAAGAGATTTGGCGATGGCAAATCCTCCCAAGATCAAAGACGTTTATATCGCTATTCACGGCCATTTCTATCAGCCTCCGAGAGAAAATCCCTGGTTTGAAGCAATTGAGACCGAGGAGGGTGCACACCCCTTCCATGATTGGAATGAACGGATCGCCTTTGAATGTTATCGGCCAAATGCTTACGCCCGGATCGTTGATGGGAAAGGAAAGATTTTAGATCTCATCAACAACTACTCCTCCCTCAGTTTCGATTTCGGTCCTACCCTCATCCGTTGGCTGGAGTTGAAATTTCCATCGCTCTATCAGAAGATCGTCGAGGCTGATCGGGAAGGCATTAGAAGGTTTGGTCATGGCAATGCCATGGCACAGGCTTATAACCATATCATCATGCCCCTGGCCAACGAGAGGGATAAAGAGACAGAAGTTCTCTGGGGAATGGCTGACTTCGAGAAGCGATTCCACCGAAGACCTGATGCGATGTGGCTTCCCGAGACCGCTGTGAACTACCCCACCCTTCAGGTATTGGTCAAATATGGAATGCAGTATCTCATCTTGAGTCCTTTCCAAGCTTTGAAGGTAAGACTTCTCGGGGGTAAGAAGTGGACCGATGTTTCTCAAGGACGGATCGATCCAACACAACCCTACCGGTGTTTCGTCAAGGATCCATCGGGAAAGAAACTTACAGACCAATTCATCGATATCTTTTTCTACGACGGGATGATCTCAAAGGAAGTTGCATTCGGGGATCTCTTAAGGGATGGGAATGCTTTCTGCGAACGATTGATCTCGACCTACCAAGCCTCCAAAAGAAGGCCTCAATTGCTCCATATTGCCACGGATGGAGAGACCTACGGCCATCACAAAAAATTCGGTGAGATGGCCTTGGCCTATGCATTGAAGGAAGGCATTTCTTCACGGGGATTTGAGATCATCAATTACGGAGCCTTTCTGAAACGATTTCCTCCAATCTATGAGGTAGAAATCGACGAAGGACCAAAAGGGGAGGGGACATCCTGGAGTTGTGTCCACGGAGTCGATCGGTGGAAGGAGGATTGTGGTTGCAGCACGGGTGGAAGGGCCGGATGGAATCAAAAGTGGAGAAAGCCACTCAGAGAAACCCTTGACCTCCTGAGGGATGAACTCATCATAATCTTCGAAAAAGAAGGAGGAAAAATCTTTAAGGATGTCTGGGAGGCGAGAAATGGTTATATCGAAGTGATTTTGGATCGTTCATTGATGAGTCTGAATCGATTTTTCGAACGATATGGGGTGGAGGGTCTTGATGAGAAAGGGAGAATTAAAGGCTTGAATCTCTTAGAGATGCAGCGGCATGCCTTACTGATGTACACAAGTTGTGGCTGGTTCTTTGCAGATTTAGCAGGGCTGGAGACGGTTCAGATCCTTCTTTATGCGGCGAGGGCGATTCAATTGGCTGAAGAATTGACCGGCCAAGAGATAGAGAAGAAATTTATTCAATATCTATCCAAGGCAAAGAGCAACCTTCCCGAAATGGGAAATGGTGATCAGGTCTACAAGCAAATCGTAAAGCCGAGATCTATACCTCTGGATAGATTGGTAAACCATTATGCCATCTCCTCCCTCTTCGATGACGGAAGAAAAGAGAGAAAGATCTACTCCTATCGATTGGAGAGGGTGAATTATGAAAGGATGGAGAAGAACAATAGCATATTGATCCTGGGACAAGTGAAGGTGACTCCAGAGATCATCCCAGAGCCAAAGGAGTTTCTCTTCGGTTTGATCTCTTCTGTGAAAGGGATTTTTCGGACTTGGGTTTCGGAGTATAAGGATGTTTTAAACTTTAATATCTTAAAGGAAAAATGTCTTGAGGGCCTTCGAAAAGGTGACGAAGAGATCACCTGGGTTCTTAATTCCCTTCTTGGAAATCGTATCTTCACGATTCGAGATATTTTTAAGGAAGAGGAACAGGCTATCTTTCAGAAAGTGATTCAGGAAGAGCTAAATGAACACCGCCGGATCTATGCTGAACTTTTTGATAAGACGAAACAGACCATCGAGGCCCTGGCAAGAGAGGGTTTGGAGATTCCCTATGAGATTCGCGTGGCTGCGGAAGTGACGCTCAGCGATCGATTATTCCATGAGGTTGAGAATTTGGAGAGGGATTTTAAAGGGACGATAGAAAGAGGAGAGATCGATAAGATTATGGATGAGGCAAAGGAGTACGGTTTTCAACTGAGAAAGGAAGAGCCCGCTCTGATCTTAAGCGGATTATTAAGGGAAAGGATGGAGATTCTTCAGGAAACGATGGCTCGATATTCGTCAGCCTTACCTGAGGAAGAGAAGTTAAAGGCAGAAAAGGTGGAGGAGGTGATAAGGCTTTTGGATATGGCTGAAAAATGGGGTTTTAAACTTCGGAAAGAGGAGGCCCAGGGTCTGATGGATGAGATGCTAAAAGAGTATGTTTGGGGCCTCGAGAAGAGCTGGTGGGGAGAGAGTGTCGAAAAACCGTTTCCGGCGAATTTAACTCTCCTGGCAGAAAAGCTGGATTTCAATGTGGAAAGGTTTTCGAAGATGGTCAATCCGGCCATTTCAATGGATCGATCATGAATAAAAATTCTTATTGACTTCTATGAAAAGACTTTAATATACTTTTATTGAAAGTTCAGATCCCTATTAAGAGCCTCTAAACTATAATGAGGTTAATGAGGTTGTTAAATGTTTTGGAAATGAATTCCAACCCCCATTTTCTTTAAAGAGGATGGGGGTTTTTGTTTCATCGATTTTGGTCGAAGGAGGTGATAAAGTTCGTTAACAGTTATAGGGATATAGGAGAAAAGGAGGTGTTTAATCTTAACTTGATAATCTCATTAGTGATTGATGGAGAAAATGGAGAAGGAGGGTAACTATGAATGAAGAAAAAAAACAAACTGTACTAGGAGGTTGTGGGCCTGCGTTTGAGGTAACCGATCTGCCAGAGCCCCCTCGGGATCTTAATTTCAAGAAACTTTTTGCGATCCTGGGACCAGCCGTAATTGCTCTTGGCGGGACCATCGGTGGTGGTGAATGGCTGGTCGGTCCTTCTCTCTTCGTAAAATGGGGCCTTGCACTCCTTTGGATCACAACCGTTTCTTCTTTACTTCAGGTATTTCTCAATCTCGAGATGACGCGTTATACCCTCTACACCGGAGAGCCGATCACCGTCGGTTTTATGAGACTCAAGCCCGGGAAGGCATTTTGGGGCTGGCTTTTCACAATCGTTGGATTCTGCGAGCGGGGCCTCCCAGGATGGATCCTCGCTTCGGCAACCGCTGTGGTTGCTTTTGGGATGGGTAAAATTCCAGGAGTTGCAGATAAGGGAACGGTCGTGATATGGGGTTTTATATTATTTGTCTCCTGTGCAGTCATCATCTCTATTGGGAGAAAGATCGAACGGACCCTCGAATGGGCCAACTGGATTATGATGATCGTCGTTCTTGGAGGGCTCTTCTTGCTCGATCTCTTCATCGTTCCAGCTTCGATATGGTGGGAAGGTATTAAAGGATTTGTCACTTTTGGTTACATCCCAGAAGGTGTCGACGTGCTCCTTTTGGGTGCCCTCGTAGGTTATTCCGCCTATGGAGGATTTGGTAATAATGCGATCACCAACTGGTATCGAGACAAGGGCTATGGCATGGGCGGAAAGATCGGTTACATCCCAGCGGCGATTGGCGGGAAGGTGATCCATGTCTCACCTCATGGCAAAGTTCCTATGCCCACTGAAAAGAACCTTTATAGCTGGAAAGGTTGGTGGAAGCTTCTCAATATTGATCAGTGGGGTGTTTTTTACTTTGGAGCCATGATCGGGATGTTCTTACCGGGCATCCTTTATGTTGCGGTGCTTCCAAGGGGATCAACGCTTCCAAGCTGGGGAATCGCTGCTTCTTCTGCAAGCGGGCTTATTTTAAAACTTGGTAATTTTGGCTGGTTCCTCGCCCTCTTCTTTG
>Ga0315279_10006738_pt1 | contig 14429 bp, 14 predicted proteins | sample YL17G06_20_MG_FD_203694 | JGI IMG/M metagenome (GOLD analysis project Ga0315279, IMG submission 203694) | Sediment microbial communities from Yellowstone Lake, YNP, Wyoming, USA - YL17G06_20 | ecosystem: Environmental > Aquatic > Freshwater > Lake > Sediment | place: USA: Wyoming | collected... | reverse complement strand
AGGAGCTATTCAAAAAGAGAACAGAGCTTCGGAGCCTCTGGCTAACTCCTAATCCTGACCAGGCTGCCATCACAGCCAAGCAGAAGGAGATTCTGAATCTCCAGACCAAACTCCAGGAAAAGGGAACGAATTTCAGGCTCGAAATCAACAAGCTGCTCACTCCGGAACAGCAAGCCCAGCTGGCCACCTATGGTTCAGGCTTTGGTCCCAGGATGGGGAAGATGGGCCGTGGAGGCCGCTGGTAAAGACAGGTGGGCGGGAAATCCTCCCGCCCTTTCTTTCCTAAAAAAATAAAACTGAAAAGATTTGAAACCAAAAAAAGGAGGTAACGACTATGAGAAAAAAGGTAACAGTGATGAGTCTGACGTTGGTTCTGGCATTGATGGCGACGGCGGCGTTTGCGGGTCCGGGGATGTGGGGAGGCCGGTTCTACGGAATGGGACCTGCGGTCTCGAACCTGACACCGGAGCAGTCGTCGAAGATCCTGGCGCTTCAGCAGGCGCACCAGGAGGAGATTGCCCCGATCCAGGAGCAGCTTTGGGCGAAGAAGACAGAGCTTCGGGGTCTGTGGTTGACCCAGAACCCGGATCCCGAGAAGATCAGAGACCTGCAAAAGGAGATTCTGGTGCTGGTCGATCAGCTTCAGGAGAAGAATACCAAAGTGCGGTTGGAGATCATGAAGGTGATCGCACCTTAGTATCCATGAGGCGGGTGCTGATTGCCACTGGTTTAGGGAGCAGGGTGGAGAATCTTCACCTTGCTCCTTAAATCCGAGAAGGAGTTAAAAAATGAAATCCAAAAAGATTCTAATTGTAGAAGATGACGTTTTCTCCAGAGGGGCTATGGAGAAGATTCTTGAAAGCCATAATTACGATACCTCTTCCTGTGCAACGGCAGAAGAGGCGGTAATCAAGTTACATGAGGAATCTTTCGGAATTCTGATCACCGACCTCCGGATGCAAGAAATGGATGGGCTTGAGCTGATCAAGGAGGCCAGGAAAATCCATCCGGAAATCTTAACCATCTTAGTGACCGGTCTTGCAATTGAGGAAATTAAGCTTAAGGCAAAAGAGGCAAGGGTAAATGGATTCTTTCCTAAGCCTATTGAATGGGATGAATTCATTGCTTTGCTGGAAGTCCTCACAAGAACGGGGAAGGGTAACTATCAAAATATCCAAAAGAATAACAGGAAAGAACGATATTTATCATTGCAGCGCGGAATCTTTATTATGCTCATACTTTCTTTACTTACTCTACTCGGCATTCAGTTTCCAGAAGCCCAGGAGCGGTTTCCTAAATTGGATAGGCCAAGCTTGAGGATGGACAGCCAGGGGCGATGCTGGAAATCATCATCCTTTGGCCTTACGGAAGAGCAAATAGGGGCGCTCGAAAGCCTCCAACGCGCCTACCAGGCAGAGGCAACGCCAAAATATAGAGAACTTATGACATTAAGAATTGAGTTGCAATGCTACGTCTCAGACAAAAACATCAAACCCCAAGATCTAATGGAACGCCATAAGAAATTGCTTTCGCTTCAGACGGAATTTGAAAGTCTCTCTTTTTCATACCAGATGAAGGCCCGTTCCATATTGACAAAAGAGCAATTAGACAGGCTTCCACAGGATTGTTTACTCGATATGGGAATAGGATACGGAACAGGGATGGGAATTGGGAAAGGCCATCGAAGGGGACCACGGTGGTAAATTGTAGAATAAAAAGGAGGAACAATCGATGAAAAATACAATGCGTTGGGGATTTTTCCTTGCGGGTATAGCTATCCTTTTCATATTTTTCCATTATTTCATCTTTCCCTTCGGGCTGTTCCATTCCTCTTTAGGCTGGAGATATCACTATTTCGGCCCAAGGATATGGCCTGTCTTCCCCCTTTTCGGGTTGTTGATTCTGTTTGTCGCTGGAATCTTGATCGCCAAATACCTTTTCCAGGCTTTGAGAGACTCTTCAATATCCAGGAAAGATGAGTTAACCTTTTGCCCCTATTGTGGCAGAGACCTCAGGCAGGGCAAAACCAATGATTAAATTTTCTTTTAATCTTCACTTCACAAAACGTTGGTTTGGTGGCATAATTACCATTTAGGAAATGGCCACGACAATTAATTTTGAAAAAGCTCAAATAAGAGCGAGAATTATAAAGTCGATGGTCCATCCCGTCCGGTTGACGGTTATCGAGTTCTTAACATTTTGTAATTCCAGGATGTCCATTGCATTTTGAAGGTTCTTATGCTCGGGCATTAAGCTTGCTTAGTCAAAGGGCAAGTTAAATTGATTGGGACTTCCAATGTCAAGCAAACACAAATTACTGTTCATCATCCCTGCTATCCTTCTCATACCGATTCTAATCGGTATAACCCCGCTGAACTTCATTCAAAAGATTGGAGCAGGATGTCCTTTTTCCGAAGGCAAGCAAATGCTGAAGTGTAATCATTCCCTTTTCAATTCCATCATCTCTCAGGATGATCCCACCGTCGTAAACCTGAATTTGACTCGACTGGATCAGGAATCAACCCCTGCATTTGATATTCAGGGCTTGGATCCTGACTCCCTCCGTTCAAACATAACCTTCAATTCCGTTCCTCTTCGATGTTAATTTCATCCAAAGGTAACCCATCCATTTAGTCACCTAATTCACAAAGACTCTAACTAAAAAAATCTATCGACTATTTTTAGGAGGAAATGAACCATGTGGATTGTTCAACTTGCCTTACGCCGGCCCTACACCTTCGTGGTGGCGGCCCTGGTGCTTTTGCTGCTGACACCGTTCGTGCTGCTTCGCACGCCGACGGATATTTTCCCGGAGATCAACATACCGGTCGTCAGTGTGGTCTGGACCTATAACGGCCTGAATGCCCGGGAGATGGAGGAGCGCATCATCTACAACCACGAGCGCATGATCACCACCTTCGTTAACGATATCGAGCACATGGAGTCCACCGCCTACAATGGCGCCGGCGTGATCAAGGTCTTCCTCCAGCCAGGCGCCTCGGTTTCCGAAGGCGTGGCGTCGATCACGGCCACCGGACAGACGGTGCTCCGTTTGCTTCCGCCGGGAATCACCCCGCCTTTTATTATCCGCTACAATGCTTCCTCGGTGCCGATCCTCCAGTACAGCCTGGCCAGCAAAAAGTTTTCAGAGCAGGAACTGCAGGACATGGCCCTGAACCGCGTTAAGGTCGGTCTTTCAACTGTCCTTGGCGCCTCCGTGCCCTATCCGGCCGGCGGGAAGGTGCGGGTCGTGGCCGTGGATATCGATCTGCCGGCCCTGAAAGCGAAGAACCTGGCCCCGCAGGAGGTGGTCAACGCCTTCAATGCCCAGAACTTCGTCCTCCCCAGCGGCACCGCAAAAATCGGCGAGACGGAGTATAACGTTTCCCTAAACAGCAATCCGGCGGTGCTCGCGGCTCTGAATGATCTGCCCGTCAAAACCATAAACGGCGCCGTGATCCGGGTCGGCGATGTGGCCCAGGTGCATGACGGCTATCAACCGCAGCAAAACGTGGTCCGCTTGGACGGGGTGCGCGGCGTGCTGCTCACCGTCCTCAAGAGCGGCGCGGTCTCGACCCTTAGCGTCGTGGATGAGGTGAAAAAGGCCATGCCGCGGATCCTGAGCGGTCTGCCGCCCGAGCTGGAAGCCAAGGAATTCGCCGACCAATCGCTCTTTGTCCGCGCCGCCGTCAACGGGGTGGTGAAGGAAGGGATCATCGCCGCCCTGCTGACGGCGGTGATGATTTTGCTCTTTCTCGGCTCCTGGCGGAGCACTTTCATCATTGCTATCTCGATTCCGCTTTCGATTCTGAGTTCCATTGTCCTGCTCAGCGCCTTGGGTGAGACTATCAACCTGATGACCCTCGGAGGACTGGCTTTAGCCGTCGGGATTCTGGTGGACGATGCCACCGTGACCATCGAGAGCATTCATCGCCAGATGGCCCTGGGCAAGCCGACCTTGCAGGCCATCCTCGACGGAGCCCAGGAAATTGCCCTGCCGGCCCTGGTTTCGACGCTGTGCATCTGCATTGTGTTCGTACCCATGTTCTTCATCTCCGGGGTGTCGCATTATCTCTTTGTGCCCTTAGCCGAGGCGGTGGTCTTCGCTATGCTGGCCAGTTATGTGCTCTCGCGAACGCTCGTCCCGACCCTGGTCCAGTGGTTCTACCGAAACATCGAGTATAGCGGCCACGCAGCCGATCCGGGCACGGTCACGCCTTGGCTCCGTCCCTTGGTGGTCCTGCAAGGCAGCTTTGAGCACGGCTTCGTCCGTTTTCGGGAAGGCTACCGCCGGATGCTGGGCACCGTGCTGGGCTATCGGGCCCTCTTCGTAATCCTTTTCCTGGCCTTTTGCGTCGGTACCTGGCTGCTTATCCCGCATCTCGGCCAGGACTTTTTTCCGTCGGTCGACGCCGGCCAGTTCCGACTGCACTTGCGAGCGCCCGGCGGGACGCGCCTTGAAGAAACTATCCGGCTGGTGGACCGAGTCGAGGCCGTGATCCGGCAAGAGGTTCCGGCCAGAGAGCTGGCGGGCCTGCTCGACAACATCGGCATACCTTCTGGGGGTCTCCCTCTCGCATACATCGACAACGGTCTTACAGGAACCGGCGATGCCGACATTCTCGTTTCTTTGAACCGGGGACACCGCCCCACCGAGGATTACATACGCCGCCTGCGCGCCCGGCTCAACCGCGACTTTCCGGGGGCCACCTTCTATTTTCTGCCGGCCGACATTGTCAACCAGACCATCAACTTCGGGCTGCCGGCCCCCTTCGACATCCAGGTCGTCGGCCGGGACCGCGACAAAAGCCGGGCCATCGCGGCTGGCCTCGTTGAGAAAATCCGGAGGGTGCCCGGAGCGGTCGATGTGCGCGTTCAACAGCCGGCTGATCAGCCCGAGATCCACTTTGCCGTGGATCGTACCAAGGCCTCTCAGATGGGCCTAACGGAGCGCGATGTGGCCAACTCGGTGCTCATCAGCCTCAGCGGCAGCAGCCAGACACAGCCCAACTACTGGCTCGACCCGAAAAGCGGGATCCAGTACCTGGTGACCAGCCGGGTGCCGGAGTATCGCATGGATTCGCTGGCGGCGCTCAACACGATCCCGGTGAATGCCGGTCAGACGGGCAAGAACGCGGCTCAGATTCTCGCCAACGTTGCTACCTTCGAGCGCGCCAGCGGATCGCCCATCTTTTCCCATTACAACGTGCAGCCGGTGATCGACGTCTTCGGGGGCGTGAGCGGTCGGGATCTGGGCGGGGTGCTGAAGGACGTCAAGCCCCTCATCGAGCAGGCGACGAAGCAATTGCCGAAAGGGAGCTCCATCGCGCTGCGCGGACAGGCGGATACGATGAGCACCAGCTTCACCGGACTGGCCGTCGGAATGGGGCTGGCCATCGCCTTCATCTACCTGCTGCTGGTCGTTTTCTTTCAAAGCTGGCTCGACCCGTTTATCATCATTACGGCCCTACCCGGTGCCCTGGCGGGCGTGGTCTGGGGACTCTATCTCACGGTCACCACCGTGAGTGTTCCCGCCTTGATGGGGACGATCATGAGCCTGGGGGTGGCCACGGCCAACTCAATCCTGGTCGTAAGCTTTGCGCGCAGTCATCTCCAGCAGGGCGGTGACCCGCTGGCCTCGGCCTGGGAAGCCGGTATCGTCCGCCTGCGCCCGGTGCTGATGACGGCTTTGGCCATGATCATCGGTATGTTTCCTATGGCTCTGGCTCTGGGCGAAGGCGGTGAGCAGAACGCGCCGCTCGGCCGCGCGGTCATTGGCGGCCTGGTGGTCGCCACGGTGGCGACGCTCTTTTTCGTACCCGTCGTCTTCAGCCTGCTCCATCGGCGCAGCCCAAAAGGCCCGCAACCCGATGAGGTTCATTTAACCGAAACCAAGACTAATGGGGAGGTGTTACCATGAATTCAGAACAAGATAATGCTACAGAATTACAGAAAAACCAGAAACCTGCAAAGCTTCGGCGCTCACCGGTAAAGTTCTTGCTTATGGGGATCGTGGTAGCGGTGCTGATCGTGACCGGCGTGGTGGCCGGTCTCATACCGCGGTTTCGCCAGCACACCGAATTGCGCGCCGAGACGCGGAAGGATTCCGTTCCCACCGTTACCGTCGTCTCGCCGAAGCCGGGCCAATCCGCATCCAACCTGCCCTTGTCTGCTGAGGTCAATCCAGTGGTCGAAACGCCGATCTATGCGCGCGCCAATGGTTATCTCAAACGCCGGCTGGTGGACATTGGCGTCCATGTTGAGGCGGGGCAGCTTCTGGCCGAGATCGATACGCCGGAGCTCAACCAGGAGCTTGAGCGCGCCCGGGCCCAGCTCGCCCAGGCTGAAGCAGCCCTCGGGCTTTCGAAGCTCACGGCTGAACGATGGGCCGGTCTTCTGAAGACCGCCAGCGTCAGCGAACAGGATAACGCCGAGAAGCAGGCCGACTTCAAGCTCAAGACCGCCAATGCCGAAGCGGCACGCGCCGAAGTCCACCGGCTGGAGGAACTCAACTCGTATACCCGCATAACAGCGCCGTTTGCCGGTACCATCACGGTCCGGAATATCGATGAAGGCAATCTCATCGTCGCCGCCGCCGGTAAGGAACTCTTCCACCTGGCACAAACGGGGAAACTTCGCGTATTCGTGCAGGTTCCTCAGGACATGGCCCGAAGCATCCGAACCGGTCAGACCGCCGAGATGACCGTTCCGGAACTTCCCGGCCGAACATTTACGCCTAAGGTGATCCGCACGGCGGGCGTAATAGCATCGGAATCCAGGACCCTGCTGGTGGAGCTTGAACTGGACAACTCGAAGCAGGAGGTCCTGGCGGGCACCTATGCCCAGGTGCGCTTCACCGAAGCGAAAATGAAGGCGGCACTGACGCTTCCGGCGAACACAGTCTTGTTCCGGCCAGAAGGGCCGCAGGTGGGCATCGTGCAGCCTGGCGGCAAGGTCGAGCTGCGCACCGTGAAGCTCGGGCGTGATTTCGGGCAGACGATTGAAATGCTGGCAGGTGTGAGTCCCAATGACCGTGTCATCGTGAACCCCTCAGACTCGCTTGCGACCGGTACCGCGGTGTCCGTTGTCCAAGCTGACAAAAAGGAGAAGAACCAATGAAGATGAGTAAACAGCCTCCTCGCCTCGTAGCAGAAATTCGCCGGGTCGTCGCTTTTCCGGCGCTGATAGCGATGCTGATAGCGTTGGTGGTGAACGGTTGTGCGGTCGGGCCGAACTACCAACGCCCAGAAACCACGAGTATCCCCTCAGCGTATACCGGCGTCTCCGATGAGTGGAAAATTGCCGTGCCCCAGGCCCACCTGCCCAAGGGCAACTGGTGGGAAATCTTCGGCGACCCTGAGCTGAGTCGCCTGGAAGCCGAGGCCGCAGAGGCCAATCAGGACCTCACGGCGGCATACGCCCGCTTTAACCAGGCCCGTGCTGTCGCCGATGTGGCGCTGTCCGGTCTTTTCCCCCGCCTGGGCGCCTCCTTTCTGCCGGTAGAGCAGCGCGATTCGGAAAACCGGCCCGTTGGGGGAAAACCAGGTCAAACCTACGACACTTTCACACTGTCGTTTGACTTGAGTTATGAGTTTGATCTTTGGGGGCGGGTGCGGCGCACTGTCGAATCCGCGAAGGCTCAAGTGCAGGCTGTTGCGGACGACGTCGAGTCGGTTAGACTGGCCATCCAGGCCGAAGTTGCAGCCGACTATTTCACGATTCGCGCCCTCGACGCAGACAAGGCCCTGCTTCTATTAAGCATCGAAGTCTACCGCAAGTCGCTCGCACTGGTGCGCAACCGCAGAGCCGGGGGCATGGTCTCCGACCTGGATGTGGCGCAGGCGGAAACCGTGCTTGAAAACGCAGAAGCTCAACTGCCGGATAATGCGCTGCAGCGAGCAAAGTTCGAGCACGCACTGGCCGTGCTGACCGGGAAGAACGCATCCCTTTTCCATGTGCCCGAGCGGCCGCTCGACCTGAAGCCCCTCGTTGTTCCACCCGACTTACCCTCGGAGCTGCTTGAACGGAGGCCCGATATCGCGGCCTCCGAACGCCGCATGGCCGCCGCGAACGCCAACATTGGGGCAGCCACGGCAGCGTTTTTCCCGACCATCAAGTTCAACGGAACGGCCGGCCTCCAGAGCGGTAATGTGGGTGACTTGGTAGTGGGCCCGCTATTCGACTGGGCGAGCCGGCTCTGGGCCATCGGCCCCTCCCTGACGCTCCCGTTGTTCCAGGGCGGCCAGCTCAGCGCCAACCTTCGCCAGGCGAAAGCTGCCTACGAGGAAACGGTCGCCCGCTACCGCCAAACCGTTCTGACCGCATTTGCGGATGTCGAAAACAACCTTGCGGCCGAGCATCTGCTGGCCAACCAATATGAGAAGATAATGGCGGTGTCGAAGGCCGCGCGCAAACAACTGGAAATTGCCAACAATCGGTACGACGCAGGCCTCGTGACGTATCTTGAAGTGGCGACGGCCCAGAATACCACACTCGGGATCGATCGTTCCGCCATGCGCCTGCACGGCCAGCAACTGGCGGCGGCTGTAGGCCTCATCAAAGCACTCGGCGGCGGCTGGCAACAGGCAAATAAGGATGCCGTTCAAAATCGACGCGGTGAATGACTATGAGAAAAATGATGCTTACGAGCTTGAGCCTGTTTCTGGGGCTAACACTGATGGCAACTGCCGCCATGGCCTGGGGTTCTGGATTTGGCCGAAGCTCTGGCACGGGGCAAGAGTTTGATTGTCTGGACCTTCCCATCCTGGGAGAAGTGCAATTTCATAAGGTCGAGGCCTTGCAGGAGGGTTTTTTGAAGGAGAGCGAGCTGCTTCAGCACGATCTTGTGACAAAAAAGACTGAGCTTCGAATCCTGGGACTCTGTGCCGATTCTGATCCGGCTGCGGTGAAGGCCAAGCAAGAGGAAATCCTGAATCTTCGCTCAAAGCTTCAGGAGAAGGTCCTCAATCTCAGGCTTGAGATCTGGAAGTTACTGACACCCGAACAGCAGGCTCAGATGTCCCTCTATGGGCCAGGCATGGGCCATGGGATGGGCAAGATGGGTCGCATGGGACGGTGGTAAACGAACGGACGGGGGAAATACCCCGTTCAATAAAATAAACCATGTTTCCTAGATCCTTGAAAACCATTCTGGATCTTCTCCCGATTTGTTTTTGGATATTCAATGGTGAACAGGAAAGAATAATGACAATGGGTTTTTTAACATCCCCAAATAAGTTTAGTCGGTGGTCCAAGGAGATAGGCCACGCTGTTGCGATTCTAATTCTTACAATTTCACTCTCCGTCTTTTTAGGTGAGTTCACGTTTCTGAAAGGGTCCGAGGCAATTTACAAGGGGTTCCTGAGGTTCTTTCGGGTCACGCTTTTCCTTTGCCTCCCTCTTTATCTGTTATTACCCGTCTTTGGAAGACTGGGCAAGGCAGTCCAGAGAAAAAACAGCGCCTTTCTTCAAATAAAGGAGAAGCAGGACCTCGAAATTCACCCCCTGAAGCATTGGCTCCTTCGTCCCTTTCAGGGAATCGGCATCGGCCTTCTCTTCGGGATGAAGCTCCTCGCAGTACTTCAGGTGATGATGGGCGGAACAGCCACGGCCTCTCTATTGATTCTCAAAGGGCAGTTCCAACTTGGGCGATTCCTCGTCGTCACAGGTATCACAATCGTGATCTCTCTTTTTCTTTCCACCCTCTGGACTCTGGATGATATGGGTATCCGGTATTTCAACCGGAAGAATCATGAAATCAAGATGATCGGAAAATATGCGGGTACACTCATGCCCATTCTCTTTGGATTTTACGGAGTATTTAGTCTCTTCAGTCAGTTCCAGAAGACGGAAGCTCTCGTCTATCTGTCTCAGGTCGCCGTTATCCTCTACCCTCCCTTCACCATCTTCAGCGTCTTCCACACCCATTTTGTCCAGAAAAGAACAGAGGTTCTTCTGGATAGACTCTTAAACGAGAAAGGAAAGCTTACTGATGAAGAAAAATAAGACTCTTTCCCAGCCCGAAGTTCCAGTGAAAAGCGAGCCCTCAACCATTCATGCAGGGGTGAGCAAAAACAAGGTCATTTTGATAGCTTTCGTTTGCCTTCTTGTTGGATTTATCCTCGGAGCGACTGTGGCTATCTTAAAAACAAGCAGGGACTGAAAGGTGGTTGCCTCCACCGGAAATCCTCAGGAAGAGAGTTCGGTCAACCATGAGGAAGACATCCGATTAGCCAAGTCGAATCTTGAGAAAGATCCCCGTGATCTTCAAGCCCTGATCACCTTGGACAATGCTTATTTTGACACGGATCGATATCAGGAAGCGATAGATGCTTATTCCAAGGCGCTCGCTATCGACCCGAAAAACCCGGATGTGAGGACGGACATGGGGATTATGTATCGGAGGTTGGGTCAATCTGATAAGGCCGTGGAGGCCTTCCGTCAGGCCGCCAAGGATCAACCCATGCATGTCAACAGTAGATTCAATTTGGGGATTTCCCTGAAATACGACAAGAATGACCTTCCGGGAGCGATCCAGGCCTGGGAAGAGTTTTTGAAGCTCGAAGCATTATTGGACCCTGATGACCAGCGGCCCATCATGGTGAGACAGGAGATCGAATCCATGAAGGAACCGCTTTCAAAAAAGTAAGAAACGGTTAAGAATTCATAATCGGAGGAGGTTTTGAAAATGGCAAAGAATAACTTTTGGATCGGAATGCTGATCGCTCTTGCTTTGACTGGGCCGGTTGCTGCTTTCTCTCAGGAAGACCGGATTGTCCAGGTGGCCATTGACACGTTCAAGTCCCATGTTCGTCTGCCCCAGGGAACTGAAATTAAATTTTTGGAGAAGAAAGAAAGTCCTGTTACAGATTTTTATGCCGTCAAACTCCTCATACTTCTTCCGGATAAAGAGATGCCCGCAATCATCTATGTGGATAAGGAAGGGGAGAAAGTCTTCATCGGTAACCTCTTTATTAAGGGAGAGAACGTAACCACGAAAGAGGCAGGTCCTCCGAGGCCTAAAAAAATCGATATGGGAATTCTGGAGATGGAGAAGTCCCCTTCTATTGGAAATAAAGGAGCCAAGGTGACCATTGTTGAATTTTCAAACTTTCAGTGTCCTTACTGCATGGATTCATGGATGAAGCTAAAAGGACTTCTCCAAAAGTATCCTAAAGAAATCAGGTACATCTTCAAACACTTTCCCTTTCAACCGGTTGGAAGGACGTTTGAGCTTTCAGAGATGGCAGAAGCCGCTTGGGAGATTAGTCCGGAGGCTTTCTGGCTGGTCCATGACTTTCTTTTTACAAATGAAGGTCAATCCGTGGCAAATCTGGATAAAAAGGCTGTGCAACTGAAGATTGAGCAGATTCTCAGAGAGAAGAAGCATGATGTGAAGAACTTTCAGTTGGCTCTTGAAAGTGAAAAGGCGAAGAAGAGGATCTTGGAAGATATGGCTCTCGGGAACAAAATTCGACTAACCTCAACTCCTACGAAGATCGTAAACGGAGATGTGATCGTGGGCCTGACCCCGGATAGTACCTTGGAGCGATATTTAGGGAAATAACAACCCACAAGGGAAACCCTGGATTCCTGCTTTCGCGGAATGACGCCCGAGGAAGAACGATTTAATTGAACCAATTTTCAAAAAATTTGCCTGTTAGGAAAGGAGGAAATTATGGGACTTGTAGTGGCAGAGAATATTACCAAGATTTACAGTGTCGTGGCTACGAAGGTAAGCGAAGACTACCAGGCGGGGGAAGTGGCAATAAGAGCATTGAATGAGGTGAGTTTTGAAATCGAACCCGCCTCCTTCGTCTCCTTTGTCGGACCATCGGGAAGCGGCAAGACAACGCTCCTCAATTTGATCGGATGTCTCGATAAGCCTACGGAAGGCAAACTGGAGGTTGCAGGTACAGATGTGTTGCATCTGGGCAGGAAGCAGAGCGCTTCTTTCCGGGGCAACAACATCGGGTTCATTTTTCAGGACTTTAATCTCATCCCTGTTCTTACGGTTTATGAAAATATCGAATACCCCCTTCTCATGGTGCAGAATGTTCCTGGAGGAGAGAGGAAAAAGAGGATCATGACACTCCTGGAGGCGGTTGGGATGACTGAGCAAAAAGACAAATATCCTGACCAGATTTCTGGGGGCCAGAAGCAGAGGGTGGCCATTGCGAGAGCACTGGTAACAAATCCAAAACTGGTTCTGGCCGATGAGCCGACAGCAAATCTCGATCATAAGACTGCATTTATGGTCCTTGAGTCAATGAAAAAGATGCGGAATGAGTTACAGACGACCTTCATCTTCTCCACCCATGACCAGAAAATCGTAGGGGAAGCAGAAATTGTCTATACACTCGAAGACGGGGAGTTGACTGGAAGACAAATTAAAGGAGGAAAAGCAAATGCGTAATCTCTTTAAAATAGCCATCAGAAATCTATCGAGATACAAGAGAAGGACGCTACTGACGGCCTCTCTGGTAACAATCGGCGTCATTTTTGTCCTGCTATTTATTTCCATATCCGGTTCGTTTAAGAACATGATGGTCGGGCAGATGACTGATTCCATGCTGGGGCACCTGGAGGTTCACCGGAAGGGCTACCTCACATCCATCGATAACCTTCCTCTCAACTTGAACCTGAGGCCGCAGGCGTACAAAAAACTGGAGGATATCGTCAGCAAACAGCCGGAGGTTGAGGCTTTTTCTCCACGGATCAAATTCGGGGGGATGTTCAGCACCTTTGTCGAGACGACCAACATCAGGCTCAACGGGGTTTATCCGGACCGGGAATTTAAAACCGTTCCACTCCTTCCTTCAAGGTTAATGGATGGCGAAAAGAAATCTCTCGAACGAGGAGAAATCTGGGTGCCGGATCTAATGTCAAAAGCCATGGGGGTAAAGATCGGCGATACCGTCGTCATTGTGGCCACGAACAAGGATGGCTCCGTCAACGGAAAGCAGTTCAAAGTATCGGGCGTGCTCGAAAGCATCACAGGGCCCGGGGGCAGGGACGGTTACATCCACATCGAAGATGCGAAGGAAGTTCTAAGGATGGAGGAGATGGAGATCAGCGAGGTGGCGATCCGGCTTAAGCATTTCGGCCAGCTCCATGCCTTCAGTGAAACACTTGAAGGACTTCTTTCCGGGGAGGTCAACAAGCAGGGCAAACCCATCTACGAAGTCCACACCTGGGAAAAACTCTCGCCATTTTATAATATCGCAAGAATGATCGACGTCATGTCCTTCTTTATCAAGCTCATGCTTATCGCCGTGGTCTTGGTCAGTATCATGAACGTCATGATCATGGCGGTTTATGAAAGGATTCGAGAGATCGGTACGATCGCGGCTATCGGGACGCTACCGGGGAAAATTCTATCGATGTTTGTCCTGGAAGGATTTTGTCTCGGAGCGATAGGAGCAGTGGTTGGCGATATCATTGGATTGATCGTTATTCTGATTCTCAATCGGTTTGGAATAACCTTTGACTTTGGCAGGCAGACAGGGCTTGTCCTTTCGGCCACCATCGCTCCTTCCGATGTGCTCATGATCTCAGTAATCGTCATCTTCATCTCGGTGATTGCCAGTTTACAGCCGGCGTTTAAGGCTTCCCGTATGGAACCAATTAAAGCCCTAAGGCATGTATAGAAAGGAGAGCAATATGAACATTCTAAAAAAGATAAGTCTCATGATTCTGGTTATTCCATTTCTGATGATGAGTTTTGTTTATGCCGGGCAGAAGGAAAGAATTGCCGTGGCCGCGGACGAGAAGATGCCTGATGCTGAGGTCAGCAGCCAGGCAGGCCGCAGCTCCTTTTTCCTTCTCTTTGACGAGAAGGGAACGTTTCTGGAAGCGATCAGCAATCCCTATACAGATGCGAAAAGCCGGGGGATTGCCGTGGCCGATTTCCTTGCCGCCAAGGGCGTTACGGTTGTGGTGGCTGGGAGCTTCGGGGATCGAGTTACGGAAGGATTGAAAAACAAGGGGATCAGATCGCTGACGTTTAAAGGAAAAGCTGCCGATGCGGTTAAGAAAATTTTATCCAAATGACAGCGAAAAAACCGTTAAAAGGAGGATAAAGATGTCAAGAATATGGATGTTTGTTTTCACCTTGGGCATGTTGATCTTGACCGGGCCTGCCTATGCGATCGATGGAACCCAGCTATTAAAGCAAATCGACAGGAACCTCAACCCCGAATCTTACGAAATGTACCGAAAGCTTATCAATATCGAGCCGGATGGCAGGAAAAAGGAGTACACCCTATTTTCCGTAAAAAAGGGGGTAGACAAAGTGGCCGCCCTTTTCCTTGCTCCGGCGAGTGAAAAGGGAAGAAGCACCTTAAGACTGGGAGATAACATGTGGCTCTATATCCCTAACGTAGGAAAACCGGTGCGAATCACCAGCCTTCAGTCTGTTATCGGAGGGG
>Ga0315279_10006737_pt1 | contig 14431 bp, 38 predicted proteins | sample YL17G06_20_MG_FD_203694 | JGI IMG/M metagenome (GOLD analysis project Ga0315279, IMG submission 203694) | Sediment microbial communities from Yellowstone Lake, YNP, Wyoming, USA - YL17G06_20 | ecosystem: Environmental > Aquatic > Freshwater > Lake > Sediment | place: USA: Wyoming | collected... | reverse complement strand
ACGACAAACTCTTTATTTTCCAAGTGGCGACTACTTGCCGCAGTGAGGACACTTCTTGATCTTGGAAACCTTCACCTTACCAGTCCCAGCGATTGAAACATTGATGATGAGATATGCCCCACCTTCGAGAACATTTTGTCCAACCTCATCTTCACTGGCACCACATAAGGCAAGGAGGTCCTTAAGCCCCTCGACCTGATCGGATTCTTGTTCCTTCTGAGGATAGATGACAACACTTCCCGCGGAGCTCACTAAGTGCCCCACCTCCAATATTGGAGGCATGTTCGAAAGACAAAAAGCATCAAGTCTCGTCGGCCTCCCATAAAGGAGGCTGCCCGCATAACCCTCACCATTAAGAAAGAGATATAGCTTTGCCATAGAAACTCCTTTCTGTAAATGTTCATCGTCGGTCATAAAAGACAAACAATAAACATCGACATCCACAACAACTCACTTTCAAATGAGAGTGATAAAGATTGTTGTGGTAAATGATCAGGTGAAACCATAGAGCTTCAAATGCTTGATAGCTCCTGGAAAAGAGACTTCTACCCACCAGGAGAAACAGCACAGCCCTCGTAAGCTGTACAGGGTACTTATTTCAGGCATCTGCAGCCCTATCCCTCAAGCTGTAGACCGGTGGCTTCTCTTCTTCAGCATCAAGTACCAAAGCAACAAGTCTTCTTGTGCCTAAGTGCGACATAGACCCTTACGGGTCGGAGCACGCTTATTCCTTCGAGCCCCTACAAGACCACACGAACCTGAATAACCCTAAGGCAACGCGTAGTTCTCCATGAGCGAGGCAAGAAAGAGCTTCACGAAGAAGAGCACGACGGAACTTTGGATCCCTCCGTGCTCGAGCCCTGGCTGTCTCACGATAACTCTTTGTTAGTCGTGCAGGTTCTTTCTCACCACGCTTGATGGCTCCTGCTTCATGAACAGAAGCAGTCAGCTCTCGAAAAAGTTCTTCTTTCATTATTCCCTTTCTGTTGATATGTGGCGAACATAGGACAAAAATTCTAAAAATAAAATTTTAGGGTCTTCACTTGATGCCCTTCCGTCTCTTATGCTCCTCAATACACGCATCGCATAAAGCAAGCCTCGACCATCTTCCACAGCCGAGGCAGTTTGTTTGCATTCTAACTTTTATCTTCTTCTTTTTCTTTTTCATAGACTCTTCTTCCCTTCTTATAAATGGATGTATGGTTAGTCGAGTGGAGTGGATAAAATCAAAAGTACAAGACAAAAACCTGTGGTAATCTACTCTTTCTTAGTATCAGTTCCAGTCATAACCAATACTGAGAGTGGATTAGTAATAGAATGTAGACTGGCAAGACACTTAGCACAAAGGAGATTAGGAGTAAGTGCAACTCGATATCCAGGGATATGCGACCAGATAAAGAATCCCTCAACGATATCCTCCTGACAATAACAACATTCAGTCTTCAAGTTTATCTTACTAATAGTCCACTTCACTGGCATAAGTACTACTCCTCAGATGTAGAGACATATCAAGTGCGAAGATATTATATAGAATGGTGTATGTCGAGAGTACACTCCTACATCCTGGTAGTCTGCACACTTACCCATATACTCGATAAGTGTTTCGACTTACTCACATATCCACATAGGATTTTTACCAAGGGTACGCCCTGATCTATTGCCGGGTTCTCATTTGGCGATCCTTGGCTGGCAGGTATCATTCATTGTGGGTGATAAAAGGTAATGGGTGATCCTTGATTTCCTTTTCTAACTCCGCACGACTCCTGCCTGTTATAATGAGTACTTCAAGCCAGCTGCTTTCCGAGGCTCTTTGGCTGGCAAGTGTCTCTCGCCACCTACCTCCACTGATATGTATACATTCATCCCGAGAGTAAATGTAATAGTAGTGGTCAATGTTGTCATCAACTACAAATGAGAACTGGTTGGAGCCCACAGAGCATCTTGTCTTGTACACTTCTATCTTCATCTTACATCCCTTATAGATGTATCCTCTCTTGAGAATCCCTCTGCTCTATCTCCTTCTTTACCCTCTCTTGTGTCCAGCCACTAACTACCAGGATCTCCAGCCAGTTAGACTCACAAGCGACTGAGGATGGCCAACTCTGCTCCCATCTGATCCAACAGGACTGATGAAATGTCCATTGGTCATTAAGTGTGTCCCAATCGTTGATGTAGTAGTAAGGTTGACTTGGATCTAATACAAATGAGAACTGGATCCACCTACTACTTACTCTACAGATTGATTTGTAGATTCTGTATCGCTTTCCTCCTATGTTAGAATACATTATTGTTCCTCTCGACACCTTCCCATACTCCACGGCAGCCTCTACGCTTTACCCTCTGCGAGTCGCTCTTGGTGAGGGTAAAGTAGTATAGGATAGCATTGATAATAAGGTTATAACTTTACCCTCTACTCCTAATAAAGTAAAAAGGGAAGGCTTACAAGAGCCTTCCCTTATCATCTCGACAAGCCGATGGTTAGCTCTTCGGCTCGATGATGCCGTACTTCTCGGCCAGGGCCAACGTATCCTTGTTGCCCTTCTCGCACCGAGCCAAGAAGCGCTGCTCCATCCCGTACAGGACCGAGCCCGCATTCTTGTTGCAGTAGGACTTCGGGAGCTGGGTCGGAAGAGCCGAACCAGCGAACAGGCCCTTCTCGACTCCGTCGTTGTACAGAGCGACACCGACCTCGAAGGCCTTCTGGCCTCCGATCCCATCGATCTTGTGCGTCTTGATGATGATCGCCTGCGCCTCCAGCGGCCAGTCGATCTTCGCGGTACGCGTGCTGGACGACCCTCCGACGAACTGGAACTTCGCGGCGACAACGTTCTTCTGCACCATGTGAACCTCCTCTATACTGATTGGAGATGTTGTTTGAAGCACTCGACTCTGAATGCTTCTTTGTCTATAAATATATGATGTAGTTCTTATTTAGTTCTATACTCTCACATTACTTTAATCCTCCTCATATAAGTAAGATTGATAAAGGATGTTGTATATAATAAATAAGTGGGTTGATAAATAGTTTATTGTCAAGACAGGTCCAGTGTTGGAAGAAGATGGTACTTCTTTTATCATATGATGTTATACACTTTACCCGCTTGTGTTGTCTTGCTGGTGAAGGCGGGGTGAGGGAGAGAAAAACTTTCTCTCCCTCTGTCAGACTACTCTTCCTTTCTGGGTAAGAGGTAGGCAATGAGATCCTCGTGGGTACCGAATATATCGAACTGGTTCTCCAGATGCTCCAGGATATCGGCATCGTCCCAGTTGTTGATGCCCTTCACCCCTTCTCTGGCATCGTAGTAGAAGTCTTTGAAGCTGTAAGCTTCCGACCAACACCCAGCTCGATCATAGGCTGCTCGGTCCTTAAGGACCTCCATCCTCTCTTCCTTCTCCTTCAGCCACTCGAGGATCTTCTGTGCCAGCTCCTCGGTATCACAGCCCTCGACGTTGAGGCCAATGGTCGACAGGATGGTCAACCTGTGGTCAAGCACTTCCTTGATGTCCATGGTTCCTCCTTTCAGTACTCCAAGTCGCCGGGAGGTGCAATCCCTACCTCCACGCTCGACTCATCGACCTCTCCCTGCACACCGGTCTCGAAGGCCCAGCCATCCCCATATGATTGCTCATCAAGGAGTCCTTTCACTGCCGCGGCCAATGCTTCTTGCTCCTTCACAGAGAGCGGACGTAGCACTTCGACACTGATGGTCAGTTGCACTTTCATGTTATACTCCTCTCAAGTAGTTGATCAGTTTCGACACCACCGCTTGGTTGTACCAAGTACCACTTTCCAAAGCTCCAATCATGGAGGGACCCGTCAAGCCTAAAGCATGAGCACATTCGCTCTGCGTCTTGAACCTCTCCTTGCGGAGCTTCTTCAGAAGCTTTCCGACTTCCTTCCTGAGTCTCCTTTCCTCCTGCGAGAGTGCTGGACGTCCTCTCTTGGTAGTGTTCGGCCAACAAACAGGGCAGGTCGACATTGATGGCTCATGTACCTCCTTTCACTATTCCTCAAAACCCCCCCAACCCACGTTCCTGTCGACCCACTAACTAATGAATCCTACTGTCAGTTCGACGATGTTAGCCTCCTGGACATCGTTGATGCTGATGTACATCTTCTTCAGCTTCTCGGCGTCTCCGCAGTACCCTCCCTCATCGAAGTTCCCGACCACCTCGGTGTCGGGGTTGAGAGCTTTGAGCTCGACGAGTGCCTTCTCGAACGCGACGATCGCATCACTAACCTTGACCATTTATACCTCCTTCTGTTGTAGATGGTTGAGAAGTCCCTAACCCACGTCCTTTGGATCAGAACTCCTTGTTGTTCAGTGCTTCGGTCTCCAGTCGCTCGATGTCCCTCCGGTGGAGGATCTCTGTGCTGCCACCTCCGAGGGGATGCGCCACCCTCTTGAAGTTCCTGGCGATGTACTTGCGAGCCTCCTCGACATACATCGTGCCGAACATCTCACCAACCGGAGTCTTGAGCATCTTCTCCCAGACCTCCTTCGGCGAACGCTCGAACTCGTACACCGTCATCCCCTCGAACATGGCCACCAGTAGCTCCGCCTGGGTGTCAAGGATCTTCCCGTAGCCGTCGGGATCGTACTTCATAGCACATCCTCCTATAGATGGTTGAGACAACAAGTGAAGAGTAGACCATCTACTCTCCTGACTTATCATCGAAATCCCCAACCCATGTTCCTACCGACTACGACACCAAGCCCTCGAACACCCTCTCCTGTAGATCGAGTCTCCTCATCATCGACTGGATCGCGGTTCTGTTGTACCTGATCCTCTTCTGCAAGTTCTTCCGGTCGAGGTTCGGAGCGAACTCCTTCAGGAGACTGATCGCCTTCCTCATCGACTTGGCCTCGACCACCTTGAACCTGTCTCCGTAGGTCTCGTACCTCTTCAGGCTCGTGGTGGTCTCGTTGGTGTGGAACGAGAGGTCCAAGTGCTTCACTCCGTTCCACTCTCGATTGCACGCCCAGATGTAGTCGACCCGGTCGACCCTCTGCATTCTCGTCCGCGACCTATTGATAACGAGCAACATGACCTCGCTCATGCGACCTCCTTCCAATGACCTAGAACAATGAGACAACATACACATCTGTCTCTATTAATTTTTATTAATATTAATATTTTTTAATATATTATTTATTAATATTATATATATTTTATTTTATAAATAGTTGTTGGTGAAGACAGGGCGACGGCTGGAAGAAAATGATTCCTCCAGCCGTCTGGTGGCTTAAGCAGGCACCTCATCAACTGCCTTGATCTCGATTCCTTCCTTCAGGCTGTAGCAGCACAGCTGGTTAGGACCATCTCTCTCTATGCGGATTGGCGTGTTATGGCAGAAGATCATGGTTCCTATCCTGGACCCAATAGGGAACGCTGCGGTGGCAGGGTCGCAGCCCAGGATGTGGCCACCAAGTTTATTGACCTCCAGGAGGCAGCCATCACCTCTCTTGACGACCATGTCGAACTCCATCTGGAGTGTAGCCAGATGGCAGACCTCTCGGAAGTCTTTGTTGGTCTTCCGCTTGAGCATCTCGATCTCGGTGCGGAGTCTTACCATGTCATCCCAGGCTTCCTGTATGGAAGCCAGGATCGATCGGAGGAGTGGTATTCTCCTCTCAACATCTTGTCGTGTCATTCCTTCTCCTCCCTTCAGTCGATGTGTCTGACCTCGAACTCCTGCATGATCGGTGAACCGACACCGATCCAGATGTTCTTGTAGGGCCTCAACCAGTCCTTGATGGACTCTGTGGGGCCCTCGATGGCGACGTGGTACCCGTTGTCGTAGATCTCCTCTTTCGGCTTGGGTTCGATGTGGATTGTCAGCTCTCCCCAGTCATGAACGATCTCGACATCGTTCGGTCTGGTCGAGAGCATCTCTGGCGTGGCGAGCAGAACGATCATAGGTCCTCCTCCTTGATGTTGACCAGACCCTCACCAACCGAAGCAGGGATGGTGAGAACGATCAGGCAGAAGATGACGAACGCGGTACCGAAGATGCAGGCGTACAATGCTTCCATGTCTCACCTCCTTTCAGGTGAATAAATGGGAGGTCCCGCCAGGAACATGTCCCAGCAGGACCTCCCAAGTTGGAATGGAGGAGTTGTTGTCTACTTGATCGCGGGCATCTCGAGAGCGAGCAGCGACCAGCCGAGATAGCTGATCAGGTTGAGGACACTGGTCTGCTGCTGAACCTTCTCAAGCATCTCCTGCTTGTTGAGTGGAGCCCTTCCTTTCTTCTTGAACGGGGCACCCTGGATGAACGCGATTGCCTCCTGCTTGCACTGGTCGAGAGGTGGCAGCGGGTTCATTGCCTCCCACTCTCGCATGCGGGGGAAGAACGAACGGAGCACACTGACTGGCATCTTGCCTCCTTTCAGTCGAGGTCGAGCTCGTGGAGAACCTTCCTCTTGGAGTGGTTGTTGATGGCCTCACAGCAGAGCAGCCCATCCTTGCTGCCAACCACATTGAACACTCGGCCCTTGTGCCGAACGAAGCGAAGGGGCCTCTCGACCTTCCGAGGCGAGGGGCTCCAGATGTCCCTAGTCTTCGTGGCGCGGTAGCACTCGAATGTCATGAGCACCTCCTTCCTGTGATTGGTCTATGAAGTGCAGTCTACGAGGATGTCAGCCTTACGTCCTCGATGGACAGCCTCAAGGTTGTCTCTGTGGTAGGGATTGTTGACAATCTTCAGGTAGTACATTGCGAGGTTGTGGCAGGTCAAGCCGGCATACTTGATTATCAGTGCACTTTTGGCCAGGCTGACCCTCTCACTCTTGGGTTGCTTGCGGTTGTAGTTGCGGAGAACCCTCTTGAGTGCCTCACGAGGTGGCTCAAGTTCACACCTGACGAGTCTGAGAAGTTCGACGAGCATCTCGATCGACCACTTGACACTCATGAGCACCTCCTACTTGCAGTACATTAGCTTGGTGAGAGCCACAACCTGTTGGCGGACACCGATGGTCTTGAAGGTCCTTACCATCTTCAACTTGTGGAGGATGGGGAGGATGGCGTAGCAGAAGGAACGAACTTTGTAGATGTTGGTCATAAAGACCTCCTTTCATTGGGAATGGAAGGGAGCCCTCAATGTGAGGGCTCCCTGCTGCCTCTCCTTCTGGACTATGACTGGGTCTTCGGCTCGATCAGCTTGAACTCCTCGGCGATCGCGAGGGTGTCCTTGTCTCCCTTCTCGCACCGAGCCAAGAACCTCGTCCTCATCCCATGGAGGAGGCTCCCCGCATTGTTGTTGGTGTAGCTCTTCGGCAGCTCCACGATGGCGGGCTTGCCTGCCTTCGCCCTCTCCTCGTTCAGGAGAGGAAGGTTCTCCGCGAAGATCACCTTCGCAGTCTTCTCCTCCGTCAGGTACGACTTGATGATGCTCGCCTCGACCACGAGCGGCCAGTCGATCGTCTCCCCTCTCCTGCCGTTCGCGCTGCCGCCCACGAACTGGAACTTCTTCGCGACGTTGACCTTGTCGGCCATGTCTGCTCCTCCTGTATGTGTGTGGACTGAACATGTACAACTGACAGATGGATCTGTTGTTTATTTCTTTGTCTCTGTCTGTCTCCTTTCTATTTCTCTCACATAGATATCATATAGAAGTTCTTAAGTAGTTGTACATCTGTAGTTTATTATTTTTATTTTATTATTAAAATAATTATATATTATTTATTAATATATTATATATTTTATTTTATAAAAAGTTTATAAATGAGGACGGACCGGCCCAGGGAAGAACTCCGGGAAAAACAGCGAAGCAATATAAATTGTGGAGTTTATTTTTGGTTCTGAACATTTTTATTCACTTTCTTTTACTTTCTGATCGGAAAGTTCCAATTTAGTTCAGAATCCCACAATAAATAGAGTAATATGCGGTTATAATAGTGTATTAATAGTGTAGTTAACACTTAGTTCCCTCGTCTACCCACCAGTCGGGCCCCTTCGGGTCCCTCCTTCTTTACGGCACTATCGCCCTTATACTATTCTGCGCTTTTAGAACTCTATTTATATACATTTATAGGTATCCATATCCATATGGACATAGGGTCATAGCAAGGTCAGTATCATCTTATGGGACGAAATAATAGACCTTAGGCACCGAGAGTGCCAGGCACAAATATGGTGGGCATAGAATTATGTGGAAAGTGTCCGATATGTTTAGGGGAGATGTCTGGCGTACTCCTGGAGTACACATTCCTGTGTAATCCCAGTAAGTATAAGTAGTTCTAGGAAGGAAGATGGCAGCTCATCTTGGCCGAAAATGACAGGACTATCATGGTAAGACCCGGAAAACAAGATGTCCAGGTTGCCAGGTGGATACTTGTCAATCATTTGTAAAAGAAAGTTAGGGTGTTCAGTCGAATAAAACATCCACAAAGGAGAACATTTGGTGATAGTTGGTCCACCACATTTATATACATCTATATTCATATATTTATACTAAGGACTACTGGTCGATTGGACACCGATGTTGGTCCAGGTTTGAACTGGCTTGGCATGACCAAAGGATGAACTTAGAGTAATTGACTTAGAACCGGAAGCGTTGTGCTGCTTCACATTGCCAGAACCACTAATAGAGTTAGTGGCAAACATTTGTAAATGTAAAGCGACACGGGGTTGTATAGAAATAGTATGAGTATCAAAATCTATATTTGTAAATATATATTCGATTTGAGACTGAAGGATGCCAGTGGTAAGTAATAAGTCCATAAATGAGGATTCCTGGTAATCAGGCCAACCACCTTCGGGGGCTAACTGATTACTTGGATTACTATCGGGATTATTAGGATTCTTGGGAAACATTTGGGAATAAAGACACCAGTTATCGCCATGTAGCGAAATAGTAATACAAGGCCTATCCTCAGGAAGATCAAGATCTCGAATAGTATACCAGATCATACCGGCATTATAAGAAGCGGCAGGAGATATCCATTTATATATTTTTAGATTCATATATTTATATAAGAGCTAAGGTCTCGTAGTTGAAGACTTGATTTGTATTCTTAATGGTAATAGTCTTATCTAACGGATTGATAGTGCCTTCGGTGTTCAGGCCTAAAATACCAAGGATGTTGTGTAAGTGTTGTTCAGTGAGACCAGTGCTGACAAGAATATCCAAGGTAGAAGATTCTTCGTCATTGGTAGCTTCAAAACAAGAGATTTCGAAGGTGCGAGCACTAGTACCACCAGGAGAATGAGATAGGGCTAAGAAGTAAGTGGGGTAATCATCAAACAAAACATTATAAAAGGTCACGACGATTGTCTTGACAAGATCGGGAAACCAAATGTGTGCGTTCGGAGCAGCACCAAGGGGAACGGCTAGCTTGCGAACTATGATATTACTCATCAGCTATTTGCTCCAAAAGGGTCCAGGTACCGAACTGCTTTACACAGGTATCAAGATCGTGAGCTACGGTAAATAAGTACTGAATCTCAGACTCGGTAATACCAAAGACCACTAGTATGTCCAGTAAAGAGGAGGAAACGCTAAAACAGGAGGCCATGAGGAACCAGCGTCTAGCATAGTAAGTATGATCACAACAAGTGATTTCAATGCAACCTGAATGGTTACGGCTAATGATCGAGTACACTATGGTTGAAGGTATTATTACTTTCGTTATTGTGTACATCAGTGGGTGTCAGTCCTTTGGCCTACATGGGAGCCAACGTCGGTCCCAGGTCTTACTAAGAGGTTGACCATTCAGTATCAGAAACTCGAGCTCACTAGATTCTTGTGCTGTTTTGTGTCTTGTGAGTGGTGAGTCGTTCGTCGCGAGCCAGTCTGTTGGTGGTCCCACTCGTTGCATAGTTTTAAAGTCCCAAGTAGCACAACCGAACCACCAGATCCCTCTGTCATCCTGTATCCACCATTCGTTGAAACTTACAACTCTATATACTATCATATAAGTCCTTCGGGCAAGTATGTAGTTATGGGCTCACCTTGGATCACGAGATACGCGAGCTCACTTGATTCATATAGCCGTTTATTATACACTATTAGCCCCTCATTGCGCCCTATACATACCCAGTGATACACATTCCCTAATATGTCTGCAACACTACACCACCAAGTGTAATTCTCATCTTGTACCCACCATTCGTGAACCCATTGACTGCTCGGTGGATTTTCTCTTTTAAATACTCTCATGACGATCTCCGAGCCCTACTGAATGATTGTTGGATTGTCTCACCTGTTGAGACTAGGAAGGCTAGTTCGCTTGATTCATAGATGTCATCAGGCCAAGGCCGACTCGTGTCCATGAACCAGTGATATATTCTTTGATGGCCATCTTCTGACCCAAACCACCACTTGCCTTCGGTGAAGAGCCACCAATGATTATACTTTGAGTTTCTTCTGTAGACTTTCATTACTTTCCCGATGCTTTCACTTTAATACTATTGGAAAGCCTTTCGCATTATGGAAGTTCCCTTCCTCTACCTGTATTATTTCTTCTTCGCAGAGCATTTGTGGCGAAGGTCCCTGTGATACTCTTTTCCATTCAAACCCGCTTGGCTTCCAGCCTCTTCCGTGCCACCATTCCCCATTCTCATACACCCACCATTCATCGATATTTAGGTCTCTGTAAACTATCATGAGACTCCCTTCGATAAAGGACTAAAAATAGTTCACTTTCTACCCACAATTGTATTTTATCGATATCTACATACAGTTTTCCGTAGACCTTTATACCTCTAGAGATTTTATAGCATCATCAACTTTAGATAGCATGTGCAGTTTGCACTGTTCTTCAATAAAAAGCCCAACTTCTTTTCTACATTTATGGCAAAGGTCCATATCTAGCTTCCAAAGTTCACCTTTCTGTTCTTCTACACATGCCAACTTGTGACAAAATCCTATTATTTCCATACAGCATACGTCGCAGAACTTCTTTATCATTAAGTATTCCCTTAAATATATATTCTACCATTCTAAAAGGCTGCCCAGTATCCAGTATGTAAAAGAACATCCAAAGCAAACTGCACGTGTAGCTCGTCCTTTGCAGTCAACCTCTATAACTTGCCAGTTTCCTGTAGAGCAATGACATTCGGAACAATATTCTACCATTCTAATCCTCTTAAATGGTCGTATACCAAACCACACCCTTGACATACTGTGTATTCTCCTGATCTGCACCATATTGTCTGCATCGCCGGTTGTACACATAATAGATTTTCGTGAGTGCATTCTGGGCACTCCCTGAACAGGAAATCAATTATAGCATCAGTAATCTTATCGCCAACTACCATGTTTTATCCTCTAGGTCTCTATATACTCCGCGGCAGTCCAAGCAACAGAAGCCTTCCTTACAATTTCCCAGCCATAGGCTTCCAATAGCTTCCTTTGTGCGCATGCTCCATATTCCATCACATCCAAGTATGCAGTCTGTTGGATGTTCACATTCTGGACATTTTATGGTTGGGGCGGTATTGTTTGACTCTTTCAACGAAATTATCCCATTCTACTAAGTTTAGATGTGTATAGAGTGTACAACACTCTTTACACATTGGAGGCAGTTCAGATATTATGGGACTCACATAAACATAGTTCACTTTTACACCACATCCGAGACAGTATGCGATTACCATTCTAACTCACTGAACTCCATATAACGAGTGGCGCATATAGTACACAGATCATCTGGCAAGTTTAGATAGCCAGCTTTGGGAATTATGATTCCTATTGAGTGGCGAAATCCACGGATATTACACCCAGGACAAACTCGTTCCTTCCAACTGTCTCTTAGATTAATGTTCGGATCTGCATATACTTTCCAGTTTGGATCGTTAGACATTTACCACTCCGCTTTATCCATGTGTATGTAGATATAACCACACTGATGACAGAACTTACCATCTCCTATGTCCCATCTCCAATCACCTTTCTCTGGGCCAGATTTACCGCAGTCCGGGCACACAAAAGCATCTTCCATTTCATTTGGACTATTATGAGCACCTAGCCGAAATACAGGCGTAAACGGGCAGGGTTTGCCTCTATAGTCTGGGTCAATGAAGTCGATTATGCGTACTGATGGGCCTGTGCACCACTCGGTCATTTACCACTCCATGTCATTCAAATAATAGTGGACCCAGCTACATTTCTCACAAAGATGATCATCTTTCCCTATCGTGTGTATCCAGTTTCCTGGAGGAAGTTTAATTTGACAATGTTGGCATGCGAAAGCCACCAGGCTTAACTGGCAACAAAAAGGACTATTGTTCTTTATACTCCAGTATCCCATTATATTTCTACTTCTTTCCTTAGCCTTTCATCCAACACCCACCCTCTAGAAGTGTGTGGAACCTTATCCCACAATTTATTTATCCTATCTTCAGTGAGTCCAGTCACTACCAAAATCTCCAGCAATGCCACTTCCGGGTAGCCTCGACCCTGAAAACTAAATTTCTTACTAACAATTATCTGGCCTCCAAGTAGCCATATCGCCAGGCACTCGTCGCGGTTTGGGTAAATGACATAATAAGTGTTGTGATAGTCCTTTGTAATAAGCATCAGTCCATCAAATCCTTTGGGAAAATCTTGTCGAAAACACTATATTTCTGTTCTCTTCTTGAGTACTTTTATCATACAATGTTATGGTACCACTCTGAATGTGATCCACTCACCTTTATTTAGTGCCTCTGAGTGAGAATCTGCGTAGTCCATTATAACATTTCCTGTTACTCCAGTAACTATCATCAAATCAAGCAAAGATGACTCTTGGCCACTCAAGCCATCATACCTTGAATCGTATGGCCCAATATAGCCTGACACATCATTTTCACCCTCACCCCAGGTCCACTTATTCACTACAATTTTGAAATTACCGTACCTCATGTAATAACTTATTCGTTGTTCAAGAGTATGAATGGTTTTTCTAACTTCAATGTCATCCATCGAAAGGGCCTTTTAAATGAGTGGAACGGTTGAGAGTGAACGAGCGAAGCGGAGTGAACACGAGACCGGAGCCGACAGACCACTGCTCGTTGACCAGGGTAAATTTAGACGCGCAAGAAAACAATATCTATTTACGACGTGTACGACGATACTACACCCACTACTTACTGTCACTTTTTTTCAGGTGGGACTCGAGGGCACTGAATCTGCATAGCCTTGAACATTCTGTACGGACACTCCTCACATGCACTGACTGGTCTAATATCGCTGTAAGCATCACAATCTTGGAAGTAATCTCCATCACCCTCAGATCTACCAGTGCACCAGTGGCCAAAAATGTAGTAGTCTTCGTCAGGGTCGTCGGGAACTACCGAAGCTGTCCAACCTCTATCATAGTGAGTACCATCATTTGGGTCATTGCTATAATATGTGTCCCAGTATATCTTTTCTACCGTACCTATGATACCACGATTATCAACCTCTCGCCATTTAGGGCACCAGACTACCTTATCTCCATCTTTTATGTCTGGTCCGTTGTCTACCATATCTTTCTATTCAAATCTACTATATCATGATTGCAAACTTCACATACTTGTATACCAAAATCTGTGGCAACGCCTATTTTATACCTAGGTTGTTCACGTTGACACACTTCACAGAGCCTAGGATTAACTCGTGGATAAGACTCAAAGCGACACCCACTCTCACCCAAACCGGGTCTTTTCCAACTGTGTTGCCATATTATAAAACCACAAGGCACACCTATCCACCACTCAGACCATCTACCACCTTTCCATCTTCTGTACCACTTGCGGTTATGAAGGAAGCGTTCGATATAATACTGAGGTACATCAAATGGAAATATCATCTTTGTGTGCACTCAACATGAGTGTTAGATTTGCTTCCAGGTCTTCTTTTGTTATTCCCCGTACTACCAGTAGTTCTAACCAAGAGGTTTCACTGCAACCAGGTTCTAGTAGTTTTAGTATATTGGCCTCCACCACGCTGTATTTTTCGAAGGTTCCTATGTCCTCATTCCAGTACTCTTCCTCCATCTTAGGTTTATTTTGTGGTGGGTCAAGAATGTAAAAGACCTTTTCATTATTTACGACAACCAAATAAGTTGTTGTAACCCCACTAACCTTTTTTACCAGATTTATATTCATTTGCGATATTTTTCTACCAGATGATTTATATAGCCAACCAGTATAACCATAGTTAAGAAACCTGCTCCCACTAAAATGGTTAATGTGGTACCAAACACCTCACAATAGTGCTCAAAGAGCATGACGCCCCCTGCACCTACTCCTACCATTGTCAATGCCATTATGATCAAAATAACGTCTACTTCATCAAACTTCATATCAATAATCCACGTAGTTGAGTGCTTCAGTGATCCAGTTTATTAGTTCAGTGTAGCAAACTGGACAAAGCCTTTCGTATCCTGTCACAGATGTTATATACATCTTTTTTGTGGGCACTACTTCTTTACACACCACACACTGAAACCTAAAGTGATCA
>Ga0315279_10006736_pt1 | contig 14433 bp, 11 predicted proteins | sample YL17G06_20_MG_FD_203694 | JGI IMG/M metagenome (GOLD analysis project Ga0315279, IMG submission 203694) | Sediment microbial communities from Yellowstone Lake, YNP, Wyoming, USA - YL17G06_20 | ecosystem: Environmental > Aquatic > Freshwater > Lake > Sediment | place: USA: Wyoming | collected... | reverse complement strand
ATCCCCCTTTTCGAGGAAGGTCCCATAGGGGACTGGCTCCGACCCAGCGCTGTTTGCTGGGGAGGTGCCTGTCCCCGCTGCTGGCTACCCCCGCTGACCAACGGCGGGGACAGGCACGGGCGAACAGCACGCCCGAGCCAGTCCCCTGCCTTCATCCCCGTTTTCGAGTCAAACAGCCAGTGGGAGCACAGGAGTGAGCATGAGCGAACCTGCCATCGAGATATCGGACCTTTGGTTTTCCTATGGCGCACAGACGGTGCTGCGCGGCGTGAACTTGCGGATCGAACGTGGGGAGTTCGTGTGCATGCTGGGCCCCAACGGTGGCGGCAAGACGACGCTGCTCCGGCTGATGCTGGGCCTGCTGAAGCCCGACCGCGGCAGCGTCCTCGTCCTGGGCGGCCGGCCGCGGGATACGTGCTCGGCCGCGGGGTACGTCGCCCAGCAGTCGCAGTTCGACCCGAGCTTCCCCGTCAGCGTGCTGGACGTTGTGCTCATGGGCCGGCTCGGGCAAGGCGGCGCGATCGGCTGGCACCGCCGCGCCGACGTCCGCCACGCCGACGCCGCCCTGGAGGAGGTGCGGATGAGCGGCCTGCGCAAGCGGCCCTTCAGCGAACTCTCCGGCGGGCAGCGCCAGCGCGTGCTGATCGCACGGGCCCTTGCGGCCGAGCCGGAACTGCTGCTGCTCGACGAGCCGACGAGCAACCTCGACGTCGGCGTCGAGCAGGAGTTCCACACTATGCTGGCCGGCCTGGCCCAGCGGATGACGGTCGTCCTGGTCAGCCACGACATCGGCTTCGTAACCGAGAAGGTCGGCAAGGTCATATGCGTGCAGCAGACGGTTGCGGTCCATCCGACGGCCTCGCTGACGGGCGACGTGATGCGCGACCTGTACGGGCAGGACATCCGCCTGGTGAGGCACGACCACTCGTGCGTCGACCAGGCCCAGCCGCGGGAGGGGCAATAATGGGCGAGTTTCTGGACGCGGTGCTGAAGTTTCCGCTGATGCAGCGTGCGGTCGCCACGGCCGTGCTGGCGTCGGTGGCATGCGGCGTGGTCGGCACGTTCGTGGTGGTCCGGCGGATAACGTACGTCGCCGGCGGGATCGCCCACTGCGTGCTTGGGGGCATGGGCGCGGCGGTGTTCCTGCGTGCCAGCTACCCCCATCAGTTCGGCTGGCTCGAGCCGATCTACGGCGCGGTCGCCGCCGCACTCATCGCCGCGGCCATCATCGGCGCCGTCTCGCTGCGCTTCCGACAGCGCGAGGACACCGTCATAAGCGCCCTGTGGGCCGTGGGCATGGCCCTTGGTGTGATGCTGCTTTACCTCACGCCAGGCTACCAGCAGGACCTCATGGGCTACCTCTTCGGCAGCATATCCATCGTCGCGGCCAAGGACATCTGGCTCATCGCGGCGCTCGACGTGGTCGTCGTGGGCGTCTCCGTCGCGTTCTACCGCCAGCTCCAGGCCGTGTGCTTCGACGAGGAGTTCGCCCGCACTCGCGGCCTGCGGGTGGACCTCTACTACATGCTGCTTCTGTGCCTGACCGCCCTGACGGTCGTGCTGCTGGTGACGGTCGTCGGAATCGTGATGGTCATCGCCCTGCTGACCCTGCCGGTGGCGATCGCCGGACAGTACGCGCGGAGGCTGTGGAAGATAATGGTCCTCGCCGCCGGAATCAGCGCGGCCCTGTCGATTGCGGGCCTGGCCGTCAGCTACACCCCCCGCCTGCCCGCCGGGGCGACGACGATCATCCTGGCCGGGGCAACGTACATCCTGGCCCTGGCGGCAGGGCGGCTGTTGCGACGTCGGCCTCTTAAGCACCAAATAACAAGCACCAAATAACAAACAAGAACCAAATCACAACCCCAAAATCCCAAACAAAGGCTTCTTGGGTCACCAACTTCCGACTCTGGGGAGTTCCTGTAGCCACGTTCCGGTGTTATCGCGGTCGCCCGGCGCCGGCTACTTCTCCGCGTCGATCAACCGGCGCAGGCGGATGTTCCGCATCGAGCCGTGCGTCTTCCACGTGGCCACGCCGAGCGGAACGCAGTCCTCCACCTCCCAGCGGACGGAGAACTTCCGGCCCTCGCGTTCGACGTTGACGATCTCCTTGTCGTCCAGGAAACACTGCACGCGGTCCTTGGTGACCTTGACGCGGACGTCGTACCATTGGTTGTTCTTGAACTCCTCAGTCGTGGTCGTGGAGTTCTCCGAAGCGTCGTAACCGTCGATACTCGACAGGCCCACCAGGCTCCCTCCCCATCCGCCGAGAATCAGCGTCGCGGGCTCCTTGCCGATCGGGAACGTCAGCCCGCAGAAGAAGTCCTCGCCCTTGACGCGCCGGGCCTCCAGCGAAAGCTCGTAGTCCTCACGCATGATCGAGCCAGTCCACGTCGCGCCCGTGATGCCGTCGCCAACGCCCACGTGCAACTGCCCGTCCTGCACCCACACCTTGCCCTCGCCGCCGAACTTGGGCACCTTCCACCCGGTGAGGCTCTTGCCGTCGAAGATCGAGACGAACTTGCCTTCCGGGAACTCCAGCGCCGGCGCCGACGTCGGCTGCGCGACACCAACCTTGTCGCCCGCCCCGGCCGAGGCTCCGTCGCCAGCAGGCGCCGCGCACCCCACAACCGAAATCGCAACGCAAAGCCCCGCCACGCAAAGCCCACATGCGAAGATGGACAGCAGTCTATCGATCATGATCGTCTCCTGAGTTTGACAGCCCTGCCGGCGGACACCGCTGGGCAACGAACATAATGCGCTCCACACCCCCAACTTGCCAGTTGATTCGTTTGAAGTGTGTCGGTAAGCTCTTGGGGTATGGTTACGATGAATGGGGTCCCTCCCGTGCCGGAAAACGGGCGTCAAGACAATCTGGACCGGCTCTGCCGCGAAATTCAGGGCATGCACGGCGGCCTGCTGAGCCCCGGGGATTCCCCCAAGAGCAAGCTCTCCCGGCACCTGGCCGATCACATGCCCTTGGCCCACGCGACGGGTACCGATACCTTCGCCAAGATCTGTCAATTCGGCGCCCTGCTCTCCCTGACAAGGCTGGACGGCGTCAAGCCTCTGGACTGGTCGCGCCACCCCGTAGAGACGCAATTGGAGACCCGAGACTGCGTGTTCCTTTTCGCGGGGCCGTTCCGGTATCCAAGCACCTCCTGCGGATTCCTTTTCCGGCCGGAACTTGCGGAGGCCCGCACAGCCGAAGGCTCAGCCAGCCCGTTCGACTCCGGCGGCCTGGTAGACCACCATCGCCCGCCGGGCGGCGAGGGACCGCTGGACTTCCTGCGCCGCCATGAGATGCCTATCCCCCAATACCGGCAATTCCATTTGCTGGTGCTCGATCTGCTGTTTGACGACCCTTGGCACTATGTCGATGGAGTGAATCCCATCCGCCAGGGACCGGTGCGGCTCGCCCCCGCCGAGAGCGACGCCCGCCGGTGGACCTTCGAGATCCGCCTGAAGGAAGAACTGCCAATACGGCCCCATCTCCAAGCCGTCTTCATCCCAAAATTCGCAAACGCGTATGACTCCGTCGAGAATACCCTCTCATGGTGCAGGGTCAGTGGAGTCGATATAATTGAATACCCTGGCCTACGAGGATCAGACGAGTTCAACTTCGAGTTGATGAAAAGGAAGTGCCAAGCGTACATCCGGAGCCACATGGAACCATGAAATTGGACGGGTTGAACATCATAGGGTACGCGGAATCATTGGGCACGCTCGTGCCGCACATCGTACCGCCCATCTACCAGCTTCGCGATGATCCGGAAAAGCTGCTCTTTCCGCCCTTTCGCCTAGCCGGGGCTGAAGTGATGGGCGGCAGCATCGGCACTCAGGCCCAGATGGACCAGTTCGTCAGCGAGGGCAAATGCACGCGGATCGACAAGCCCATCCCGGCCCGGCCGGACCACGAGCTTTGGATCGACCAGAACATGCAGCCGCAGTACGACCCCTTCATGAAGGCCGAGACGAAGCTGCGACGAATAGCCGAGGACGAGGCCAAGCGGGCGAGGCGGCTGCTGGTGCAAGGCGATATCGAGCAAGCCAAGCAAGCGGCAAATACGGCTATGGCGGCCGATGATCGACTTGTCGACCCGTTTGTCGTCAAGGCGGCGATAGCAATCCGCCGAGGCGCCAAAGCCAATGCCGAAAGCCTCAAGCGAACGGCGATGGTCGACTGCACGGCCGATACTTTCGATACACTGCTCAAAGCGCTGCTGAGCGAAATGGACAGCGGACCTGCAAAAGCCCTGCCGAGCAAAACGGACCGCGATCCGACATCGGGACTCAGGGGTTGGCTCTGTGGCCTGGCGAACAGTGAACCAACCGCCTCCCGTCAGTTGAAAGCGGCGATAGCAGCATGACTGAGCCAACCAACTTTCCTTATATTGTCACGTTCTACAGCTTCAAGGGCGGCGTGGGGCGCAGCTTGGCCTTGATCAACGTGGCCTTCGGCCTGGTCAAGCGCGGCCGAAACGTGCTGGTCCTGGACATGGACCTGGAGGCCCCAGGCATCAGCGGCTTCCTGTCGCGCAACGATGAGTTGGCAGAGCCGTTCGGGAAGGACGCCATCGACATGGTCGGCATGGCCATCGAGTACGCCGCCCAAAATCCCGACGCAACCACGTACGACACCTTTTTCGCCAACGTGGACGGGTTGGAATACGCCGTGCCGATCGCAGAGAAGAAGCTGGACCATCCCTCGATCAAGCCCCGCCTGGGAATCCAGGGAAAGCTGGACGTCATCGGCGTGCGGCAGGATGAGGATAAGAGCTTCATTGACAGGCTGGCGGCGCTGGAACTGGGCAAGAAGACGGGCGACCAACTCCAACTGGCGGCCAACGCCTTGCGGGCGTACTTCAAGACGCGGCGCATCGCCGCGCCGCCCCTGCCCGGCGTCGACGACATCCCCGGCGCCGAAAACAAGCCCGTTCCCTACGACTACGTTTTGGTGGATTCTCGCACGGGCGTCACGGACGCCGGCGGGTTGTGCATAGGCCCGCTTTCGGACCGCCTGGTGGTGCTGACCGGCCTGAACGACCAGAACGTGATAGGCACGCGCGATTTCCTGAAATACATCGGGCTGCAACCCCGGGAGTGGTTCTCCGAAAAGGGCGACAAGCCCTGGGACAGCGCCCACAAGCCCTCCCGCGACGACCCGAACAGTCCGCGCGGGCTTGGCCCCAAGCCCACGCTCATCGTCGCCAGCCCCGTGCCGGCTGAAGAGATAGAGCTTCGCCAACGGCGGTTAAAAGCTATCGAAAAAGAGATCGGCCCCGTCGGAGCCTGGATTCCATACCATCCGCGATTGGCACTCTTTGAGACCTTCTTCGTGCGGGATTACCCGGATGAACAGGTGTCATTCCAATATGACAAACTGACCGATCTTGTCCTTGCAGGGGCGATGGATCATCCCATGCAGTTACATCGCCGATGGTTGGATTCCAAGGATCGCCCCACGGAATTGTCGGGCCTCCTGCGATTGGCCGTCGCGAATGACACACTGGGCGAGGGCGTGCTTAGAGACTTCGCTGAGGCGCATGACAGAAAGCTTTCGGAAAGCGACGTCAATCGCCTCTACGCAGCGTTGACGCGAACCGAAGCGACACAGCGAGACATAAGTTTCAATCGATGGGGAAACGCGCTTTTGGTTCAAGCCCAGACCAGCCAGGGCGAGGAGGCGGATCGGCTCTTTGAACAAGCGTATAAGAAATTCCAGGCGGCCTTGAAGATCAAGCCCGACAAGCATGAGGCCATCAACAACTGGGGGACCGCGCTTTCCACCCAAGCCAAGACCAAGCAGGGCGACCAGGCGGATCGGCTCTTTGAAAAAGCATATGAGAAGTACCAAGCAGCCCTGAAGATCAATCCCGACACACATGAGGCCTTCAGCAACTGGGGGGCCGCACTTTCCCGCCAAGCCGAGAAGAAGCAGGGCGAGCAAGCGGATCGGCTCTTTGAACAAGCGTATGATAAATACCTAGCAGCCATGAAGATCAACCCAGACATGCATGAGGCCTTTTGCAACTGGGGGTACGCACTTACCGCTCAAGCCAAGACCAAGCAGGGCGACCAGGCGGATCGGCTCTTTGAACAGGCCTATGAGAAGTACCAAGCGGCCCTGAAGATCAAGCCCAACAAGCATAAGGCATTCTGCTACTGGGGGGCCTCACTTACCTTCCAAGCCAGGACCAGGGAGGGCGAGGAGGCGGATCGGCTCTTTGAACAAGCATATGAGAAATGCCAGGCAGCCCTGAAGATCAAGCTCGACGATCATGTGGCCTTCAACAACTGGGGCGCCGCACTTATCTACCAAGCCCGGACCAGGCAGGGCGAGAAGCGGATGGAACTCCTGCGGAAGGCGCAGGCGCGCCTGTTGGAAGGCGAGCGAGTCAAAGAGGGCAGTTGCGCGTTCAACCTGGCGTGCACCGCGGCCCTGCTGGGGCAAGTGGATGATTGCCGGCGTTGGCTACAGCTTGCGCTGAAACACCGCGAACTGACGCCCAAGCTCATGGAAGACAGCGACCTCGACCCGGTCCGCGAGTTGCCGTGGTTTCAGGAAATCCTCGCGGCCCTGGGCTGAGAACGTGTACGAAAACGTGGCATGGGCGTCTCGCCCATGAGTCCCACGGGCGTCCCGCCCGTGGGGTTCCCCATCCGTGGCACGGCCGAGACGGCCCTGCGACTCGCGGGCAAGATGCCCGTGCCACGGCGCCGAGGGTCTTCATACACGTTTTACGCGTAGCTGTGCTTGCCGGACAGCAGGAAGTTGACGACGATCCAGTTGAAGAGCATCACGGCCGTGCCGAGGATGCAGATCAGCGCGGTGACCAGGCCGCGCCACCTGGGCGGGGTCAGAAAGCGGATGTGCAGCATGACGACGTACACCAGGGCCGTGATGAGCGCCCAGGTTTCCTTGGGGTCCCAGCCCCACCACCGCCCCCAGGCGAAGTCGCCCCAGTAGGCCCCGAGGATCGTCCCGGCCACCACCGACCACGCCGCGATCTGCGCGACGATCAGGTTGCTGCGGTCGATGATCGCCAGCGTGGACATCGCCCCGGCCGGGCGAAGGTCCGCCGGGCTGCTGGGCGGCTCGGAATGCTGGAAAATGGCCGTCACCAGGTACGCAAGCGAGATCACGAACGTCATGCCCACCAGCGCGTGGCCGATGATTATCACGGTTACATGCACCCCCATCACCGGCGATGACAGGATGCCGTGCTGGGCACGTATGCCGCCTGACATCTGCTCCGGGAAGACGAGTTGAGCAACCCAGCAGGCCATGGCGTAAAACGCCGCCGCCAGGACGAAGAAGTTCAGCCGGTAGAGCCGCTCGAGCATCAGGGCGATGACGGCGACAAGCAAGGCTGAGCCGGTGACCGACTCGAACTGGTTCATCAGCGGCGGCAGGTACCAGGCGCGCCCGCTGAGGATCCACCGGATGATGAAGCCGGTAAGCATAATCAGCGTGGACAGCGAGAAGACGCCAAAGCCTAGCTTGCGGGCCCAGCCGGCGCCGGATGCGGTGACGACAATGAACAACACCAGCGAGATGGCGTAACCGTACCAGGCGAACGTGAACTGCCGCGTGCGGTAGTAGAGCCTCTCCAGCGAGCGGACTGTCGCGGATGGATAGCCCGGCCCGGCGGCCTGGGGCAGCAGCACTTCCAGGCGAGCGACGGCCTGGTTCACGGCGGCTGGGTCGCGGGCGAGCCAGGCCCGGCGAAGCGCACGCCACTGCCCCGCCGGTGTGTCCTCGTCGGCGGGCGATGGCGCGGGTGCCGACGCGGTCGCCGGCTCGCGGAAGACTTCCCCCGCCGTCGCCCACTCGCCGCCGGGCGCGGGCGCCAGCAGCATCACGCCCTCGGCCAGGAAGCTCGAATAGCGGGCGCTGAGGCGGTCGATGGCCAGGCGGAACTCCTTCCGCTCCGACAGCCCCGCCAGCGAGCCGCGAAGGCTGCCTAGCCCGGCGGCGCGTGTGTAGTCGTTTCTGTCGGCCCGGCCTGCGCGAAACAGCAGCATCCACGCCTCATCGTCCAGCAGCCCCGCCGGGGCGATCCGGTGCGTGCGGTTGAACTGCTCGCCCAGCGCGGCCGGGATTTGCCCGGCCAGGTACGACCGCATGTTTGGCTCGCGGATGTAGAGCACCGGCTTATCCACGTATTTGCCCGAGCGGAAATACAGTTCCAGGTACACGACGGCGGCGGGGATACCTTCGACGCCGCCGGCGCCATAGGACTGGTCGAGCTGCTCGGCGGCGAGGGTCTCGAAGATGGCGATTCGCCCCGGCATCTGAACGCCGAGCGAGCCCAAGGCCCCAGCATCCACCTTGGTCAGAAAGGCGGCGGTGTCGGCGTCGAACACGTCGCCGCCCGGAGCGGCGGACGCGGCGGGCGCGACCGCCCCGCCGCCGGGTGCGGCCAATGCCAGCAGGCATGACAGTATCGCGGCGCGGCCGGTCATTGCGGGGCCCCCCGCCGCCGCATCAGCAGCGGCTTGGCGTAGAAGGCGTACGGCATGCCCAGGCAGATCAGTATGCACCCCAGCCAGATCACGGGCAGGCCCGGGCGGGAGGCCGCGCCGAAGACGATCTGCGTCGGCCGATCGGACCCGGGCGGGCCCCACGAGCCCTGGCTGAACTGGAACCCGCCGATGGTCACGGGGTTGTTGAGGCTGAGCGTCTCGCTCGTCCGCCGCGCGCCGGCGACGACGCTCACCTTGCAGATGTAGTCCTTGGGGATGCCGGAGGCGGGGTAGGTCTCGTACGTGGCCGATTCGATCTGTAGCGTCGCGGGCAGCGCGGCCCGGCGGCGGCTGAAGTTCAGCCAGATCGCACGGTTGCCGGGCAGGTCCATCATCTGGGGCGGTGCGAACTCCTCGTAGGCGATGAACGGCACGAACGTCTCTCGCCACCAGTTGCCGACCTTGACTTCGACCTGCACGACCGGCCCAATCGCGGGCTCGCTCTCGTCCGTGGCCGCATGGGACTGGTGATCGTGCGGCGGCGCCAGTTCGTGGATTTCCGCGGCGTGATCGAGCAGCGCCTGGAGAGTTATGCCGACCTTCCGCCCCGCAAGGGGCGCTTCGAGGGCCTTGCCGACTTCCAGCAGGCCGTGCCATCGCGAGCCGTCGGGATGGACGACCACCAGGGTAGGCGCGATTCCGCTGCCCGTGACCGCCATGGCCAGGTCGTACGGCATGCCGGGGGCCCGGTTGGCGTCGGTGGGCGTGGTGAGCTTAGCCAGTCCCTCGGGCGTAATGCCGGCACGGTACGTCAGGACATATCCGCGCCCGGCGACGTGCTGATGGTCCGGCAGCGACGGCGAGAGAAGGACCGTGCCGCCCTGGCCCTCGTCGGCAACCGCCAGCTCGACGGCGGGAATCCTGTTCGGCGAGGCATCCGCCCATCGCGAGCCCACGCGGGCCTCCGGCAGGAACCGCACCGCGCGGATACTGACGCCCTCCGGCGAGGGGCGGACCGCCACGTCGATGTCCCGCGGCCGGCCGTGCGGGACCAGGCCGTCGAGCCTCTGCTGGACGGGCCCGGCGTTGGGGTCGGCGGCGTCGCTGACGTAAAGGGCGAAACTGCGGTCGATGTACACGTAGCCGATCGCAGTCCAGTCCGAGCCGTGGCGGATTGCGATGCTGTCGCCGGACTCGCTTGCCAGGGCGTACCACCCTGCGCCGATGCCCAGCACGACCAGGCCGAGATGGCTGCACCACGCGCCGGCGTTGCGAAGGTTCAGCGGCACGGCGACGACCGTCGCCACGACCAGCGCCGCGAAGAACACCGCCGCCATCGCCAGTAGCCCGGGCCAGCGGAACAGTTCCCTCTGGACGGAGTCGTTTGGCGCAAAGAGCGTCACGCCGAGCGTCCCGGCCAGCCACTTGGGCGCGGCCGAGGCGAGCATGAGGTACAGCGTGATCGCCGCGGCGGCGCCCATGCCCGTCCAACTGCTGAGAGACCGCAGCGAGCGGCGCCGGGAGGCCGGATTGTTGGGCGTATCGTTCATGTTTGTGGGCGCGGCCCGGACAGCGAAAGGCCCCGGCGCTTTGAACGCGTCAGGGCCTTCGGTGCGTTTCACTCTGTCCCTTGCGGCATCATTCGCCGCCGGACGCGGGGCCGGGCGCGGGGGCCGGCGCGGGGGCTTCCTGGCCTCCGGCGGTCAGGAAGCGGTCCGGCGGGACGATCCAGATCTCGACGCGGCGGTTGAGGACGTTGCCCTTGTTGCCCGGCGCGTTGGGCGCTATCGGGTGGTACTCGCCGAATCCCATAACGCCGATCCGCTTGGGCTCGAGCCCCGCCCCCGTCATGACCTTCTCGACCGCCACGGCCCGGTGGACGGACAGATACCAGTTGTCGGGATGCTGTTCGAACGTCTCGTGCTTCTTGATCGGGATGTCGTCGGTATGCCCGGCGATATAGACGTTGAACCTGGCCGCGTCGGCGCTGTTGAGGATCTGCACGAACTGCCGCAGAGCATCGCCGCTGGCGGTCTTGATGTCGACGCTGCCGGGGGCGAACGTCAGGTCGCTCTTGAGCTTGACCATGCCGTACTGCGGCAGGTACTCGATCAACTCGGGGTTGTCCTTGGCAAACTTGCGCAGGGCCTTGTCAAGCGGTTCCGGCAGGGGGCCGATCGGCTGGGGCGTCCCGCCCGCCATCGCCTTCTGGTACTGGTCGTAGAGTTCCTTGAAATTCTTGCCGAGCTTGTCGTGGGCGATCTGGAGCTGCTCCAGTTGAGCATTGCGGGAGTCGACGGCGGCCTTGTAGTTCTTGAGCGCTTCCTCGAGGTTCTGGTTGCGCACCACCTCGTCGTGCAGGGCGTTCTGGGAGTTCACCAGCAGGGCGTTGGCGGCCGTGCACGCGGCTCGGGCCTCCATGTAATCCTTCTCGGAAACGCATCCGCCCGCCATCATCAGGGAGCCCACCACCGACAGCATCAGGGGCCTTGCCAGGTAGCTTCTCATTTGGATCATCCTTTGATTATCGTTGCCCCGTCCCAGAACGAGGGCAGAGTATGTATTTCGGCCGGCGGCCGATCTGCTCAAGCGAGCATCACGCGTTCAGTTGCTTGAGGGCCTGCGCCCGGGCGGAGGATGCCTTTCCAGCCACCCAGCCCAGCCCCGCGCCGAGGGCGACTATCAGCACGGACACGCCCAGCACGATGAAGATATTGGCCTTGATCGAGGCCAGGTAGCTCGGCGGGGCCGAACTGAAGCTGCTCATGGCCGCCACACCCAGCAGGACCGCGATGATGGTCGCGGCGGTGATGATTCCGCCGTAGAGGCCCGAACTGCTGTCGATCTCCTCGACGTAGGTGGGCATCACCATGACCGTCTCGACCGGCGCAATGCCGACCGGACCGGCCATGCTGCCCGAGGCGCCGGCCTGCGCCGCCGGGCCCGCCACGGCGCCCTCGATCTCGATATTGTCAAGGACCTCGGCGCCGAGGCTGGTGTCGTCACTCTCGCGGGTCAGGTCAAGCAGGCCCGAGCCGCTGCCGACGCCCTCGAGGTTGATCTGGTCCTCGATGCTCGACGTGATCTGAGTCTTGGCCATGGGGTCGGCCGAGCCGATCTCAAGGTCCTCGGCGTCGAAGATGCTGATGCCCTCGGAACTGATCACCGAGTCCTCCTTGGGCTTTGCCTGGCGGACCTCGGCCTCCGAGAGGCTGACGGCGTCAAACGGGGCTTCCCCGCCGCCCGCCAACTCATCGACCTGGTCGACGCGGAACATCTTCTTCATGCCGTCCGGGAAGATCCGCAGCTTGCCGTCTCGGACGTACGTGGACAGTTCGGCCTGGCTTATGCCCAGCTTGTGGGCTGCTTCCTCTTCCGTGTAGTACATCTTCTTGCCCATCGTGCCAACTCCTGGCGCCCCGCGGCGCCTGCTGGATCCTAAAGGGACTTTCTACATTCTCACACGTCACTTGGTGTCGCCCAGCCGCTGCTGCTGCTGAACGAGTTTCTTTATCTCAAGCGGCGACGGCTCGGTGTTGTACTCGTCGAGTTGCACGTCGAAACCGTAGCCGCGAACCGCCATCAGCCGGAGCGTGCGCTTGCTCGGCTGGAACTGGTACACCGCCATTGTACCGCGCTTCGTGTCCAGAAGATACACGCCGTAGGCGTCGGCGGCAAGCTGGGCCGAAACGACGATCACCTCGCCGCCCGCCGACGAGGCCGTCGACGGCTCGCCCAGGGCGGCGGGCAGGCCGCGCCCTACCTCGATCAAAAGGCACGCGGCGATCACACTTAACAGTATGACGACCAACCACCTGCCCGCCCCTGCGGGGCGCGACTCCGGCCTTGTGCGCAATATGCCCATAACCTTCCACCACGCTGTACGATATACGCCTGGGCGTCCAACGGGAAGCGATTATAGATTCCCCACCCGCCCATGCAAGTGATTTTTCCGGGAGTCGAACATGAGCCTTCGGGTCACCCCAACCGATGAAAAGCCGAGGACGAGGACGAGAACGAGGACGAGGACGAGGGCTGTCGCCTGGATTGTGCCCCAGCCACCGACTACCGGCCTTTCAGACCAGCGATTTCCCCCGCCCGCCGCCACGACCCACGACTTCACTACCCTCTTGGGGCCAATTTCACCTCGATGACCGGCACGGTGTCTGCGCCGACGCGGATACGGGTTCTGCCGGCCGAGCGGGATTGGTCGGTCTGAAATCCAAGCTCCGTACCCGTCGGGGCATCGTGCAGGATGAACACATTGGCCGAAGTGATCCTCATGCAGCCAAACATCCCTTCGCCGGATGCATCCGCCCGATATCCAAGGACGTGCATGACCGCCATGGCGGCATCGGCCGAGACGTCGGCAAACGACCAGTAGCAAACCCGTTCCCGGCCGTCAGAGGGTGGACTGGTCTGCGAGTTCGTGGCCACGCTCGGCTCCGCCGGCATGAGCCTGACCTGGCGGGTGGGCCGCAGATCGATGGTGGCCGACTCGGTCCCGCCAACGCACGTCGTCCAGCCGATGGCCACGCCGGACCTGTGCGCCACCACGATGTATCTTCGCCCCTTCGCCAACTCAAAGTTGACCGTCCCCTCCTGGTCGGCCAGGTCGGCGCAGATGGCCCGAACAGGCTTCGTGGGGTCCTTGGCCAACTCCCCCAGCAGCGACTCTGCCCGCAGGCGGACTTCAGGGTTGGGATCGGTGGCCGCGTCGCGCAAAAGCGCCCCTGCCCCCTTGCCGGCAGACGCAAGCCGCTTGCTGGCCTCGTCGCGCCGCTGGTACCTGGGGTCGCCCAACTGGGCGATCCACTGGGCAATACGCGGGTCATCCGTTCCTTCCGTCCAGAACAGGTACACGGTCGTCCCGCTGGCGGCCTTGCCATCGCGACGGATCGTTATCCTGGACATGGATTTGGCAGGGGGCGCGGCCGCGACCACCTCCGCACGCTTGCGCAGATCGACCAGCGTCTCCTGGTCCGGCCTTACGGTCACGGGTTCCTCCAACAACTTGCGAGACCGGCAGTCAAACGGGTCTGCCGACGGCTCGGAAAGACAGATGCTGAGCGTATACTTTCCCGGCTCCACACAAGGACTGACCGACACGTCTTGCATACCTGACACGGGATAGAAGCATAACGTCTTCGCCCAGTCGGGGATCGGCGGCGATCCGGCCGCCGCGGAATTCGCGTCGACCCTGGTCAGGTACACATTGCCGGACTCCAATGCCCGCGGCAGCAGCACGCGGCAACTGCCCGTCGGCAGCAGGTGTATCGTGATGTCGCGATCATTGGCGGTCACCTGCGGCCGGGCCCAGCCTGGCATGGTGGGGATATTCCCCGTATCGTCCCAGCGATGAAGATCGAGGCAGCATTCGTCAGGCAACGGGAGCGAAAACTCGCCCTTGGCGTTGGTCGGTGCGCTTCGAATTCCCATGTACTGCCTGTTGCCGGTCGCATCCAGGGAGAACGGCGTGATGCTGACGCCATCAGCCGGCCTGCCTTGGCAGTCCAGTATCTTGCCCTTGAGCGGCTTGAAGCGGTTTGCCTCTGGCACGGTCACGTTGACAGCCTGACCTTGGGCCTGGATGGAGGTCGAAAACTCCCTCCACCCTTCGCAGTAAACGTTGATTTTGAAATCGCCATGCGAGTTGGTGAAGAGGTGAATGCCGCGTGAATCCGTGAACTGTTCCAGGCTGAACGAGCTATCCCGATTAGCGACCGAAGCCCGCGCTTTGGCCAGGTCCTTGCCGGAATCGTCCACCACACGGATGATCGTATGCGTGTACCCGCGCAGTTCTTCCGCAGTGGGAGTTGTGGAAGAGATGCTGACTTTGACCGACGCGTCTTCGTCAACCCGGCCGTCAATCCACGCCTCCTCACGCGTGCGATAGCTGGTGGCAGCTCCGGCGTAGACGGGCAACTCATACCGCCCCTGGGCATCGGTCACGATGGGCCGAAA
>Ga0315279_10006735_pt1 | contig 14433 bp, 13 predicted proteins | sample YL17G06_20_MG_FD_203694 | JGI IMG/M metagenome (GOLD analysis project Ga0315279, IMG submission 203694) | Sediment microbial communities from Yellowstone Lake, YNP, Wyoming, USA - YL17G06_20 | ecosystem: Environmental > Aquatic > Freshwater > Lake > Sediment | place: USA: Wyoming | collected... | reverse complement strand
CCGATGGGCAACCGCCGATATCTCGTCCCCTGAAAGGCTTGGGTTCGAGCCCCATTTCCACAACTGTCGCGTCGCCGACGCTCTCTCGATCTTGTCGATCGGGCGAAAAATCGCTGTAGTACTAGTTGGGCGGATCTCCCTTTGGGATTCTGTCATTGTCCCGCAATGGCACCAGTGAACCTTGGAGAGTATCGGGCTTTCCATGCAGATCATACTTCTTTCCGTCCTTGAGACGCGTTAACCTGATTCCCACACTCGTCGTGCTGCTTTCCGCGCTGTACTCCTGGTAAACGACATATTCCCAACTTCCGCTCGTAAATCGTATGTAGTTCAGATCAAGTCCCTCATTCGATGCGCCTCCACCGCGGAAATAGTATGAACTCTCGAATTCATTCCACGAATTGGAAAGATCCTTCGGGTATTCAAGCTCAACCTTCGAGGAGGTCCCGAACCTGTACACGATGTACGAATTCTCTAAAGACTGAGATTGACATACAGAAACGTATTTTGAGGAATCTGCCATCTGAAAGGCGATGATTGTCGACTCACCTTGCCGTCGGAGAGGATCAGTTGTCTGAGCAGCTGCAGAAATAGCTGCTAGCAACAGGAGCAGAAGTGCATATATGCTCCGCATACGTCCTCAATTGCGTGAGAGGATACCGTGTTGACTTCTGGAAGGCAAGAAATCAACAAAGATGAATCGAGCAGCTCGTGAGAAGTCTTGTAGCGCGGAGCACCTTGGGAAACGTAAAGACCATTTGCCGGTGCGGGTGAGAGCGAAGGCGTCGATCGGCGAAATCGAGTGCTGGCCATCACAGAGAAGGGGAGGCAGACCCTGGCGAAGGCGCTTCCGCTCTGGGAGGAGGCGCAAGCCTCGGTCGTCAGGGCCCTGGGGGCGGAGAATTTTCTGCTCCTCCTGGCGAAACTCGAAACGGTTTGGCGAGCGGGCGGCGGCGATTTGCTTTTTTTTTCGGCATATAGGTGTATACACACCATATTACCAAGGAGCAATCGAATGGGAAGGGAAATCGAATACAAGTGGCTCGTTGTCATCGTGGTTGTTTCCAATTAATTCATGCAGTACCTGGATGCCACCATAGTGAATGTCGCGCTTCCGCGACGACGACTGGATCGACGATCACCGGCTATCTTCTGAGCTTGGCTCCCTCGCTCAATGCGCCTCCTCGGCACGTTGATGGCGGCGCTGGGTTTGCGGGAGCTCGGACAAAAGGGAGTTCTGGTTGAGGATCGGGAGCATCGCCGACTGCTGGCGCGGCAGGCTCACCGGCTTGTCGATCGACAAACGGCGTATTGACAACATAGGTCGCCGAAGCACCAGCTCAATTCGTCCAACCCGATTTGGCTGCAATAGCCCATGCCAAGGGAGTCACCGTCTCTTCAGCTGGTACATCTCCTTCACACGCTCTATGGATTTCATCGATTCGGAACTGATCGATTTCCCAGAGTACTGCCCTTTGTAATTGTCAGGATTGAGCTCTGGGATCCCGAGCTGCCACTTCTGATTGAGAACCCTGATGAAGGCATTCGCAGTGAGCGCATTGCCCAGGTTGCTCGGGTGGACGCCATCGAGGCTGAAGGTCGTACTATCCTGGGCCTGCAGTGCATAAGCTCCCGAATACCCCCCAAAGGGTACGGGAGTTTCCGGTCCGTTCCCCCACCAGCTCTGAACGATATCCACGATCGGCACACCGAAAGATGCGCTCATAGAGATCAGGATGGTGTTATAGCTGTCTATGACGCCGCGAGCGGAAGTTTCTTCGTTTTGTGTTATCGTGAGGTCGCCCGTGAGAGGAGTACCGTTTCCGCTCTCATTCGGCGCGAGGCCGTATGCCTTCATAATCGGTATTATGACGCTCGGGTCCAATCCCATAGCAGTCAGGTCGGCAGAACCTGGCAGCCCTTGTCCGCTGGGTGATATGCAGGCAATGACGCCCGTGAGCAGCAGATGTGTTGCGTTGGCCTCCGTCAGGAGCAATGGGATGTAGAGTTCCCCTCCACTCTGGTTGAAGTTGATGGGCGCCAATGTCCGTGGATCGAAGACGGACAAGCTGTTTCCGGTTTGGGTATTCTTATAAATGCCATCCAGTGCGTTGACGAATGGGAGGTACGCCGGGATCTTGGAAATGACGATCAGTGAAATGCCTCCCGACGACTTCAGATCAGTGAGGAGTCTTCCATATTCCGCCTGGAAATCCGTCGTGCTTGTGAAGAGGAAGTTGTTCCCGTTGGTGCCGCATCCGACGAGTGTCGTCCCGAGGATGTCATTGCTGCCGATCCAGAGGAAGACGATATCCGGCTTCAGCATGAGAGCTTCCTGCACTGAGGTCTTTCCCCCGAAGTTTTTGTTGGGAAATGGCGTGGAATTGCGCAGCACGACGTCGAAAAAGTAGTTGCTGTCTGTCGTATCAGTGTATGACCTGGTGTTGCGCATGTCGTACAGACGAGCGCCATTGACACCCAGGTTGTTGTAGGGCTGACTGAGGTTGATGTTGCTCAACATCGGGAAAATCCAATTGAACATCTGATCCGGGGTGGGAGCGGGACTCCATACTGTCTGGACGATCAAACCGTTCTGCAGTCTCAAAGGCACCTTGTACGGCGGAACGCCGATACCAGGAGACTCCACGTATGGCTGTTGGAATGACGCGAAAGTGCCCATCTGCGTCGCGATCAGGTACGGAAAGTTCTTGAGTTGGAAATCCCTCAAGAGGCCCGCATCCTGGATGCCCATGGTGATGCTGTCACCTAACGCTACTACCGTCATAGATGTTAGGTCTTGCCCCGGTGTTCCGGATTGACTGCATGCGGCCAGGATGATCGACAGGGCGCAAAACAATACTACGAGAAACTTTTTCATGCGCCGCCTCTTTTCAACGTCGTCATAGGAGTAATTTCATTCAGTTAAGCTTTCCCCGTTCAACTCCTTCTCAATAGCTACTCCACTTCGTCAGACCTTATGCAATCTTATCCTACCACTCATTCTTCCAGTGTCAAGCTTGTAGAAGTAGGCATCATTGCACTTGATTCTGACTTCAGAGAGCGCTCCCATTCGACACACCGTACGAGCGGAGGATCATTCCAGCCCTGAAGACCGCAGATAGAGCTCCGTGACAGCGTCGTTGGCGAGCCCGGGGACCTCATCAGCCAGTACCTCCTCGTCTTCAACGACGACATGAAAAGCTACCTTTCGCCTAGCGACAAGCTCAGGATGGACCACGCTCAGAAGCTCGGTGACGGGAAGAAAACTCCACCGAAAAGGAGGTACGCGAGAAGCAGAGTCCAGAGAATATTGAAGACCTGGGCGAGAATGAACGTCAGCGCGGGTTTGCCGCCCCCCATTGCGAGGAGGTCCTTGAACCTGGTGCCCAGCCCGATGGAAAGGAAGGCGAGGGCAAACCAGAACCCCCGCAAACCGCTGGTAAGCTTTGTGACGGCTTTAGCGGACGGTTCGCTCAGGAGCAGGGAGAACACGAGGGATGCGGCGATGAAACCGAGGACGAACTTGGGAAATCTGTTCCAGATCTCCCTGGCGCCCGGCCGCTCGGCGCTCGCTCCTTTGCGCGTGAACGCCGCCCAGAGGGCGAGGAGGAACGCGATGAGCCCGATCAGCGTGTTCTGGGCCAGCTTGACGACCATGGCTACGTTGAGCGCTTGTGGTCCCGCGATGGATCCCGCGGCAGCCACGGCGCCGGTGGTGTCGATGGTTCCGCCCAGCCACGCCCCGGCCACGCTGAGGGGCATCTGCAGCGCCCGTGCGATGATTGGCTGCAGGATCAGCATCGGGATCGCCACGAGGAGAATGAGAGAAATCGTGTGGCTCACCTTTTTCGGGTCCCCTTGTAGGGCGCCGCCGGCGGCGATGGCCGCTGAGACTCCGCAGACCGAGACGCCCGTCGCGAGGATGGCGCCGAACTCCTTGTCGAGGCCGAACCTCTTCGCAAGCCAGTAGCAGACGTACCACACCGCACCAATGACGAAGACGGCCTGGACCATCGCAAGCGCCCCCGCTTTCAGGAGGGTGCTGAAAATGACCTCAGCGCCCAGGAGCACGAGCCCGATCTTGATGTAGAGCTCCGACTTTGCCGCCGCCTTCAGCCAGGCAGGAACGCCGAACACGTTGCTGATGAACAGCCCGATGAGGAGGGCCCAGACAACGTACTCCAAACCGTAGTAGGTGACGGTGGCGTTTCCCGCGATGAGAAACGAGAGCGCGGTCAGGACGAATATGACGGGGAACCCAGCCAGGAAACCGCCGAGCTTCTCGCCCATGAGGCCGATCGCAAGCGCCGCGAGGACCCAGAACGCCACCAGAACCAGCAGGGCCCCCCGCAGGTTCGACCAGGAAAAGACCCGAGCGATTCTCTGGTCCGCGGCGGTCTTGATTTCCGCGCCGATAGCATCCGCCCTTTTCTTCAGATCGGGGTCTTGCAAGTCCTTTGCGGCCTTTTGCAGTGCCGCCGCGGCAGCCCCCGCACCCAGCCGATCCTTCGAGGAAAAAGCCGAGCCGAGCGCAGCGAGGGGCTCTACGAGGCCCGCCTCACCCTTGGCCGCCGCGTCAGTCGTCAGGACGTGGACTTTCTCCGTCCACGCTCCGTTCTTCCTGCCGAACTCCGCACCGGTCATCCATTTCCAGTCCGGGAGCTTGAGGGTGAAGCCGGCGATGAAGACCCCAAGGATAAGAAAGCCCATCCAGACCGAAAGCCAGTCATCCTTTTTCCAGATCGCGGACCAGCCCATGCTATTTTTCACTGCCGTACTCCTTGTGCGGCATTCTTTGCGCCGGGGAGGGGTCCGTCAACGGGAAGCCCACTATTCGGTCGATTTTCGGCCCGTGGGGGCGCGCCGGGCGGGAAATACCGAGGGAGGGACCGGATAATCGAACGAATTATCCGGTTACGAATGCGCCCGCTTATACGGTTGCCGATCGAGCACTGCGCGCTCGATGCGCATCATGACGTCGTCGGAGAGCTCCTCCGTGTACAGCCCGCGCGCGCTGAGGGGGGAGCGCCGTAAAGATCGCGATGAGCATGCTCTTTGGGTTGCGGAACAGGCTCGTGCGGAACACGCCGCGCCGGGTCCCCTCGGCCAATATCTCTTCCACGAGGGCCTCGATGCGCTGGAGCAGCCCGTCGCCTCTCTGCGTGCGCTCCTCCAATCCGGGGTAGATACGCCCCGGGAGACGGACTGGCCCTGAGCGGGAGGGCTTGAGACGAGAGCCGGTGATGACGGCGAGGAGCCGCATCTGGGAACCACGGCGGGTACAGCGCAAGGCGTCAACTTCGTAGACCTTTGCGAGCAGCCGTGCCCACGCCGCGCGTGATTCTCTGGCAGAGACGGACTGATTCGGGGTGTCCTGGAGGGCGGGGCCGAGGCGCAGAGCAGGCTGCGGGCGGAGCAGATGGGGCTTGCGGTACCATGTACCGCGCGATCACGAGGAATACAGCCCGTAGAGGCGGGCTTTCGCTGTCTGCTGCGCAGCCAGCTGCCGCCCAAGGAGTCAACCTGGCCCCCGGATCCGGAAGGTGTTGCAGGACTTCGACAAGAAACTCCCTCGCGGGGAACAGCCGGGAGTCTGTGCGGGAGTAAGGATTGTACTCCGAGCGGTGCAGGGCGCTCCCCGCGTGCTCTTCCACGAGCATCTTCTTCAGCGACACCGGCGGACGGGTCATGTATTGGGCGAAGGTCTCACGCGCCCTGGAGGAAGCAGCAGCGAGCTGGACCAGCAGCATCTCCCCGTTTTAAGTCTTTTCGACGCGCGAATCGCGAGCGCCTCCTGACGCTGCTGTCGGATCTAGTTCCATGTCACCGGGCCTTTCGGATCGGGCTGGCCGGGAACCAGCAGCTACTGGTAGGTCTCGCGGAGCTGACTGGCGCGGTCATCGATGAGGCGGCCACTGTGGGCTGAGTGGAGAACCGGTATCGCCTCCCGTCCACGTAGAGGTACGTCGCCCGGTCCGTGAGCCGCCGAAGTGCGTCACGACGAAACTTCATGAGGTCCCCAGTGGAGGAAGGTGCAGCTTTTCCAATCGTTTGTCACATACCGGAGGGGGTGCGCGTCATGCAGTCCGGGGCGTGATAGAACTGCTCGACACAATCCCGCCGCAAACGGGGCAGTCGGGATTTCTCTCGACCCGCGCTTTGAGGAAAGTCATCGAGCTGCCGTCATAGAAGAGGACCTCCTCGGCAAGGATCTCGCCGATTCCAGCGAAATGTTTCACCGCTTCGGTGACCTGGATGGCTGCGATCAGGGCAGGGGTCGTCCCCAGGACTGGGGGGATCTCCCGGGGCGGTGACTGGGGATAGATGCATCGGAAGCACGGAGTCTTGCCGGGGATTATGGTGGCCGCCCTTCCCTCCAGACCCCAAACGGCCCCGTGAAAGAAGGGGATCCGGCGCTTCACTGCAAACTCGTTTGCGATATAGCGGTCAGGGAAGTTGTCGAGGCCGTCCATCAGCCCGTCCACCTCTTGGAAAATCCCGGAAATATTCCGGCTGTCGACATCCCGGTCATGGCAGACGATTTCCACCTCAGGGTTCAGCTCTCTGAGCTTCTCGCATGCGGACTGCGCCTTGCTTTGCCCGATGTCCCGCTGCCAGTGCAGAAGCTGCCTGTTGAGGTTGCCGAGCTCCACCGTGTCCTTGTCCGCGAGGATGATCGTACCGAAGCCTGCCGCGGTAAGGTGCATGAGAATCGAGCAGCCCAGCCCGCCTGCACCCAGTACGCCCACCTTCGTCCGCCTGAGCCTCAGCTGTCCCTCCTCACCCAACCCGGGGATAATCATCTGTCGATGGTAGCGAGCACGATCCCTCTCACTGAGTCCTGCCATGGCATTCTCCTTTTGGCATTTCAACCGCCGCGGAGATTCACGGGAAGCGCAGACCCGGTCAATCATGGCGTGATCCTGGAATGCTCACGCAGGAAAACCGGTGTTGACATCTGACCGAAAACGTTTATCGTTCAAGTATAGCAAAAACCAAGAGGACTTTTAAGTGCAGCGCGTGACACTTCTTTGCAGCAATACCTCAGGATGGTCTCCAACAGCGTCGCTGTGAGATCGGGTTTTTGCAGAAGCCTAGAGTGATCCGGAAGACGGAGTGGTTTCCGCTGCCACTGAGCGACAAACCCGAATCCAGCTGTCCGGAATGCAGGAGGTCAGAAAATGTGGATCCTGAGAATCAACATGAGGAACAAGAGCCACTCCCTCGAGGGCGTCCCCGGGAAGTACGGTACGCTTGGCGGACGGGGACTCACCTCGACGATCGTCCACGACGAGGTTCCGCCTCTCTGCCATCCGCTTGGTCCCCACAACAAGCTCGTCTTTGCTCCGGGAATGGTGACGGGCACGGCCGCGCCTACCTCGGCTCGAATATCAGTCGGAGCCAAGTCACCGCTCACCCAAACCATCAAGGAATCCAACGCAGGCTCGAAGTGGGCGCCGACTCTTGCGTCCTTTCAGATCAAGGCACTGATCATCGAAGACCAGCCAAGCGCGCCTGGCACCTTCTCGATCCTTCGCCTGAGCTGGGACAAGAAAGCGGCGCGGCCCCAGGTGGAGTTCCTCGCGGCCGATGAGTACAAGGGCAAAGATCTCTACGAGGTCTATCCGAAGCTGTTCCAGCGCTTCGGGAAAGTCGACATCGCGGGCATCGGAGTTGCCGGCGAGTACCTCTACGGAAACTCGGGGATCTGCTTCAACGATCTGGTGGGCCGGCCGAGTCGCTATTCGGGTCGCGGCGGGCTCGGTGCCGTCATGGGCAGCAAGGGCGTCAAGTTCATCGTGATTGACCCCGATGGAACCCCGCAGGTCGAGATTCCCGACAAGGTGCTCTTCGATCAGGGCAGGAAGAAGCTTGCGGAAGCTCTGCAATCCCATGCCATTACGAAGCCCAAGGGCGGACTCAACACCTACGGGACAGCTGTCCTCATCAACATCATGAACGAGGCCGGGGGCCTGCCCACCCGCAACTTCTCCAGCGGACGCTTCAAAGGGGCGGCCAAGATCGCGGGCGAGGCCATCTTCGAGGGCAACAAGAAGAGACTCAGCAAAGAGTTGTTCAACCACGCCTGCAGCCCGGGCTGCATCATCCAGTGCTCAAACACCTGGCACGCGGCCGACGGCAAGGAACTCGCTTCCTGCGTCGAGTACGAGTCCGACTGGGCATTGGGGGCCAACTGCGAGATCGATGACTTGGACGATATCGCCGAGCTCGTGCGACTGTGCAACGCCTATGGACTGGACACCATCGAGGCCGGCACGACGCTGGCGGTCGCGATGGAGGCTGGGATAGCCCAATTCGGGGACGGGAAGAAGGCAATTGAGCTCGTGCACGAGATGGGCAGAGGAACGCCTCTGGGCAGGGTTCTGGGAAGCGGGACCGAAACTGCGGCGAGAGTGCTCGGAGTGGTGCGGAGTCCGACTGTCAAAGGCCAGAGCATGCCGGCCTACGATCCTCGGGCCGTCAAGGGCATCGGCATCACCTACGCCACCACCACGATGGGAGCTGACCACACGGCGGGCTACACCATTGCCCCGGAGATATTGAGCGTGGGCGGCAAGGCCGATCCGCTGAGCCCCGAGGGGAAAGCGGATCTGAGCCGCAATTTCCAGGCGACAACGGCTTTCATCGATTCAACGGGACACTGCCTGTTCATTGCTTTCGCGATCCTGGATATGCCGAGTGGGCTGGAAGGCGTCGTGGAAGAGGTGAACGCCCTGTACGGAACCCGCTACACCGTGGACGATGTCGCAAAGCTCGGGTCCGAGATCCTCCGCAAGGAGAGAGCCTTCAACGAAGCGGCCGGCTTCACCAAGGCCCATGACCGCCTGCCGGAGTTCATGAGCTACGAGAAACTGCCGCCGCACAACGGCGTCTTCGACGTCACCGACGAGACTCTCGACTCGGTATACGGAAAGCTATGAAGCGGGAGCACGGCGGCTTCGAGGTTTGACCCTTTTCGGCGCAGGACCGGGAGAGATACCTGAGAACGGGGCTCGGCGGAAGAGCCCCGCTTTCACTTTGAAAGAGGAGACCGTGGCCAGAGTATTTCAAGGCAGAGATGGCATGATCCAGGTGCCAGGGGAGGTGTTGCACCGTCGCAGCGCGGTGAATGGTGAGTTCTGGCTGGAGGCTCACGACGGGGGATTGCTTCTGCTGCCGCGGCTTGCGGATCTGCGCAAGCTTTATGTGGAGCCCACCACGGCCTGCAACCTGAGCTGTCGAACCTGTGCTCGCCAAAACTGGAGCGATCCCGATGCCTGGATGGATATCGGCGTATTCCAGCGGCTCATCGAGCAGACGGCTGAGCTGCCCATGCTGCGGCGCATCGAGTTCTGTGGAATCGGCGAACCTCTGACCCATCCCGACCTTCTGGACATGATCCGTATGGCCCGCGAGCGGGCCCTGGCGGTCACCGTGAGCTCCAACGGTCTTCTCTTGAATAAGGCGATCTGCGAGGAGCTGGTCGGGCTGCGAGTCGATCGGCTGGTCCTCTCTCTCGATGGAGTAGAGCCGCGCACATATGAAGATATTCGGGGCATCCCGATTGCCGATGTTTTGGCCAATGCCCGCCTGCTGAAAAAGGCGAAAGAGGAACGCGGCTCTCTGCTGCCGGCGCTGGAGATCGAGTTCGTGGCAATGAGACGGAATGCCCGGGAGCTCCCGGATCTGGCCCGTCTCGCGTCGGAGCTCGGGGCGACGCGGATCCTCGTGAGCAACGTGCTTGCGCACACGGAGGAGATGTACGAACAAATCCTCTACGGGTACGGACCCAGGGGCGCATCGGCCCTGCCCGGCTGGCCGGTCCAGACCGGGGCGTGGGTCGTCTGGGGTACCTTCGATCTCCCACGAATGCACTGGGGGGCGGAGCGCCGGTGCCGTTTCGTCCAGGATTCAGCGGCCGTCATTGGATGGGACGGCGGGGTGTCGCCCTGCTACGCCCTGGCACACAACTACGACTACCTGGCTCTGGACGGGCGGCGCAAGAAGGTCAGCCGCTACCTCCAAGGGCGCATCCCCTACCAATCTCTGCTCGAGATCTGGACCTCTGAGGAGTACGCCAGGTTTCGCAGCGAGGTAAAGAACTTCCGATTCCCTTCCTGCCCGGATTGCGAGCTGCGTGCGACATGCGATCTCCGCGAGCAGAACAAGGGATGCTGGGGATGGAACCCATCCTGTGCAGACTGTCTCTATGCACAGGACATCGTGCGCTGTCCGGGAGCAGGCCGATGAAGGTCGTTGCCAGATTGTATGCGACCCTCGCGAAAAAAAAGCTCCCCGGGGCGCTGGCGAATCTCTACCCTGATGGCTTTCGGGCGGGCACCCCCATCGAGATGGACCTGCAGGACCGAGCCACGGTGGCCGACCTCGCTTCATGCTTAGGGCTCGCAGGACAGGACGTGCACACCGCTTTCGTCAACGGCAAATCCCGGCCCTTCGACCATTCCTTGGCCGATTCAGACCAAGTGGGGCTCTTTCCTCCGATCGGAGGGGGCTAGACAGAGATGATCACGCTGGAGGTTTGGCTTTACGGTCCCCTGGCCCGCTACGGCGGCGCATCCGACCATGGAAGTTTCGCCCTTCTCGAGCCCCGATTGCCCGATGGAAGTCGGATGCGGGACCTCCTGAGCTTCCTGTCATTGCCCTCGGAGGAGAGGGGTATCACTTTCGTCAACGGTGCTTTGACGGCAATGCCAGGTGTTCAACCCGATCTCGACCATACTCTGAAGGACGGAGATCGCGTGGGCATTTTCCACCTCAAGAGCATGTGGCCTTTCCAGTACAGGGACGGCGTGGCCTTGGGGCCGGGCCTTGCGCAGCAGCTTAGCCGCGACGCGAATGGTAGGTAGGACGTTTGATACGCCCCGGGAGACGGACTGGCCCTGAGCGGGAGGGTTTGAGGCGAGAGCGGGTCCAGTCTGAGCAGGGAAAGGGCGAAGGGGACGGGAGGGGAGGTTGAGTTGACCGAGGCGGGCTGCAGCCCCGGGGGAGCCGCGCCGGTCCTGATGAGGTGACGGAGGATTCTCTGGACCTGCGGGGGATCGGTGATGACGGCAAGGACCCGCATCTGGGAAGCACGGCGGGTACAGCGAAAAACAGAAATCCTCGATCCGCTTGACCTATCTCTCCCCGCGATAGACAGTTGGCTGCGATGAGCTACAGAGGGCGATAGAAAAGAACTGGAATGAAAACCGTGGCTTCTGCTTTCACACGGTAGAAGTCACTGGTTCAAATCCAGTATCGCCCAAACGAGGTTCTCCCTCGAAGGGGAATAGGTCTCCTGTGCCATAAATTGACTCTTCGCGGCGATCAAAGAGCCGATCCTGTGACCCGCTTGTCATCGCCGCCGCGGCGGTCGTATACTCGATTTGCAGCTGCATTCGACCAACGTGAGCCAAAGCAACCCCTCCGGCTTTTTTGGCCATATGTTCAACGAAGAGCGGAAGAAAAGCTTGTGGGGAGGAGAGGAATTCGATGGATCCTCTCGACAGCACCGCGATTCTCGTCCGAGCGGTTGAATCCGTTCTGCGCGCCGCACCGACAAGTCCGGCGGCTGCAAGGCGCGCGGAGCTGAGGAACGCCGAGGTCCCTGGAGGCGCGAGTGATCGTCCGACCACAGGGGAAACGGGAAGTTCCATAGGAAGCTCTCAAACGTCTCAAGTCCTGCCAAGCAGGTCCGCTTTGGATGGGCAGGTCTCCTATTCGCCGACCGCTTCGATTCAGTCCTCCGTGAGCCCAATTGTCGATAACCCCCAGGCAACGATTCGGAAGGCTGAAGAAGTGCTTCAGATAGCCGCCACAAACGGGTCTTCCGTCGTCTTTCGGCGAAGAATTGCAGCTGCGGCCTACCTTGCGGAAATCGAGGCCCAGAGGGAGCTTGCAAGGATGCGCCGTGAAGGCCCGGCCGGAATACGGCAGTGGTTTGCATAAACTCCCACGTACAGTGCATATGGATGGCACCTATGCCTGTTGCCAGGAGTGCCTATTCCATTTTGCGACGGCACGCAGCGCAGAAATCCCATCCCTTGGCGTCTGTTTCCGAGAGAGTGTTGGAGAAATGCATCACGCAGCGGCCGGATGAACAGTGACCGAGACCATGCGTGTGGCCGAGCTCGTGGACTGCCTCGGTGAGGGCTCGCCGGCGGAAAAGGACATCGTTCCGCGGGAGTCCGTAGGTCTCCTGTCGAAGGCGAATGAGAGAAATGAGCGCACCCATTCTGGCCTCATCCGCAAGTCCGAAGACGAAGTTGAGCCCAGGAACGAAGAGATCGACGTCAGCGACGCCGAGGGTTTTGGCTCCCCGCGAGAGATTGGCGATGCGTGTGAGGATGATTTCCGCGTTGTACTGCCGCCTCCCTGGATTGAGGCTTTCCGATGGAAGAGGGAGGCATTTGCCAATCACCATTTCCTCCCTGAATGAAACGGCGAGTGGCCGTCGCAAGCTCTCCAGAATGGCAACGTCAATGTCTCCAATGGGCGCCAAAGCGATCACGGACTTCTCCACTCCTCCTTCATCGGATTGCCTGCAGAAGAGCAGAGAGGAGGCTGTCGCGGTTGCCGGAATGCATTGTGAAGAGCGTGACATCCGGCCTACGCCTGATACTCTCGATGAACCCCGTGCCACGCAGAGCGATTGTCGCGATGCAGAGCGCATCCCGATCGAGGATTGCCGTGACGAGCCGCTGGAACTGCTTCGATTGGCATTCCATCTTCCCGATATCGTCAATCACGACATGGCTCGTAGCCGGACACAAGAAGGGAAGGGAATCCAGGAATCGCTCGAACCCTTCGACGTCCACACCATACTTACCGACGCGAAAGGGACCTTGGATGTCAACGTGGGACATCACGCTCGTTCGTCCATCAAGACTCATGAGCCAAAATCCCACGCGGGCGCCCTTCTCGCGGATCTCCTCCGTGTAGAAGCCCATGGGGTGGGAGGGTTTCAGTGCTTGGGCGATCTTTTTAACGAGCGTGGTCTTGCCTATTCCCGGCATGCCGGTAATGAGGAGCTTCTTCACCTTACATTTCACTCTTCCCTGTGGCAGGGCGTTCGTCAAGATGATTCACAGTCGGGCCATGATAGAATCGACAGGGTGATGCGCGCATGGAGAATGTGAAAAGAGCTGTGCCTGAAGGCCAGTGAATGAGGGAGGAAGCGATGGCTGCCTACGTCTGCAAGTACTGTGCAAAAAGGACATCCAGAACACTTTCAGGGTTCTGTTCCAGAAGTCCAAACAAGAACCACGAGCTCATCGTTGAGCAGAGTGGGTACACCTGCAAATACTGCGGGAAGAAATCGAAAGAGCCGTTTTTCGGTCCCTGCAAGACGAGCCCCCATAAGAACCATGAAATGGTCGGCTGATGTCTCCATGGCTGGAACGATTCCTCCCCAAGAGCGGCCGCCTAACGTTCAATGCGGGCATGAAGGAAAAGGGCGCGCAGCCCGAGTACCAGTACATCCACACCGGGCCATCGGCGCCTTCCTTCTGAATCTGGGGAGGATGGATTTCGTTATCGGAGGTTGCGGCACAGAAGGCCACGGCTTGCAAGCGTTGCAAACAGGCTCTCGCCTGGCGGGTTGAACCCTGGTGAAACAGAGGAGAAAAATTCTCCAGTTGGGAGGGGAAGGGCTCTGCCCCTTCAAGGGGAAGCCAGATGCACGAATCAGTCAGGGAGCAAAGGCATGGGTCACCGAATGGTGGACGTTTGATACGCCCCGGGAGACGGACTGGCCCTGGGCGGGAGGGCTTGAGGCGAGAGCGGGCTCAGTCTGAGCAGGGAAAGGGCGAAGGGAGTGAGGGGAGACCGTACGGGAAGCACACTGTCGTGCAAGAGACGGGCGTGGGGCGGTCGTCGTGCGCTCCGAACGGGGTGGGGCGATGACTCAGGGGACGGAGCGCACCTTTGGTCTGCCACATGAACAAAGAACTCCCAAGAGATCGCGCGGCTTGCTGCGTTCGGGCCCCGTCATGGGTCGGGCCGCGCTCACCTGGTGATCTTGTCGTCAATCCCGCTGCCTTACCCGACACCGATATGAGGGAGGTCACGACGGCCCTAACAGGCCACGGTCTTCCGCAAAGGCCTGCCGGAGGTTCGATTCCTCCACTCCCTATCGCGCGCCTTAGGTGACCTCGAGCGTCTGGATGTAGTCGGCAACGGCTTTGCGCTGCGCCGCTTCCAGGTCACGGAGCTTCGCGATGTCGTCGCGCAGCTTCGCCAGCTCGTCCTCCTCCTCGGAGAGCGTCTTCACGTACCTCTTGTACAGGTCGGAGCCCTGCGACAGTCGGTCCATGTTCGCCCGGATGCGCGACTGGTCATTGCCGATCTCCGACACACGCGATTCCTTCACCCCACGCTGCGCCGCGGTGTCGGCGACCCTCTGCTGAAGATCGTTGAGCTTCTGCAGGGCTG
>Ga0315279_10006734_pt1 | contig 14434 bp, 16 predicted proteins | sample YL17G06_20_MG_FD_203694 | JGI IMG/M metagenome (GOLD analysis project Ga0315279, IMG submission 203694) | Sediment microbial communities from Yellowstone Lake, YNP, Wyoming, USA - YL17G06_20 | ecosystem: Environmental > Aquatic > Freshwater > Lake > Sediment | place: USA: Wyoming | collected... | reverse complement strand
CGAAAAACACCACAAACTGTGCACCTGCCCATTCCAGCATGCCAAACCCAAGCAGCCTCGGTAAGGGAAAGAAATACAAGTCCGAAATGAAGAGGGGGAAGAAGCCTAAGGCAACAATAAACCAAAAGAGGTCCTTTGTCTCTTCGAATTTCTGTTTGAAACTCAGAAGCATCGCGAAGTACATGAATATTCCAGCCCATCCAATAGGATGATAAGGAATGAGATGGTCATCGAAAGGACCAAAAGGACTGAAGAAGAGCACGACAAATGCAGCAGCCAAAAGAGCATACGAAAGATATAGAGAGACTGTCACAATAGCGCGCGCTAAGGACATAGGCACCAACTATGAGTACGGTTCTCCGAAGTGCCTATCAACTGTATTCGGCTTCTCTGTCACTTCATCAAGCACTAGGTACGGCTTTTTAGGAAGGTCATGAAGGTGTCGTTTCATTCGTACGCGACCATGACAGTAGGGGCATTTTTCATAACCAGAATTGTCAAATGCAAGATTTGTCCTCAAAATCCAACGCTGGCAATGGCTACAGTATGCACTATGATCGTACTTCCTATTCATTTTTGATCGTCTCCTTCGAGCAAGCTACGTTGGTGGAGGCCGCACTCCCAGCGTGACCAACAACGTCAGAGCCTCGCTGTTCCTCACCAATAAGACGCTAATTGTCTGGCCTACTGAGGTGTACTCTTCCAGGTAAGTTGAGAGATCATCCACGTTCCTGATTCTCGTGCCATCGATTGCTATCACGATGTCACCTCCGATTGTCACTAAGCTTCCATCAACTTGGACTTGCCTTGTGCCGCCTCGCAGGCCGGCCTTGTCCACTGGTCCTCCGCTTGTGATTTGGGACACTAGCCAACCATATGTCACGTTTGTGCTCATCGCTTGCGCAATATGAAACGTCATGTCTGTTCCTGACGCTCCTAACCAGGGATGGCTGTTATACGAACCGTTCGTGATCAAAGATTCGATCTCTCGCAGTATTGAACTCGAAGGAATCGCGAATCCTAACCCCTGGGAATCGCTTACGATGGCGGTGGTTATACCCACGACTTCACCTTGATAATTCAGAAGCGGTCCCCCCGAGTTACCAGGGTTAATTGGCGTCGTTGTCTGGATGCAATCAGCTATAGAATATCCGCCTGTCGTGCTCTCGGTAATTGTTCTGCCAAGGGCGCTGACTATTCCGAGAGTCACCGTTCCAGCTAGTCCATAAGGATTGCCGACGGCAAGCACTGGATCACCGACTTCCAACATTGATGAACTTGTGATCGTGAGCGGTTTGTACTCATCCTGTGGGGCATTTGCAGAAAGCACCGCGAGGTCTGCATAAGGATCCGAACCAGTCACGTTGACCGGATAAGTGTCTCCATCTATGAACGTCGCAGTGATGTTGGTTGCACCGTCAACGACGTGGTAGTTCGTGATGATTACAAACTGCCCCGTCAAGTTAGAGACGAACCCCGATCCTTGCACCCCCGAGTAGTAAGGTCGTCCAAAAAAGTCGTACTGTACAATTGTTCCTTGAACCGCCACCACAGAGCTTTTGACCTGTTCGTACAACTGAGAGAGTGAGAAATTCTCACCCAGAACATAGGTGATGTCCTTGTAGGTGACATTTTGAGAAAATGAGTTATTCATTGATTGGAGAACTGAAACCTGCCCTTCGAGAGTTGAAATTCGACCCTGGAGATCACTGATCTGGCTCGAAACGTTATTTGTTGATTGGAGAACTGAAACCTGCCCTTCGAGAGTTGAAATTCGACCCTGGAGATCACTGATCTGGCTCGAAACTGTGAAGCTACTTATCGCATAGCCGAGTATTCCTCCTACCAACAGACAGATGATAGCTGTTGCGATCAAAGCCGTAGTTAAGCGCGACACTTTTGGTTTTTCAGGCAATTCCAATTACTATCCTCCTTTCCTTGTTGCAGTTTCTCTTCAAGTACGGTAGGTTATTAAACCGTTTTTCAGAATCACACCCAATTCTTTCCCTAATAGAAATAGTTCGTCGTTCACTATCTGGGCCATACAAGTGCGAGACTCTTGATAATCAGAGACTGATCTGACACCAATTTCCACGGAGATAGCGCCCGCGCTAATGGTTCCATACGCCGATTTCAAATGCTTTCTTCCTCCTCTGCCGCCACCAATTTCTTCCTACAGGTAGGGCATCTTTCGTCTGTAGGCTGTATCTTGCTTCCACAGTAAGGACAGGCCAGCTTTTTCTTTGCCAGATGGAGTCCCTTCTTCTCCTTCGTAATCTTTCCGTCCTTCAAAAAAAGCACTCTTTCCGAGTGCGAAGCCACGTGACCGTCATGCGTCACCATCACGATCGTGGTTCCCCGCTCAATGTTCAAGTTTCCTAGCAACTTGACGATCTCGAACTTGTTCTCCGTGTCCAAATTGCCAGTAGGCTCATCTGCCAAAATTATGGCCGGATCATTCGCCAAGGCTCTTGCGATTGCCACCCTCTGCTGCTCACCCGCGCTTAACCGTTGCGGCCTGTGCTCTCCTCTTCCAGCCAACCCCACCAAATCCAACAGTCTGCGGGCTTCCTGTCTTCTTTCACTCTTAGACCTCTTGCCGTACTCCATGGGCAGCCCCACGTTTTCGGCAGCATTCAGGTACGGCAACAGGTTGAAAGTCTGGAAAATAAACCCAATCTTGTTCCTTCTTATCTTGTACAGCTGCCTTTCAGGCAGGTTTGTCACGTCAACCTGGTCAAGGATCATCTTTCCACTCGTCGGCTTGTCGAGACAGCCCAGAACATTCAGCAGGGTCGTCTTGCCCGAACCTGACGGTCCCATGATCGCGACGAACTCGCCTTTGTTCACCTGAAGATTCAGGTCATACAAAGCCGGAACCTTGCGCTTACCCATCTCATAAGTCTTGAACAGTTTCTCAGTTCTCAGGACAGTCTCACTCATACCGCATCGCCTCCGCAGGTCTGGTTCTCGCCGCCCTCCAGGCCGGGTACAAACTGCCCAGGGCTCCGAGCAGCACAGCCGCCCCGATTGCTATCAACATCGTTTGGAGGCTAGGCGTCACCGTGACAGTCGATGCGCCCAGTATTCCGAAGCTGCCAAAATTGCCAGTGTTCGCAGCTCCTGGCCGGAACTGGGAGTTGCCGCCTGAACCGAACGGGCTTATTTGAGGAAGGAGAATCCCGGACAGAAGAGGAGCCCCAACGGTTCCTATCGCGATGCCCACCACGCCGGCTACTAGGCTCAGCAGCATTCCTTCGAGCATGAACTGGCTCATCACGTTCCAGTTGCTGAAGCCTATCGCCTTGAGCGTACCAATCTCCTTAGTCCTCTCGCGCACAGTATACAGCATAACGAACAAGACGATCAGGCTAGTTGCCACGACAGCAATCATAATTTCTTGGGTTGCAACCGTCTCCGTGTTGCTGACGGTTGCTTGAGCACTCGTCAATGTCTGGGTGTACATAGTTTGCATGTTGTCCAGTTGGCTCAAGCGGTCCTTGTAAGTCGTAACCTGAAGACTAGTGTACGCTGCGCTTATCACTTCGGCTATACTGTCCACATCGGAAACGTCCTCCGCGTACACGTCAAGCCTGCTCACATTCCCCGTGAGGCCCGCTGCCGTCTGCGCGTCAGTTATGTTCACGTATGCGCTTCTTGTTTCAAAGCGTCCCTGACCCGCCTCGTCATAGACTCCGACCACCGTAAAAGATTCCCCGTACATTTCCACCTTGTCACCAACTCCTACTCCGAAATAGGCCGTCAGGTTTGAATTCAAGAGAACAACCCCGCTATCCCCTTGGCGCAGGTTTCTGCCTGCCGTTATGTTCGTTGGCAGTATGGAATAGTCGTCGATGAAAGAGGGATTCAGGGTAACACCCGTAATCGTATAGACAGGTCTGGAAATCGTGAAGTTTCTTCCCATAGGTCCATTTATGGTTTCCGAAGTTGTCTCATCGGATGAGACTGTGAGGAATTCTACAACGTCCTTGACACCGCTAATAGAACGAATCTCATTGGCAATGGATTCTTCCATATAGGTTTGCTGTTGCTGCAGTCCCTCGAACGGTCTGCCGGAGAACATGCCTTGTCCAGAAGTCTGACATTCTATCAGCGTAGCCGTCTTGTTGATCTGTTCCTGCATAGTGGTCATTGTGCTGTTGAAATCCGCAGTCATAGCCTGTGCGGCTTCTTGGTTTGCCACGATGCCCGCGGGAATTGAAACCATGATTGCCATAGAAAAGCCGAGGGCAATGATCACCAACAGCGCTCTCATTTTCCTTCTCGACAAGTTCCTGACTGCTCTGGTGAAGGCACCCAATTCATCCACCCGTTTTATATCCGACCCCAACACGGCAAACTATTAAAGAGTTTTTCAGAATTCGACCCAAATCCATTTCACTTGTCAAATCATGCAAAACTGACGTTCCCAACATATAGATGCAAAACACAATGAAAAAAGAGTTCGCACTCTTTTCAAAACGCGTTTTTTCGGAAAATGAAAAGGGGGATTTTCGCTTCGCCCGAGTTCCACCACTGTTATCAACAGTCAGACTTCTCCTTGCGTTTTCTTGCCAACTGGACAGTGCGCGTCAAGGGTTATGGCTTCGTTTCCACGCGTCCTCAAGATTTTTCGATCACTGTCATCGTCACAATCGCTATTCTAGTCACTTTCGCTTGTTCCACGTCCACCCATACTAATGCTCTGCCCGTCGTGTTTTGGGTGAGGGTAACTATTGCGTTCGTCGCTTTCATCGTAACAGTGCCATCCGCTTCAACCGTAGCGTTCATGAGCGGCCTTACTCCGGTAACGTTGTACCCTTCAGTCAGCAGTTTCTGAACATCCGTGTCGCTTTCGGTTATGTTGATGACACTGTCCTTGTACTCTTGGCTAACAGTGATGAACTCGCCGCGTCCACATCCACGTGGTGGCCCGGCAAAGAATCCGTCCATGCCGCCACGGTGATGACCACCGAAACCGTACCCAAAGCAGAACGAAGAGTTATCGTCAGCCGTTACGCCGTTGAACGTCGCCATCAGTGCGTTTGTTTCGCCCACTCCTGCGTTCGCGTATGCCATTGCCGCTATCCCGGACAGTATCGCCAGGGCAAGGACTGCTGAAACTATCAAGGCCTTGGTTCTTCTTTCCAGTTTAATCACCTCCATTTTTCTCAGACTGCGTCGTCTCCGTTCATGCGGCATGTGACATAAAGGGGTTTTTCAGAATTATACCCAATTTCATCCCTAATCAACCTCTAACTATTCCCGAAGGCGAGAAAACGGGGACATATTTATTACATAAGCTCAAATAGGTTCTAACAAAAACTCCTGAATCTCTGGAGAGTTGCTGATGGCTGCTAGCACGCGTCCCCTGAAATATCTGCTCGGATGGCTGATCGCAGGTACGAGAGGCGGCGCGACTCGTGCAAGAATAATCGAGACTCTAAAAGAGACTCCTCAAAATGCAAATCAGCTGTCAAACCTGCTCGGCATGGACTATAGAACAATAAGACACCATCTCGGAGTCCTTGAAAAAAACAAAATAATCATCTCCGCCGGTGAAGGGTACGGCAGAACGTATTTCTTGTCTCAGGTAATGGAGGAGAACTACGTTTTGTTCGAAGAGATTCTGAAGAAAATCTGGAAAAAGTAGAAAAGGAAGCGAAGCAAATGAGCTGTTATATGAATAAGGGCTTGCGAATATGGCTGATAATAGTAACATTAGTAGTGGTAGCTATCCTGGCAGCACTTTGGGCCACATCTAGGGAATGGTTTGGGTTTTCTCCTTTTGAGCGCCGTCTGCCGCCTCCACGCATTATCCCTGGAGACATAGAGTTTTTCTACACGGCAAAAACGGTAGTTTCAACGATCAACGTAACACTACTAGTTTTCCTGTTACTCACGTACATTGATATATACAGAAAGACGCGGTCAGAGTTCACAATTGGACTGACACTATTCTCGGCAGTCTTTCTTCTGAACGCTCTTGTTTCCAATCCGTTAGTGGTGGGAGTCTTCGGTTTTCAGCCCTTCGGTCTGGGACCTTTCGCCCTGTTGCCAGACCTGTTTACATCTGTGGCACTAGCGATACTGCTCTACCTCAGTATCAAATACTAGAAAGCGCTTCATCTGCGCGCGCGAGTTCCATGTCAGTTCGCAAGACAACTGGATCGAGTGCCTCTGTACAGACTATTGACGACTGCAGAATCATCGAAACAACCGACACACAAACCGACAATTCAAGCCTCATTCAACGTATCTATCTTGATGCGGCAGCCCAATTCTGTCACAACTGTGTGCAGTTGGCCTGATTTGGCAGCACCAGAACAGATGCGGCGCAGGTACTGAAGCCGCTTTTTCATTAGCGGCGCGCGCGCAGAACCTCCAAAACTCTTCATACCTTCTGAAAACAAGGACAACCTTACACTCACTCAAGGATGGTCGTCTCCTAAAAACAGAAAAAGAGGGGAAATGAGCGAAACCCCTCGACAATTAAGTATAATCAAACTCTAGAGAGTGGTAGCCCGGGAGAGGTTTGAACTCTCGCCAAACATATTCAAAGCATATTTTTACCGGTAAAATAGGGTGGGAGTCCCACCCCCCTGCACCGAATTCCGAAATCACAAAAGACTTCGCGCGCTACAGCTACATGTTTTGGATGCGATTATATTCAAATAGCTCTCAAATCTTCAAGGTATTGGTGGGAATACTTGAAGAAGCTGCATATTCTTCCGCACAGAGTGTGTGAATCGACATGTTATGTCAATGGACTGGAAGACATTCTGACGTGGAAAGGAGCTGCATACTCTGACTTCCTGCTCTCTGTCATAGGAGGCATGGCTGGCTTCACCTATCTGCGCTTCAAGAGAGCAGATCCGCCATGCATGGGAAAAATTAGAAAGGCAAGACCTGTACCGATGCGCTCTACGTCGCCGAGCCCCATGAACAGAGTTACGTCAAACATCGGCTGGCTCCTGTTTCTATTTATTCCAAGTTCTTCTATATGATACTTCCTGATAAGCTGTCTCCCGAAGAGTTACCGGAACCAAAGCACGCACTGAGTGGGCAAATATCCGATTCCGAAGAAGAGCACAAGGAGAAAACCTAGACGGTCAGCATTATGCCATACCATGAAAGAGACAAACACCACGTACTTCAACACATAATAAAGGGACAAGGCAGCGCGCTGGGTGCGCTACGCTCGACGCTTAGCGCGCACGCTGCTTTTAACGCGTGAAGATGCTGCCTTTTGGTTTTTTGAACTGTTCGGAGAATAGTGTTCTTAGCGCGCGCAGAGTATGTGAAGAATACCAGAAAGAAAGCTAATGAGCTCGCCAAAAGATACAGATTGGATGAGTACCAGAAGATGTTTTCCGCGCGCGCGCCATATTGAACCGGTATTATCATGATTGGGTTGTTGGGATTTGCACCTGGGTGTATTATGACCATAGGTTTAGCAGTCTGAATTTGGAGAAATGGAGAAGACTATTTCGAAGACTGAAACTCCTATGAGAAAAAAGTACTTGACAAAAATTGGCGCGCGCAAAGAATCTTCTATCCTCCAGAATTTAACCAATTAAGCCTTGTTCAAGTTTCCTTCGAGGATTTCTCTTTTTGGGTGAACTTTTCCGCCATTCCCGAGAACTTCTTCATTATATCTCCTATTCCACTAACCTTGTAGATCAAGGCTAGACCGATGACGAGTGCTACAACGAGAGCATCAAAGGTTACGACTAGGTTCTGGTAAAAAGTATAGTTAGTTGACCATAAGAAGGCATACACCGAAACAAAGACTATCCACCCGATTCCAACAAGAATCAACACAGTCAAGGACCGCTTGATGCCCTTCATTAATCCTTCTCTCATGCCATCAGTGAAAAAACCTTTCATCATTCCTCTTCCGAACTTCCCACTGATTTCCTCTCTAGCCTTTTCTTTCTCTTTTCTCTCTTCCATATCATCACCTAATCGTTAATCACCTTTCTAGTTCCAATTTTAGCGCGCGCGCTTTTTATGATTTGTGATTGGGGTTAATCAATTGATTAACTAAGCCCGTGGACTAACTATCTATGTAATGGACAAGCAGGTTATCGCAATATTTGCGACACTCTAGCCTAGACAAACCGCTAGCGCGCGCTAATCATAAAGATATTGAAAATGTAGAAACAAAAGAATTAAGCAAATTATGCAAATTAATCAAGAAGTCAATCTATCCTTTCTTGGATTTCAAACCACGTTACACAGCAAAGTATGATGCAAACGCGCGCGCTACATCATTTTCAGCGCGTGTGATAAACAATGTTCTATTCCCTAGAATGCGTATACGTTGCGTGGCGCGCGCCGTACAGGTGTCTGACCACCGGCAGGAACAGCGTGAGAATCCACAATATGTACCTTAAGCGGATGAAGGAATTGCCCACCGTTATCCCTCCAGACCAGAAGACTGGTATTATGGATACGAGGAAGATGGCCGAAGCTAGTAGCTCGAAATTCCTGACGCGCCTGTATGTCAGCACAAGGCTTTGGGGAACGAGTTTCTTCTCTTCGTCGGCGAGAGAATGGGTGAAGAACGCCAGAATCAAGAACAACCCTGCAAGATCAATTGCGTAGAGGACAGACACGTTCTCGGTGACTGCTGAAGTGGAGGAGGAAAAAATCTGGTTCAGGAGGAAGGGCTCGATTGAGACGAGGAACAGCAGCACAATGTTGAGGTTGACCAGTCCTGCAGTCTCGACAGGAAGTAGATCCATCGTGTTCGAATAGATTCGCCACACGTTGATCAGGATGAGGAAGCTGAAACCATAATAACCTAGGGAAATGAGAAGATGCTGGAAATCTGCGGTTTGCTGACCTATCAGAGTCAGGGCGCCGATTGAGAGGGCCAAGCCGAAGATAAGGTCAGAAAGGGACTGTATGCGAGGCCTCGGCCTGAAGTCTAAGCGCTCCTCGTTCATATAAGTAACTTCCTTTTCGAGTTTGGCGTTAGCAAGAATTCAGCAAGCTGCATGAATATATTGTTTGTTGCAAACTGAAGTGCGCGCGCTTATCTGAGAAGTTTGAGGTGTCCGAAGAATGAAGGCTGTAATTTTGACGGATCTAGAGAAGGCAATCTGACTATTAACGCCCTGGAAACCGCCGCGCGCGTGCTTTTGAGATGCAAAGTCTTACCTTTGAAGGCATAACGTATAGCCCCCGGTACGTCCTTTCAATGTTATCCAAGATGAAGCCAAAAGACGTCGCGGCAATCAAAGAGACATTCATCACTTACTCGACGCCTATCGAGAAGATAGGAGACGTAATTCCCCAGCCGAAAGTGTATATGAAAAATGCGATCGAAATTGGGAAGATTACCCTTTTGAAATTGACAATGTGTCGTAATTCGCCGAACTCTTTGAACATTTGAATCTACTATAATTCAATATTCAATTACATATTAGTTCATCCACACGCCAACGTTGGAGCGTGTAATCTTGGCGCGTGCTAATACTCGTCGGCGCGCGCGTGACTGGAATCGAATCCTTTTAAAATCTCTTATTACATGACTACTATTGTGGCGAAAGAGGTAAAGTATAGAACCACGCGTTCATGGAATCCATTTGTCGGATGCAACTTCAGGTGTAGTTATTGTAAGCCGAGTTTCCAAAACCTGATTGCATGGCTCGGGAGAATGCACAACTGTGAGCTTTGTCAACAATATAGCCCTCACGAGCATTCCGAAAGGTTAACGAGGATTCCTTCGGACAGAGCTATTTTCGTTTGTGAGGATGGTGATATTGCTTTTGCCAACCCTGACTTCATGGGTAAAGTCTTCGGAGCAATGCAAAAAGACAAGAAAAAGGGCAGGGTTTGGTTTGTGCAAAGCAAGAATCCAAGATGCCTCGGCCAGTATCTGCGAATGCTCCCTGAGAACACGTTTTTGCTGACGACCCTGGAGACGAATCGAGACGAAGGATATGAACGGATTTCCAGTGCACCCAAGCCATCGGTGAGGTATAGGGGCTTCCTCAGTCTCCAATGGGAAAAGAAAATGGTGACTGTTGAACCAATCTTGGACTTTGACCCACCTATCTTTACGAAGTGGATTGAAAGCCTCAAGCCACAAGCTGTGTTCATCGGTTACAACTCACACCCGGAAGTTGTGTCCCTCCCAGAACCACACAAGAATAAAACTTGGCAGTTGATTCATGCGTTGGAAACGAAAGGAATCCCTGTCTTGAAGAAAGAGATGAGAGACAGAAGGGTGAGGAAAAAAGCGTACCGCGATTTCTTGTAAGCCTAATTTCAGAGCGCTCTATATCAAAGCTGCCAGAATATCAACTAGCTTCTCTTTCCTCGAGTATGCTTCATCATTTATGAGTCCGATCAGCTTGTTGGCGATTCTTTGATATGGCTCAATCATCTTGCTAACAAGATAGTCCAGGAACTCGTGCTTTACGGTTTCCAGTGCTTTCTGTTCTTCTTCTTCGTAGACGTAGATACAATCTTCCCTGACTTCACCGCAAATATCCAGTTTCTTTCGTGGCAACCACTTGACCGTTAATTCGTAACCTGCGCCCAACTTCTGTTTCAGCCGCTCTAGTTCTTCGACAACTATTCCTTGGTCCGCGCCTATCAAGATGCTTGTCGCTTCAGCAGTTTCCATCTTCTTCACGCACGATTGAACACATTCTGAATGCAATTCTTGAGTTGAGGTTTTATTCTTTAAGACTTGTGAATTTGGGTTACTGATTGAAAAACCATTCATAACGTGCCCGTATTGTCGAAGATCTGTAATGGTCAACGGTATTTGAGTGATCAGGTTTTTAAGGCGGTTTTGCGCATGTAGCATGTGAAAGACCAGTTTTTCGTCTCCATTCTCGTAGGCCTCCTCGATACGGGCTTGTGCCTGCTGACTCTGCAATTCATTGGTGTTTTGAGTTCGCGATTCGAAAGGTGAAACGTATGACGTGGGTAGAGAAGACGGCAAACGAGATTCTCTCGGGCATAAAGCGCTCTATCAGTGAGCTCAAGCAAGACGAGGTTGAAAAGCTCATAGCATCTGTTCTTGAGTCGAAGGACAAAAAGATCTTCATTGTCGGCATGGGCAGAAGCGGTTTCGTAGGCAGAGCATTTGCCCTGCGCCTAATGAATTTAGAGTTTGACGTATATTTCCTTGGTGAAACCATCACACCAGCGGCCAGTGAAGGAGACCTGTTGATAGCCATTTCTGGAACTGGCACTACCAGGATGGTGCTGTCGGCTTGCACTGCGGCAAAAGAGATAGGCGCACGAGTAGTGGCGATAACCTCCTTCCCGAAATCCCTCTTGGGACAGATGGCTGACTTCACCGTGGAAGTCAAAGGAAAGACCAAGGCAGAAGTGCCAAAAGAAAAGGACTACGTGGTGCGGCAGTTAACAGGTGAACGCGAACCAATATCGCCACTGGGCAGTATCTTCGAGAATAACTGCACGGTCTTTTTGGATAGCCTCATAGTTGAGTTGATGCATAGGCTGGGTCGAACAGAAACCGATCTGAAACGAGGCCATTCAAACATAGAGTAGAGATAGGGCGGCCGCTAGTGACTACATAACCTGGAGCAGCAAGCGCATCTGTCACGTCTAAAACGAGGCCGGTTGGTACACTCTCGATCCTTTTAACGAGATGCGAACACAGGTTAATGGTAGTATAGGTGAACTGTCGTCACAAGGGGCTTAACAAGATTCAATGCCGTAGCATTCTTGTCATATCATGGCAGATGAAACCTGACTCCGTTGACCGCGTCGCGACATCTCCTCCTTACCACGGCCAAGGCGATTTTGGGCCTGTCGAAATGTTGTGGGGAGGCATATCCGAATGCGGGCGCGGGTGGCAAACCACAGTAAGTTCTGCTCCTCACGGGAAGACGTGCATCCTTGAACTTTCACACTTCCTCATTTTGGTGAAGCAGTGCATCTGCATAACAGGCGTTGAAGAAGGAGGCAGAAGCAGAAAATGACGCAAATGGGCTTCGCTAAACTTGGGAAGAACCAGAAACTCGTCCTAGTCATGTCTTTGAATCATCCACATTGCACCAAAGACCTCTTTGAGGAATTTGCTTCCTGTATCCATCAAACCCCGATGGACGCATACACCATAAGGCATGCAAAAATGATTTTTGATCAAGCCATTCGTTCCCTACGATCGCGTGGCCTAGTAACAACCTCTTGTTCCGACATTCCGCACTCTGGACGCCCGGACATTATAGTGGCCATAACCCCTACAGGCAGAACCGTAATCGCTGATCGCGCTAAATCCGTTATAGAAGACTTGTTGATAAAAGAAATCAATCTTCACCTACGGGTCGGGCGTGATCAGGCACCCGCAGAGTATTTCCGGAGAAGACTAAAAAAACTTGGAATCGAGGTGTCCAACGTGGCGATAGGTCGGATATTGGCCAAGTACGGAAGGCGATGGCACTATAGAAATGCTAATGTCTATTTTTTCAAACATCCTATTACAAAGAAGAAACAAGCATCTGCGGATTCTCTGAACAGTTGATGTTTATTCATACAAGTTCTGCACGCACGGCAGTAGACTACCTGAACAATTGGCGTCTATCTATCGCAAACGGACTCCCTTCCATTATGAAATGAATAAACATAAATCATTCACTCATTCATATCTATATATATTCGGAGTAGACGAATCAACGTAAATCTTTCAGCTACACGCATCTGCTTGAAAGCCAGTTTTCGGAAACACTAGCTTACCACAGGAGCTTCTCTGGATTTCTGCAGTTTGCGTGACCTTTCTCTGTCTTTGAATCTAACGAACTACTCCAACACAGGACTCCCTACAAAAGCCAAATCCCCAAGACACTCGTGAAGCAATCAGTTGTAGCACAGGGGGCTCTCAGTGTTCCAGCAATCTGTATGTTTCAACAAGCGCGCGCTAAAAAACAAAAGTGTTAAAACATATGATATTCGGCTTTTCTTATGTCTTCAAGTCCTTTATACAAATAGCCAAATTGCCCATACATCGGTTTGTTCAGGATAAGACTAAATTCCGAATTTTCTGCATCCACAGTAAAACCATTTTTCAAAAAGAATTTAATTACTATCTGTTGGTCATCTATGACTCTTGTGTCGCCTTTGATTATTTCAGCTATTCCGTCTTGCAGATAGGCAACGGTGAACTTCAATATTTTACTTCCAATACCCCTACGTCGATAAAGAGAATCCACACAAATATCATGTAACACTGCATTTTTCTTACCATCTATTGTAATTTTGGCTATCCCAATTTCTTTTCTTTTTTTGTCTGATTTAGTGTAAGGCAAAACAGCTTTAACTTCAAAATCAGCACCACTACCGCTACGATGTCTAAACATCCAAAGGATAGTTGTTTCTTTGTCTAACCCTACTTTACCATATATTTCCAAGAAATTGCCCTTTGCTTGAATATTATCAGTTTGCTTAAGAATTTTTCGTTAAATAGTTACGAATAGGCTAGGCTTGATATTCGGGGGTTCTATGTTTCTCGCTCATGTCTCAGAAACTTTGCAAATAAGTAAGCCTCTTCATCAATCAACGTGTCAAGAGTCTGCCTACTGCCATGTCTAATTCTAGGAACATTAACAAACCTTTCAAAAAGATGATTCAAGTCTTCAGCTAAACCATTAGTTTCAAACTCGCAAAGATGAATACGTTTTCCCATTCTGAGATGCATCATAAAATCAGTGACAAAAACAAAATCTCTCTTATGGAATCTTCTCCCTATCAGAAAATCATCTATTAAATAGCGCGCGCTGGCGGACTAGGCCAAAATTCCGACTAAGATGTCGGTTAAGAAAAGGCCCTAGAGTCTAATGGCAAGTTCTCAGATTGACGCTTCCACTCAATAAGCAGAGTTCTCACGTTCCTTTAAACCCTCAAAGCCGAATCTACAATCATCTTAAGGTTAGCGAGCGGAAGCGTGATACAAAACGGAATGGAAAAGTATCACGGGAAGATTGGGGAATTGCTAGCGAACGGCAAACGGACGTTGAACGTGAAATAGGAACGCTAAAACCCACGGGAAAAATCGTAAGTGTACTTAAAACCTGTTTCCCCAAGCCGCAAAAAGGTCAAAAGGGAGTAAATTGGGGGTCCCATCGCAACCTGTGAAAAACACAGGCTCTGCTAGGAAGTTGGCGCGGCAGGTCCGGCCACCGCCCCCTCCGCAAAGAGGAGGCCGAGCAGCCATGCCCCGTTAACAAGGTTAGAGGGTTAACCAATTATTTGGCGGTTCTCACGCTGTTCATGGTGTTCAAATTCGCGGTGCTGTGGTAATCTGCGGAAACCTGCGATCAGAGTTGCCGAATAAGAATGAATGGAAAATTGGCAAACAGCAGGTGCGGAAAACGGGCATGAGTTTATATCCCAGCAACCTTCATGGGATATATGACGACTGACGACTTCAGAGGCATACAATGAA
>Ga0315279_10006733_pt1 | contig 14435 bp, 11 predicted proteins | sample YL17G06_20_MG_FD_203694 | JGI IMG/M metagenome (GOLD analysis project Ga0315279, IMG submission 203694) | Sediment microbial communities from Yellowstone Lake, YNP, Wyoming, USA - YL17G06_20 | ecosystem: Environmental > Aquatic > Freshwater > Lake > Sediment | place: USA: Wyoming | collected... | reverse complement strand
CTTGACAGGCTGCCCTCGGGCCGGGTAGCATACCCGCGGCGGTTACGAGGAGGCTGCATATGGCTGAAGTCGCTAGTGTCACCGAGCAAAACTTCGAGCAAGAGGTGCTGAAGTCAGAGCTGCCTGTGCTCGTTGATTTCTGGGCGCCGTGGTGCGGCCCATGCCGCGCCGTCGCGCCGGTGGTCGAGAAGGTCGCGACCGACCTCGAAGGCAAGCTGAAGACCGTCAAGTGCAACGTTGACGAGTCGCAGTCGCTGGCGGCCAAGTTCGGGATCCGCTCCATCCCGAGCCTGCTCATGTTCCGCGGCGGCGAGGTGATAGATTCGGTGGTGGGCTTCCTGCCCGAGGCCGAGCTGAAGAAGCGCGTCGAGCGGGTCATCGCCTGAGCGGGGTGGCCCAACGGAGATGCCGGACTACGAACTGGCGATCGTGGGGGCCGGTCCTGCGGGGCTGACGGCGGCGATCTACGCCGGCCGCGCAGGGCTGGCCCCCGTCGTCATCGAGCGCCAGCTGACCGGCGGCCAGATGGGGATGACCTTCCTCATCGAGAACTACCCCGGATTCCCCGAGGGCACCCCCGGCGTCGAATTGGCCGACCGCATGCGTCAGCAAGCCGAGCGTTTCGGCGCCCAGTTCCGCATCGCCGCGGTGGAGCGCCTGCGCCGCACCAAGCGGGGAGTAGTCATCGAGACCGCCGACGAATCCCTGCAGGCGCGGACGCTTATCATCGCGACCGGGGCGCGCCAGCGGCCGCTGGGTGTGCCCGGCGAGACGGAGCTCGTCAACCGCGGCGTCTCATACTGCGCGACCTGCGACGGGCCCCTCTATCGCGGGCAGCCGGTGGCGGTGGTCGGCGGCAGCGACCACGCCGCGGAGGAGGCCCTGTTCCTGTCGCGCTACGCGGAGAGGGTGTACCTCATCCACCGCCGGGATGAACTGCGGGCGGCGAAGGTGCTGCAGCTCGAGGTCCTGGCCGATGAGAAGATCCAGGTGCTGTGGAACTCGGTGGTGACGCGCATCAACGCCGCCGACGGCTGCGTCGCGGGCTTCGAGGTCTGCGACGTGAACACCGGGGAGACCTCGACGCGCGAGGTCGCGGCGGTGTTCGTGTGCGTCGGGGCCGAGCCCCAGTCCGAGCTCGCGGCCGGGGTGGTGGAGCTGGACGAGCAGGGGTTCATCATCACCGACGCGGACATGCGGACCTCGGCGCCGGGCATCTATGCGGCGGGCGACGTGCGCAGCGGGGCCTGGCGCCAAGTGGTGACCGCTGCCGCCGACGGCGCCCTCGCCGTGCGCTCCGCCGAGCGCTACCTGCAGGGGCTGGGCGGGGAATAGGGGACTGGCCCTGGTTTTCTCAGAGAAGCGTCATCATGCAGTCCCTCGAACTGCGTCGTCACTCGATACGTTCTCCTGGAACTGAGCACCTCTCAGAAACGGGCGCTGCGGTGGCACGTCGCGTCGGCGAAACCATGGGCCCCTTCGCTGTGGTGCTGACGAGCCCATCGTCATGGACATTCGAGACGGCCATCGCGATGGGTTTCATGGTCGATGAGCGCTACACGCCTGTTGCGCTTTCAGACGCCGAGTGGGCAGCACTCGATCGGTTGATGCCCCCCGGCACTCCGTTCCCGGTTCGCGCCCAGATCATGAAGGAGAACCCGCTGGGGCGAAGATTCGCCGATGCGCTCCAGCAACAGTGGGCTGCGCTTGCCAGTCGGGCGCCGCGCCACGAATGCATTCTCGTGATCACTCACGGCGGCTACATTGACAGTAGCGCAGTGGCTTGTCTACCCGGCGAGCCCCATGCAACTTGGGGAGAGAACTTCGCCCATTGCGAAGGCATTCGCCTTGCCTATGATCGAGGCCGTTTCACGGGCGGAACTATCCGACGTGTCATGAGGGCGTGAGACCGCTACCCTCGTGCGCTGAGAACTGGGAGCCGTCACGCCGTCACCACCAGCACCTTCGGCGGAGCGGATTCGGTGGGCGGGGACTGGCCCTGCTCCCGCAGGCGTTCAAGCTCGAAAGCGATGCCTTCGCGGGCAAGGGCGAGCGCCTCTTGCTCGGTCTCGGCAAAGCCGACGTATTCGGGAAACGCCGGCATAGTGATCGTGAAGCCGCCTTCCGGTTCGGGAGTCAAGATCACGCTGTACTCCATCTTATCCTCTCCTCAAGCTCTCGAACTCCTCGCGGGAAAGGCCCGCGCGCCTCAAGATAGCGCGCACAGTCCCCTCCGGGAGATCGCGACCTGCATGGACGGCTACCGTGACCGCGTTTCGCGGTTTCTCAGGGTTCTCAAGCCTTCGGTGAGACCCCTTCTGGCGCACAACCTTCCATCCGCCGCGCTCCAGTACGCGCACAAGCTCGGCTGCGGTCAATCGCCTCTCCCTCCCAGCTCGAGGTGCTGCTTCCTACCGTCTGGCACCGCGCCACCCTGAACCCGCTGCGGACAAACAGATGATACCACACCGTTGGCACGCGCTCAAGCATATCCGGGCGGGAGGGTCCACCGGGTCGGGATAGTCCGCCCGGCAGGTGCCCGGCACGGGGCCATTGAATCATAGCGATGGCGCCGGGCGGGCTGGCGCCAACAGGACGATTCGAGCGCCGGCGGCGTCCGGCGCAAGCGCAAGGAGGCCTCGAGTTCAGATGCCAGCTAAGATCAAAGTCGGTTTCATCGGCGCGGGCGGCATGGCGCGGGCGCACGCCGAACCCCTGAGCAAGATGAGGGACGTCAGCATCGTCGCTTTCTGCGACACCGATCCCAAGCGCACTGGCGCCATCGCCGAGCAGTATGGCGCGCCCATTTTCGCGTCGGCTGAGCACATGCTCGACAGCGTCGAGGTGGACGCGGCCTACGTGTGCCTGCCCCCGTTTTCCCACGGCGCCGAGTTCGAGCTCATCGAGCGGCGCATCCCCTTCTTCGTCGAGAAACCCGTCAACCTCGACCTCGGCCAGGCCAAGGAGATAGCCGCCGGCGCGAAAGCGAAGAAGCTCATCACCTCCGCCGGCTACATGAACCGCTACCGGCGCAGCGTGTTGACCGTCAAGCGCCTGCTCGAAAAGGACCCGCCTATCCTCGTCAACGGCGGTTGGATCGGCGGCACCCCGCGCCCCCGCCCCGATGTCGGCATCTGGACCTGGTGGGTGCGGAAGCGCAAGAGCGGCGGCCAGTTCCTCGAGCAGGTGACGCACACCGTCGACCTCGCCCGCTTCCTGTGCGGCGACGCGGTGCAGGTGCATGCCTTCTCCGCCGCCGGCTTCAACAGCGGCACCCCCGACAACTACGACATCGAGGACGCCAGCGTCGTCAACATCAAGTTCGCCGGCGGCGCCGTCGCCAACCTGTGGGCGTCGTGCTCCTCCAACGCCGCCGGCGGGGTGTCGCTCAATGTCTACGCCAACGATCTGGCGGCGCAGTTCACGGGCTGGGAGCACTCCGCACGCCTCACGCGCGTGGGTGAGGATACGCTCGAAATCAAGGGCGAGGGCGACATCTTCGCCATCGAGGACGCCGCCTTCATCAAGGCCGTGCGCGCCGGCAAGCCTGCCGGCATCATGTCGCCCTACGACGACGCGGTCAAGACCCTCGCCATCAGCGTCGCCGCCAACAAGTCCATGCATACCGGCAGGCCAGTGGAGGTCGGCTGATTGGGCGCAGCGCACCGGCCGCACGCCGAGCGGCGCCGACGCGGCGGGATGTTGTGGCGAATGACAGACATTGCGCATCGCGGGCGCTGCGAGCACGCGAAAATGGCTTGCGTGTCAAGAGGGAAAGCGATCCGACGTGCCGAACGGATTACGGCACAGCGGGCGGCCCCTCCGCCCGTTTCTAGTCTCTGGCCGTTCGACAGGCTCAGGGGCACCCCGAGCGTTTACCCCGAGCACAGTCGAGGGGAAGTCGAGGGGTGGCCTCCAGGGGTTGGGGTGCGGATTTCAGGTTACGCCAATGGCCGACTCCCGGGCAGCCTATAGCGCAGACGACATACGGGAGCGGACGAACATAGTCGAGGTCATCGCGCCGCACGTCCGCCTCCAGAAGGCGGGCAAGCGTCTCAAGGGCCTGTGCCCGTTTCACCCCGACCAGGCGCCGTCGTTCACGGTGGATCCCGAGAAGGGTTTGTGGCACTGCTTCGGCTGCGGCGCGGGGGGCAATGTCTTTCACTTCCTGATGCGCGCCGAGAATCTCACCTTCCCCGAGGCGGCGCGCAAGCTGGCCGACCGGCTGGGGGTGGACCTAAAGGGCGCGCGCGAGAGCGCGCGCGTGCGCGGAGCCCGGGAGCTGCTGGAGCAGATCAATTCCGAGGCCAGCCGCTTCTTCCGCCGCCGGCTGGACGAGACCGAGCGCGTCCGCCAGTACTTGCGGGGGCGGCGGGTCACCCCGGAGCTGGCCGCCCAATTCGGCCTCGGCTGGGCGCCGCCCGAATGGGATGAGCTATACAGGGATCTGCGGCGGCAGGGCTTCAGCGACGGGGACATCGAGAAGAGCGGCCTGTGCGTGCGGCGGCCCAGCGGCGACGGCTGCTACGACCGCTTCCGCGGGCGGGTGATGTTCCCCATCCTCGACTCCCAGGAGCGCGTGATCGGCTTCGGCGGGCGCATCCTGGAGGGCGCTGGTGGCGCGGCCGTCTCGGCCGCGGGGGAGTTGGCAGGCGGGACGCCTGCCCCACCAGCCAAGTACATCAACTCGCCGGAGACGGCGTTGTTCCGTAAGGGGCGCACGCTGTACGCCTTCCCGCAGGCGCGCAAGGCGATGGGCGAGCGCGGGCGCGCGATCGTGGTCGAGGGCTATTTCGACGCCATCGCCTGCCACGCCGCGGGCTTCACCGAAACGGTGGCGACGCTGGGCACCGCGCTGACCCCGGAACACCTGGAGGTGCTGCGGCATCATACCGGGCGCGTGTACGCGGCGTTCGACAGCGACTCGGCGGGCATGAAGGCGGTGCTGCGCAGCCACGAGCTGTTCGAGGCCGCGCGGCTGGAGGTGCGAGTCGTGCGTTTGCCCGAGGGCAAGGACCCCGACTCGTTCCTGGGCGAGCAGGGCCCCGAGGCGCTGGCGCAGGAGCTGGAGAGCGCGCTCACCGCGGTGGACCATCGCCTGGCGATGATCGCGGCGAGCCATCCCGACACGGACGAGGGGCGGCTTGCGCTCATGCAGGCGGCGGTGGAGGTGCTGGCGGGGATGCGGGATGCGGTGGCGCAGGCGCACTACGCGCGGCGCCTGGCGGAGCGCTGCTGCCAGCCGAATGTCGAGCGTGTGGGCCTGATGGAGCAGGCAATCCACCGCGAACTGCGGAAACGATCTGGGGCGGGCAGGAGCTCGAAGGAGCGCGCCTCCGCACCGTTGCGCGCTTCGGTGAAGGTCGAACGGCAGGTGCTGGCGGCGATACTGCAAAGCGACGTCGTGCCCGCCTGGCTGATGGCGGAGCTGTCGCCGCAGCACTTCGGGGATGACCTGCACCGGGGGGTCTTCGAGGAGCTGAGAGAGCACGTGGAAGCCGACGGCGCGCCCGACCTCGAGGCCATGCTGGCCCGGGAGCAGCGGCAGGAGGTGTGCGCCTTGCTGTCGGAGCTGGCCCTGGGTGATGACGCGGTCGTCGGAGCGGAGAGCGAGCTGCGGGAGGCGGTCGAGCGCCTGTGCGACTGGCGCGACGCGCGCCGGTGCAGGGAGCTGCAGGAGCGCGCGCGCGGGGGTGGGCTGAACGGCGACGAGTGGGCGGAACTGACCGAGGTGAAGCGGCGGCAGTCGCGGGCGACCGCGCGCCGCAGCCTGGGCGAGACGGCGGGGTAAGGGATCAGTTGCGCGGCGGGGAATGCTCGCGCGGCGGGCGCAGCGGCGATCGAGCGCAGCCGGCATAGGCGCCTGGCAGGTTTGGCGCGGGCGGCGGGAAAGATACGAATGCGGGAGGCTTGTGCGCCTTGGGCGCGAAGATGTTGTGGGGTGGCGATTGATGGCTGAAGTGGACCTGCGCTATACCGAAGAGGTCCAGAAACTGCTGGAACAGGGGCGCAAGCGCGGCGGCGTCCTCACCTATGAGGAGATCAACGACACGCTTACTGACGACGTGGACCCCGATCAGATAGACCAGATTCTGCAGACGGTGGCCGACGAAGGCATCCAGGTCATCGAGCGCACGCAGCAGATTCCGTCGCCGGAGGAGCCGCCGCGGCCGCGCAGCCGGGAGTCGGCGCGCGAGGAGGAAGCGGCGGAAGGCATACCCCCGGACGACTCGGTGCGGATGTACCTGCGCGAGATCGGCCGGGTGCCGCTGCTGTCCTCGAAGGAGGAGATCGCGCTCGCCAAGAAGCTGGAGCGCGCGACCCTGCTTGGCCGGCTGCAGCGCGTCTGGGATTACAGCGCCGAGGTCCTGGGCAAGGAGCCGAGGCTGCGGGAGGTCTACTCCACCATCGCCCAGGTCACCGACAGGACCATGCGCCAGCGCGTGGAGCTGCTGGAGGAGGCCCTCAAGCGCCTGGGCGTGCATCAGGGGCCGGAGAAGCCCTCGCCCGAGCAGGCGCTGGAGGCGTTCAAGGCCATGCTGCAGCAGCGTCTGCGCGAAGTCGGCGCGCGACAGGCGGTGCTCCTGCGCGAGTACGCCCGCGGCGAGGAAGGCGGAGGGCGGCTGACGCGCGCCGAGGTGCAGCGCAGCCTCGCCGAGAGTCGCAAGCGGCGCGTCACCTACGAGAAGGTCATGCGCGAGCTGACCCTCAAGAAGGTGCGCGACGCGCTTTTCGCGCGCAAGGTGTGGGACGAGTTCCGCGTCGGCGCCCGCACCGAAGATGAGGTCGGCAAGGAGGAGCTGGATCCGCGCCGCTACGACGCCGAGGTCATCCTCAACGTCTCCAAGCGCTACTTGCTCAAGACGCTGCGCGTGGTCGGCGCCAGGCGCCGCCTGCGGCACCAGCTCGCGCGCGAGCCGCAGCAGCCCGAGGTGGCCCACGAAGCCGGCGTCGCCGAGAGCGAGGTCGCGCTCATCTTTGCCTGGGTGGCCTCCATCATGGCCGAGGGCGAGGCCGCCAAGCAGCGCCTGATCGAGGCCAACCGGCGCCTGGTGGTCAGCATCGCCAAGAAGTACAGCGGCCGCGGCATGTCCTTTCTCGACCTCATCCAGGAGGGCAACATCGGCCTCATCCGCGCGGTCGAGAAGTTCGACTACCGCAAGCGCTTCAAGTTCAGCACCTACGCAACCTGGTGGATCCGCCAGGCCATCACCCGCGCCATCGCCGACCAGGGGCGCACCATCCGCATCCCCGTGCACATGGTCGAGACCATCAACAAGCTCATCAAGATCTCTCGCCAGCTCCTGCAGGAGTTCGGCCGCGAGCCGACGCTGGAGGAGATCGCCGAGCACATGGAAGGCCCCTTCCACGCCCCCGAGGAGAAGGAAAAGGCGGTCACCCGCGTCAGCGACATCATCCGCATCGCCCCCGAGCCGCTGTCGCTGGAGACGCCCATCGGCGAGGAGGAAAACAGCCACCTCGGCGACTTCATCGAGGATTCCGACGCCGTCTCCCCCGACGACGCCGCCAGCACCCTGGTGCTGCGCGAGCAAATCGAGGATGTCCTCGATACTCTGACCGAGCGCGAGCGCGACGTGCTCAAGCTGCGCTTCGGCCTCGATGACGGCTACGCCCGCACCCTCGAGGAGGTCGGCCAGCACTTCAAGGTCACCCGCGAGCGCATCCGCCAGATCGAGGCCAAGGCGCTGAAGAAGCTCAAGCAGCCGGGACGCAGCAAGAAGTTGCGGGACTACCTGGAGTAGCCCATATGGCATTCAGCCCCAGCGCTGCCAGGTGGACCGCTGCCGCCGCGATCGGGATGGCGCTCCTGCTCGCCGGATGCAAAGCACATGCCCCCACCCCCTCGCAGGGCGCCTCAACCACTGCTGCGCCCGCGGCGCCCGCGCGCCCCGCAGGGCTGGAGTCGTCGCGCGGCGATTCCGCCTCCCCGCCTGCAGCCTCAAAGGAACAGGCGGAGAGCAAGGCCGAGGCTGAGGCTCAGCCCCACCCGCGCGTCGAGAGATTGGAGACGCCCGACGGCGTGGTAACCGTGACCACCGCCGCCAAGGCGACGCCCGAGGATCTGGGGGTCCCTGCGTTCGAGGGGGCGCGCGAAAAGGAATCCGGCGTCTGGCGCATGAAACCGCCGCAGGGCGACGAGTGGCTCCTCGCCATCGGCAAGTTCACCAGCACGGCCTCGCTTGACCGCCTGGAGGAGTTCTATCGCAAGGCCCTGGGGCGGCCCGAGGTTCGCCGCGGCCAAAGCGACGGGCGGACGTTTGTCGTGGTGAGCCGGCTGCAAAGCCCCGAGGCTATCGTCGTGCGCCTCACCGGCGGCGGCGCGGGCAAGCCCGCGACCATCCTCGTTCGCCGGGCGGTCGAGGGCGCGCCGGTGATGCTCGAACCGGGGGGCCCGGAGCCTGCGGCCCCAGAGCGGCGCGGGCCCAGCGTGCTGGCCTCACCCCGCTAGTACTTACTGGCGAAAGCAGCCGAGTATGTCATTCTGAGCACCCGTCCCTGCGGAGCGGGGTCATTTCAGGAAGAAACAGGCTGCTGACGAGACACAACGACGACGCTGTCATCCTGAGCGCAGCGAAGGATCCCCTACCGGGGTTGCTAGAGGATGAAATCGACGCCGTTGCGCGTCCCTGGTAGGGGATTCCTCACTTCGCGGTGCTCGTTCGGAATGACAGCCTGCCCTGCCCTTATCTGGCGCCAAGCGGGGCCAGTTTCTTAGGAGGCGCAGCCGAAGGGCTCGTTCAGAATGACAATCATTCATACTGGTATTTCAGTCACGACGTACTAGCCGCGCCGACGTTCGGCGTCGAGGATTTCCAGGTTCCGCCGTACCGCGACCGTGTTCGGGTGCTCCTCGCCCAGGAACTTGCGGCATATCGCCAGCGCGCGCTCGAAGTGCGCCCGCGCGCCTTCCAGGTCGCCCATGCTTCGCAGGACGCTGCCGAGGTTGTTGACGCAGGTCGCCACGGTCGGATGGTCGCGCCCATACGCCGCTTCCCATATCGCCAGCGCGCGCTCGAAGTGCGCCCGCGCGCCCTTCAGGTCGCCCATGGCGCGTAGGACGCCGCCGAGGTTGTTGACGTCGGTTGCGACGTCAGGATGGTCCGGCCCGTAGGCCGCCTCGTCAATCTTCAGCGCCCGCTCGTAGTGCGCCCGCGCGCCCTCCAGGTCGCCCAGGTCTTGCAGGACGTTGCCGAGGTTGTTGACGCGGATCGCCACCGTGGGATGGTCGGGGCCGTACGTCGCCTCGTCAATCGTCAGCGCCCGCTCGTAGTGCGCCCGCGCGCCCTCCAGGTCGCCCAGGTCTTGCAGGACGTTGCCGAGGTTGTTGACGCGGATCGCCACCGTGGGATGGTCGGGGCCGTACGTCGCCTCGTCAATCGTCAGCGCGCGCTCGATGTGCGACCTCGCGCCCGCCAGGTCGCCCATGTCCCGTAGGACGCCGCCGAGGTTGTTGACGCAGGCCGCCACGTTCGGATGGTCCGGCCCGTAGGCCGCCTCGCTAATCTTGAGCGCGCGCTCGAAGTGCGCCCGCGCGCCCGCCAGGTCGCCCATGCTTCGCAGGACGCCGCCGAGGTTGTTGACGCAGGCCGCCACGTTGGGATGATTCGGCCCGTAGGCCGCCTCGGCAATCTTCAGCGCGCGCTCGAAGTGCGCCCGCGCGCCCTTCAGGTCGCCAAGCTCGTGCAGGACCAGGCCGAGGTTGTTGACGCAGGTCGCCACCGTGGGATGGTCGGGGCCGTGTGCCGCCTCGTTCATCGCCAGCGCATGTTCGAACGACGTTTTCGCCTCGGCGAACTGCGCGCGCCCCTGCAGGTACAGGCCCGCTTGGTTAAACAGTCTCCCGGCCGCGTCCGCGCCAACATCTAGCTCCTCCGCACGTTCCGCCGCCGCCAGCGCGTGGGGCAGCAGGCGCGAGCACGTCGGCCAATAGCGCACGGCATCACTGTCATAGGGGAATGCGCTGTTCACCACGCGCACGGCGGCCTCCGCCCACATCTTGCTGTCATCTTCGCTCAGGCGGTCGCGCGTCACCGCTTGCACCAGCCGGTGCAGTGACAGCCCCTCATCCGCGACCTCGACCAGGGAGTAGCGCCGCAGCGCCGCCAGCGCGTCGTTGAACTTCATGTCATCTCGCACCGCGGCGGCCAACGGCTCCGGCACGTGCTCGACCCCGTCGCGCAGCATTCCGTGGGGGATGTCATCCGGCCCGAGGAAGGCGCACAGGCTCAGCAGGTCCGCTCCTTCAAGCGATTCCTCGCGAACCCGATCCATCGCCACGCTCCACGTGGTCGCCACCGTATCAGGGTAGTCCTCGGGCGGCTTCGCCCTCGCCCAAAGCTCCCGGTGACGGGTCTGAAACAGCTTCAGGTAGTTGCCGAACGTTGCGCCGGTCTCCTCCGTGTAGGCCGCGGCTTGCTCCAACGCGAGGGGAAAATTGCCCAGCGCCTCTGCCAGCGCCCGCGCAGCCGCCTCATCGTCTCGGTCGGTTCGCTTGACCAGGAACTCGACCGATTCGCCCGGTTCCCACACCTGCACAGGCAGCGAACGCGCGACGCCGCCCCATGCCGGGCTGCGGGAGGTGATGATGACGTGCCCGCCCGCCCCTTGCGGCAGGTAGTCGCGAATGCTATCGGGCTGGCCCGCGTTGTCGAAGACCAGGAGCCAGCGCTCGCGCTGCCCAAGTTCCAGCCGAACCGCAGCAACGATCTCGCGCTGGTCGGCGGCGTCCTTCTGCGGCAAGCTCAGCGGCTCGGCCAGGCCGGCGTAATTCGCGGCAAGGGTTGCCGGCTCCTCCGCCCGCACCCACCAGATGAGGTCATAGTCGGATGCGTGGACGTAGGCATATTCCACCGCAAGCTGAGTCTTGCCCACCCCGCCCAGGCCGTGAATCGCCTGCGTCAGCGCGGCGTGCTTGCCGGAAGTCAGCGCCTTACTAAGGTGCTTGAGCAAGTCCTTGCGGCCCGTGAAGTTGGGGTTGCGGAGATGAGGCAGGTTGCAGATGGGAGGGAGGGCAGTGGCGCCTTGCCGATGCCTCGGCGCGCCCGGAACTGGCTTTGCGGTCAACTCATTGAGCGCGACCCGGATGCCCCTCGCCACATCCGCGAATGCCTCGTCCTGATTGGGCCAGCTAGTCACTGCCTTGCCGTCTGTTGGAAGCGCCTGGAGCTTGCCGAAGGGCGCGTCCTGCCAGTTGTCAACCGCGCGCAGAATCACCGGGATGACGCGGGCTTCTCGCGCCTCGTGACGCTCCAGGGCGCGTTTCATCTCGATGTCGTAGCAGTAGTCCGAGGCGAGGAAATCGGCGCTGACGAGCAGGAGGATGATGCGGGCGGTCGCCAGGTGGGCGTCAATCTCGCCCTTCCACTCTTCGCCCGCGGTGATCTTGCGGTCGTGCCAGGCGGTGATGACGCCCTGCCGCTTGAGGACGGTTAGCTGCCTCTCCAGTTCGTCGCGGAGCGGCTCGTCCTTATGCGAGTAGGAGAAGAAGACCTCGATAGGGTCGGTACGCTGCGATGTCTTGGACTTGGACATGCGTGCGCTCGTTGTAGGGGCGGGCATGCCTATGCCCGCCGTCCGGAGACTCGGCGCGCCCGCCCTACACAGCCGGCCGTGACGCAATCCGCGCCTTCATATCGGGTTTTCTGCATGTGCGCGCTGCGTCCTGCACACGTCGGCCGCAGGAAGCAATCGCGGCGGCGGCGAACCACAATCCCTCTGCTGCTATTGCGACCGGGCCGTGACGGAGGCGTTCCATGCCGAAGCTCAAGCCGAACCCCGACGCGCCCTACATCGCCGGCGTCGATATCGGCGGCACCAACGTGCGCGCGGGCATCCTCGACCGCGAGGCCCACATCCTGCGCGACGCCCGCCGCCCCGCGCTCGCCGAAGCGGGCATGCCCAAGACCATCGAGCAGGTCGCCGACGCGCTGCGCGAGGCCATGAGCGATCACGGCATCACGCCCAAGGACCTGGCCGGCATCGGCATGGGCGTGCCCGGCCGCCATGACTCCGAGCGCGGCATCTGCCTCTACTCCCCCAACTTCGCCAACGCCTATGACGTCCCCGTGACCGCGCCCATCGAACAGGAGTTCGGCGTCGCAACCTACATGCTCAACGACGTCAAGACCGCCACCCTCGGCGAGCACCGCTTCGGCGCCGGCCGCGGCGCCCGCCACATGGTTATGATAACCCTGGGCACCGGCATCGGCGGCGGCGTCATCAGCGACGGCGAGCTGCGCCTGGGCTCGACCGAGGGGTTCTCGGAAGTGGGGCACATGGTGATCGACGTGGACGGCCCCGAGTGCGGCTGCGGCGACCACGGCTGCTGGGAGGCGCTTGCCGGGCGCGACGCCATCATCGAGCGCGCCGCGATCAAGCTCCAGAGCGGCCGCCCAAGCAAGCTCGCCGAGCGCGTCGAGTTCGACGTCGCGCGCATCACCCCCGCCCTCATCGCCGAGTGCGCCAACGCCGGCGACGCGCTGTGCCTCGAGGTCATGGCGGAGATCGGCCATTACGTCGGCGTCGGCCTGACCAACCTCATCCAGCTCTACAATCCCGAGGTGCTGGTGGTCGGCGGTGGCATCGCCCAGGCCGGCGACGTGCTGCTCGGCGCCGCCCGGCGCGTGGTCGCCGCCCGCGCGCGCATGGTGCCCGCCGGCACCGCGCGCATCGTCCCCGCCGAGCTGGGCGACGACGCCGGGGTCGTGGGCGCGTCGGTGCTCGTCATGCGCCACCTGGAGCGCGGCCGGTGAGGATACTGGTCACCGGCGGCGCAGGGTTCATCGGCTCCCACATCGTGGACGCCTACATCGCGGCGGGCCACGAAGTGGTGGTGGTGGATGACCTCTCCTGCGGCTCCGGCGAGAACGTCAACCCCGCCGCGGCCTTCCACGCGCTCGACATCCGCGACCCCGAGCTCGACCGCGTGTTCGTCACCCACCGCCCCGAGGTCGTCAACCACCACGCCGCGCAGATTGATGTGCGCAAGTCGCTGGCGGACCCCGCGCACGACATCGGCATCAACATCGTCGGCACCGTGCGCCTCCTGCACCACTGCATGGCGCACGGCACGCGGCGCGTCATCTTCGCGTCCACCGGCGGTGCCATCTACGGGGAGCCGCAGTACCTGCCCGCCGACGAGGCCCACCCCGTCCGGCCGCTGTCTCCCTACGGCCTGGACAAGTTCGCGGCCGAGCACTACCTGCGCCTGTCGCGCGACCAGGGCGGGGCCGACTACACCATCCTGCGCTACGCCAATGTGTACGGCCCGCGCCAGGACGCCCACGGCGAGGCGGGAGTGGTCGCCATCTTCGCCAGCGCCATGCTGCGCGGACAGGCGCCCGCCATCTTCGGCGACGGCGAGCAGACGCGCGATTTCGTTTATGTCGGCGACGTGGTGCGCGCCAACGTGCTGGCGCTGGAGACAAACGTTCCCGGGCCGCTCAACATCGGCACCGGGCATCCGAGCTCGGTCAACGATCTCTATCACCATCTCGCACGCTTGGTCGGATTCGACGCCCCCGCCCGCCACGAGCCCGAGCGGCCCGGCGAGGTGCGCGACATTCACCTCGATTGCGGGCTCGCGCAGCGCGAGTTGGGCTGGGAGCCGGAGGTGGCGCTCGACGACGGCCTCGCGCTCACCGTCGAGCACTTCCGCAGAGCGGGCTAGGCCGCGGGCGCGGCCGGTTTGAGTGGGTGGGCACGCCACGCAGCTGGATGTGGCACAGCCCCGCCTTCGCTAAAGCTACGGTGGGCAAGCGCCCCTTGGCCCACGAAGCCTTGGCGAAGTGGGCCCGGCTGTGCGCGCGCCGCATTCGCGGCGCGGGAATGAACAGGCGAGCACGCGCTTCGACAAGCTCAGAGCTTGCCCTGAGCAACGTCGAAGGGGCAGGCTTTGTTCCACATTCGGCGGCGCACATCCGCATCTCTCCGCGCATACACCTTGGCCCACCCTGGGCCGACCTTCGCTTGCAAACGGGGTCGCCCGATGCTACAATACTGCTTGGAGGCGGGCACCTTCTATAACACAGGAGGGCTGACATGAGGCACGAGGAGAATCCGCTGGATTTCCCGCTGTCTCTTGGGCGTTTGGGGGACCTGTCCATCTACCTCGCTCCCGACGATGAGGGCGAGCCGCGCCCCATTATCCTCGATTCCCCGCGCCGCGCCTTCCTGCAGTCGATGGTGCCGCTGGCGGAAGCCGCCATTCGCGCCGACCTGCGCCGCCTGGAGCAGGAGGCCGAGGCCGAGCTGGAACGGGCCGCCGAGCAAGCGTCATCCCCGGGGGGAAACGACAGTGGCATCTGACCATGAGACCATCGAGGGCTTCCCCGTCATCTACGCCAACTTCGCCCGCCTGACCCACGGGCCGCTCGAGTTCCTGCTCGACTTCAAGCGCAGCAGCCCCGAGCACC
>Ga0315279_10006732_pt1 | contig 14437 bp, 7 predicted proteins | sample YL17G06_20_MG_FD_203694 | JGI IMG/M metagenome (GOLD analysis project Ga0315279, IMG submission 203694) | Sediment microbial communities from Yellowstone Lake, YNP, Wyoming, USA - YL17G06_20 | ecosystem: Environmental > Aquatic > Freshwater > Lake > Sediment | place: USA: Wyoming | collected... | reverse complement strand
CGCAAAGCTCGCAGAGGAAGAAAGATATGACTTGCTTCTTTTCGACCTCTGTGTCTCTGCGCCTCTGCGGTAATCCGTTTCTTTTGGTTGCGGCCAGCGGCCGCGCTGGGCTCTCTGCGTTAGAATAATCCTCTCCGCTTCCTGTCCGCTCCCTCGCCGGAGGCCCAATCCGGGCCGGAAATCTGCAAAAATCTGCACGATTGTCCCGCATGGGATAAAGATTGTCCCCATGTGGGCTTGACAGATCGCGGGGGAGGGATAGAATAACAATAGAATTAATATGGAGACCGCCCGTTCGGCCGGGATCGTTTCTGTGCGCCCCGGGTGGCGGAGTTCTTCTTTTGCGTGAAAGGGAGCTTTGCGGCCCTGGCGCCGTAAGCGCCGGCTTCGCCATAGCCGCAACTGAGGTTCTTGATCTTGATAAAACACATGTGCGCATTACCGCAAGAGGCAGTTCGCATGGGACAACAAAAAGGAGAGAAGCCATGAAACAGCTTATGACAATCCTGACGAAGATGAAAACGTTTCGCAACCGCGTTTTTTCAACAATTCTGGAGGCTATCATGAAAGCTAGATCCAATCGCGTTTTGTTCACGCTTCGCGGCACCATAGCCGGAGCGATGGTCATCCTCTTTGCCCTCGCCGCGCCTGCGGCTTTTGCGGGCACTCTCCATTGGACCGGCGGCTACACCGGCGCAAATGCGTCCATTTGGAGCAACTCAGCGAACTGGGGGGGGGCGGCGTGGGCGAACGACAGCGACGTTATCTTTGAGAACTCCAATATCAATAACACGCTCGCCACCTATCTGGGGGGGAACAAAACGGTCAAGTCGATCACCTTTGCGAGCAACGCCGCCGGTGCCTTCACCGTTCGATTGGCAACCACCAAAACCGGCGGCACCGCTGCAACCCTCACTTTTATTGCCGGCAATACCGGAATTGCCGTTCAGGCAGGCGATGCCTACAGCCACACTATCGGGGTTTCCGATGGCAGCGTCGTTTTGGCGGGGAACCTGGCGGTGAACCACAACGGCTCGGGCACCCTGACGATTGACCGGCCCATTACCGGCGGATTTGCACTAACCAAGGACGGCACCGGGACCTTCGTGTTGTCCAGCGCGAACACCTACAGCGGCGGCACGACGATCAGCGGCGGCACGCTGCGACTGAGCGGCGCCGGCACGATCAATAGCAGCAGCGGCATCACGATAGTCGGCGACGGCGCGAAGTTCCTTCACACCGGCAGCACGGCGGTGTCTCCCACGGTGACGCTCACCCAGGGCACGCTCACCGGCAGCGGCACGGTCAATACGGTCGTTGTCGGCGCCGGCACCGGCGGCGTGATTTCCAACAACAACGGCGCGGCGGGCGCGGCGCTGACCGTCGGCTCGCTGACCTTTAGCGGCGCCGCCACGGTGAACGCCTTCGTCAACATCACCTCCGCCGCGATTGTCACCACCAGCCTGGCCACCAACGCCGCCGGCACGGTGACGATCAATCCCTCGGCGGCGAGCTGGACGGGCGGCGCGACGTACGATCTGATCAGCTATGGCGGCGGGAGTATCGGCGGGGCGGGCTTCGGCCAGTTCGTGCTGGGCACGTTCGCCGGTCTGCCGACCCGTCAGACTCCTACTGGCCTCACCGACACCGGCACTGCCGTCGCCATGGTGATCCCCGCTTATGACAACCCCTACTGGCTGGGCGATGGCGATGGGAAATGGAACCTGGCCTCGACCAACAACTGGAAGTTGGTCACGGCGGGAACCTACACCACCTTCATGCCAGGTGACGACGCTCTGTTCAATGACAGCGCGGGCGGAGCGGGCCCGATCAGCGTGGACATCGACGCGGCCAACGTGGCCACCTTATCCACCACCTTCAGCAACAGCACCAAGGACTATGTCCTGGGCAGCAGCGGCGGGTACGGCATCTCCTCGGGCAGCCTGACCAAGAACGGCGCCGGCACGGTGACCATCACCACCGTCAACGCCTACACCGGCGCGACGACCATCAATGGGGGCACGCTTCAGATCGCCGGCGCCGGCTCGCTCGGCTCGGGCGCCTATGGCGGCGGCATCACCAATAACGGCGTCTTCCGGTATTCCTCCAGCGCCGCCCAGACGCTCTCCGGCGCCATCACCGGCACCGGGTCGCTCGTCAAGGACAACAGCACCGGCACGCTGACGCTCTCCGGCAGCAACACCTACACGGGCGGAACCACGCTCAGCGCCGGCACGCTCATCATCGGCAACGCCGGAGCCCTGGGCGCCGGCAGATTCACCATCGCCGGCGCGGGCACGGTGGCGGCCGCGGGAACCATCGTCATCACCAATCCCGTCGACGGCAACAGCAATTTCAGCATCGGCGGCACAGGCGCGCTGACCCTGGGCGGCACGATGACGTTAAACGCCAGCCGCACCATCACCAACAACAACATCACCAGCGCCACAACGTTCGGGGCCATCAGCGGCGGCGGCGGATCATACACCACGACGTTCTCAGGCGACGGCAGCACGGCAGTAACGGGCATCATTGACACGGGCAGCGGCGGACTGACCAAGAGCGGTACGGGCAAGCTGACCCTCTTAGGCACCAACACCTACACCGGCATGACGAGCATCAATGCCGGCGTGCTGGTCTTTGGAAAGCAGACGGTGATCAACGGCGACATCGCCAACTTTACCCCGGCAAATGTGACCGTGGAATCCGGGGCGGTGATGGGCCTGGCCCTGGGCAATTCCGGCGCCGGGTACTTCGACTCCGCGGCCATCGACACCGTCCTGGATGCCACGCACATGGGCACCAGCGACTCGACCACCGGCATGAAGGGCGGCGCCCAGATCGGCCTGGACACCACCAACGTTGTTGGCGGAGTATTCACCCACGCCACCGCCATCGGCGACCTGAGCGGCGGCAACTCGATCGGCCTGGCCAAGCTTGGCGCCGGCACGCTGGCCCTGTCCGGCGCCAACGCCTACACTGGCGGGACCGCCATCAACGCCGGCTCGCTGAGCTTCCTGAACACGGCCGCCATGCCCTCGACGGGCGCCGTGACCGTCGAGGCCGGGGCCACACTGGGCCTCGGCGTCAAGGGCGGCGATGCAAGTTACTTCAGCGCCACGGACGTGGACAATCTGTTCGCGGGCACTTTCGTGGGCAGCCTGTCCAACGTGTCCGCCAACGCGACGTCCAACGTCGGCATCGACACGACCGCGGGCGACTTTGTCTATGTTTCCAGCGTCCCGTCCTCCACAAGGGGGCTGACCAAGCTTGGCGCCAACACGCTGACCCTGTCCGGCGACAACGCCTACACCGGCGGCACCACGATCAGCAACGGGACATTGCAGTTTGCCAAGCTCGTCTCGATGCCCGCCTCGGGCGCCGTGGCCGTGAAGACGGGCACGACCCTGCTGGTCAACGTGGGCGGCCCGGGCGAATGGACCACCGACACCAACGGCAACGGCACCATCGGCGGACTGCTGGCGGGGCTGGGCGGCCAGAGCGGCGGCACGGTCAGCTACTCCGGAAATGTCACCCTCGGACTCGAGACCACCGGCACCCAGACGTATTCCGGAACCATCGGCAATGTGGGTTCCAGCCTCAGCCTGAGCAAGAGCGGCAGCGGCACGCTGGTCCTGTCCGCCGGCAGCGACTATTCCTACACCGGCGCCACCACGGTCAACGCCGGCACGCTGGCGGTGAACTCCTTGTCGAGTAACGGCTTCAAGTCCACGAACATCACCATCAACAACGGCGGCACGGTAAGACTCGACGCGGCGGACAAAGTGGTCGATACCGCCGCGATCACGGTGAACGCCGGCGGCACCCTGGATATGAACGGGTTTAGTGAGACGATCGCCAAACTTCAAGGTTCCGGCAATGTCACCAGCACGGCTGCCGCCTCCACTCTGATTCTGAAGAACGGCGGATCGTATACCTTCTCCGGCGTCATCAGCGGAGACGGGTTGTCACTGACGTACTATCAGCAAGACGGCACCCTGACGTTGTCCGGCCAGAGCACCTACGGCGGAGCGACCCAGGTTGGGGCTCAAAGCATCTACAGGACGACCGTGAAGCTGGGTGCGAACAACGCCCTTCCCAGCGGCACCCCGGTTACGGTGGACGGGCAGGGCGAGAACTATTTAGATCTGGCCGGTTTCAATCAGACCATCGGCCTATTGACACTGGGAAGCTATAACGGTGGTGCCAGGGGGCAGGTCATCAACAGCACCGGCAGCAGCACGCTGACGCTGACCAACGGCGTGTCCTGCGATGGCCACAACAATGGGAACGCCGGGATCTACGTCACAACCGTGGACCTCAACGGCAGCACGCAGACCTTCTCGGTTCCCAACGGCAACGCCGCCATTGACCTTGACATCACCTCGGTGATTCAGAACGGAGGCCTGACCATGATCGGCAACGTTGCGGCTGCCGCGCTGGGCCTGTCCGGCGCGAACACCTTCTCCGGGCAGTTGACCATACTGAAGGGCATGCTTGCCATCAACACGATCAACAACGCCAGCGCCGCCGGACCGCTGGGCAACAGCGAGCTTGCGGTGATCCTCGGCGGCAGCACCAGCGGGCAGACGGGCACACTGTGGTACACCGGCGCCACCGCCGGCAGCGACAAGCCGTTCACCATGGCCACCACCGCCGGTGGCATCGGCGTGTTCCAGGTGGATAGCGGCGCGGCCACGCTGACCCTTAGCGGCGTGATCGACGGCAGCGGCGCCATGAGCAAGACCGGCCCGGGCACGTTGACGCTCGGCGGCAATAACGCCTACACCGGCCTCACGACGGTGTCCGCCGGGTGGTTGGTCCTTTCGGGCAGCGATAACAGCGCGGCGACCGGCGGCATGACCATCAACGCCGGCGCCGCCCAGTTTGAATCGCCGGGCTCGATCAACGGCACGCTACGCAACGTCACGGTCAACTCCGGCGGCGCGGTGGTGTTCGGCGCGGCCTTCGATGCCGGCAACATACCGACCGCATTGTCGACCAGGATCGTGGCCAGTTCGGCGGGCGCAATCGCCGCCGATAACTATGGCGCCACGAATTTCGACTTCGACACCCCCGGCCTGACGGCAGCGTCGCTCGGAGCGGTCGGCAGCGTGACCTATACCGGCACCCTCACCCCCAACGGCACCGCTGGCTCTGCCGTTTATCGCCTCGGCGGCGGCGGCGGGATGCTCACTATGGCCAACGCCAACGCCGTCACAGGCAGCGGCCACAGCCTGATCGTCACCGGCCCGGGCACCGTCGTTCTCGCCGCCGCCAACAATTACACCGGGGGAACCACGCTCAACGCCGGGACCCTGGGCGTCAGCAACGACAACTCTATCGGCAGCGGCACGTTGACGTTCAACGGCGGCGCCATTTCCTCCGATTCCGCGACGGCCCGCACGATCGCCAACGCCGTCGCCTTTACCGGCAATGGCGGACTCGGCGACGCCGTCAACACCGGCAAACTGACGTTCACGAACACCGCGGATCTCGGCAGCGCGACCCGGACAGTGACGCTCGCCAGCGACGCGGAATTGGCAGGCGTCGTCAGCGGCATCGGCGGCGGCCTGACCAAGGCCGGTACGGGCACGCTGACCCTGTCCGGCGCCGACGGCAGCTACACCGGCGTGACCAGCATCACCGCCGGCACGCTGAGCGTCAGCAAGCTGGCCGACGGCGGCTTGCCCAGCAGCATCGGCGCGTCCACCAATGTCAGCACCAACCTCCTGATCGGCAGCGGCGCGACCCTGCAATACACCGGCGCCGGGGACATCACCAACCGCCAGTTCAGGTTCAACGGCAGCCTGGCCGGGCTCAGCATCACCCTGGACGCCTCGGGCACCGGGCCGATCAACTTCACCAACACGGCCGGCCCCACGCACAGCAACTCCAACCAGGCCCGGACGCTGAATCTCATCGGGTCCAACACCGGCGAGAACACGCTGGCCGCACCCCTCGCCAACAACGGAACGGGCGCTCTCGGCCTCACCAAGAACGGCGTGGGCACGTGGGTCCTTTCCGGCGCCAACACCTACACCGGCGCGACGACCGTCAACAACGGCACGCTGCTGGTGAACGAACCAGGTTCTCTGGCCGCCGGCAGCACGGTGACCGTCAACGCCGGCGCGCTGGGCGGCAACGGCGTCATCGGCGGCGCGGTTACTGTCAAGACTGGCGGCAGCCTCGCCCCCGGCGCCAGCGCCGGCACGCTGACAATCAACAATAACCTCACGATGGAGGCCGGCGCCACCTACGTATGGCAACTCGGCAGCACTGCGGCGGACATGGTCGACGTCAATGGCACGCTGTCGATTCCTTCGAGTTGGACCCTCTCGCTGGCGAACGCCGGTGGCACGCTTGGGACCGAGTACAACCTGTTCACCTACGATTCGTTCCCGGGCACATTCACGGCGCCCACCATCGACTACGGCAGCACTGGTTGGAGCGGAGCCGCGGTCGCCCTGGACACCGTTGGAAGTCGGATCTACCTGAAGTTCGGGAAGCCCGGCGACACAAACGGCGACAATGTTGTTGACGCGGCCGACTTCATCACACTGAAGAAGAACTTCGGCAAGAGCACCGGCGCCGGGGTAACCGCGGGCGACTTCGACAAGACCGGCACGGTGGACTGGGCCGACCTGGGCATCCTGATGAACAACATGGGCACCGGCGGCGGCACGCACGCCACGGCCCCCGAGCCCTGCTCCGCGATCCTACTGATGTTCGGCGCGGCGGCGATGTTGCGGAAGCGGAGGGCCTGATTGGCGGAAGAGGAAGAGGTTCAACGCAGAGCACGCAGAGAACGCAGAGCAGATAATGATGAAGATAAAGATACTATCTATTTCCTCTCTGCGTGCTCTGCGTGCTCTGCGTGCTCTGCGTTGATATCTTCTTCTTTGTTGCGTGCGACGGGTATGACAATCTAACAAGGGCTCCCAAGGGGATGCCCGCACAGGATGACGTGGTAAGTGTCAAATGCCTGCTCCGAGAGGTGCCTCCCTCTCAACGACACGCCAATGGCCCTGTGCGGCTCCCCTTGGGGGCCCTTGTTCATGGCCGGCATTTCGAGCCGGCGGAGGTCAGGGCGAAATCCCCAAAGTGCCTTCGCCATATCCAGATTATCCAGGTTGTGGCCTGGAGTGGGTGATTCCGTGCCGCCGCGATGTTCTTTCGAGCGCCAAACGGGCGCGAATGAGGTGTTTTCCAGCGCCAAGTCAAATGGTGTTTTCCAGCGCAAAACGCGAGTAAAACGGGCGCAAAACGGGCGCAAAACGCGAGCAAAACGGGCGCAAACGAACGCAAACGAGCGCAAAACGAGCGCAAACGAACGCAAACGAGCGCAAAACGGGCGCAAACGAGCGCGAAAGAGGGTGTTTCGATAGCGCCGACCGTGGCGCCAGAGCGTGTTTTATTGGCATTTCGGTGTGTTTTGCTGGCGCCAGAGGGTGTTTGGGCGGCGCCAGAGCGTGTGTTGATAGTGCCGCGATGTGTTTGGCAGCGCCAAACGGGCGCGGGACTTGTCTGCCGCGAGTCCTTGCCGTATAATCCCATGCTGATGGACCGGACGCGCCCGTTGGCGTGGCCGGAACGTGGGGCCAGAGGCAAGGGATCGTCAGATGGCGAGTGAAGATTGTCGGCGGGTTAGCGGGGCGGCGCCGCGGAAGCTGCTGCGGCTGGTGTGCCCGGCGTACCCCACGTTCAACATATACTCGGCCCAGGCCCGCGTGACCACGGCGCTTGGTCCGATCTGCGTGGCGACGGCGGCGCGGGAGCTGCCTGGCTGGGACGTCGAGGTCATCGACGAGAACAACTATCACTACGGCCCTCGCGGCCCCGACGGCAGCCCGGACCACGCGGCCATTCAGCGTTGCCGGCCCGCGGACGTTGTGGGCATCTACGGCGGGCTGACCAGCACGATCCCGCGGCTCTACGACATAGCCCGGCTGTACGGGCAAATGGGCGTGCCGGCCATCGCCGGCGGGCAGCATTTCGTCGGCGAGAACGTCGAGGATGCACTGGCCCACGGAATCGCGGTGGTCGTCAAGGGCGAGGGCGAGCGGACGGTGCCGGAGCTTCTGCCGAAGTTGATTGCCCGCGAGGACCTCTCAAGCGTCGCCGGCCTGGCATACCTCGACGCCGGCCGGGCCGTCCACACGCCGGATCGGCCGGCAATTACGGACTTCGACTCCCTGCCGATCCCGGACTTCTCCGTGCTGCACTACGCCAAGATGCGGATCTTCCCGGTCACCGGCGTGCGGGGCTGCGGGATGGACTGCGAGTTCTGCACCGTCAAGGGCAGGCCGCGGTTCGCCTCGCCGCGGCGGATACTCGCCCAGTTCGCCTCGGCCTACGAGAAGTGGCACGCCAGGAGGTTCTTCCTCGTCGACGACCTGTTCGGTCAGAACCGCCGCGAGGCCATCGAACTTTGCGGCCTGCTGCGGGACTACCAGACCGAGATGTCCGTCACGTTCAGCGTCACCGTGCAGATCCGCCTGGACAAGGCCCGCGACGCCGAGTTGCTCTCGGCCATGCGAGAAGCCAACATCAGCACGCTGGCCATAGGGTTCGAGTCGCCCATCCCCGAGGAACTCCAGGCCATGAACAAACGCCTTGACGCCCGTGAGATGGTGGCCCTGACGCACATCTACCACCGCGAGGGCTTCCACATCCACGGGATGTTCATCTTCGGCTACCCGATGCCGGCCGGGGTGGACTTCCGCATGCCGGCCGCCGAGAGGATCCGCCACTTCCGGCGGTTCATACGCAAGGCTCACATCGACACGCTGCAAGTGCTTCTGCCCGTGCCGCTGCCGGGCACCGGGATGACGAGCCGCCTGCGCGATCGCGGCCGGCTGCTGCCCAAGGAATGCGTCGGCCTGGAGTACTACGACGGCAACTTCCCGCTGTTTACGCCGGATGAGCCCCTGACCCCCGAGACCATGCAGACCGCGGCCCGGCTTATCATGCGCCGCTTCTACAGGCCGATGCAGATGCTCAACGTCGCGATGAACATCCTGGCGCTGCCGGCACTGGTGTTCTGGCTGCACCGCCTCCGCACGGGCTGGCGCCGCTGGAGCCGGCGATACTGGCGAAGCATCTACCGCACGGGCGGCTGGCTCATCGTCCGCCGCTGGTCGGCCGCGTTCAAGAAGGACGCATTCCTGGCCAAACTCGCCGAGGCGAAACGCCGCATAAGCGGGCAGACCAAGACCCGGGTGGACCAACATGACGACAAGCCGGACTCCCGCCGGACCGCACAGTAGAGAAAACGGGACAGGCTACTTTTTCGCCTTGGCTTGCAAGCCATGACGTCGCTAACAACACGGCGAAAAAGTAGCCTGTCCCCTTTTCCTCACCCCGCCGCGCCCGCGCGGAGCTTTCGCCAGGCCGCCATCGAGCGGGCCAGGTGCTCGCGGGCGTCGCCGCGAATGCCGTAGCATTGCAGGCCGACCGGGCCTTTGTAGCCCACGGCCCGGAGCGTGCGCAGCAGGCCCGCCATGTCGAAGCCGCCCTCGTCCAGCGGTGCTATCCACGCGCCCTTGCCCGCCCGGACATCCGCGCCGGTCGGCGAGCCGTTGATGCTCACCGCCATCAGCCGCGGGGCCGCCTTGGCCAGCACGGCCGGGATGTCCTTCTCCTGGCCGGTCTTGAGATAGTGGCAAAGGTTGAACATCACGCCGACGTTTGGCCGGTCCGCCTTGTCGGCCACGCGGATGGCGTCGTCAACCTTCTCCAGCCAGTTGCCCACGTGCGGGTACAGCACCACCCTGACGCCGAAAGGCTGGGCGAGGCCGGCGATCTCCCGCAGCAGCTCGACGGCCCGCTCGTCGCCGGTCTGGTCGCTTGGTTTGCCTCCGCTGACCAGCAGCGCCAGCATTGTCGGCCGGCCCTTGAGCAGAGGAAGGACTTCCTTGAGCTTCGGATCGTAGGGCTGCTTGGCGCCCGGCGAGACGTTCAGTTTGACGTATATCTGGTAGAGCGTGAGCCCGGCCGCGTCGAGCGTATCGAGCCGCTCGGCGACCATGTCCAGCCAGAGATGCCCCGCCCCCGAATAGCCGAGTTCCTTGAGCATCTCGGCCTGCTGGGCGAGCGTGCGCTTCTTGGCGTCGTGGGTGTCCATGCAAAGGGCGAACAGCGGCCAGTCGCCCTGCCGCGGCGCCAGCGCCGGCCCGGCAGCCGCCTGAGCCGCAGACACCGCCGGCGGCGCCCATGCAACCGCGGCCAAGGCAACCATTGCCGCGCAGGCCGCCACCAACACGAAACGTTCGCGAAGATTCATTTGCAGTTTCATATCAGTCTTTCGTTGAAAAGGCTTCAGCCTACAGTCCTTGTCTCCACACGCGCCGGGCGGGCAACCATAGGTCCTATGGGTCCCATAAGACCTATGGACTTGTCCCAACGCATGCGGAGTTGCCCAACTGCCCTGCTCGCTGAAGCGAGCAGGCCTCAACAGCGGGTCCCGCGGGTTCCAGGCTCCATGCTCCGAGTTCCAGGTTCCAGGTTCCCAGTTACGCCGTTTCCTCTACCGGCTACTGGCTACCGGCTACCAACTACCAACTACAACGTCCATGGTTCTCGCATCACGCGAAACAGCATGCGGTTTGCATCGGGCTCGCCCGGGAATTCCTCGGCACGGGGATCCCAGCGGAGCTTTCGGCCGAGGTCCATCGCGATGTTGCCTATGTGCATGATCGAGCAGCAGCGGTGGCCTACCTCGGCCGGGAAATACGGGTCGCGACGGCTCTTGACGCAGTCGAGGAAGTTCCGATGCTCGCCGCCGGTGCATGTGTAAAGGTGCAACTCGCCGGCGCCGATCCTGCTGTTGAGGATGCCGGGGCTGCTCGCCTCGACTCGGCCTCGCCAGCCTCTGTTGCCGACCCAGCCATCGTCGCCCTCGAAGCGGAGGTCCGCGCCGCCGCTGTCGACGAACATCTCGACGCCGTTCTCGTAGCGGTATCGCAGGTGGTAATCGTAGTACGTGTCGTACACCCCGCTTGCGTGGGCCTTGCCCTGGCCCTCGACCTCCACGGGCCCCGTATGCTCCGTGTCGTTGCCCCACTGGGCGGTGTCGAGCAGGTGGGCGCCCCAGTCGGTCAACTGCCCGCCGGAGTAGTCCCGCACCCAGCGGAAGTTGTAGTGGAGCCGGGCCGGGCAGTAAGGCCCGTACGGCGCGGGGCCCAGCCACATCTCGTAGTCCAGCCCTTTGGGCACCGGCTGGGGCGCGGCGTCCCCCGGCTGGCCCGGGCCGGCGGGAAGCTTGACGTAAATCCGCCTGAGCCTGCCGATCCGCCCGTTGCGGACCAGCTCAGCCATGCGGTGGTATTCCGGCACGGACCGGTCTTCCGTCGAGAGTTGGAAGACGGCGCCGTATCGCTTTACCGTATCGGCCAGGATGCGGCCCTCGCGGACGGTCATTGTCGGTTTTTCGCAGATGACGTCCTTGCCGGCGCGGATGGCGGCCAGGGCGATCGGCACGTGCCAGTGGTCGGGCGTGGAGATCATGACCGCGTCTATGTCCGGGCGGGCGACGACCTCGCGCCAGTCGCCCGTGACGCCGCAGCCGCGAAACTCCCCCGCCCGCAGCCGGGAGGCGTAGGACTTCTCGACAAGGTCCTTGGCGGCCGTCATTCGGGCGGCGTCCACATCGCAGACGGCCACCGCTTGGGCGTCCGGCTGGCCCAGGAAAGACCGCAGGTTCACGCCCGTCCCGTGGCTGCCCACGCCGACAAAGCCGACGGTCACCCGCTCGCTCGCCGGCGTGACGCCTGGGCCGCCGCGGGCAGTGGAGGTTATCACGTACGGCGCCGCAGCCGCCACCGCCCCGGCCACGACGGCGCGACGGAGAAAGCCGCGCCGGCTGATCGTCATGCGCCGCGGATCGGTCATGTCAACATGTCTCCTTCGACACGGCCGCAGGGGCCGGCGGGACGGCGGCGCCGCTCGAACCTTCCCGCTATCTCGCTAGCTGGTTTAACCGCGTCTCGGCCACGACAGTATCGGCCCGGATAATAGTCGGCTAACCTTCTCCTCTCAGGCGTGTCTATATTGCCATGTGCGGGGGGTGAGTGAATCGGATCGACAATAGGAGATTGGAGCCATGAACGCAGGAAAAAGAATCTTAGCAATAGCCCGCCCGATCGTCGCTTTGGTGCTGCTTGGCGCCCTGGCGGCCGTCCTGGGCGGCTGCGACCGGCATCACAGGCGTGTCAATTACTACAACGACGGCGGATACTATGGTGATGTCGTGGTCCGTCGCCCGCCGCCCGTGGTCGTAGTTCCACGCCACTACAACGCCCCGCCGCCCGCCTTCCGCGATCGCGACGGCGGAAGGAACTACCGCGAGCACCGCTGACCAAGGCCGGCTGCGCCCGCGGTGAAGGCGCAAGAAACCCGACGGGTAAGGTTCCGCACGAAAGGGCCGCGATGTTATACCGCGGCCCTTTCGCGTTCAAACAGCTAATGGGGGCGACTTGGCGACAAGCCGCCCGGCCACGGCGACAGCCCACGTCGTCATCCCCGGCCTTGTCATTGCTTCCGGCGGGCCGGAGCCTCACGTGCCGCCATCCTTGACATTCCGCACGCGGGCTGGTATTACTAAGTAATACCGCATAGAATATGCGAAGGAATCCAAACGCGCCCCGCGGCGGCGCAAGGAAACGGACGCATGACCGGCAAGAAGCAGGAAGTCATCACGCTGAAGGTCGACCGGTCGCTGGCCGAGGCGATGGAAGGCGTCTCCAACCGCAGCGGGTTCATCCGCGACGCGATCCTGTCGGCCCTGGAGAACGTCTGCCCGCTGTGCATGGGCACCGGTATCCTCTCGCCCAAGCAGAAGCAGCACTGGGCCAGTTTCGCCCGCGATCACAGCGTTCGGCAGTGCCCGGACTGCCACGAGCGCCACCTGACGTGCGAGCACGGCAAGGCCCGCCCGCGACGCGGCGGCCGCGCGCACGCCAGGCCGGCCTCGCCGAAGGAGGGCAAGAGGCCGTGAAGACCACGCCGAAGATGCTTGCCCCGCCATCCGGAAGCGTTGCCAGGCCCTTCACCGGCTTTGCCATCGCCGCCGTGCCGGCCTGTCTGGCGGCCCTGCTTGCCGGGGCGGGCTGCTCGGAGAAGCCTCGCCCTTCCGGCGGCGCCAAGCCCGCGGTCTTCGCCTGCATCGCGCCGCACGGGTACTTCGCCCGCCGCATCGCCGGCGGGCTCGTGGACGTCCAGGTGCTCGTGGGCGCAGGCGCCAACCCACACACCTACGAGCCGCCCGCCGCCCAGATGGTCGCCCTCTCCGGGGCCGGCCTGTACTTCCGCGCCGGAATGCCGTTTGAAACCGCCCTGTGCGACAAGCTCTCCGGCATGACCGCCGGGCCGCGGATAATCGACCTGCTGGCGGGATTGGACCTTCTCGGCGACACCGACGAGCACGAACATGCGGAGCATGACAACGGCACTGAGCAGCACCCAGGCCACGACCATGGGCTCGGCAAGGACCCGCACGTCTGGCTTTCGCCCAAACTCGCCGCCAAACAGACGGCCGCAATTTGCGACGCCATGTGCCAAACTTACCCCGCCCACGCCGACGAGTTCCGCCGCAACGCCGCCGCCCTTACGGCCGAGCTCGAAACGCTCGACGCGAAAATCGCCGCAGCCCTGGCGCCCGTAAAGGGCCGGACGTTCTTCGTCTTCCACCCGGCCTTCGGCTACTTCGCGGCCGCTTACGGCCTGCACCAGCAGGCGGTCGAGACCGGCGGAAAAAGCCCATCGCTCAAGGACATCGCCGACCTGATCGCCAGGGCTCGGGCCCAGAAGGTGCGGGTGATTTTCGTTCAGCCGCAGTTCTCGACCCAGGCGGCGCGGACGATCGCCGACGAGATCGGCGGGGTAGTCGTGCCCATAGACGACCTGGCCGAGGAGTACATGACCAACATGCAGGCCATGGCCGAGAAGGTTCGGTCCGTCTTGTCCGGCGAGGCCGGGAGCAGTTCATCATGAGCCTTCGGCTCACCCACGAAGAATGAAAACACGAACACTCATAGGTATTGGCCTTGGTTTGTGTCCTTCCGGTTTCGAGGAAGGTCTCATCAGGGGACTGGCTCCGACCCAGCGCTGTTTGCTGGGGAGGTGCCTGTCCCCGCTGCTCGCTACCCCCGCTGGCCAACGACGGGGACAGGTCTCAAAGGGGACTGGCTCCGAAGCGGCATGCTTCTCGCCGCGGAGGTGCCTGTCCCCGCTGCTGGCTACCCCCGCTGACCAACGGCGGGGACAGGTCTCAAAGGGGACTGGCTCCGAAGCGGCATGCTTCTCGCCGCGGAGGTGCCTGTCCCCGCTGCTGGCTACCCCCGCTGGCCAACGACGGGGACAGGTCTCAAAGGGGACTGGCTCCGAAGCGGCATGCTTCTCGCCGCGGAGGTGCCTGTCCCCGCTGCTGGCTACCCCC
>Ga0315279_10006731_pt1 | contig 14439 bp, 12 predicted proteins | sample YL17G06_20_MG_FD_203694 | JGI IMG/M metagenome (GOLD analysis project Ga0315279, IMG submission 203694) | Sediment microbial communities from Yellowstone Lake, YNP, Wyoming, USA - YL17G06_20 | ecosystem: Environmental > Aquatic > Freshwater > Lake > Sediment | place: USA: Wyoming | collected... | reverse complement strand
TTGCCAGCTCTCCGTGTAATCCAAAGTCGAGATAAGATTTATTCAATCCCTCTTCCTGGTAGTATTTAAGGGTCTCTACCAGGTTCGACCCCTTCGTCTTCCTGATAAACGGCATCAGCGTGGTGACGCCTCCGAATGCGGCAGAAAGGGAAAGAGAACCAAAATCGTCCACATAGTGGGGGTGAAGGTGTGTGTCGATCATACCAGGTAAGATGAATTTCCCGGAGGCATTGATTACTTTTGTTGACGGAGAGTAGTCTGCCTCCCCTATTTTCTCTATCACTCCTTCTTTTATGAAGATATCCCCAGAAGTAAGGCCATTCGCGTTAACTATTACACCCCCCTTTACTACAAGGTCGATATCTTGCAACTCCTCCGTCATCGCTTACCCCTCCAATTCTGCTGATCTGCCCCATATTTGTTTGTGCCAAATGAACTTATCATCGATGCCCTTCTTTTGTCAGATGGACCTCCAAATGTGATTCTTCTTCTTTGTGAATCCAGGGAGGCTAATGGTGTGTTTATTCTACAAGGGGCTCTATTTTAAGCCAAGATATGCCTTTTTAGTATGTGGGTCGGCCAAGAGTTCCTCACCTGTTCCACTCATGGTTACCTTGCCATTCTCTAAAATATAGCCTCTGTTGGACAATTTAAGACTCTTAGAGACATTTTGCTCCACTAGCAATATCGTCGTCCCTTTTCTATTAATCTCTTCCACGAGACCAAAGATTTGCTTTACAATGAGGGGGGCCAAACCTAACGAAGGCTCATCCAGGATCAAGAGCTTGGGCTGTAACATTAAGGCTCTGCCAATGGCCAGCATCTGCTGCTCACCTCCGCTAAGACTTCCAGCCCCTTGGTTCTTTCTATCCTTCAGAACCGGAAAAAGCTCCGTTACCCATTTCAGGCTGCCTTGTCTGTTCCGTTTGGGTCCCGGTAAGTAAGCTCCCATGACGAGATTTTCAATAACGCTCATGGATGCGAAAAGCTTGCGGCCCTCTGGAACTTGCACAAGGCCAAGCTCAGCGATCTTATGAGGGAAGAGATGATCAATGCGCTGCTCCATAAAGGTAATACTCCCTCTTTTCAGCTTTAAGAAACCGCTTATGGTCCTTACCAGCGTCGTCTTGCCAGCCCCATTGGCACCGATAAGGGAAACGATTTCGTCCTCCTTTACCTCCAGAGATATTTTATTCAGAATCTGCACATCTCCGTAGTAGACGTCTATATCCTTAACTGCCAGCAATGAAGTACTCCTCTCCCAGATATGCTTCCACTACCTTGTGATTCGCTCCGATCTCCTCGGGGGTACCTTCCGCAATCTTTTCGCCATAATTTAAGACGGCTATCCTATCCGAAAGGCTCATAATCGCTTGAAGGACATGTTCGATTATAAAAATTGTGATGCCCATTTTCCTGATGTGTCGAAGTAATTCGCTCATCTCTTCAATCTCGGTTGGGTTCAAACCGGCCATGGGTTCGTCGAGCATCAGAAGTTGCGGTTTTGTTGCCAAGCTGCGGGCGAGTTCAAGACGCCTCCTTTCTGGGATAGTGAGGTTTTTGCCATTTACGTCCTTTTTATTGAATAAGTTGGCCACAGAAAGCACCTCATCGGTGATGTGAGCTGCCTCAGAAACGTTTGATGCGTGATTGAGGGCCCCAATCATGACATTTCTATAAACGCTGACGTCAGCAAATGGTCTGGCAATCTGGAAGGTACGCCCAATGCCGCGTTTGCAGATCTGATGGGGTTTCAGATTGGTAATCTCCTCCTCCTTGAATTTGATACTCCCGCCGGTCAGCTGTAGTGCTCCAGAAATTAAATTGAATATTGTAGTTTTTCCGGAGCCGTTTGGTCCAATGAGGCCGAAAATCTCATCCTGGTTGATTTGGAGATCCACCTCTTTCACAGCCTGCAATCCACCAAAGCTTCTGGATAACTTTGTCAGTTCCAATAGTAACATACTTAATCTTGTCTTTTTCCCCTAATCCTCTTTCTTTTCATTTTTCGTGAAATGAGAAGGTGATATTCCAGATCCAATTTCTTGTGTAGCTATCTTCTGGTGTCGGAAAGGTAATAAACTGATTAACTTCCGGCCCAATCCAATCATTCCAGTGGGGAGAAAGATAATCACAATCAACAAGGAAAGCCCCCATATGATTCGACTAATCACACCCACTGCTGTGCCACCTAAAGGAAGTCCTCGTAAAAACTCCCCAAGGAAGCTGAAGAATGCCCATCCGATGACTGGTCCGAACAGCGTCCCGCTTCCACCCACCAAAGCTCCCACCTGCATGCTGATGAGAGGCTCTATACTCAATACACATGCGGGAGAGATGTAGAGATAGAACTGTGCATAGAAAGTACCGCCCAGCGCCGTGAGAAAAGCGCTGAGTGCCATAACAATAACCTTACATTGACTCGAGTTCACTCCCAGCGACTCTGCAACATCTTCATCCTCCCGGATGGCCACCATATAATATCCCAGGCGAGAGCGTTCAAGATAATAGGTGACTAACAGGCTGATAACCAGCAGCACGGAAATGATCCAGTAATAGGGTACGCGAGCCATAAAGAAGAAATCCGCCGGTTTGTTTTGCAATGTCAGCCATATTCCCGTTGAAGCATTCACATAATCCCAGGTCATGAAGAGGGCTTGAAGCAAAAAACCAAAGGCCAGTGTGGCTACAGCGAAGAACATGCCTTTTACCCGGTATCGGTAACAGATAAATGTAATGGAGGCGGCGAAAACGGCAGCAATCATCCCACCCGCGAACATACCCATCCAAGGGGTAATTTTATATTTTACATACAGAATTGTTGACGTATAGGCCCCCAGGCCTAGAAAGGCTTGGTGTCCGAGGCTGAAGAGGCCGGTGTATCCCGCTACCAGATTCCAGCAAACACATATATAAGCACCAAAGAGGGCGGCAATCAGAACAGTAAGAAGATAGTCACTCCTGATGAAGAAAGGAACCGATAGCAATGCCAATACAAAGAGGACAAATAGTGTCTTTCTTAATAAGGATGCAGAAAGTAACATTGTCCTACTCCAAACCCTTTTTGAAGAACCCCTCTGGCTTAATCGTGAGCATGATGATGAGGATCATGAAGACAGCCGCGATGGCAATTGCAGGTGACCAAAGGGCCGAGACTATCCCTTCGACAATCCCGATAATCAGGCCACCGACGAGAGCGCCCCCTACACTCCCCATTCCCCCGATGATAACGATCACAAAGGTCTTAATCACAATATCCAAGCCGCCGCTTGGGGAAGCCACTGCAAAAGGCATAACCACCGCACCTGAAAAGCCAGCCAACACCGACCCTATCCCAAAGGCGATCAAAAACGTTCTATGAACATTAATGCCTAATCCCCAGGCCCCCTCAATGTCATCGGCGCAAGCCCGAACGGCTCGACCGAAATCTGTCCTGTGGAGTAACAGATAAAACAACCCCACGACACAGAGTGAAGTGGCTGCTGCGAACATCCTCGCAATACCGATCCTGACACTGCCAACTGTAATCGCACTTGTGGTATAAGGGACGGTGACCGTCCGATATTGCGATCCGAAGATCAGCGTGATTACATTTTCGATGATAATCAGCAGACCAATAGTAGCTATGACATGAGCAGAGAGGGGCTGCTCTCTTATCGGCTTGACGATAATATAATATACGATAAGACCGAATACGAACATTGAAGGTATAACAATCAGGAGAGAAAGGAAGGGATCCCAGAGATAGTTCATAAATATAAAAATGGCGATATACATGCCCATGACGACAAAGGTGCCGTGGGCGAAATTAACTACTTTCATGACACCCAGGACCAACGTAAATCCGATGGCAAAAAAGGCATAAATGCAGCCCATGAGTATGCCTGTCGTCAGCCCCTGGATGAATGTCGTCATTGTTCTGATTTCCTATTGTGTTCTATATCGCCAGGCATAGTATTTCGCATGATGCATAAGGAATCAAATAGTTTTGCATTTTTAGATGAGGCTGGATATCAAGAAAAGTTCTTTTGACCGTGATGATCATTTCTTCTTTTTGCAGAAAGAATCGGTTGTCAATTGCTTTCCTTCGGGTGCATCTCCAGATGGGTTCGGCGGCATTGACGTTGCCAGCATAAAGGCTTCCTGAGAAAGTTCTAAGGAAACCACCTTCGCAAACACGTCAGGGTGAATTACCTCATGAGCGAAGGGTGAGAACGATTCTTAATATCTCTGATAGTCTAAGGGCTCTATCTAACGCCGCTCACTCCATTTCAGAATGGGCCAAATTGCTTTAGACGCGGCAATTTCTGGGGGATAAACACTATGCCATTTGCCGTCCATGATCTGGAAAACGATGGCCTTTTGTTTGATGTTCTGGCCGGTTGAATCAAATTTACACCCGTCGGGGACCAGGTACCCATACTTTCCTAAATTGAGGTCGGTAGATGCAATAGCCTCTCGTAGCTTCTCAGGATCTGTCGTACCTGCTCTATCGAGAGCATCGCGGAAGACAGCGATCGTATTGATAACCGTCGCGTCAGTTGCATCAAAGTCTAATCCAAAGCGAGTCTTATATTCTTTCATCAAATCGGCCATTCCGGGAACCTTAAGGTCAGGAGTCCAAAAACAAGAATCAAAAGTGTAATTGGCATCTTTACCCAGCGTCTTCATGTAGTCATCTGTATACTGCCCCCCGATGATGCCTAGATAGCCTATGGGGTTGTAATCCATCTCTTTAAAGGTTCGAGTAAGAAGTATTGCATCTGGGGTGGAGCAAACCAGGCATACAAAATCCACTCCTCGGGTCTTCAATTTGTTGATGACTCCTGTAAAATCCTTCTGATCTGTGGGATAAGGAATGTCCTCCACCAAACTATATCCATGTTTTTTGATTACGTCAGCATACACCGGTCTGACCGAAGCGCCAAAGGCCTGTTCCACTGTCAACAGGGTAACTTTGGTAGGCTTCACCCCTGTCACCTTGCCCTGATAGCCCATGAACTCAACAGCAGAGGGAACGAGCTGAAAAGCCATAGGACAGGTTCTAAAGACCCACTTGAAGCCGCGCCCGGTAATCATGGGATCGGCGTCAGTCGTATCGATGAAGGGAATACCAACCCTTTGACAGACCTGTGATGCTGTCATTGCAGCGCCACTCTGATTACAGCCAAAGATGACGCTGGCACCCCATGATATAAGCTTTTCAGCGTTCGAGGCAGCGATGTCTGGTTTGCTCTCTGTATCCATCACCTTATATTCTATTTTGGCTCCGCCTAAGGACTTGATTCCACCCTCGGCATTTATTTTATCAAACGCGAGCTGATACGTATTCCAGGCGTGCTTACCCCAAGCAGATGCGAATCCAGTAAGGGCAGTATCAATCCCAACTTTAACAACCTTGGGTGCAGTAGCAGCCGGTTTTGGGGTCATCCCCAAAAATAACAGCACCCCAATAAAGCTGATAATTAACAAAATGCCGATTGTCGATCCAAAACGACTTTTCTTACTTGTATACATTTTTTCTCCTCCTCTCATTAAAAAGCAACTATTCTTTTGAACATATCAATGGAAATACCTTTGTGAACACATAATTTTACCCTCATAATATACACAACATGAAGGCTCAATCCTCTATCTTCATGCAAAAATTTACTTCGCCATTACGCCTTTGTCAAGCTATTTTTTGATGTCATTCCGAATCTAAATTGTTGCGGCCTCGTGGGCTTGGCGCTGGCACCTCTTGGGCCGAGTGATTAAAGAAACCTCTTTTTGTCTGGCGGAAAAGGATAGGCTCTTTTTGCCTGAAAAAGCCTCATTTTTACAATTACTTTGGGCCATTTCAAGTGCCGCTTATGCTTTTTAAAAATCCGGCTGTTTTTCCTAATTGATCGTCATCAGGACTGGTGATTGGAACGATCCAGAGTATTTTCGTTAAATGACTCCTATTTCATCGATCCGGGCTCAACTTCGGGATGTCACGTTCCAGATTGCGCTTGATCTCGGCCATCACATTGTCAGAGCTGTCAACCCTGCCGAAGAGCCGCTGGAAGTTGACAATCTCCCATCGGTGATACTCGTTCTGGGCTGCACCGCAGCAGTCTTCAATGAGTAAGCAGCGGTATCCGCGATCCGCGGCATCGCGGGCCGTGGTCCCAACGCACATGTTTGTCGACATGCCGGCGAACAATATGTATTCGATGCCCATAGAACGCAGGAGAGAATCGATGCCGGTCGAGGTGAAGGCGCTTATGGTAGTCTTGTTGAGCACGGGCTCCCCTGGATGCGGCTTGACTTCCTCGACAATTTCGTGCTCCAGCTGTCCCTTACGATTGTTTGTGCCCCGAAAGAAGCGCACCATATGGGGAGGCGCGTCGCTGTAGTCTTCCATCTCGGATCCAAAGGTAATGTAGATGACTCGGAGACCGTTCTCACGGAAGAAGACCAGCATTCTACGCAGATTTGGCACCACTACGTTCTCGATGCGGTCAAAGCGCTCCCGCGCCAGCGTATCAAGTTTACCCTCCTCTGTTAACCTCCTACCGAGGCCCGCCTTGCGGGAACCTGTGGCGTATTGCATATCGACCACTATCAGGGCTGCCTTGGCGGGGCCAATCTCAAACGAGGCGTTGAGATCAGAGATGTAGTCGCTGGTAGGTTTTGCCACTCCTGGCTTGGATGCATTCATCGGTATCCTCCCGTATGCGTTGGGCAGCGAGCGCCACCCATTCACAGCGTTGGACACCACGAATATACACCCGCGTCTACGAGGTGTCAATAGAAAGCCGGAACAATCAGTTGATTATTCATCGGTCTCATGATATATGGAAAATACTGGTCAAACCATTCCATATTCTGTTTGTATGAGTAACAGTAATGACTGATCACTTTCCCATGCTCTTCTCGCCAGGGAGAATCGGTACATTGGAGCTGCCCAACCGTATCGTCATGGCTCCCATGGCTACAAGCTTTGCTAGTGCTGAGGGTGAAGTCACTGAGTGGATGTTAGATTATTATGCGAAAAGAGCCAGAGGTGGGGCTGGACTCCTTATTATCGAAAACGCTAATGTGGACTATCCATCAGGTAAGTCTGGAACCACACAACTGCGTGTGGACCAAGATCGATTCATACCCGGACTATTTAGACTGGCTCAGGCCATCCATGCAGAAGGAGCCCACTGTGCACTCCAGATCAACCACGCGGGGGCTGTTGCCAAGAAGGCATCGGAAGAAGGAGGGCAGCCAGTGGCTCCATCAGAGTGGCCAGATGGCCTCTATAGTACAGATCCTAAAACCTTGGCTATTTCTGAAATCCAAGTAATCATAGCGCGATTTGCCATGGCTGCCCAACGGGCACAAAAAGCCGGTTTTGATGCCGTCGAAATTCACGGCGCCCATGCATACCTTATTGCACAATTTCTTTCACCGCTAACCAACCACCGTGAAGATATTTATGGTGGCCATTGTGACGGCAGAACTCGTTTTGCTCGTGAAATTCTGATTGAAGTTAGAAAGGCAGTGGGACCTGATTTCCCGATCATTTTCCGGTTGGACGCCTCTGAAATTTTAGAAGGTGGTATAGACCCCCAAGAATCTGCTGATATTGCCGAGAGGCTCATGAATACTGGGGTGGATGCCTTCGATCTCTCCGTTGGCACCCATTATAGACTTAACCGTTCGATGTGTTCAGAATTGGAGCCTATGTCTTATGTTCAAGGTTGGCGGTTGGACTTAGTCGAAAAAATAAAAAAACATCTTAAAGTCCCAGTGATCGCAGCGGGGCCTTTCCGAGAACCAAATATAGCAGAGAATGCTATTAAAGAAGGAAAAGTAGATTTCGTTGCTCTGGGTAGGCCATTCATTGCAGATCCTCAATGGGCTGTAAAAGCCTTAAAGGGACGTAATGCGGAGATACGCCGTTGCATTTCGTGTAACGAGGGTTGTGTCCGGGCAAGGGTATTTGAAGACCGTCCTATCAGTTGTACGGTTAATCCAGAGGTTAGTTTGGAGTATCGCAATTTTATTTGTTCGGCAGTGAAGACTCGTCGCCTGATGGTGGTGGGAGGTGGTCCAGCAGGGTGTGTTGCAGCGATTTATGCTCGGCAGCGGGGTCATGATGTGGTGCTTATAGAACGAGGTTCTGAACTAGGGGGAAATTGCCTTTTGGGAAGTCGGCTTCCTCGTAAAGAAAAGTTAGCTTGGGTGGTTGAACACCACCATCAATGGATAGACCAGCTTGGCGTGGAGGTACGCCTGGAAACGCCCTTTTCTCGTAAATTATTACAGGAGATAAATCCCCATGTCCTTGTTCTATCGATAGGAGCTGTACCTTTCATTCCTCAAGATATCGAAATTGGAGATATCGTTCCTCTTCATGCCGAAGAACTCATACGTAAGGGCCACTCATGGTCCAAAGAGCAGGTTGCTGTCATTGGTGGGGGCGCGTTAGGATGCGAACTTGCCTTAGCTCTGGCCAAGGCCGATAATAAGGTAGTTGTGCTTGAAGCCTGTGAAGATGCCGCACGAGATATAGAACCTATTAGTCGATGGGACTTGTTAGATAGGCTTTCAAAAGAATCACGGGTCCATCTTTTAATCAATGCACGGGTTCAATTAGTGGACAGCAACAAAATCCTCTACGAGACAGCACCTGGAACCCATATCAACCTATCTGTAGACCAGATCGTATGGGCTACGGGGTATCGTCCCAGAGACCTAGAAGAAGAATTACCTTTTGACCTTTTCCCAGAATTGGAAGTCAAGAGAATTGGAGACTGTCTGAAACCCAGGAATGTTTTCCATGCTATTCGAGATGGCTTTTGGTTAGGTGTCACAGTATAAGGCTGCGTTATCAATATGCTGAAGGCCTTCAGTCATTCAAACAAAGTTTCCAAACGAGGTAATCTCTACGCCCATTTTCGCCAATTCTGATCGGACAGCCTTGCAAAGTTCTATGGCGTTGGGCGTGTCTCCGTGGACGAGAAGTGTATCAACGCGAAATTCCATCTCGCTTCCGTCAACTGCGATAATTTTCCCTTCCTGAATAATTTTCCTGAGGCGTCGTAGGGCCTCTCCAACAGCCATCTCCTTTTTTTCTCTCTGAATAACGGCTGTTTTGTCCGGTCGATAATCGATATCCAAACCAACTTGGCTAGCCACTCGAAGTCCTTTTTTCTTGGCTATGTCATAGGTGGGTAAGCCAGGTCTACCCAAAAGGATCAATGCAGGATCGACCTCTCTCACACCATCCACAAAAGCCTCAGCCACCTCCTCCCGGAGACGCCCCAAAGCAGCAACTGCGCCGTGAGGTCCTACATGGTGCAATTTCATCCCAGCCGCCTCAACAAAGGCTTTCAAGGCTCCAATTTGGTAAACCACATAATCCTTCATTTCTTCGGCTGAGATCTCCATGGCTCTTCTTCCAAACCCAAGCAGGTCGGGAAAACCCGGATGTGCTCCTACCGCCACCCCATATTTCTCTGCCAAGATTACAGTCTTTCTCATCACTCGCGGATCTCCTGCGTGAAATCCACAGGCGACATTAACCGATGTCAGAAATTTCATCAATTCTTCATCATTGCCATATTTGTAGTTCCCAAAGCTTTCCCCTGCATCCGCATTAATGTCCATTTTTGTATAAATCATAGGCCACCTCCTTGTTTTAAGCAGTTATCGATGAATATGGGAATTGTGTTCGCCTTCTTGTCGAAAAGTTCAATCAAGACTCTGCGAGCACCCTTTACCGAGCAACAACGCAGATGATAAAATTATCAGAAAGGATAATCGGTAATATCTTTGATTGCCGAGATCTTATCTGCTTTTTCTTTTCGTATCTCTAAGGCTTCCTGGATTCCAATGCTTTCAAAAACTATACGGTCTCCTGGCTTTAATTGGGCAGCGATATCAAGATCAGCCCTTACCACCGTTCCGATGATCGCAAATCCTCCGCCGGTAACCCCATCGTTTAGGAGCAATACAGGGTGTTCCCCACCGGGAACCTGAATCGACCCAATCGGATATGCAATATCTACGACATTGGAAGGGTTAGAACCTGCCCCAAAAGGCTGCTTTGCTGGTTTAAAACCTAACTTCGGTCCATTCAGATAGTACGCAACCCGATTTGAATTCAATGCCACCGTCCAGGTTGTCCTGAAGAACTCGGTGAAGCTCTCTTCTGTAAGCCGATAATCATAACCACCAGGAATAATTCTAAGCTTTGCTTCAGTCAAGAAACTCGGAATATACTTCCTTGGGAGGCTCCGGCCCTCTATCTCGTGCAAAGGAAACTCCGGTTTGAAAGTCTTGATGACGTCGCTTTTTTCTAATTTTCTCCCCTTGTAACCCCCTATTTTATTCAAAGTGCCAGTAGAACGACTTCCGAATACAAGAGGGACATCCACCCCTCCTGCCACACATAAATAGGACCTGCACCCACTTCGTAACTGTCCAAAAGAAATGATGTCACCAGCCTTCACCCTGATCGTTTTCCATAAATCAACTTCTTCCCCATTGATCTTGGGAGCGAGATCCGCACCGGTGAAAGCAATAACCGTGTCCTCCTGAACCCTCATCCGAGGTCCAATCACCGTCATTTCCAAAGCCGCGGCGTTCTCGCTATTTTTTAGTAAAATATTTCCAACTCGAAAAGAGAAATTGTCTTGGGCACCAGAAGGACATATTGCATACCGATATCGGCCGGAACGCCCCATATCCTGCACGGTTGTTTGGGCTCCCCCAGATAAGACTTCAAACATCTCTGAGCCTCTCTTCCAGCGATCTCAAGTAATTCTCCCGATCTTCAAAATACCTCAATGGCTCAAAGGTCTGCTTAATAATTTTAAACCGGTATTCTCCAGCCTCCACACTTGCCCGCAAAGCTTTGTACTCATCCATCTCAATCGATCGTAGCTTGATGCGATCGCCCGGATTCAACAAAATGGATTCCTTTAAGTCCACCAGCCTTCTTTCGGCATCATACACAGGAGCAGGTGAACGACCCAACAACTGATATCCTCCCGGCTGCCTGTCGTGGGCCGTAATGCCGATGAAAACGCCTCCCATATTTAAAATTCGGTCCGGTGTCCACTGCCTAGGGACAACATACGTAGGGCAGGAAAACGCCTTGGACCTTTCCACCATTGGGAAAAAACACTGAGTGCCTGGCAGGAACCGAAACATTGTCATGAAATACTGGAGGCCTGTTTGGGCCATGATGAACTCGGAAACAGTCATTCTATTTATTCTTGCCACATACTCTATGTTTGTCACCGACGGATCTTGGTGGTTCGAAGCAAAAGCCTTAGCACATTCAATTGACCAGGGATCATTGTAAAGAATAGGAATCTCGATTAACCGAGAATCAAAGGGGACAAACTCTTCAGACCGCACTCCAATCTTTTGTATCTTCTTTAACAGTACATCAGGTTCAATCTCGTCGGGGTTGTAATGGACAAGGTAACTGGTATTTGCTGGATAGGCCTCAAGCATACCAGGAATGCCCTCTGCCATGATGGCTTTACAAGTAGCCTGGATCTGGAAATTAATGTTCAGATCCATATCATGTCCTACCTGAACAAAAATATACTCGTCACCAGCAAAACCGTAACGGGGTAAACCAGGGTTCGGCATGCATTATTCCTTTGGTAAGGCTTCTGTTAACACACCCATCAGGGCCGTTAAAGTTAACCTATCCAAACGAAGCCAAGTCGGCATTGTCGAGATTTGATTGCCTTTAATCATTACGGACTTTTTATTGTCCCCCTCAATGCTTCGATCACCTCATCTATATGACTTTTGTTTATCGTCAAAGGAGGTGTCAGCCTGATCACACACGCGTAATTGCCTGTAATCGATGTCAGGACTCCTCTTTCCTGTAAGCCTTGCTTCAATTTCTTAGCCAGCTCCGCATCTGGGGTTTTACTCGCATTGTCTTTCACAATTTCAATGCCGATAAAGAGACCTTGGCCTCTGACATCACCCACGAACTCATACTCTTCCTGTAACTTTCTCACCTCTTTGATAAAATAGTCTCCCATCTTTGCTGCGTTATCGACAAGATTCTCTTTCTGTATGATCTCGATCACCTTCAAGCCAGTAGTAAGGGCCATGACATTGTTCGGCCCAAACGTTGTATAATGATCATCCGCCTCGAATGCCCTGCCAACTTCTTCAGTGGCAATAATACCTCCCAAAGGTAGTCCTCCACCGATTGCCTTGGCTACCGTCATGATGTCCGGTACAACTCCAGAATGCTCACTGGCGAACATTTTCCCCGTACGCCCAAATCCCGCAAAAATCTCGTCAAAAATTAGAAGAATCCCATACTTCTTACAAATATCTTGAATCCTCGGCAAATATTCTTTTTGTGGAACAATCACCCCGCCTACACCCATCAGAGGTTCGCATATAAATGCAGCGATACCATCGGCAGGTATCTGCGTTTGGAAAAACCTTTCCAAGCTCTGAGCACAATAAAGGTCACAGGAAGGATAGACTAACGGGCAACGATAGCAGTACGGCGCCATAATGTGGTGAACGCCAGGAAAAGAAGCGTAAGCACTCAGTCCTTTTTTCCGGCCAGTCATACCAGTCAGAGAAAGGGAAAGAGCCAACCGACCATGAAAACCGTGTTCAAGAGCTATGATGCCCATAGCTGCTTTTCCCTCTCGTGCCGCATGCCTCTTCGCCAGCTTGATCGCGCCGTCGACTGCCTCGGCTCCACTGTTACAAAAAAAACTCCTTTTCAAACCCTTGGGAGCAATCTGAGCCAATTTCTTGGCCAGTTCGACCACCTGCACATTCAATGCATTGCCTGGGCATTGGGTTAGAAGTGCAACCTGTTTTTTAGCCACCTCTACAATCTCCGGATGGCAGTGGCCGACAGGCAAAACCCCTGGACCTGCAGCGAAGTCAAGATATTTTTTCCCATTGATATCCTCTACCATGACCCCTTCTCCTTTGACAACGATCGGCAGTCTAAGAGGAACAGGAATTAAATATTCTCCTGCAGCTTCAAGTACACTTTTTTCTGTCATTTCCATCTCCAAGAAACCTCCTTCGTTTTTGAAATATCTTGAGGATAACCGACACCAACACACCTCAGTGATCATCAGATCGTGAAACCTACCCGGTTGCCTTCTTCAATCGCCTCCATGATCGTGCGGGGTTGAACACAGTCACCGATCTGATAGAACTCGATTTTATCAATGTCAAGTTTTTGTAATAAATCTTCACGGGGATGGTAGCCAATGGCAAGGATAATCGTATCGGCTCGAATGGTCTCTTTTTCGCCGAACCGCTCGACGAGAACACCTTGGCCCGTGATCGATATGGCTTTGGTATTAACCAACATTTTTACCCCTTTGTGACATAACCTTTTCAGTTGGTCCTTCTTGATAATAAAACCGGCTTGGCTACCGATCGAGTCCAACTGTTCAATCATGATGACCTCTCTTCCTTGATCTACTATAGCCTCAGCCAATTCTGCCCCAAACAATCCTCCGCCGATGATGATAGTCGAAGAACCTAAAGAGACCTTACCCTTGAGAAAATCCTCGGCTACGAAGACATGGGGTAGATTTGCACCTGGAAGGCCCAATCGGATCGGTTCTGCGCCCACGGCCATGACCAAAACATCAGGTCGAGACTTTCTAATCATCGCAGGTGTCACTTCCTTTTCAAGTTCAACAGTAACACCTAAGATTTCGATCTGTTTGATCTGGTATTGAATCAGTCTGGAAATTGGTTCTTTATTAGGTAAAAGAACGGCTTGATTTAAAGTCCCTCCCAAGGTTTTAGACTTTTCACACAATGTAACATGGTGTCCACGAGCCGCAGCCACCCGAGCGGCCTCTAATCCCGCAGGTCCCCCTCCTACAATCAGCACTTTCTTGGGCCTTCCCGTAGGGGAAATCTTTTTTGATGCTTCTTTGCCCATGGCTGCATTTACGGAGCAACCAATATCTACGCCCTCGAAAAGGCGATCAATACAGCCCTTGTTGCAAACGATACATGGCCTAATCTCATTCTCTCTTCCCTCTTCGGCTTTCTTTGGGAACTCCGGATCTGCAATCAATGCGCGCCCTAGGTAGACTAAGTCGGCCTCACCTCCTGCAATGATCCTTTCCGCCGTACTTGGACTCATAATCCGACCGACGACTCCGACAGGTATTTTAACAATGCCTTTAATTGCCGCAGAGTTCTTGGAAAGGAAACCTTCTGGAAAGACCGGGGGTGCGATCATCCTCTCTATCTCTTCGTAATTGCCGGCTGAAATGTTTATCTCATCGGCACCCGCATCTTCCAGCCACTTCGCTACCTTTTTAATAAAATCGATTCGATACCCACCATCAAACAATTCTTCTCCTGTAAGACGGACCATAACAGGGAAATTGGGGCCCAACTTTTTCCGTATAGATTCCACAATTTCCATCAGAAATCGTG
>Ga0315279_10006729_pt1 | contig 14444 bp, 20 predicted proteins | sample YL17G06_20_MG_FD_203694 | JGI IMG/M metagenome (GOLD analysis project Ga0315279, IMG submission 203694) | Sediment microbial communities from Yellowstone Lake, YNP, Wyoming, USA - YL17G06_20 | ecosystem: Environmental > Aquatic > Freshwater > Lake > Sediment | place: USA: Wyoming | collected... | reverse complement strand
CGATTGAAGCCGGGATAAAGGCCAGAAAGAAGATTAAACGAAACTTATTATCTAAGAAATGAATTGCCAAAAGGGCTATGAGCGGTCCGACAACCGCTCCCAAAGTATCAAGCGCCCGATGAAAACCAAACGATTTTCCACGAACCGAGTTTTCCGAGCTTTCGGCAATCAAAGCATCTCTGGCCGAAGTTCGTGTTCCCTTGCCAAAACGGTCAATGAATCTAGCAATCAAAACAAATGGCCAAGCATAAGCCAAGCTTAAAAGTATTTTAGAAATGGCGGAAAATGAATAACCGACTAAGACGAAAGGTTTTCTTTTTCGCCATTTATCAGAAAGCCAGCCGGAGATAACTTTTAAGACACTGGCAGTTGATTCGGCAATGCCTTCTATTAAACCGACAATCGCTACTGGCGCACCCAAAACAGTGGTAAGAAAAATCGGAACAATGGGATAAATCATCTCCGAGGCTACATCGTTAAAAAAACTTACCAATCCCAAAACAAAAACATTTTTAGAAACACTAAATTTAGTTCTCATAACTTTCTTTTATCATATCAAAAAACCGTCTTAATTAAAAGACGGTTTCTTAAGACTAAAAATTATGTCGATAAACAAATTAATAAAACTCGTTTATTTCTTCCAAATCTTCCTTATCGATGGAATCACAAAAATTACCCAAACCACCAGAAACCACACCCAGCTTGTATTAATCACCCAATTCGCAAACGCGGGCCACGCGGAAATCAAGAATAAAACAAAAGCCATTATGGCAAGTTTAAGAGTGGCCATGTCAAAAGTATTCATATGCTTTAACGTGGTTCCAAACCACAATCTTTTTTCTTGATTTTCTTGTTCCATAATTTTATTTTTATCTGATTAATGCTTATGCCTTTATTATAAGTCCCCGTTCTGCGAAGGTCAACACAAAAACCCGAGAAAAAATTTCGGGCTTTAATAACCATTTTACCAAGGTCGGCGACTGGACTGGGTTAGAACCTGTTTGGTGATTATTCAATACAACAATCGATGACCTTTTTAATCAATTCCCCGAGTTTGCCCATAAACCCCTTCTTTTCTTTATCGTGTTTGTTTAAAGCGTTATCGTCAACTTTCTTAATGTCGTCTGTCTTTATCAATTTCATGTTTAATCCCCAAAAAAGCGAATAAAGATTATATGCTTTTTCGAAAAGGTCATAAGCTTCGTCTTTTTTGCCCATTCCCAACTGTTTTGTCCCAACTTCCATTAATCGCATTGAAGCGGCAAGCAAGTGTTTGGAAATGCACCAAACTTCTCCCTCGTATTCTTTAATGATTTTCTTGAGCAGTTCCTTGCGCATTGAACGCGCCTCATTCAATAAGTCGTAATATTCGGTTTTCCCCGTTTTGGCTCCCGTAAAAAAGAAATGTTCCTCGATACTCACTAGATTCATTATGGCAATGCTTAAATCTTGATCGGAAGACAAATCCATCTTATCCTGCTTTTTCATCTCGTCCACCTTTTGGATGAATTCGTTAATATTTTTTATCGGATTTCGATCGTTGTTTGTGTTTTTCATATGATTATTTGGTTAAAAAATAATAAATTATGCTTAAAATTATTAAGGGTAAAATAGGCATAACGACTTTTTGAAAAGGAAAATATGCATGGCCATTATTTTTCTCTTTGAGATAAAAATACCAACTCGCGCCGAACCAAAAAGCGAAACTGCCAACAATAATGCCGAGCAATAATTTATCCAAACCACAAGCGCAAAAAGCATGGATCGGATTCATGATAATACCGGAATAATAAAGCGGAATAATTATCAAAGCGTAGTAAGTGAAAATGTTCACAAAAATTCTGCCCTTGAAACGGATATTTTTCTTTTCCAGCCAGCTTTCCGTCCAAGTAATCATAGAAACGATGAGTCCGCCAATCCATAATCCGGTTATCGCGTCATCAATTCCTAGCCAACGAGAAAGCCCAACGCCCGCGCCGACAGCGATCGTACAAATCGGACAAACCGCTAAAGCTTTTTTGGCGAAAAGAAAAATAAATGCAAAAATAGACAAAAGATAAATTAATATTTTTTTATTATTGCTCATTAGTTTTTTGTTTAAAGAAATTTATAATATCCTGGTCGCCGATAAAACACTTTTCGCCGTCCCAGAGAAAAGGCACGCCGATCGAATCGGTTGGTAAACCGCAAATTCTCGCTTTTTCCGTTAATTCTTTGGCATTGTTTTGATTGTAATATACTTCTTTCCGGACAAAAGAAATCTTGTCTATGATATTGTTTTCTTTAATGTAATCCTCCACTATGGCGCAATGCGGGCAACCATCTCCGTAAAAAAGAATAATCTGGCTTTTTTCTATCTGTTGATTTTCTTGATGATTGTCCGATAGACCACTGTCTTTGTTTTTCGCAAGCACAACAAAAGAGAAAACGGAAACGGCGATGAATAGAATTGCGGGAATAATGATTTTATTTTTCATAATGATTAAAATTTCAATTCTTCTTTTTTGCTTTCCAGTTCTTCTTTGATTTTTGGTAATAATTGAAAATCGCCGATGATTTTTTGCGCCTTATCACTCGGTGTTTCGCCGGCTTCAACAAAACTGATAGCACCTACAGGACAAAGATTGGCGCAGGTAATGCAAGCCACCATACAATTAGTTGGATTCACCACTTTCGATTTCCTGTTTTCATAATCAAACTTATACACTTTGCGGCCACAAGTGGTGGCACACAATCCGCAGCCGATGCATTTTGTTTCGTCAATTTTCGGATGCCAGTCAATGCACGCGCGATTAACTCCGTGCCATTTATCAAATTGAGAATTCTCGTTGTTCATGATTTTATTTTCCTTTCTATTAATAATTATTTAATTTCGTTGACTTTAAAATTTTTATCCTTTAAATACCATTCCATAAAATATCCGATGGCGATAAATAACGGCAAGGAAACTAAGGTTCTTGCCAAAGTAAAATTTATCCCCAAATAACCAATTTCTATGCCCAACATCGGAATTTTAAGTGAAGAAAATGCACCGAGATAAATAAAAATATTTTTGATACTCGCTCCCTTTTTGTAAAGGATATAAGCGACCGGAAAAGCGCCGTATAATGGCCCGGCTTGAAGCATGGCCAGGATAATTACGGCGAAAATTCCCTTGATGCCGGAATCTTTTCCGATGTATTTTTCAATTTTTTCCTTGGGGAACCAGATATCAAACAAGCCGATAATAATAAATAAAAACGGAATAAAAGTTATCATTTCTATAAAAAACTTGGTGAAATTACCAAAAACTTCTCTGCCGGGATTAAAACCGAAAAGAAAAGAAGTAAAGGTGGCCATTATATAGGCCGTTAACCAAATATATTGTTTGTGTTTTGCTAAATATTTTTTCATAAGATTATACCAACCAATAAACCGATAATTATCGCGGCAATAAAATTCAAAATGTTTCGCAGGACCGCATTTTTTTTACCCAGATATTTCGCTTCTAGGGGGAAAGTAACCACGCCAACCATCATCAGAGTCGTCATGAAAGTTGCGACAGTCGTATACGATGCGCCTTGTTTGATTAAGGCTCCAGCAATAGGATAAGAAATGAAACCGGGAATTAAAGTAATCGAGCCGACTATGGCCGCGATAGCTAAACCCAAGATTCCCGAGCCGGCACCCAAATATTTAATAATTAACGATTGAGGAATAAAATACAATACCAAGCTTACCAAAATTAGAATATTTAAAAACGGCACGGCGATGCTCTTAAACATCCGAAATCCTTTTTTAAGTCCCGCTTTGGTTTTATCGCGATCCAAAACAAAAGAAATCAAAACCAATATAATTGAAACGATAATAAATATAACAGCATTATTTATCATGATTAAGCCAGATTGATTAAATATTTAATCAGATATTGTGTGTAATAGATGCCCATTACCAGAAAAATTGTCGCTACGGCATAACGCATGATTTTTTCGACTTTTTGTACAACCCGAAACGCTTGGCTGAGTTTCTGCATTGAAAAAGCGATTAAAAAAGAAAATATAATCACTGGCAGTCCCGTGCCAAAAGCGAAAATCGGCGGAAGGAGCAAGCCCTCGGTGGATTTTAAAACCAAAGGAATAAGCGCGCCAAAAAATAAAACTCCGCTGTAAGGACAGAATGCCAAAGCGAAAAGCATGCCCAAAAGAAAGGAGCCGATAAATCCTTTTTGCGACAGCCAGATTTTTATTTTTTCTAATTTTTTTCCGCTTTTGCCAAAATTTATTTTAATTATTCCAAGCATTACTAAGCCGATAATTATTAAAACCGGACCCAAAACTTTATCGCCCCAGCCTTGAAAAATGCTTGAAATCTGAAAAGTGGACAAGCCGAAATAAATCAGAGTGGCTAAAATGGTATAGCTGGTTCCGCGTCCAAGCGTATAAAAAATTCCATTTAATAAAGTATGTTTGGCGGTTTTGATTTCTTTGGAAATATAGGCAATGGCGGTGATGTTTGTGGCAAGCGGACAAGGGCTTATTGAAGTTAACACACCCAAAAGGAAAGCGGTTAAAATCGGGATATTGTAATTGTCGATTAAAGAATTTATGAAATCCATATTTATTTTCCCAAAAGTTTATTGAGTTTATTTTGGAAATAACTGATAAATTGGCTTTCATTAGAAACTAAACGCCAAACAGTTACATCTTCTTCGATGTTATCCTTCCCCCCTGTAATCGCATTCACAAAAAGCGATGACCCTCTGGCTTGGTATTTTATAACTATGTCTTTGTTCTCCGGCAATTCGCCGTTAATGTCCCTAAAAACAATTGTGCCGTTTTTGTATTCCTCGGGAAACTTTTCTTTGATTGTTTTTAGCGCGTATTCGCCGACCGTGATACAAGACCAGCATTGCTGGGTAGCGTGGAAATGGACAACTTCAATTTTTTCTGCCGAGATTTTTGCTATAGACATCGGTAAGTCTTCTTGGCTCTTTACTGTTTGATTGTTAGTGCCTTGCGTCTCTGCTGAGTTTTTATTATTTCCAAAAATCAGAAACGATACCGCGACAATAATGATTCCGCCAATAATGATGATTGTTTTTTTGGTCATGATTTTTTATTAAATTAGGCTGCCGAATATGAGTCCGGCAACCGTGGAATAAACGATAACTAATAAAACATAAACAACTGTTTTTTTATTGCCCAGAATTTTTCTTATCACCAGCATATTGGGTAGGCTCAAAGAAGGACCGGCCAAAAGTAAAGCCAATGCTGGGCCACCGTGCATTCCTTTGGCAATTAAAGCTTGAAGTATTGGAATTTCAGTCAAAGTTGAAAAATACATAAAAGCGCCGAAAATAGCTGATACCAAATTGCCAAAGATTGAATTTGAGCCAACCCATTTGACAATCAAACCTTCCGGCAAAAAGGGCATGATAAAGCCAGCCACAAATACGCCGATGAATAAAATCGGCAAAAGCATTTTGGTAAAACTCCAGGTTTCTTTTAGCCATTCTTTTGCGGTGTTTTTCTGAAATTTAAAAATAGCAATACAAGCCGTAATTAAGGCCAATAAAATCATTAAACTGAATTTGATTATTTTATCAATCTGCAAGCCGTTAACTATCAAAATGCCGACCATGGCTATAAAAAAGATAATCAGAACCTTTTTGCCAATAGCAATTTCTTTGTATTCTTCGGCGAATAACTTGCCGTCTTCGGGTTTTTCCTTGAATATTAATTGCATTGATAAGCCCACTAAAATCGACATCAGTATTGCCGAAGTAATCCTGGCTATGCCGATATTAAAACCCAAAACAGATAAGGTCAGAAACATGGCCGCGATATTAATCGCCGGCCCGGAAAAAAGAAAAGTGATTGCAGGTCCGAGTCCGGCGCCTCTTTTTCTGATTCCGGCGAATAAAGGCAATATAGTACAGGAACAAACCGCCAAAATAGCGCCAGAAATTGAAGCCAAAGAATAGGAAACAATTTTTTTTGCCTGTCCGCCTAAATAGCGCAAGATAAAATCTTTTTTAATAAAAACCGAAATTGCTCCGGCAATAAAAAATGCCGGCAAAAGACAAGTCAAAACATGCTGACGGGCATACTCGCTCAAGAGCTTGAATCCCGATAAAATAGCGCCGGTGAATAATACCGACTGCATCGGCATAAAATAGAAGAACAAAAACAAACCAACTAGAAAAATAAAAATGTTTATTTCTTTTTTCATATATTTTTTGAAATGCCTTAATTACTTAAGCCAGCCCTTGATTTCCTCCACATCGGGAATTCTGCCGGCAGCCTTGACTTCTTTATCAATTACAATAGCGGGAGTCGAAATTACTCCATATTCCACGATTTTATCTATTTCGTAAACGTGTTCAATCTGAACGTCTTTTAATCCAAGCTCTTCGACCGCTTTCCCGGCATTAGCTTCTAATTTCTGGCAATTGGGGCAGCCAGAACCCAAAATTTTGATAGTCATATTTTTTGGTTATTTAATAATTATTTAATGAAATGAGACATCAAAGAAATGAATTTTTTAATATCTTTTTGATTCAGGAAATAAAAAACCTTGGTGCTTTCTCTTCTTGAGCTAATTAAACCGAAATCTTTTAATACTTTCAAGTGATGAGAAATTAGATTTTGAGGCAGGTCTAAATGTTGCCATATTTCACAAACACATTTTTCTTGCTTTCGCAATATGCATAAAATTTTCAGGCGATTTTCTTCCGAAATAACTTTCAAAAAATCCACAACCTGATTAAGATTGGTTTTTGATTTTTTGTTTTTACAGCATCTAATCTTCATGGTGTTTGTTCACAAGTATCAACCTATATTGATATTGTAAGCGGAATAAAAAACGCTGTCAACATAAAAACCCGAGAAAAAATCTCGGGCTTCTCGCTATTTTACGACCCATCCCGGTCGCACTAGGGCGGTACCCGTCTCGGTCGGCTGCGGGACTTGGATTCGAACCAAGATACCATGCTTCAGAGGCATGTGTCCTACCGTTAGACGATCCCGCAATATTTTATTAAATCATAACAATTTGCTATAATAAAATCAAGAAAAAAGAGGGAATTTATGAAAATGATGGCAAAGAAAATAATTTTCGTTATTATAATTCTGGTTTTAGCTATATCCGCGATTTTTATTATTAAAAGCGGAATATTCAATTCCAAAATTAAATCAAATCTCCTGTTTGAACCGATAAAAGAAATTGAAACGCAGATTTTTGCCCCTCCGCCGTTAAAGTCAGAAGCTAATGCCTTAAAGCCGTTTTTAAGCCGTTCGGGTATAATTAATCGAACAAACGCCCAAAGGCAGGAATACGGGTTATTGCCTTTGAAAGAGAACTCGCAACTGGATTACAGCGCGGAAATCAAGGTCAAAGATATGTTTGCAAGACAGTATTTTGAACATATATCCCCGACCCAGGTCGGAGTTGACGGATTGGCGAAGGAAGCCGGATACGAATACATTTTAATCGGGGAAAATCTGGCGATGGGAAATTTTGAGAATAATGAAAACCTGATTGAGGCATGGATGAACAGCGAGGGACACAGAGAAAATATCCTGAACAGCAAATTTCAGGAAATCGGAGTGGCTGTTATGGAGGGACTGTATAACGGAGAAAAAATTTGGATGGCAGTGCAGCACTTCGCCTTGCCGATTTCCTATTGTTCGAAGCCCAATGAGAGTTTGAGGTCCGAAATAGAGTCAGGACAAAGTCAGATTGAGCAAATTAAGGCGAGAATGGAAACTCTCTATGCAACACTGGACAAGCGTAAGCCGAAAACAAAACAAGGAATTGATGAATACAATCAGATGGTCGCAGAATATAATTCAATCCTTGGCCAATATAATTTATTGGTTGAAGAAAACAGAAAATTGATAGATAATTACAATAACCAAGTCAATTTGTTTAATCAGTGCTTGCAGATTTGACTTTTAATTTAATTGTTGATATCATTATATTGTAAGTAAGTTATAAAAGGTCGTTTAATTATTTGTTTTAAATTAAAGTTTATATTGTGATTCAAGATAGAAAAATGTATCAAGGCAATTGGAAGTGCAGCAAATGCGGAGCAGATATAACCGAATTGCCGTTCGAGCCAAAAGAAGGATTTGATATTTTGTGTAAAGATTGTCACAGGGAGAAATTGAACCAGAGAGACGGCGGCAGAAGAGATTTCCAGAGAAAAATGTATCAAGGTGACTGGAAATGCTCAAGCTGCGGAAAGGATATTACCGAACTTCCATTTGAACCCAAGCCGGGCCAAGACATTCTTTGCAGAGATTGTTATAAAGCTCAAAAAGGATACTAAATTTATAGTTTTTCCGATTATGATCGGAATAAATAAAAATCCCGACTCGCGTCGGGGTTTTTATGTTTTTGCGGGTCCGCTAATTTTATTTTTCTATAATAAATAAATCGTTCGCAATCAGCTGTTCACCGGCTTTCAGCTTGTCGGAAACGTTTTCTGCAAAAGCAACATTGATTTTGTCTCCGAGTTTTAGTTCGCTGAAATTCAGGGTAGTTTCTTCGGGAAATACTGGTTTGGTTTTGTCTTGTATTTCTGCTGGGAATTTCATTTTGGTGAGTTTGGTCTGGTCGTTGACCGCAACCTTGACAATTGCTTTGGTCAATCCAGCGCTTTCGTCAGCCAAAGGAATTGACGCTTCCAAAGTCAGAACCTTGCCTTTAATAACTTTTATTTCTCCGGAGAATCCGTAAATCTCTTTGGCAATGCTTACATCATTTAAAGGCGTAATTTTTATTTCCGGGCCCCTTCCCAGTTTTGTGTTTGGAACCAAGATTATCGCCAAAACAACCAATGCAATAACCACGATGATTGCGATTAAAATCGACAATTTAATTTTTCCCATATTTTTAAATTAATGATTATTTATCCTCTGTAGTTTTAACGAAAGAGGATCTCTTTATATTATACAAAAATAAAAAGTCAAGTGCAAGAAGAGTGTGGATAAAAATCATTGACAAGGATTATTTGATCTGCTATACTTAATATAGTACTTTCGCGTACAAAGGAGGCAAGATGGAAACTCGAGACGTAGAATTAGATTACCTTTCTCGAAAATTAAGAAAGATCCTCAAGGAAATCAAGGAAATGCGCAATGGTGATCCAAAGAAAGAAGAGATAGCGCGAAATTTGGCCGTTGCGATAGGCCAAAGATTAAAGGATCATCCAGCGCTGAAAGACGCTCTCCAACATCCAGTAGACATTGCCCAGTTCATTCACCCTAAAGACACCGAACGGCACCCCATGGTCACATAGGCTAATGGGGTGTTTTTTTATCCAAAAAAGAGTTATAATTAAGCCATGATTCTCAAATACGAATCTTATTTGAAAATGATTAAAAATTCAGTCGGGACAAAAATGTTCCGCAATTTGTATTTAAAATTGGATGGCAAGAAAATTGATGCCACTGAAAATGGCAATATGTCCTGCGCTTTTTTCGTTTCCAATCTGTTGTTAATCTGGAAAATGATTTCCGAGGGACATGCCACAATTAAAGGAACAATAGAGGATATGAAGAAGAATAATTGGAGGAGGGTTCTTTCGGAAGATATAAAGCCGGGAGATGTGGTGGTTTGGGAAGAAAAATTGCACAACAGTGGCAGAGTCCGTCCGCATATTGGTTTTTATATCGGCAACAAAAAGACCATCAGTAACGATGACAATAGGGGAATGATGAAAATTCATCATTGGACCTATGGCAATAAAAGAAAAATAATTACTGCATATCAATGGCAAAAATTCTAAAAAAAATTATTTTAATCATCGTAATTTTAATCGCCATATCGGCTGGTTATTTATTTATTGGCAAAGCCAAGCCAGCGGAAAAAATTGAGTGGGGCGTGAGTTTCAGCAAAAGAACGGCAATTGATTATGGCTTGGACTGGCAAAAATCGTTTTCGGCAATTTTAGATGATTTAAAAGTCAAAAAAATCCGACTGGTTGCTTATTGGGATGAGATTGAACCAGAGGAGGGGAAATATAATTTTAATGATTTAGAATGGCAGCTTTTAGAGGTTGAGAGACACGAAGGACAAGCGATTTTTGCCATAGGTCGGAGAATGCCTCGTTGGCCGGAATGTTTTGAGCCAGAATGGGTTAAGGGACTTTCAGAACAAGAAAAACAGGAAAAAATTTTAGATTTTCTTAAAGCGACAATAAATTATTTTAAAGACAGGCCGGGTATTAAAATCTGGCAAATTGAAAATGAACCGTTTTTAGGGACTTTTGGCAAATGCCCGAAACTGGACAAGAAATTTTTAGATAAGGAAGTTGTTTTGGTAAAATATCTAGACCCATGGCGTCCGATTATGATTACCGAAAGCGGAGAATTCAGCACTTGGATTGGCGGAGCGAAAAGAGCGGACATTGTTGGCACTTCTATTTACAGAAAGGTTTATGGCAAATTGGGATATGTGCAATATCCGATTCCTCCGGTTTTTTATCATCGCAAAGCGATTTTAATAAAATCATTATTTAACCTCAAAGACATTGTTGCTATTGAAGTTCAGGCAGAGCCGTGGGGTCCGAAGCCGGTTAAAGAAATGACCAGCGTGGAGCAAGATGTTTCAATGAGTTTAAAGCGCTTTAATGACGTGATAAAATATACTCAAGATACGGGATTTGACAAGGCGTATTTATGGGGGGTGGAATGGTGGTATTGGAGAAAAATAAATGGCGATGATAGTTTTTGGGAAACAGCCAAAACATTGTTTTCCCTCTGATTCCCTTCGATTTCCCTTTGTAAAAATTATATGACAATCGGCATTGACATTGGTGGCACAAATATAAAAGGAGTTTTGTTGAGCAACCAAAAAATTGTTGCCAAGATTAAAATTCCTACTAAATCCAAAACCAATGAAAAAATTATTGTTGGACAGATTTTTAAGTGCATTGAGAAATTGCTTAAAAAAAATAAAAAAATTGATGGGATTGGAATCGGGGTGGCCGGACCAGTTGATTTTGAAAATCAGAAAATATTAAATCCGCCGAATGTTACTGGCTTGAAAGGGATTGATTTAAAAGGAGAAATTGAGGATAAATTCAAAATCAAAACCATTATTGATAACGATGTACATTGTCTGACTCTGGCAGAAACATTACTGGGAGCGGGCAAGGGCAAAAAAATGGTAATTGGAATCGGGCTTGGCACGGGCGTGGGCGGAGGGATTATCATTGATAAAAAAATTGTTTATGGCAAGAGCGGAACTGCTGGCGAAATGGGTCATATGACTATTGATAAATTCGGCAGAAAATGCGCTTGCGGGCAAAGGGGCTGCTTAGAAGCATATATTAATGAAAAAGGAATCAGAAAAACCGCTTTTGAAATTTTAGGCAAAAGAATAGATACCATAACCTTGTATAATATGGCGAGAAAAGGAAACAGAAAAGCCATTGAGATTTGGCAGGAAACAGGAAAATATCTGGGACTGGGATTGGCGAATATTGTTGATTCTTTGAATCCGGATATTATCATTGTTGGTGGAGGAATTGCCAATGCCGGAGAACTGATCTTGAATTCAGCAAAAAAAGAAATGAGAAAAAATATCCTGTCGCCATTGGCGAAGAAAACCAGCGTAATCAAGGCAAAATTAGGCGAATTCGCAGGCGCCATCGGCGCAGGATTATTAATTTGAATTTATGAACAACAAAAAAATTTATATTGTAGTAATTGTGGTTTTGATAGCGATTATTATTGGTTTCGTCTATAATCAGTGGGGGAAAAATATTTTCCATAAAAACAAAAATGCGGATAACGGCAAAAATATTGATACAAAAATATTTAAAGATGATATCTCTATCGGAAAAGCAGATGCGCCAGTAACAATTATCGAGTATTTCAGTTATCTTTGCGGATACTGCAAGGCATTTGAGGATGAGGTCAAACCGGATTTGATTAAAAATTATATCCAAACCGGAAAAGTAAAATTGATTTTAAGGATTTTCCCGCCGTATGAATTGGCAGAGGCGGCATTGTGCGCCAATGACCAGGAAAAATTCAGCGCATATCACGATTATCTTTTTGCTAATAATGACAAAATCCAAAAACTGGATGATTTAAAAACATTTGCCAAAACAGTCGGCCTAAATGAAAGCGATTTTAATCAATGCTTGGATTCGCAGAAATACAAATCAAGGGCAGGGGATTGGTATAACCAGGGCATAAACGATTTTAAAAAAGCCAATATTGCCAGCGACAAGCAAGGTACCCCGGCTTTTTTCATCAACGGCGAGCCGGTTCTCGGTTTAATACCCTATGAAGATTTAGCAAAAAAAATTGATGAAAAATTAAGCCCTTGACTTTTAGAATCAAAGGGAGTATAATATAAGTAATAACTAAAAAAATAAAAATATGATTTCCAAAACACAAAAAGAAACAATCAAAAAGTTTTTTGAGGCAGTTGAGAAAGTTGTTCACGGCCCTGGAGAAATTTATGACCTAGGGCTTGTAATTTCGGATAATTTAAAATTGAAAGATTTAGTCAAATTTGCGCCTCGACCCGAAGAAATTGAGATTTTTGATTTGTCGGAGAAAACCAGCAGTGAATTCGTAGAAGTTCTGCTCAATGTTTTTAAAAAGAAAAAGTGGATATTAGTAGAAGTGGTTGACGGCTATTTGCCCGAAGAAGTTTACAACAAATTGCGATTTTTATCTATTAACAATCATTTGCAGTTTTTTGACGGAAAAAGTGATACAGATATAAAAATTCCGATAGAAACAAGGATTATTTTTCTGATTAATAAAAAATCAGCAAGCCAAATAAATAATCCAAATTTTATCAATCTTTTCGGACCAGTAATAAAAATTTAATCTAATTAAAATTATGGTAAAAGAAAATTTTCCAAAGGGGATGTTTAAGGAGGAAGCAGAGATAGAACAGGATAAAAATCTGGAAATTTTAGCAAACGCGCGACCTGATATTGCGCAGATCGTAAAAGAAAATCCAGATATTTTTGGTTTTGCAATCAGAAAAGAAAAAGAGAATGATCCAGCAACGGGAGAGGAAAAAGAAGTTGAAAGGAAATATATAAAAGTTTTAGGCGTTGAACTTGAAATGAATGAGGAAGGTGCGGGAACGCAATTCTCGGCGGGAGAGTTTAAGGGTTTTTCCATAGACGACAAGTCCTTAGAATTATTAAAAACAATGGCGACGGGAATAAAATTGAATCAGCCGCCACTGATTGAAGGCCCGACCGATATTGGTAAATCAAAGGCTTTGGAATTTTTAGCTTATCTAACTAATCATTATTTGTTGTACCAGAGTTTCTCCGGCCAAACAGATGTAACAGAATTGATTGGTAAATATGTGCCAAACGTTGAAGACGTGAGACACCGTTTTGAAGAATTGTTAAAAAATAAGAAATCACTAAAGCCCGAAACTATAAAAATAATCCAACAACTAGAAAATGATTCCAAGCGAGAAACATTTACCCTAGAGGAATGTAAACAAATAGCTCTTAATGAAGCCATTGCATCTCCGGAAGAATTGCAGAAACTTCAATGGGGTTGGTCTGATGGTACGGTTCCCCGGGCAATGAGATACGATAATGGCCGTGGCTGCTGGCTTTATTTCGATGAATTGGGAGCTGCCGAACCACAAATATTAGTCAAATTGAACAGAATCTTTGGGGGCAATTTTGCAAGAATTACTATTACTGAAAATAGTCAAAACCCAGATATTCAAGCAGTATATCCAGAATGGCATTCGAGAGAAGGGCAATTGAATCAATTCAGAATTGTTGCCACTACTAATCCGCCATCTTATGCTGGTCGAGAACCATTTGAAAAGGACTTTTTAAGAAGGTGGGTATACCAAAGAGTCGGTCGTTTGAACGCAGAAGACTTCTTATCGCGCTTGGATTTTGTAGGTTATGGAAAGAAACCGGAAGTTATGGCACCTAAAAAAAGCGGCACCACAGAAGGAATTAATCTTGAAAAGGCATCTGAGATATATCATCTTTTAAATTTAACCATTGCCACTTTCCGCGAATTGGCGCAAAAGGAACTTGATTCACAAGAAAAAGAAAGAGGAGAACAAGAGTTTAGATTTGATGAATTTTCTGATGCTTTGAGAATTCAGGCATATCTGAAACAAATGCAGGGGCCGGATATCATTGAAACTCTAAAAGATGCAATCAGGTTTTACTATATGGGTAAAATCGAGGGTTCGCTTTTATTCCATCACGAGGTTGACCTAAAAGAAAAAATCAAAACCTCCCAAGAGAAAGGAACTAAACTTTTAACCACTAAAGACATAGAAAATGTGCAATCAGAAAGAGTGAAAAAAATGGAAGCATTGCTTAACGAGGTATTAGACGGCGTTACTGGTCCAAAAATAGACAAGAAAAGCATCAGGGCAAAGATTGAAGAAGAGATTAAAAAATTAGATCCTGAAATAAACAGAAAATCTTTGATAGA
>Ga0315279_10006728_pt1 | contig 14444 bp, 12 predicted proteins | sample YL17G06_20_MG_FD_203694 | JGI IMG/M metagenome (GOLD analysis project Ga0315279, IMG submission 203694) | Sediment microbial communities from Yellowstone Lake, YNP, Wyoming, USA - YL17G06_20 | ecosystem: Environmental > Aquatic > Freshwater > Lake > Sediment | place: USA: Wyoming | collected... | reverse complement strand
TGTCGCATACAGCGACCCATTGGACCTCGTCCTTCTGGAGGAAGGCTTTCATGTTCGGGAGGCCCTGCATCCCGTAGCCGATGCCGGCCATGACGATCTTGTTTGAGGGCGCCGTGGCGCCGGCGCGCCCGAGAACCGAAGCCTTGACGATCGTCGGGAAACCGGCGACCCCGGCCGCGGCAACGGGAATGGTTTTTAAAAAATCGCGTCTTCGCATGGGACCGGATTTTTTTGTCATGACCGTTTGCCTTTCATTCTTTTGTCATCACGACGAAAGACCGTCATTGCGCGGAGCGCGGCGACGGCGGGCCTCATATCGTCAGATTAGCGGCGTTTTGCCCGGGATGGCGACCGGGTCGACGGGATTCGGGCCGAATTCGTATTTTTTGGGGGAGAGGTCGAGCTTGCTGCTGTTCAGCCCCCAGTCCCAGGAGATTGCCCGCCCGGTATAGGTGCTCATCCGGCCGAGGATCGCGCAGAGCGTGCTCTCGGCGATCCGGCGGCCTTCGTTGAGCGGTTTGCCGCCGCGGATGCTCGCGATGAGGTCGGTGTGTTCGACGACGTAGGGGTTCGGGTCATCGCCTTCGAATTTCCAGGCGTTCGGACCCTGGATCTCGCCGAACCCGAAGGCGACGCCTTTGGTCCCGACGATGCGTTCCTCGACGCGCTCGGCGCAGCCGGGGATCTGACGGCACATGCTTAGGACGCGGACGCCGTTGGGGTACTCGAACTCGACGGCGAAGTGGTCGTAGATGTTGCCGTATTCGGGCGCGGTCCGCTGCTGCCGTCCGCCCATGCCCATGATTTTGACCGGCAGGCCGCGGAGCGCCCAGTTCATGACGTCGATGTTGTGGACGTGCTGCTCGACGATATGGTCGCCCGACAGCCAGGAGAAATATAGCCAGTTGCGGCACTGCCATTCCATCTCGGACATTCCGGGGTCCTGCTTCCGGACCCAGAGGTCGCCCTGGTTCCAGTAACATTGGCCGCCCACAACCTCGCCGATCTGGCCGTCGTGGACGCGCTTCATGATTTCGAGGTATTTTTTCTGATGGCGGCGTTGCGTCCCGGTGACGACGGCCAGCCCTTTTTGCCCGGCAAGTTCTGAAGACGCGATCACCGACCGCACGCCGACCGGGTCGACGGCGACGGGTTTCTCCATGAAGACATTCTTACCGGCGTCGACCGCGGCTTTCAGATGGATGGGACGGAATCCCGGGGGGGCGGCTGTGACGATAAGGTTGACGTCCGGTATGGCGCAGACCTTTTTGTGGTTGTCGAATCCGGTGAAGCAGGTTGCGGGCGTAACTTTGACCTTGTCGGGATGTGCCTCGCGAAGTTTTTTCAAGCAGCTCTCGACCCGGTCCGAGACCAAGTCGCCCAGGGCTACGACTTCAACTCCGGGCGCGGCGTTCATGCAGTCGATCGCTGCGCCCGTCCCGCGGCCGCCGCAACCGATGACGCCGACGCGGATCGTGTCCGAGCCGGCGGCGTAGAGGCCCAGGTTTCCGGGAATCGCGGCGGCTAGTGATGCGGCCAGGGATGTTTTGATGAAATCACGGCGGGAGATGTCATTGTTCATGCTTGACTCCTTAGTAACATGTTAAAAATCGTCGCACCAGCGGTAGGCGTCGATCACGGCCTGCTCGCCGTCCTTGCCGGACCGGCTCGCGCCGTGTTCCATGCACAAAACACCCGAGTATCCTTTTTGATACAGGTGCTTGAAGATATTGCGGTAATTGATTTCGCCCGTGGTCGGCTCGTTCCGCCCGGGGTTGTCGCCGAGATGAAAGGCCGCGATCTCGTCCCAGGCCGCGTCGATATTGGGGATAAGATTCCCTTCGGTGATCTGCTGGTGATAAAGGTCGTCGAGAATCTTACAGCTTGGGCTGTTGACGGCACGGCAGAGAGCGTAGGCCTGCGGAATTTTCGTCAGGAAGAGCCCCGGATGGTTTTTGGGATTGAGCGGTTCAAGAACGAGAACGAGTCCGGCCGGCGCGCAGACGTCCAGGCAAAAACGCAGGCTGTCGATGACGTTGGCCGTCTGATAATCCCAGGGCAGGCTTTCGTCATACCGCCCCGGTACGACGAGGGCGTGCTTGATGTTCGTCCGTTTCATCGTCTCGACGCCCTGCTTCATCCTATCGAGAAGCATGTCGCGCGTTTCTTTGTCGCGCAGGATGAAGCTTTTTTTTGAAAAATCGGCATAAAGGACGAACGGACCGAGGACCAGGCCACGTTTGGCGATCTCTTTGACGATCGCCTCCTGTTGTGAGGGCGGTCGGCCCATGATGCCGTTGTCGAACATGGCCGTGAAGCCTTCGTCCGCGGCGAATGCGACCTGAGCAACGGGGCCGTCGCCCGCGTGCGCCTTGAACTGGCCGAACGACGGCGCGTATTTGAGCTTAAATTTTTTCGCCGATTTGGCTGTGGCGGCTTGCGGCCTCGCGAACATGTTTTCCGGCCGGGCGAGGGACAACCCGGCGGCCGCGCCGATTCCCTGTTTGATTAATTGTCTGCGGTTCACCTCCCGAGGTCCTCCTTCCTTAGGATAGGTAATGCTTATACCAAGAACGGCAAAAGTTCAACAGAAAAATCCGAGGCGATCATCTTTATTTTCCTGGCGGCCGATAAACGAACGGTCTCAGAAACCGGGAATCTGATCGTCTACCCTATGGAAGGGTGACCGGTTTTCCCCTGAAAGGACGGAGTCCGATGGCAAAAATCACCCCCGAATTCACCGCAATCGAGCATGGAAGTTTTTTGTTATCTATTAGTTAATAGATGTTGGGAAGACTTCTAAAATGAGGACGACGAATAAGAAGCGAAGCCCTTCGGACCCCGACGAAGTCCAGGGAAAGGAAACTCGGAGATCCTCGGCTCCGGAGCCGATCTCCCCGGACGGCGCGGCGGACGTCAGGGCCTTCGCGGAACTGATCACGAGGGGCGCGGAGGAAATCAACGACCACCTCTCCCTCGTCGCCCGGATCCAGGTCAAGATCGCCCACCTCCTTGAAACGTCCATCGAGGAGCTGGAGAGGGCCCAGCGGCTCGAAACGCTGACGAGTTACATCGCGGGGGAGAAAATCGAAAAAGACGGTTCCGGGCTGGGGCAAGCTCCTCTCTCCGAAAATCCGGCGGAGAGGCCGGGAGCTTATCTCGAGCGTGAAATAAAGATCTTAAGAAAAATGCAGAAACTCCTCGGAATCCAAACCCGGGCCGGCGATGAATCGGATATCCCGAAAGCGGACCTCGTTCGGGACCTGTCTTCAAAGGCCGAAGCGACAAAATCGGGCGCGCCCCGAAAAATCCTTATCGTCAACCATGACCCCAACACGGTCCGGATCCTGAGATATTTCCTGGAGAAAGAGGATTATGAGGTCCTCACTTGCTCAAACGGCCCGGAGGGGCTCAAGAAAGCCGCGCGGGAAAAGCCCGACCTGATCCTCCTCGATATCCTTCTCCCTGAAATGGACGGGCATCAGGTTCTCAGACGTCTCAAACGGGATGAGAGAACGGCCCGGATTCCCGTCTTTGTTCTGAGCGTGCTGGCCCAAGAGGCCGACGTCCTAAAGGCCATCGAGAGCGGCGCGGCGGATTACTTCATCAAACCCTTTTCTCCTCCGATCGTCGTTGCCAAGATCAGACGGGCGTTGCGGGTGAGCCATGCATGATCCTGCGGCCGTCCTTGTTTCTCACAGCCTGGTCTTCGTCGCCGTCTTCTCGACTTCGCTTTTCGCGTTCATCATCTTACGGAGGCTCATCATCCGGCGCCGGGATGCTCATTTTCGGACGATGTACCTGCGTATCGAGCAGGATGTGCTTCGAGCCATCTCGGCCGAAGACGATCAGACTGCCATCGAGGTGGCCCTCAAATACAAGTCTCAGCGAAAAATCCTGACTCGCGTCCTCATCGATTTCCTCGAAACGATCAGCGGCCGGGGGCAGGACATCCTGAAAGTCATTTTTGACTATGCCTTGAGGGAGAGATGCTTGAAGGACCTCCATTCGCCGTTTCTCGCCCGCCGGCTCCAGGCGACCCGGCTCGCCGGCCTTCTTTCTGTCCCGCCCGAAAAAGCCCTCCTGGTCGCGCTGCTCAAGGACAAGGCGATCATCAGGCTGGCCGCCGTCAACGCCTTGGTCCAGTTTGCGGACCAGGAGTCGCTGGCCCTGGTTTTTCGGGCTTTCGAACAGGAAGCGTGTCCCCATATCCATACCTACGCCAACATCATTTTCGGGGCGGGCGAAAAGGTTGAACCCTTTGTCAAAATCTTTTTAAAGAAAAACCTTCCCGTTGAAAAGCTGAGCCTTCTCATCGAGCTGGCCGGGACCATCCCTCTCCCATCTCTCTACCCGGATGTGGTTGATTACGCGAGCCACCCCGACAAAGAGGTCCGGACCAGGTTGGCCAAGGCCTTGGGGAAATTTCTGGTCCCCAAATCCTATAAAATTCTGGAAAAAATGGCCAACGACAAAGAGTGGGAGGTTCAAGCCCAGGCTCTTAAGGCTTTGGGGAACCTCAAGAATCCCAAGGCGCTGGGCCTTCTCATGCGAGGGCTTTTCTCGCCTTCCTGGCATATCAGGTATAACGCCCGGGAAGGTCTTCTCAACCTCGGACCGCCCGGAATCCGACGGCTGGAAGACGTGGCGAAGCAAAAGGCCGACCGGTTCGCTTCGGATATGGCGATCATGGCGCTGGACGACATTTCCCATTCGCAGGTAAGCTGATGGCGAACGCGCTAGATTTTCTTTTTCACCTGGCCTCCGCTTCGATCCTGATTTATTTTTTACTGATCAACAGCTTTTACCTTCTGTTCATAGTCCTTTCGTTCTTCGGCATCTTCCGCTATCAGCGGATGACGAGCTACGTGCGGATGAAAGAGATCTTCTCCCTGCCCCTGGCCAAGCCGATTTCGATCATCGTCCCGGCTTACAACGAAGAGCCGAACATCCTCGAAAGCGTCGGGTCCCTCCTCGCTCTTGAATACCCGCTCTATGAAGTCATCGTCGTCAACGATGGGTCAACCGATTCAACCCTGGAGAAGCTCATCACGGCGTTCGATTTGAAAAAGACGTATCGGATTTTCCGAAAAGTCATCGCTACGGCCCCGGTCTGCGGGATATATGTGTCGCCGAAGGAACCAAAACTGGTCGTCGTTGACAAGGCCAACGGAAAAAAAGCGGACGCCATGAACGCGGGGCTCAACATCGCCCGCTATCCGCTGTTCTGCGCGATCGACGCCGACTCCATCCTCGACAGGGACGCTCTTCTTAAGGTCGTCCGTCCCTTTCACGAGGACCCCGAAAAGACGGTCGGCGTCGGCGGAGTCGTCCGGCTGAGCAACGGATGCGTGATCAAGGGCGGACAGATCCATAAGATCGGGATGCCCCGTAATACTCTAGCCCGTTTTCAGATCCTGGAATACCTGAGGGCTTTCCTTGGCGGCAGGATGGGGATGAGCATGTTGAACTGTCTGCTCATTATCTCGGGAGCGTTCGGGCTTTTCCGCAAGGACATCGCCTTAAAAATCGGCGGATATCGGAGAGCCGCGATCGGCGAAGACATGGACCTGGTCGTGCGCTTGCGCCGGCACCTTCATGAACAAAAAATCCCCTACCGGATCGCCTTCATCCCGGACCCCATCTGCTGGACAGAGGCCCCGGAAAACGTCAGGGGTCTCTCCCGGCAGAGAAACCGCTGGCAGAGGGGGCTCGTCGAGGTCCTCACCCAGAACCTGAAAATGATGTTCAATCCGCGCTATGGAATGACGGGTATGCTGGGGATGCCTTTTTATCTGATTTTCGAAATGCTTTCCCCCCTCATCGAGCTCTTGGGGTATATCATGTTCGCTTACTTCGTCGCGACCGGGCGGATCGATTACCCGTTCGCCGTGAAATTCTTCCTTCTGGCCATCGTTTACGGAATGCTGCTTTCTCTCGCGGCCATCCTCCTTGAGGAATATTCCGTCCAGCGCTATCCCCGCTTGGCGGACATCGTCGTGATCGCGGCTTACGGAATCCTGGAAAACATCATCTACAGGCAGTGGTTGAACATTATTCGGGTGAAAGCGTTTTGGGACCTCCTCCGCGGTAACAATGAATGGGGGACGATGGAAAAGAAAGGATTCGCTCAGGAGCGTGACAGGCCATGACAAGAACGGTCATGATCTTTCTCGTCTGGCTCATCGCCGCTTCTCCGCCGGCGCTTCTTTCCGGCGACAACCGCCCGTTCGACCGGGCCCTGCTGGCCATGAAATTGAAGGACTACGGGTCCGCGATCGTCCTCTGCGTCGACTTGCTTAAATCCGTCCCGGAAGATTACGACGTCAATTTCCTTCTCGCGCAGGCGTACGCTCTTTCGGGAGACCGGGACAAGGCCATGGCCCGGCTCACGAAAATGGAGACCCTGTTTCCCAAGAACGCCGACGTCATCCTTTTTGCGGCTCGGATTCACACCTGGAAAGGGTGGTATGCAAAAGCCCTGGCCCGATACCGCGAGGTCCTGGAATTCGCCCCGGGTCATGAAGAAGCCCTGATCGGCACGGCGGATATCGCCGCGCGCCAAAGGGATTATGCCGGGGCGACCTCGATTCTCCAGCAAGTCCTCGAGAGGAATCCCGGGAGCGCGGACGCTTATTACCACCTGGGGCTTCTCTATCAATGGCAAGGGAACCGGCGTAAAGCCAAGGAGAATTTTGAGAAAGCGGTCGAGCTCGACCCTGATAACGAAGATTACCAGATTATCCTGACCAGGTCGACGCCGAGGCTCCAGAAAAAAATTGAGGTCCGTTATGGGCATGAGGTCGAAAACTGGAGCGACGGCCGGGCGGACTTTCAGAACGACCGGCTCGCTTTCCATCTCGACCTGCCGCGGGACGCCGGCGTCCTTATCCTGAAATACAACCAGACCCGCCGGTTCGGAGAGACGGACCGTCAGTTCGGCATCGAGTCCTATCCCCGGCTCTGGCAAAAAGCCTACGGCCGTTTCGAGCTGAGTTTTTCTCCAAAATCAAATGTCTATCCGCGTCTGTCCTACCTCATGGAGGTTTATCAGGGGCTGTTTTCGGCCGCCGAAGCTTCCCTCGGCGTGTGGCGCATGAACTTCCCCGGCAGGCCGGCCACGGTCTATTTAGGTTCCTTGGGCTACTACCTGGGGAATTTCTACCCCTGCGTGCGCGCGAATTGGAGCAGCGAAAAGGGAAATGCCTCGTTTTCGCTGGTCTTCAACCTCAGGCGCTATTTTTCCGAGGAGAACTTCTTTTACCTCGGCTATGGACGAGGCACTCGGCTCCTCGAAGACTTGACCGTCCAGGACCTTCTGGCGACGCCGGCTGACATTTATCTGGCAGGCGTTACCTGGTATGTCTTTCGCAATGTCAGGATTGAAGTCCATTTCTCCCGCATCAGCGAGAGTTCCTTGTCCCGGAATGCTTTTCAGATAATGGCCGGCTACCGTTGGCGATGACGCCCGGCCGCCTCATCGATGATGGCGCCGTGTCGGCCGGCTCAGCGCTTGGGAGCGTCGGCCGCGACTTTCTCCAGCAATTCGTCGAGCGCGGCTTTGCGATATAGCCGGCCGTCGGCGACGACGGCCACCACCTTCCGCGCGTTGGCGATGTCATCCAGGGGATTCGCCTCGAGCAGGACGAGGTCCGCCGCTTTACCTTTCTCCACTGTTCCCATATCGGCGAGATGACCGAGGGCTTCCGCGGGATTGCGCGTCGCGGCGAGGATCGCCTCCATGGGGGTCAGTCCCGCTTTCACCAGAAGTTTAAGCTCGTCGTGGACGCTGAATCCGGCGATGATATAGGACGCCGCGAGGTCGGTGCCGACTAATATTCTTACGTGCTGCTTATGGAGGAGGCCGGTGATTTCCGCCATGCGGATATATAATCGGTCCATCCGCGACCGCACCTCGGGCCGATTCGGAAGCGGCGGAAAAGTCTCCCAATACTTCTGAAGAGATGCCGACGCGTACCTAAGCGTCGGGCCGGGATTGGCGCGGACGTCCCACTGGTAGGAGCGCGTCCAGTAGGGGATGAGCGTCGGGTCGAACCAGACTCCGCGGGCGACCATCCGTTTAGCCAGGTCGACCGCCGCCTCGTCGGTGAATTCGGCCACAGCCTGCTCCTGGGTTATTCCGAGTTCGCGTACTTTCCGGTTCATCGGCCCCTCGAACAGGCTGACGATGTGTTCCACGCTGCCGTGGCCGGCGTCGATCGCCTGCGCCGGGTCGACGCTGAGCGGAATGTGGCCGACCACGGCCAGTCCCTGCCGCCGCGCCTCTGCGAGCAAGGCGAAATACGGCGCCGGCGCGGGCCCGTTGTGGACCTTGATGAAGTCGACTCCCCGCTCCTTTAAAAAACCGACGGCCCGGCGGCCTTCCTCTTCGGTGGAAATGACGATCCTGTCCGCCACGCCCGGCTTAGAGCCGTCAATATAGGGGCCGGCCCGGAAAACTCGAGGCCCGGCCAGGGCGCCGGAAGCGAATCGTCCGCGGACCCAATCGACCACTTCGAGTTCGCCGCCGCAATCGCGCACTCCGGTGACGCCGTTGGCGATGAACAACGGCCCGGCCAGCTCTGTGGCGGCCGTGAGGTGGACGTGCATGTCCCAAAGGCCGGGGATCGCGAAGCGACCCGTGCCGTCGACGACGTCCGCGCCCGCGGGCGCCGGAGCTCCGGGACGCACGACGTCAAAGCGGCCGCCGCGGATGACGATGGTCATGTCGGAACGGGGCGCGGCGCCCGTTCCGTCGATCAGCGTAATATGGGTAATAGCGATCGGGCGCGTCTGAGGCGCGGGATGGAGCGCCGCTACTGCCATGGTCAGGGCTGAAATCATAAGAAGACGAATTCGCATGGTGCTCTCCTCTTTCCTGTCATAAAGGTCCGATGCGATTTTCATCGGGCTGATTATTTTTTCCTGTCATCACACTTTATTTGCCAAACCGTGCCTAGTGCACTATTAGAGGCTTCACCAGCCTTTACGGAACAGCCTTTCATAAGGTTTACGCCGCGCCGGGCGGCTCGCCGCTAATTGCACAAATGGCGAGTTCGTATATTTGAAAAGCGAACGGGGCGGGAATGTGATTCTCGTCCCGGCCTCAAGGTGTAACGGAGATTATTCGCAGAAGATGCGGACCTTGTCGTGGCCGTCCACATCCACGGTGAGTTCGTCGAGGTTGGTCAGGATGTCTTGGAGGTCTTCGGGCTTGATCTTAGTGAAGTCGAGGTCGATCCCTTTGTCCTGGAGAGCTTTGTTGATGTCCCCCTGGGCGTGTTTGGGAATGAGCGCCGCCCATTTCAACCCCGCCCGGATGAGCTTCATCGGGACGCGAATGTTCACTTTCTCGCCGCGTTCGCTTCCCGGTCCGGGCTCGACGAGGACCCGGAGGTATTTCCAGGGGAGTTTGCCGCCGGTCGATTCGGCGGACCCGGATTCCGGATTGCCGAGAGCGTTCAGAAGCCGTTCGGCCTCTTCGACGGTGATCTTTTTCTCGGACAGCATTTCCAGGATTTTTTTGCGTTCTTCGGTCATGACGATTCTCCTTGAGAATTTATGTGAAGTCGATGAGAACTTCGTTCTCAGCGTTCTTCGTCTCGATGTGAAGCCCTCCGAGATGCCAGAGAATGGAGAAAAACATGGGGTAGACGAGCAGGAGGGCGAAGCCCGGCCCCCGTCGCCAGGTGATCAGGGCCGCGAACAGGAAAAGGGGGAACAAGGCGATGAGAAGGACGCCGGCCAGGATCCAGATAAGGATGATGGGAAAATAGAATCCGAATCCGCGGCGTCCGGCTTGTCGAATTTTAAAATGCATGACCATGGGCAGCATGGACTTATCCTTTCATTTGTCGGATGGCGTCATCGACGGAGATCTCGCCGCGTTCGAGCCGGCCGAGGACCTCGTTCTTCGACGCCGGCGGGTTGATATCGATAAAGGGCAACTGCGAAGCAATCGCGTTCAGCCGATTTTTTACGGTCGGATAGCTGATGCCAAATAACCCCTCAACGTCCTTGATTGACCCGTGGCCGCGGATGAACGCGATGAGGAAGATTTGGTCTTCCATCGTCAGCCGAGCCAGGGGCGGCAGCTCGAAATTGCCTTCGACGACGATATTCTTGTCTTTAAGCCTGACTCGCTCGATGGTGAAAGGCTCTCCCTGGGTCAGCCTTGTCAAATCCTGCCAATCGTTTGTCATGTTCGACCTCGTTCTTTATTTTCGATAACAATATACTCTAAAAAATTCATAATGTCAATATATTTATTAATTTAATTAATAATAAATCAATAATATATTTAAATTATTAATTTTAAACTGGTAAGGAAAAGCCTTGTCGCCCTGCCTTGCCGACGCCAGTTATTTGAGCGCCCGGCCGCGCGTTTCGGGGATCCAGATCCACATCACGGCTGCCGCCACGAACGCGGCCGACGAGAGCAGGAACGCAGCGCCGAATCCGTGATCTTGGGCCAGTGCGCCGATCAGAAGCGGCGCGGCCGCGGACCCGATCCGTCCCAGGTTGTACGTCGTGCCCTGCAGCGTCGCCCGGATCCGGGTCGGATAAAGCTCGGCCGTCAGCGCGCCGAAACCGGAAAACCCTCCCGTTCCGAAAAACGCGACGAACGGCCCGAGAAGGAACAGGAGCCACGGGCGGTGCAGGTTCGCGAAAACGAAAATGAAGACCGCGGCGGCCGAGAAAAAGACGATATAGGTCTTTTTCCGGCCGATGATGTCGCTGAAATAGCCGAAGGTCAGGTAGCCGAGCCACATCCCGAACTGCATGAAAAAGACGAGGAACGAGGTGAGCCACTGGCTCAGTCCGATCCCGCCCTGGTTTTGAGCGAGAGACAGGTAGCCGGGGATCCAGGTATTGAAACCCCACCAGCCGAACAATAAAAATCCGTTCATCAGCGTCACGGCGACGGTGATGCCCAAAAGGCGGCCGCGGATGACAGCGCCGATCCTCGTTTTTTCCGCGACGACCGCCTGAGCCTTCTGGGCCCGCCAGAGGGCCGGCTCCTCAACTTTCTTTTGGACCCAGAAGACCAGCAACGCCGGCAGAACGCCGACAAAAAAGACCGCCCGCCAGCCGGCCAGGGGGTAGACGATCGCCGCGACGAGCGCGGCGGCCGCGTAGCCGACGGCCCAGAAGCTCTGGACGAAACCCATGGCTTTGCCGCGGTGCTCGTCGGGCCAAGTCTCGGTGACGAGCGCAGCGCCGCTCGTCCACTCGCCGCCCATGCCCAGCCCCAGAAAAATGCGGAAGACGGCGAGCATCGGAACGGTCTGGGCCAGCCCGCAGGCGGCGGTGAACACGGAATAGACCAGAATGCTGGCCCGCAGGGACCACGTCCGGCCCCGTTTGTCGGCCAGAACGCCAAAGATGATCCCTCCGGCCGCCGCGGCCAGGAGCGTCAGCGAGCTCATCAGCCCCGCCGTTCCTTTGCTCATGCCAAGGTCCTTCATCATGTAGGCCAGGACCAGGGCATAGAGCATGACGTCGAACGCGTCGAGCATCCAGCCGAGCGAGGCCGCGATGAGGGCCCGCCGGGCTGGCGGCGGGGCCTCTTTCATCCAGCCGTAAAGTCCGGCCGGACGGTTCTCAGCCATGAGCATGACTTACTTCTTTTCCTCCTGGGGCTTGAGCTTGTTGTATTCGACGAGCGCGCGCAGATACCATTCCGGGAAGGGAAGCAGGCTCTGCTTGCGCGTCTTGACGTCATAGACCCAGAGGTGGTTGAACTTGACGAGCAGGTCGTCGCCCAGCTTCCACCAGGCGTTGATGACGAGGTTGGCGTTATTGTTGCAGTAATCGTTGAGATACTGCCGGGCCGTAGCCTGGTCCTTCCGATAGAACTCCATGGCCTGCCGGTCGACGAATGGGGTGCGGTCCACGGCCGCTTTTTCCCATTTTATCTGCGCCTCTTTGACATCCTGGATTGCCAGGTAATAGACGACCTGGGCGTGGAAATCGACATAGTCGAACGCCCAGCGGGCCGATTCGCGGTTGAATTCCCAGTGGTCGCCGATCTCAAACGAGCGCGGGATTTCGGAGATGCCGGCATAGAGGGGCATGAAGCACGACGTATCCTGCGCCCCGAACGCCAGCCAGACGATGCCGCCGACCGGGTCGGGAAGCCACGACCGCGCCTGCGTGACCGTCACGTACTCGGCCCGGTTGACGCCGATGACGCGCGACAGGTTGTATTGTTGGCCGTCGAGCTTGAAACCCCGTGGCAGGTAATTTGGGTTGCTGAACGGGCCGCCCTGCAAGCCCCGGGCCGTGTCGAAGACCGTGCCTTCGCATTTGTCGCGGGTCATCAGCATTACGTCGTATACGGACAGCTTTTTCTCGGGCTTGATCGAGAAGGGGAGGTCCATGTTCGGCGTTTCGGGCGAAAACTTCCGGGACGGCGCGACCAGGTCGAAAAACCGCCAAAGCCGGACGCGCATGCCATTCGTTCCGGCGGCGCTCACATTTTGGGGCGAATAGGCCCGCTTCCAGTTGAACGGCTTGCTGCTTTTCGGGTCGTAGAGCTTCTGCTCGACCGCGAACTGGACGGCATTGGGCGAAGCCATGAAAAAGTCTTTATTGGCGAGGTCGAGTTCTCCGATACGCGATTCGTTGGGGCAGACGCTGACGTGGTCGTCAGGAACGCGCTCGGCCGCCCAGACGCAGCCGGGCTTCCCGCTCGTCGGCGTCCATAGCGGACCGACGGGCATGATTTCGAAGACCCAGACTTCCTTCGGGTCGGCGACGGCCAGCATCTCGCCCGAGTCGGTGAACCCGTAGCCGTACTTCTCGCCCAGCTCGCCCATGACCTTGATCGCCTCGCGCGCCGTTTTGGCCCGCTCCATGGCGAGCATCGTCAGCGTCGTGATGTCGAACTTTGGCGTCGCGGTACTGTTCTCCATTTTTCGCTCATTGCCGATCGTGGACTCGCCGATCGAAACTTGCATGTCGTTCATATAGCCGAAGTCGCCGTGGATATAGCCGTAGGTGTGCGGCGGTTCGGGCAGCTCGAGGCCGGTGAAGCTGTTCTTGATTTCGTCCCATTTCAAGCCGACACTCGGCGGAAACGCTTTGAACTGGTCGATGCGGTAGATTTTGCGCGTTTCGCCGGGTTTGTGGTCGGCGGCCGGGACGCGGCGGAAGGTCCAGTCGCAAATACCGCAGTCGCAGGTGTGAGTGGTCATGACCGAGCCGTCGGCCGAGGCGTCTTTCCCGACCATGATGACCGTGCAGCCTTCGCGGTCGACCTCCGACCGAGTACAGGTCGGGCATAGGGTTTGGGCCCACGGCCCGTTGATTTTGGCCTGTGGCCCGTTGATTTGGGCCCACGGCCCGTTGATTTGGGCCTGTGGCACGTTGATTTGTGCCTGCGGCCCGCTGAAAACCGACCCTCCTAGGATGAGGATGGCCGCAACGAGCAGAAAAATGAAGCGCTTTGTCATTTTATCCTCCTTATTTCGGAGACGCGAACCGATCCATTAAAATCCGGGGTCCGTGATTTTCCGTTCGGTCCATGTCCCGTATTTTTCGAGCTGTTTCTTGATTTCGGCGCTCTTCCCGACGACGACCAGGACGTAGTCCGTCTGGGGAATGAGCTTGGCCGCGGCGTCCTTCGCCGACGCGCCGGTCACGGCCTGGATGCCGGCCAGGTATTTATCGTAATAATCGAAGCCCAGGTTGTAGAACATGAGCCGGACGTAGGCCGTGGCCTTGCTGGCGTTGGTTTCGAGCGTCGGCGGGAACTGGCCGAGGATGTAATTGCGCGAGCTTTCGATTTCCTCCGCGGTGAACCCGGTTTTCGCTTTATTCATCAGGTCGAAGACGAGGTCGAGCATCTCGCCGATCTTGTCGTTTTTCGTATAGGACGAAGCCGTGAACAGGCCGCCGGCCGGCCAGGTCTGGAAACTGCTGCTGGCGCCATAGGTCAGGCCGCGCTTGATGCGAAGCTCCGTGCTCAGCCAGGACGTGAACCGTCCGCCGAAGAGCGTGTTCATGACCACGGCCTGGGGCGTGATCGCGTCGCCCAGGGGATAGCCGGGCGCGCCGAGAATCCAGTACGCCTGGGTGGCGTCGGGTTTGTCGATGAGGATGAGCTTCTTGCCGGCTCGCTTCGGCAGCGGCGGAAGGGCCGCCGCCGGGGCGGCCGAACCCGCGGGCTTCCACAGCCCGATCGTCTTGTTAAGAAGGTCGAGCAGCGCCTGTTTTTCGATGTCGCCGACGACGGCGGCGACGCCGCGCTCGGGCCGGTAATATTTTTGATGAAAGCTTTTGAGGTCGGCCGTCGTCATTTTCGGCAGGGAGACTTCGGTTCCGTTGGCCAGGTGGCCGAGCGGGTGCGACCCGTAATAGGCTTTCGCGAAGTAATAGCGAACGGCCGAGCCGGGATTATCCTTCACGGCCTTGAGGCTGTCGAGCCGCGTTTTCCGTTC
>Ga0315279_10006726_pt1 | contig 14445 bp, 15 predicted proteins | sample YL17G06_20_MG_FD_203694 | JGI IMG/M metagenome (GOLD analysis project Ga0315279, IMG submission 203694) | Sediment microbial communities from Yellowstone Lake, YNP, Wyoming, USA - YL17G06_20 | ecosystem: Environmental > Aquatic > Freshwater > Lake > Sediment | place: USA: Wyoming | collected... | reverse complement strand
CTTTAAGAACGAGCGCAGCCTTCACCTTTGGATATTCGGGCTTGTTAAACACATAAATCTAAACCCAATACAACAACCTAAAGGGTATGCTTCAAAGCAAAAGTGCGAAATAATGCTTGCTTAGTTAAAACACAAAATGCCTTGACAAGGATTAGATTAGATTTAAAATTAAATCATCATTCGATGACTAAATTAGAACCGGAAATCCATAGACTGTTTATAAAAAGTAATTTAACACTTGCTGCGGCAGAATCCTGCACCGGGGGCTTACTCTCCAATATTATTACCAACGCTTCCGGAAGTTCCCGCTTTTTTTTGCTCGGTATCACCGCCTACAGCAACCAGGCAAAGATATCTGTTTTGAAAATCCCGCGCAGCGTAATCGCCAAATACGGCGCTGTCTCGGCAGAAGTAGCGCGGCTGATGGCGAGCTCTATCAGGCGATTGGCAAAGAGCGATTTCGGCGTGGGGATAACCGGCATTGCCGGGCCTAAAGGTAGCTCTGCCGGGAAGCCGGTAGGGACAGTATTTATCGCCGTAGACAGTGCGCATAAAAAAATCTGCGCGCGGTTCCGCTTTAAGGGAACCCGGCTTACCGTCAAAAGGAATGCCGCCTTTAAGGCGCTGGAGCTGTTAAAGCTGTGCCTGAAGAAATATTAAGGACCTTTATTGCTATCGGGTTGCCGCAGGAAGTAAAGAATTTCTTAGGTAGTCTGCAGGAGATACTCAAGGCGGGTCAGGCAGACGTCAAATGGGTCAGCCCGGAAAATATCCATCTTACCTTGAAGTTCCTGGGGGAAAGAGACAAGAAAAAAATCGAGGCTGTTATAAAGATTATCGATGAGGTCTGCGGCAAAACGCCGGACTTCCGGTTGGCGTTTTCCTCTCTGGGCGCCTTCCCTAAAAAAGAATACCCCCGTGTTGTCTGGGTAGGCCTATCCGAAGGCGAAGCGGAAGTAAGACAAATTGCCGAAAGGCTGGAAAATGAAATATGCCGGCTGGGGATAGCGAAAGAAAAACGCCCCTTTTCTTCGCATATAACCTTAGGCAGGGTAAGGTCTGCGCATAACCGCAGCCAGCTCGTCGAGCGGTTAAACTACCTGGAGAAAAACTTTCCTCAAGAAAAGCCTGATTGCCAAGCAGCCAAGATTACGCTGTTTAAAAGCACACTAACCCCTTCCGGCCCCATCTACGAAACACTCTACGAAAAGAGCCTGAAGGAAACCTGAAGTATCAGGTTGGTATAAACCGCGGCAACAATATCATCGAGCATAACGCCCATTGAACCGCCTAAACGCTGCATCTTGTCGGCAGGATAAATCTTCATCGCATCAAAACCCCGGAATAACAAAAACGCGCAGAATAACGATACCGCATTAACGGGTAAGAACAGCAGGCTTAAAAACATGCCCGCAACTTCATCTATAACAATACACTCCGCGTCCTTGCGCTTAAATATTTTTTCGGCAGCAGCCGAAACGATAAATCCCGCCAGCGTGATTAGCATGCCGAACGCGACGCAACCGACGGGATTGTCCTTAAAGAGCCAAATTAAGGCAGCGGCGGCAATACTGCCGAATGTCCCGGGCAAAAGCGGCAGATATCCCACGTAAAAAAAAGAACTTATCGTCTTGATTAAAAAATTCCGCATGGCTAGGAATAGTGATTATAGTCGCGCGTCGAGCGTATAGCGTATTGCGCAATACGCGCGACGCACTACGCAATACGGATAAAAATAGGGCCGCCCAATTATATCTTGGCAATGACCTTGCGGTTTTCCCAAAGGTAGGAAATCCCCGAGTACAATGTCAGGCATACGGTAGCGAGCATCAGGACATAGATGCCTAAGCAGAATAATCTTTCCCAGTAGGGATTCCAGGTAAAGAAACGCAGCATCACCTCTTTGAAAACGACAAATCCGAGTATGGCGAATATTACCACCATCTGAGATAATGTCTTGTGCTTGCCTACGCGGGTTGCCGCCAAGACCTTGCCCTTATTCAGCGCAAACAGCCTTAAAGAAGTAATTAAGATTTCCCGCGATATGATAATCACGAACATCCAGGCCTCAATCAGCTGCATCTGGACGAATGCGGCGAATGCCGCCAAAACGAGAATCTTATCGGCAATCGGGTCCATCAGTTTTCCGAAGTCGGTGACAATATTTTTCTTATTAGCGATCCATCCGTCATAGAGGTCGGAAAGCGCGGCAACGGTAAATATCAATAAGCTGATTACCTTGAACCATAGCCCTTCGCCGAAAAGAAAAAACATGAAAACAAACGTAAGCGCTATCCTCAGCAGCGTTATCCGGTTGGCAATATTCATTAACCGCTCCTATTTAAAGTATCTCCCCCGGTATTAACGGCCTCTCCTGCCAAATCATATTCCAGGGTGTCGGTAATCTTAACCTTAATTAAATCGCCCGGGCAAAGCGGCCCGGCTGATTTTACGAAAACTATCCCGTCTACTTCCGGCGCGTCGTATTGGGTGCGGCCGAGGTAAGAATCATTCTCTTTCTCGTCGATGAGAACGTCCATGACCCGGCCTAAATATTTCTCGTTTAACCCTCTAGCGATTTCCTGCTGGGTTGACATAATAATCTGCAGGCGTTCTTGCGCTGCCCTTTGGCTAACCTGGGGCTTAAAACTGTATGCCGGGGTTCCTTCTTCGCGGGAGTAGATAAATGCCCCCAGCCTGTCGAATTGCACACTTCTCACAAACTCCCATAACTCTTTAAATTCTCTGTCTGTTTCCGTAGGGAAACCCACGATCAGGGACGTCCTTATGGCTACACCCGGGATCCTCCTCCTGATTTTATCTATAAGCCTGAGGATTTCTTCCTTCGTAGCATCCCGGTTCATTAATTTCAATATGCGGTTGTTGATGTGCTGGATGGGCAAGTCGATATATTTGCAGATGCGCGGCTCATTCTTTATCAGGCCCAGCAAATCGTCGCTGATGCGGGAAGGGTAGAGATATAACAGCCTTATCCAGTTTATGCCGCGGGTATGGCCTAATATCTTCCTTAGCAATCCGGCCAGCTTCGGGCTGCGGTATTGGTCTTTACCGTAAAGCGTTATGTCCTGGCCGACGATGTTTATCTCTTTTACCTTCTGCTCATCCAAACGCCTGACTTCCTCAATAACCGAATCTATGCCGCGGCTGCTGAATTTTCCTTTTATTTGAGGGATGACGCAAAAACTGCAGTTATTCACACAGCCTTCGCAAATCTTGACATAGGCATAATGCTCAGGGGTAAGGGAATAGCTCTTCCTGGTATGGTTGAGAGAGACCCTGCCGATAAACGCGTCAACTTCTTTGAAATGAGGCAGCAGTTCCTCTTTGTAGCGCTGGCTCAAACATCCGTAGACGATAATCTTTTTCAGGCGGCCTTGGGCCTTAAGGTCAATAAGGTCGAGGATTGCCTCAATGGACTCCTGCTTGGCTTCTTTTATAAAAGAGCAGGTATTGATGATACCGATATCAGCGTCTTCTAAATCCACAATCGGGTATCCTTTTAATTTAAGCCGGCTCAATATGCCTTCCGAATCCACCAGGTTACGCGGACACCCCAGGCTTAAGATTCCGATTTTTTTTCTTGGCATGCCTAACCGCTAAAGATCTACCCGGGCTACCGGACGATCTTCAGCCCTTCTTCTTTAGTAATTACAACCTGCCGGATGACCTGGCCTTTTCTGCCTAAGGGAGAAATGACCTCACCGTTTAATTCCAGCTCTATTCCGCCGGCATTGCCTAAAGACAGCTCGATTTTATCGTTTGCCTGCCAGGTCTCCGCGTGGCCCTTTTCCAGCACGTCTACAAAATTTACCTTTCCGTCAACCTTGGCTTTTATCCAGCAATTCTCCCGGGCGCGGACGCTTAATCTTAGGGACTTAAGGTCTACTTGTTTCTTAAATGGGGCCGCTGCGGCATTCTTCTTAACCGGCGCGGATAACCGGCCCTTGCCGGCTGTCTTTACCAATCTCACCGCAAGCAAAACTATCGCAATAACCAGAACGGCGACGGCGGCTGTTCTTATGGTTTTAAAATTGGGTTTAAACATGGAAAGCCTTACCGACGGACTAGGCAGGATAGGCTTTTTCTGATAAGCATTAATATCGGCTTGTTTGGTTTCCGGGTTTCCCGGATAGCCTGAGATGAATTCCCGGGAGTCCACCCCTAAGAATTCACAATAAATCTTCAAAAAGCCCCTTACGTAAACAGGCGCCTTATTTACGATGCGGCCTTCTTCCAGCGACTCTAACATATGCGCGTGAACCTTGGTCTTTTTAGAAACCTGCTCCAGGGTCAGGCCTTTTTCTAAACGAATCTTTTTTAATTTTTCGCCGGCGGGGTTCATCGTTATGCGCCTTCGGTTATTCTTTCCTTAAGCCACTCCTGCCTGTCCACCAGTATCTGGCGCGGCTTGCTTCCTTCAAAGGGGCCGACTAACCCCTCCTGTTCCATCATGTCAATAATCCTGGCGGCGCGCGTATAGCCCAGCCTTAAGCGCCTCTGAAGAATAGATACCGAGGCCTGGCCGCTTTCGATAATCACCCTCACCGCCTCGTCGTAAAGATCGTCCTTGCCGCCCTCCAGCATCAGGGATCTGGGCTCGCTCTTTAAAATTTCTTCGTTATATTCCGGCTCAGCCTGAGACCGGATAAACTCCACTACTTTATCTATTTCCCGGTCGTAAACCAGGCTTCCCTGCGCGCGCACCAGCTTGGATTCTCCCGGCCTTAAAAAAAGCAAATCTCCCCTGCCCAATAATTTATCCGCTCCGTTCATATCCAGCACGGTGCGCGAGTCTACCTTGGAAGCCACCTTAAAGGAGATGCGCGCGGGAAAATTTGCCTTGATTACGCCGGTAACAACATCCACCGAAGGCCTCTGGGTCGCCAGGATGAGATGAATCCCTACGGCGCGGGATAGCTGCGCTAAGCGGGTAATAGCACTTTCAATTGAATCTCTGGCTATTACCATCAGGTCTGCCAGCTCATCGATGATTACTACAATATAGGGAATCTTTTCCTGTTTCTGGTTATAGGCCTCGATGTTCCTGACACCTACATTTGCCAAAAGACGGTAACGCTCTTCCATTTCGTTAACTACCCAATTCAGGGCCGCCGATACCTTTTTTACGTCGGTGACTACGGGACAGAGCAGGTGCGGCAGGCCGTTAAAGGGCGCTAACTCCACCATCTTGGGGTCTACCATCAAAAATTTGACCTCATTAGGATGCGCCCGGAATAACATGGAGAGAATAAGGGAATTAACGCATACGGTCTTGCCCGAACCGGTGGCTCCGGCAATCAAGAGATGCGGCATGTCGGTTAAATCCGTGATTACCGGCCTACCGGTAATATCTTTACCCAGGGCGAGGGTCAGCTTGGAATCGGATTTCTGGAATTCCGGCGATTCAAAAACCTCCTTCAGGTACACCAGGCTACTCTGTATATTGGGCACTTCCACCCCTACGCGGCCTTTTCCCGGAATGGGTGCAACAATCCTCACGGACTGCGCCTTCATCGTCAGGGCAATATCGTCGCTTAAGGAGACGATTCTATTTAACTTGACACCCGGCGCCGGCTCTAATTCATAACGCGTGATTACCGGCCCTCTTTCAATATCGGTAACTTTTACGGAAATCCCGAAGTCCGCCAGCGTTTCTTCCAATATCCGGGCATTTGCAGCCAGGTCGTCCTTTATCTGCCTCTCGGCCAAAGGCGGCGGAGATTCCAACAGCTCCAAAGAAGGCAGATGATAATCTCCGATCTGCGCCTGACGGGGTTTTACCTTTACCGCAGGAGCTTCCTCAGCTGTCCTGATCTGTATCTTCGGCCTGGCTGCTGCTTTGGGTTCAGAAACGAGAGGCGGAACAGGCGGCAGCTTCGCTGCGTTATTATTTTTTACCGGCGGCCGGGCCGCGACATTCAGCGCCTTCCTTTTCCTGTTAAACAACCCGGGGAAAAACGCCTGCGGCCGGAAAAAACCGAATAAGGCCTTAAAAGCCGACTTACCGCGCTTACTCACAGACAAAAACGTTGCCGACAACAACACCTGCGTAAACAGGGTAAAAGAAAGCACGACAAAAGTAATAAATATGATATAACTGCCTAAACGCCCGAAATAGGTAATCAGAAAATTGCTTAATAAAAAACCGATAACTCCGCCGCTGGAAAACTGAATAACGTCGGTAGATGATTCGCCGAACATGGCAAAGATTGAGCTTACGGATATCAAAAAGAATAACAGCCCCAGCAGTCTGGGAACGCGTAAATCGGGGCTGCGCTGGCGGAAGAGAATTATCCCCTGCCAGATGACGGCCAGGGGTATAATGTAGGCGGGCCAGCCGAACAAGAGCAGAAGAAATCCCGCCAGGTAAGCGCCAAAGCCGCGGATAAGGTTCTTCGCAGGCACATTAGGGGAAGAGGTATAAAAGGAAAGGTCGTTGGGGGTAAAAGAAATAAAGCTGGCTAATACGATTATGCCTAACGCAAATACAATTATGCCTTTTATTTCACTAATATATCTTTCTTTCACTTAATCGTAATCTGCTTGGCCTTTTAAGCTTCCTGGCTGCTTTCCGCCTGCTTCTTGCTCAAATTTATCCTGCCCAGCTCATCTATGCCGATGACCTTGACCCTTATCTCATCGCCCAGTTTAACCACATCCTCTACATTTTTCACAAAATGACTGGAAAGTTCCGAGACGTGCACCAGCCCTTCCTTATTGGGCGCTATCTCGCAAAAGGCGCCGAATGAGGTAACGCGTTTGACCTTGCCGGTGTATATCCTGTTTACCTCTACTTCGTCGGTAATCGACCTGATCATATCGATTGCCTTCTGCGACGCGGCGGCGTCGGTAGAGGCGACTAAAACGCTGCCGTCGTCCTGGATATCAATGCTCACACCGGTTGAACCGGTGATTTTCTTTATCGTCTTGCCGCCCGGGCCGATAAGTTCGCCGATCTTCTCAGGGTTTATTTTTAAGATTTCAATACGCGGGGCGTAACTGGAGAGCTCCTGCCGGGGCTTAGGCAGGGCCTCGAACATCTTGTCCAAAATAAAAAATCTCGCTTCTTTTGCCTGGAGGAGACACTTTTCCAGCAGGGCCGTATCAATACCGTCTATCTTCAAATCCATCTGCACCACGGTCATGCCGTTCTTAGTGCCCGCTACCTTGAAATCCATATCTCCAAAATGGTCTTCTACACCGGCGATATCGGTAAGGATGATAGCCTTATCTCCTTCCTTTATTAACCCCAGGGCAATGCCCGCAACCGCTTCCTTTATCGGCACACCCGCATCCATCAGGGAAAGGGTAGCGGCACAGACTGTGGCCATGCTCGATGAGCCGTTAGACTCCAGGATTTCCGAAACCACCCTTATCGTATAAGGAAACTCTTCCTTCCCGGGCATAACCGCAAGGAGCGCTCTTTCCGCCAAAGCACCGTGCCCGATTTCCCGGCGGCCCGGGCCGCGCACGGGTGCCGTCTCCCCCACGCTGAAGGGAGGAAAACTGTAATGCAGCATAAACGTCTTATATCTTTCTCCTTCCAGGGCCTCGATTAATTGCTCGTCATCTCCGGTCCCTAAGGTAGTCACTGCCAGGCTCTGGGTCTGGCCGCGCGTAAACAGGCTTGAGCCGTGCGTGCGCGGAAGAACCTTTACTTCGCAAACTATAGAACGGATATCCTTAGGGCCGCGGCCGTCAACCCGCATGCCTTTGTCTAAAATATGCCTCCTGACCTGCTCTTTTTCTACTTCCACTAACGCCATTTTTGTATCCTGCGCCAAATGGCCCTGCCCGGCAAGCTTATCCTGCAGCTCTTTGGAAAGGGCGGCGACCACTTCTTCCCTTTCTTCTTTTTTGCTCAGTTTATATACCTCAGCCAGCCTTTCCCGGGATAATTCCTTTACCGTATTGAATAAGGCATCGTCCGTTTTTTTGCCCTCTATATTTAATTTGGGCTTGCCGAACTGCCGGGCAAATTCTCCCTGGAAACGGATTATATCTTTTAAACTGTCATACCCGAACTTAACCGCCTCTATAAAGATCTCCTCGGAAACCTGTTTTAATTTTGACTCCAACATAATTATGCCTTTGGCAGTGCTGGCAATCACTATATCCAGGTCCGAATTCTCCAAATCTTTATATGTAGGGTTGATCACAAAATCATTATTGACTCTGCCTATCCTGCAGGCGGCTACCGGCCCGTTAAAGGGAATCTCGGAAATCGCCAGCGCGGCAGAAGCGCCCACTACCGAAAGGACATCCGGGTCGTTTTCTCCGTCACTGGAAAGGACAATTGCCATGACCTGGACATCGTTTAAGATGCATTTAGGGAAAAGTGGTCTGATCGGCCTGTCGATAAGACGGGCGGTGAGAATCTCGCTCTCCGAAGGACGGCCTTCCCTTTTAAAGAACCCCCCGGGGATCTTGCCCGCGGCATAGGTCTTTTCCTGGTATTCGACCGTAAGCGGAAAAAAATCTATTCCCTCCCTAATCTCGTGCGATATGCATACGCTGACCAAAACCACCGTCTGGCCGTACTGGACAGTCACTGAACCGGCTGCCTGTTTTGCCAAATGCCCCGTCTCCAAAACCAGATCCTGTTTTCCCAATTTTATCCGTAGACTTTTTAATTCTTGCATATTCTCCCCTTCTCTAATTTAAAGCAGTTTCTTAAACAGCCTCATTTCCTTAAATCCAATTTTTTTATCAACTGCCTGTATGTTTTTGTATCTTTCTTTTTCAAATAATTTAAAAGCCGCCTGCGCCTGCCGACCAGGCTCAAGAGCCCCCGGCGCGAGCTGAAATCCTTCTTATGCTGCTTGAAGTGCTCGCCCAACTCGTTGATTCTTTCCGTGAGCAATGCCACCTGGACACTGGCAGAGCCGGTGTCTTTGGGATGCGACTTAAAGTCATCAATAAGCGTTTTCTTTTTTTCTTTAATCAAAGCCAATTTGTCCACCTCCTCTTAATCATAGGAAACATAAGCGCCCTAAACCTCACCTGCTATTGTGTGCGAAGCGGTCAGCAGATAGGAACTAAGAATTGTGCGCAGTTTACGGCACCATTGCTGATAGCGATGCCCTTAAGTTGTTTATTATAACCCAATTAACCGCATAAGTCAATAGTTTCATATTCATAAATATTCTTAAATCTCTTTCAGGCCCTGATTTTCCTGCGGGACGTCTTATCGCCGGTTTTTCATTCCCGGCTCATTGTAAATAACCCAGGCTCTTCAATTTATTCCTCGCCCGCTCACTAAGAACCCGTATCGGTTTTACGGATATCGATAATTCTTGTTTACTATAATCATTTAACTTCTGTTTAAGAAATCTGAATTGTATCCTTTCCTCTGCCGTGAGATTGCCCTTTGCCAGGTTAACCGATTCTTTGGGGTCGTCTTTCAAATTATATAACTCATATTCGCCGCCATAGGGATCAGTACATATCAACTTCCATTCAGGGGTACGAATGGACTTCTTTACGTCAAAGTCACTAAAGGCGCATAACTGGGGAAAACTGGATTTGCCCGAAATCAAAGGCAAAAGGCTGACGCCGTCTGTTTTAGCGGAAGGCCTGATACCCGCGATATCAAGGATTGTCGGCATAACATCAATCAGCCTGACCTGGCTGTCGATTGTTTTATAAGCCGGGAATAGTTTTTTGAATTTAATAATCAAGGGCACCCTGATCAGCTCGTCGTACAGGAACTGACCGTGGGTAAAATAAAGATTGTGGTCTCCCAATGATTCGCCGTGGTCTGCGCTTAAGATAATTAATGTATTTTCCTCCAAGCCCATCTCCTTGAGTTTCTCCAAAAATATCCCTATCTGCTCATCGGCATATTTTATCTCCGCGTCGTATAAAGCGACATAGAACTCCATATCTCTTCTTCCGTCCACGACTGCATATTTGGCAATTCCGCCTATAGCTCCGTAGACATCGCGGTCAGAGGGATCTTTGGCTAAAATCGGCACTAATTTAGCCTGTTTTCCTTTGTCTATTATATTAGCGGTGAATTCCTTCTTGGTATGCTGTGGAGGCCCGTACGGCTCATGGGGTTCAAGATAATGCAGCCAGAGAAAAAAGTTTTTCGACCGGTTATCTTTAAGCCATCTGATTGCCCTACGGGTAACCTCTCCGGCAACAAGATTATCATCGTGGCGGCTCAAGCTGTCGAATCCTTTATCCAGCCCCAAGATAGAAGCGAAAACATCACTAGCGCAAATACTGGCCGTAGAAAAACCGTTCTTTTTTAAAATTTGCGCCAGGGTAGCCAGCGACTTATCAATGGAATCACCCCATGCTTTAACCCCGTGCCTATTCGGATATCTCGCAGTCATTATCGAAGGCAGCGAAGGTGCGGTAAACGACCCCTGGCTGATTGCTTGGGTTAACACAATGCCTTCCTTGGCCAGTTTATCAATGTTGGGAGAGGTATTGCGTTTATATCCGTAACAGCCCAGGTGATCATACCTTAGGGCATCAACGGTAATCAGAATAATATTCAGCTTCGGCTGATGGGGAAGAGGCCGAAAATGAATAAACGCGGCTCTGGAAACAATAAAAATCAAGATTGCCGCCGCGCAACTTAATACAAAAATCCTTTTTTTAAAAAAAATGTTCATCCGGGCCTATCCTACTTATGGCTTGCCTTGTCCTTCCAGCGGAAATGCACGTAAATCCTGCCCCAGCCCTGGATGGATTTTTCCAGGCGGTTGTAAATCCTGCGGTTCTCCTTTTTCATTAAAAAATTCAGGATGCGCCGCTTTGCGCTCTGGGAAGCAGTGCCGTAGGCGATCTCCAGCAGTTTGGCGCGCTTCTTCTTGGCAAGTTTCAAGGCTTCGGCCAATCCCTGCTCAAGGTTATCGACTACCGGGTAGGCGTTAAACTTTATCTTCATATTGCCTATTCCATCTGCGTCACTCTGGTACGCAGCCGTTTTTTCTCGCCATGCCTGCGCTTGGCTTCCAGGATTTTTAATTTTGCCCTGCGCGACCTGCGGCGTTTCTGCCGGCGTATCTTCTCAATCCGCCGCTGCTCTTCCGACATCTTCCCCAGGATGGATGTTTCGATCTTCCCCAATAAAATATTTCTCGCGATATAACGGTTTAAGGCCTGAGAGCGCTCACGCCGGCATTTCACTTCAATGCCGCTGGGGATATGTTTCAGCCAAACACAGGTAGAGGTCTTATTCACGTTTTGCCCGCCGGGGCCGCCGGACTTTACGAAACTCTCCAGGATATCATCTTCGCGGACGCCCAGCCGTCGCATCTTCTCTGCGAGCGCTTTTTCCTTATCCAACCCTACGCCGAAACTCGACATAAGCCTTCCTTTATAAATCCTTAATTTTCTCCCAGGCAAATATGATAAACTTCCCCAAAAGCCAGATGGCGGCGATAATCAGCAGAAACACCACGACCGCGCGCAAAACCCAAGCCATGACTACGAACAGCGGAAAAATCAAAACTCCGGCCGCGGCCAACAGGGAGACGGCGGCTAAAAAAACCAACCCCACCAAGAATGCCTTCATGACTAAAAGCCTCCTAAATGAGCCCCGCCTTCGGCGGGGTGAATTTATACCACGCACCCTATCTTAGATGTCAGTGCGGGGAATTTACTCTTTGAAAACGTATTTTTTTATCACCAGCGTATAGCCCAGCTTGTTAGCGCCTTTTATTTTAAGCGGTATCCTGCGTTTATCCGCGCTAATCCATATTTCAAATTTTTTAGGGTTGCTTTCAAAACGGTAAGCGTCGAATCTGCCGGCAGGGGTCGCCACTTCCTCCCGGGAAACCAGCCTGATCTGAAACTCCTGCGTAGGAAGCGTAACCAGCAGAGACCATCCGATATCCAACCCGGGGATATCCCTGATCGAATAAGGCAGGAGAATCGCATTGCTGATCGGAGATTTCCTTTTTATAATCACCCGGCTTTCCTTATTGCCGGCCAGCTTTTTTATCGCCAGGGTAAAATTTTTCTGGTCGTATTCTTCGATAATCTTTTCCTTTTTCGGCCACATTGAGATATAGCGCTCTACCCTCACGGGCAGGAAAGTATCGAGGTCGCTGTAAATCTCTTCCCGGTCGATAAAACGCACTAATCTGGTCTCAAAGGTTACCAGGTTTACCTTTGACCGGTTAAGTTCGGCCAACGTCACATTTTTGAATTTTGCTTCCCCCAAAGACACTCCGCCCAGCCTGACATCGTAGATTATCTCTTCGCCGATGCGGCAAGGTTTATTTTTTTTAGCCGGGGTGCTTTCCACCATTAGCCCGCCTGACGGCGGCTTGAGCCTTTCCCCTAAAGCTGCAAAAACTAAGGCCGCTAAAACAAAAACGGCTGAAAATATGATTATTCTCTTACGCATATCATTTAAAACTTAAGAAATGCCGGCGATAAGAATATAGCCCTGCGATATCTTACGGTATGTTTTTTAATTGTAGTTCTATCCTCTGGATGAATCTTTTGTTTTCCTGCGTCTGGCTCCTGACGCCCCTGGCCAATTCTAACGCGTAATCAAAATTCTTACGGGCTTCCTCGTAGAGGCTGGACTTAGCGTAAGCCAGGCCGAGGTTATAATATGCCTCTGCCCACTTGGGGTTAAGCTCTATTACCCTGCTGTAAGCTTCAATCGCCTGCTGGTAATTCTTGTCATTGTAATAGGTATTGGCCTTCTGGAAGTAGAACAGCGACTTTGCACACTGCTCGATAATCTCCTCCCCTCCTTCGTTGATCTCGACTTTTTCTATGTCCTGCCGGGGAACCGAAATGGTCATGATTCCCATTTCCGTATCCGAAACAATCCTTAACCTGTCTTCCTCTTCCCGGCTGACCTTGCCTTCTATCGTACTGCCGGACTTAAGATAAATCGTGTCTGCGCGGACAGAAAACACAGGCCAGCATAACGCTAAAATGCAGATTGTAAAACTGAATGCGGCAATATATGACCTATGAACCATGTTATTACGTTTAGTTTACGGGTCTATGGTCTATAGTCTATGGTCCATAGTAAAAACCTTAAACTGTGGACTGTCGACCGTGGACTATCGACTATTGACCCGCTGTTGTTACGTTTAATTCAGAACCGTCCCCTATTTTAAATAAATAGAACCGTCCCCTATTTTTTAATCGCCGCAGGGCAAATCTGGTTAAAGGCGCAATAACTGCAGGCCAGATAGGAAGGCCGCGCGGGGAACTCCCGCTTCCTTATCCCGGCTGCCGCCTCTCTAATCTTCTCCTTTGTTTCTGCCAAATCCTCTTCATCTACCTCTGCCCTGCCGATAAGGCCAGGCTCCAGGAAATGCAGCTCAACGCGCCTGGGCAGGGAGCCGAAAATATTCTCGTAGGCAATGGTATATATGGAAAGCTGGAGGCTGTCTTTGGCGCGCCGGTCCGCGTCTTTCTGCTTCTTTAATTCCGAAGATTTAAAATCAATAATCACCGCCTGGCCCTCTTCCATATCAATGCGGTCAAACCTGCCGGCAATCCGGTTGTTCTCAAACATGAAAGAAAAATCTTTTTCAATATAGGCGGGGATGATGTTCAGCTCTTCCTGCTGATGGTAAAACCTCGCTAGTGCTTCGTTGCCGGTTTTTCTCCTTTTCTGCTGGTGCTCATCGCTTAAGAACCCCTGCGGGTCAAAGGCCTGCGCAAACGCCTGCAGCAGTTCTGCCAACTTCATCTTCCTGTCTTCGGCCTTATAGCGGAAATATTTACTTACCGCCTCATGCATCGCCCGGCCGTAGATAACCGTATGGTGCTCCATAATCGGGATGCGCAGCAGGTGGACATATTTATATTTTAAAGGACAGGTAAGATAATCGTCTATTTGATAATAACTTAAACGCAATATTTTATCCTCGCCTAATTCCTGCGGCCTTAGCGGCTGAGGCTCTGCGGCAGGGGCAAACCGCTCAATCGCCTCCTTGGCACTCGCTTTTTCCTTAGGCCTATCCTTCGCCTCTTCGCCTAATGCCTCGATGACAAACTGGCTTAAGCGGCGCTGCCGGGAGCCGCCGTAATCGCAAGCCGAGGTCAAATACAACTCATCCTTCGCGCGCGTCATCCCCACGTAAAAAAGCCGGCGCTCCTCCTGGATATGGAAGTCTCCGCCGGGCAGTATCTCCTTGATTAACGCATCCGGTATCTCGATCGGCTGCCTGCGGTGCGGCCAGGGAAAACGGCCCTGGATAAGGCTCACCATAAATACTACCCTGAACTCCAGCCCCTTTGCTTTATGGATAGTAAGCACGTTGACGCAATCGCTGTCGGGATCTGCCTCTACCGTCGGCGGGTCATCGCCTGCCTCGATTAAAAGATTAAGATAATTAATGAAATTGATTACCCGGTCTTCCCGGGCGACCAGTTCAAAATCGCGCACCAGGTAGAAAAATTTGGCGATGTTATGGATCTCAGTCTCAT
>Ga0315279_10006725_pt1 | contig 14447 bp, 12 predicted proteins | sample YL17G06_20_MG_FD_203694 | JGI IMG/M metagenome (GOLD analysis project Ga0315279, IMG submission 203694) | Sediment microbial communities from Yellowstone Lake, YNP, Wyoming, USA - YL17G06_20 | ecosystem: Environmental > Aquatic > Freshwater > Lake > Sediment | place: USA: Wyoming | collected... | reverse complement strand
GTCCACTCAGTCCACTTCGTCCACGGTGTCCACTTCGTCCACCGTGTCCACCGCACCAGGTCCAACCATTTTCATCATCTCTGGGTGAGGCCATGCCTCATCGTGACTGTGGTGAATAGTGCGCGAAGAAGAGCTTTCTGAGGTTTGCGTTTTTGGGAACAGGTTCTAAACTCTCGGTCGCAAGGGCGGCAACGAGAAGGAATCTCAGATTTGCGATTTGCGGTTTTCGATTGAACAGCAAACGCCGCCCTGCAATCGAAAATCTAAAATCGAAAATCCTTTTCCCGTGGTGAATTGCTGCTGATTGCTGGAGGCGTGAGGCGATGCTGGTCTTTCGTTGTGAATGTGACGACATCCTGGGTGCTGAAGAACAGGACCTGGACAAACTCGGCCAATGCCCTTCCTGCGGGCGCGTCCTGCGCGTGCCAAAAAACGCTGTGAACGCGGCCGGGAGACTGCGCGCGCGCAAAGCTGCCATTGGTACCGCGGAAGCGGGGCCAACGGCGCCGGACGTCAAAGTGGCGCTGGCGGTCGCGAAGCCTGCGCCCGCTCAAACAGCCCCCGAGACTGGGGGCCTAGTGGTGGGCAAGGCAACTGCTGCCCCAGTGCAACCTGAGCCCGTCGCGCCGCCTGAGCCGCCCGCCCTCGCGGCTGCACCGGCAGAAGCACCCACGCAACCTGCGGAAGAGGCAGAGCAGGCCGCTCCTGCGTCTGCTGCACAACAGGCCACGGCGACAGCGGAAGCCCGGCATGAGAGCCCCATGCCTGCTGCTGAGGCGGTCTCGCCCCCTGCTGAAGGAGAGGCCCCGCCAGCAGTCGCGGCCGAGCCTGAACCTGCAACAGAGGTGGAGCAGACTTTGGCCTACGCCAAGGCGCCACAGACGGCTGAGGAAGGTCGGGTTGCTGCCGAAGAAGAGACTCTCCCGGCTGCGCCGGCTGAGTCTGAACCTGAAAGAGAACCTGAGCCAACCCTGGTCTATGCCAAGGCGCCACAGACGGCTGAGGAAGCTCAGGCCCCTGCAAAAGAAGAAACGCCCCCGGCAGCAGCGGCTGAGCCTGAAGCTGTGGGAGCGGCTGAGATGGATGCGCTCCTCACTAAGGCCCTGAGTGCGGGCGAGGAAGCCCAGGAAGGTGCGCAAGAAGCAGCGCCGCCGGCGGCGCTGGCTGAGCCTGAACCTGCGAAAGAGCCGCCGGAGACTTTGCTCTTGGCCAATGCGCCGCGGACGGCTGAGGAAGCTCAAGCCGCCTCGGCGGACGAAGCACAGGCAGTCGAGTCTGCTGACGCTGTGCCGTTAGAGGAAACCACCGAGGAAGATGAGGAAAGCGCGGAGGCCCCGCAGGCAGAGGGCCGCAAGCTCTCCAGGAAAGAGCGCATGCGCCTGAGGAAAGAACTCAAGTCCACGAAACGCACTGAGGAAAGGGCCGCCGTGGCCACGACGGGAACCGCCTCAAGTGAGCCAGCCTCCAGCCCAGCAGAGGCTGCACCAGAGGGACAGCCTGTTGCCGAACAGAAAGGCGAAGAAACCGTTGCGGCAAGTGCGGCGTCCAAGGCCGCGGCGCGGCCACTCAGGATGGGTTCCAAGGTTGGGATCGCCGCCAGGCGGCGTGCCTCCGCCAGGGAAGAGGCCACGGCCGGAAAAGGCCAGGGGCAGAAGAAAGGCAATGGCACGCCTATCATCGTGGCCATCGTAGTGCTGGCGGGCCTTGCCGCGGCGGCGGTGTACCTGACGAACAAGGAGCCGCCCAAGACGGATACGGGAAGCAACGCGCCGCCTGTAGGGAAGAAGGAACCAGGGAAGGCTGACGAGAAGAAAGTCGTGCCGGCAAAGGTGGAACCAAAGGCGGAGGAGAAGGGCGGCGCTGCGGCCGAAGAAAAGAAAGAACCGAAAAAAGAAGAGCCGGCCGTGACCCCACCGCCACCACCCGAGGGGAAGAAGGCCGAGGACAAGAAGGCCGATGCAACCAAGATACCTGACAAAGCGCCGGACAAGCCGGCGGAGTGAAAGCCTGTCTGAAACCGCCGCTGCACGAAGATGGGCCTTGACAACAGACGAATGACAAAGGACAGCTTTGTGAGTTTACTTTCGCGCCGCGTCAGTTAGCTTGTTTCCCCCTGTGTCCGTGGTTCCGGTTCCGAAGGAGGAAGGTGGTTCAGAACAATGGCAAAGCCCAGAGAGAAGAAGCCCAAGCCCAAGGCGCCTGAGAACGCGCCGACCGTCGTGGCTATCAAAAAGATGATCGAGGAACGCAAGGCCGCTCTGGCCAAGCGCAAGGACGCCGCCACCAAGGACGGCAAGCTGAACAAACTTGATCCTAAGTACCGCACCGCCTTAAAGCGTCTGAAGCGCGCGCAGCGCAAGCTGGAGGCGGAAGCGTGGCGCCTGCGGCCCAGACAACTTGGTAGGGCTGCGGCTGCTGCTACGGCTGCTGCTACGGCTGCGGCTGCGGCTGCGGCTGCGGCTACGCCAGCAGCGGCAGGCGAAGCTCCCAAGGAAGGCGAGAAGAAATAGCTCTTGGCTCTTAGCTCTTGGCTTTTAGATACGACGCGGCGGGGCAATGCCAAGAGCTAAGAGCCAAGAGCTATCTGGGGATCGAACCCCAGCGTCGCCAGCAGTTGACGGAAGTCTTCTGGCAAGGGCGCGCGCAGCCTCATGGGCATCTTGGTGGCCGGATGGGTGAACGCCAGGGACTCGGCGTGCAAGCACACGCGCGGCTGGAGCCCTTTGAACGCCGGGTGTTCCTTTTGCCCGCCGTATAGCAGGTCTCCGACCAAAGGATGCCCCAGCGCCTTCGCGTGCGCGCGAATCTGGTGCGTGCGACCCGTGAAAGGATGTGCGCGCAGCAGCGAGAAGGAGCCGCAGGGCGAAACCGCCAGTCTGACAAAACGCGTGCGCGCGGGCCGTGCAGCCAGGCCGTCAACCGTCACGGCCTTGCGGTTGGCAGGGTCCGCGCCCAGTGCGGCTTCGATGACCTTTTCCGCGAAGTCCGCGCGGCCGTGTACCAGGCAAAGATAAGTCTTTTGCACCAGCCGCTTTTCAAACTGGCGCGCAAGGTCCTTGTGGGCTTTGGGGCAGAGCGCGTAGATCATCACACCACTGGTTTCTTCGTCGAGCCGGTGGACCGTGCCGATGTGGTACGACGGGTCCACGGCCAGTTTGTCGCGGAAATAATGCAGCAGCCCATTGTACAGCGTGCCCGTCTTGTGGCCCCGCGCCGGGTGCACCAGTACGCCGGCCGGCTTGGCCAGCGACAGAATGTGTTCGTCAATGTACAGAACCTCGAACGGGATTTCCTCCGCAACCTTCTTCCCGCCGGGATAAAGCAACAATGTGACGACCTCTCCGGTACTGATGTGCCAGCTTGACTTGGTCGGCTTGCCGTTAATGAAGACCCGCTGGTCTTTGATCATCTGCTGAAGGAAAGAGCGGGAGTAGCCGGGGAAGCGCTCTTGCAGATACTTGTCGAGGCGCCGCGGCTTGCCAGGGTGGCGTTCGCCGATGGTGAACTCCAGCTTCTCGCGTTTGCCTTCCTTGGCGCGCGGGAAATCGTACTTGGTCTTCACCCCAGGCGGATGGAACCAGGACGGGGCGCCGTTCTTGCCGATGTGCAGGCGCTCCGCGCGTGAAGGATGAGATGAACCCATGCAGTTTGCCCGGAGGAATCGCTACTTGCCCTCAGCGATCACTTTTTCCGCCCAAGTATAAACGCTTTCGGCAAGTTGGATGGCTTCGCGGTGCTCTTCGGCGGTAACGGGTTGCTCTGCCGCAGGGTAACGCGCCAGCCAGGCGAAGCGAGTCAACTGCGTTGCCTTTTGTACATTGGGTGGTAATGGCAAGCCAGCTTTCTCAAGGCCCCTGGCCAGTTCCTCCAGGTTGTGGGTGTAACGGAATTCCCAGCCACGATCCTGGTAGACTGCTTTGAACGCCTTCTCCGCGGCTTGTTGTGCATGGAAACACAGATCTTCGTAAAACCCGCCATCTGGAAGCGGCGAACGCGCAAGGGCCAGATCGCCGCGCGCGCGTGCCAACCAGTCCTCTGGCGAACCTGGGATGAGCCTAGCTGGCGGCATGGAACAACTCCCTTCGCTGTTCGTGAGCGCGTCCACCGCCTGCAAGGCAGTGGCGCCCTCGGCGGCATGGTACAATTCTCTGCCATCTTTCAAAGCAGGCTTGATGACCAACGAGTGATTGGCGCCGTATTTCCGCACGTCGTCTTCTGTTACGACGACGGCGTCCACGGCGAAACCGAAGCCCCACAAACCCAGAATGATTTCCTGGCTGGTCTTCTTGCGGTCAGTACCATTGGGCATGACGACCAGCACATCCAAGTCGCTGTTCGGACCCATCTCTCCTCGCGCCGCGGAACCAAAGAGAATAATACGCCGCGGATGCGCCACAGCGACAATGCGCCGCACAAGTTCGTCCAGTAGTTCTGTTGACGGCTGCTTCGCCTCTATGGCTACTTGTGTGCACACGGCCCAACTCCTTCTTCGACCTATAACCACTATACCCGCAAACGCGCCGCGCGCAAAGGCAGCCGGCGTGCGTCCACAGGGCCGTCACTTGCCAGTCCAGGTGGGTTCCTTACTATACTCTCCATGAAGTACGTGCGCGACATATACGCGGCGCGGAAGGGCTCGGGACGGCCGCTGGTCTCCTTTGAACTCTTCCCGGCGAAGACCGAGGAAGGCGAGAAGACGCTGTTGGAAAGAACCATCCCGGCCCTGCTCAAGCTGCGCCCTGATTTCTGCTCGGTGACTTACGGCGCGGGCGGCGGCACGCGCGATAGGACTCTGGCTGCCGTGGAACGCATCCAGAACCAATATGGCGTTCCGATGTTGTGCCACGTAACCTGTGTCAACGCCACCGTTGAGCAGACCAGCGCGGTCGTGGAAGACGCCGTCCGGCGCGGCATCAGCAATTTCCTGGCGTTGCGCGGCGACCCGCCCGGCGCAGGAGAGTTCCAGAAGACTCCGGGGGGCTTTGAATTTGCCTCCGAACTGGCCGCCAGCCTGCGCGCCAGGGGCGGTCTCTGCGTAGGTGTCGCCGGCTTCCCGGAAGGCCATATGGCCTGCAAAGCAGGGAAGTACGCGGACTGGCAGTATCTGAAACGGAAAATTGACGCCGGCGGGGACTTCGTGCTCACGCAACTCTTCTATGACAACGCCTTCTTCCTTGAATTCTATGAGTACCTGAACGCCAAGCTGGGCGTGACCGTGCCGGTCTCGCCGGGCGTGCTGCCGCTCTTCTCTTTTGCACAGATCGGCCACATCACGAAATTGTGCGGCGCGCGCCTGCCGGATGCGCTGGTCAAACGCCTGGCGGAATTGGAAGGCAAGGACGAGGCCCTGGCCGCGTTTGGCGTGGAATATGCGACGCGCCAGTGCGAAGAGCTTCTCAAAGCCGGGGTCCCCGGCTTGCATCTTTACACATTGAACAAGGCCAGGTACGTGTCGCAGGTTGTGAGGAACCTTGGCTTGGCTTAGGCTGGTTGCGAGGGGTGGCAGGAAGGATTCATGTCTGAAGAACAATCCAAGCCGTTGCGCGTCATAGGCGGCTTTGAGCTGATCGCCAAGATTGGCCAAGGCGGCATGGGCACGGTCTTCAAGGCGCGCCAGCTCAGCCTGGACCGCCTTGTGGCCGTGAAGATTCTCCCTCCTTCCGCTGCCAAGGACGCCAAGTTCATCGCGCGTTTCCAGAAGGAAGCGCGCGCCACCGCGCAGCTTAACCACCCCAATATCGTCAAGGGCATTGATGTCGGCGAGGATGGGGGGCTGTGGTATTTCGCCATGGAGTACGTTGACGGGCCATCGCTCAAGCAGTTGCTGCGCGAGCAAAAGACCATTCCCGAGGAGAAGGCCCTGGAGATTGCGGAGCAGATGGCCCGTGCACTCGAATGCGCGCAGGCCAACGGCTTCGTACACCGCGACATAAAACCCGATAACATCCTGCTGACTGCCCGTGGCGTGGCCAAACTCGCGGATCTTGGCCTGGCCAAGCAGGCCGATGACGACGCCGCACTCGCGCAAGCCGGACAGGCAGTGGGGACGCCCTACTATATGGCGCCCGAACAGGCCCGGGGCGCAGTGGACGAGATTGACATGCGCACGGACATTTACGCTCTGGGCGCCACGCTCTTCCATCTTGTTACCGGGCGACCGCCGTTTTCCGGCCCGAGTTCTTCATCCATCCTGCTCAAGCACTTGACCGAGAAGGCCCCGCTCGCACACCTGATTGCGCCTGCCGGATGCGGCGAGGCCTTCAGCCGCTTGATTGAGCGGATGATGCAGAAGGAAAGAGACAAGCGAGTCCAAAGTCCCGCGGAACTCGTCGCACAGATTGACAAACTCATCAAAATGCGCGCGCAGGACAGGCAGGCGCAGCAGGCCAAGGCTCCGCCTCGTGTTCCAGCCAGCGCCGCTTCTATCGTGCCGCGAACGCGTGGCAGCCAGGTCTCATCGCCATTGGCGGCGCTGCTATTCATGGGAATCCTGGGCGCCGCTCTCTGGTGGATCTACCAACAATCCAAGCCGGCCGCGCCTCCTCCCCTGGACAAGCTGGCCGCGCGGCTTGCGCCCGAGCAAAAGAAGACAGGGCTTGTTCCCAGTCCGGGTCTCCACACCCAGAGACCGCCGGGCAGAACCGCCCCTCCGGCTCCCGCGGATAAGCAGGCTGCGCCCCCAACCCAGCCCAAGGACCGTCCGCTCTTGCCTCCCCTCTTCACCGTTGGCCCGGCTGCGGTGGAACGCGGGCCGGCGGCGACCGGGCCAAGCGCCAAGAAGGCCGATGCGCCGCCAGCCGATGTCGCGGCCAAGACGGATACGGCCGCTCGCGTTGCCGGCGACAACGGCAACCCGGCAGGAAAGACTCCGGATTCCACTGCACCGGAGGCGCTGCCAAGCCAAGCACCCGGTCCCGACCCTCTGGTGTTGATTGCGCACGCGCAGTTCCTTGGCGAGATGCTCCAGCGTTCCGTTAAGGAGCACAAAGATCTCGCAAAGGTGCTCTCCGAAATGCGCGAACTGGCTGAGAAGCCGGAGTTCACCGTTGCCAAGGAGCAGGTCTCCGGGGAACTGAAAGATCTCGAACGCGCCTCACGCTTTGAGGAGAGGGCCGTGGAATCCCTGGCTGCTGCCAAAGGCGAATTGGAGTTGCCGGAGGACCTGTTGAGGCTCGCCGAGGGCGCCAAAACCGGCAAGATCATCGGCCGCGGCCTCTCGGACAGGGAGTTGTCCGTCAGAATCGGCGGCGCCACGACCCCTGTGTCTGTCGCCAAGTTGCCCGCGCGGCAGGTCGTGGAGACTGGCGGAGCCAAGGCGGACGCGTTTGCAGCCGTGATTTACTACCTGCTGCGCGGCTCGAACAACGAAGCGAAAGCCATGCTCCCGGGCCTTTCCGACGAGGATCGCGCGCGCACGGAGCACAAGTTGGAGGTGCTACAGACAGGGAAGGCTGAAGCCGCGGCGCTGGAGGCTTACAAGCAGATTCTGGCAGCCATCCGGCAAAAGCAATGGCTGTTGGCGAGGGAGAAGATCCTCAGTTTTGAGCCGGCGCACGGCCAGACAGACGTAGGCATGGGGAAACTGCCCACTTTGCGGGCATACAAGGAATTCATTGAACAGAGCTTCGTGCAGCCCGTGCTCAAACTCTTTCACGCCAAGACCGGCAAGTTGTTGCCCAATGGTTGCCTGCAACTTAGCTACGACTTCTCTGCTCAAGACCAGCTTCTGGATTTCGCGTGCGAGCACGGCGCATTGGCGCTCCTGAAGGGCTATCTGAAGGTCCCGTTTGGGGGCGGCGAGCTTTCCCAGGCCTGTTTCGTCCCGCCTGTCGCCGAAATCCAGGCTATCGAGGTCACAGGCAAGACACTCAACACCATCGAGGATGAAACACCGCGATTCGGCCTTTATATTATGCCCCCTGGCGCCCCCGGCGACATCCAGGCCCCTAAGTGCGTCTGCCGCCTTAAGACCCGCAAGCCACACCTGGAGAGTTGGGAACCTCCATACCTCTACGGCAAATGCAATGCCATCGGACCCAAGGAAGTCAACTGGGCTATGGACACGACATTCCGTGCAGATTGGTCTGACGGCCTGCTCAAGTGGTCTGTGAATTCAGTCGGAATCGGACAGGTCAAACTGCCGGCCGGAGCGATTGGTGGCCGAGTTGCGTTCGACGGGACGAATGGCAACCACGTGTGGAAGAACTTCAAGATCGTCTTCAAGCCGGATCCTGCCTGGCTTAAAGAACAACTTGAGAACCCCAAGGCTGATTCCCCTCCACCGCCTCCTCGACGGGCGCCGCCGCCTCCCCCGCCACCGCCGCCGCCACCCAAGAAGGCGCAGTAAGCGAGCACCGCAGGCATCCTTTCCGCAACTACCGTTTGGCGGGTTCTGGTGACGACTGTTGCTCGGACTTTTGCTCCGACTTTTGCGGTGCCACTGCTTGCGAAGAAGATGCCCCCAACCGAGGAACAACTTTCGGCGGAGGAGCAACTTTCAAAACTTCAGGCATGGGTATACTCTCCCCAGAAAGTTCTTGTGACCATACTTTCTTCTTATCCATTTGCGGGAGAGCTACCTGCGGAGGATGAGCAACTTTCGGCACTTCCGGCCTTGGTATGCTCTTCCCCTCGTTCACTACTTGCTTCTCACCCATGGGACCTCCCTCTCTAGTCATGGGACTAGGTACTTGGCGTATTCCTGTTTTGTTTCATGCAAAGCTGTTTGGCGTTCCAATTCTGAGAACGACTCGGTGACGTTCACCATGGCGAACTTTTCGGTTGCTTTCCTGGCACTCTGTTTCCACTGCTCTGACTCTATGTCTTCGTAGGACGCTGCATCAAGAACCACACCGAAGGACGACAATTGGGCCTGCAACTCGCCATCAAGTTTGCGCAGGCTTTCTACTCTTGGCTGAATGAAAACCGTCCGCACAACACAAATCAGGCCCGCAAGCCAAATCAGCACTTGCCATAGGACCTTCATGAACCCGAGATATGGCTCCGGCAACGAAAGCTGTGCCAATCCTGAAGTCGCTGCCGAAGTCGGTGCGAAAACCACCACGACAATATCCATGCATCTCATGGCTGACACGTACCAAGAAAGACGGCGAGAGATCAACCGCGCCTCAAAATCGAGCAGGGTTATCCTGCCAATGAAGTACTCCCAATGGCTCGGCACTTGCGGCTGCATCAGCATTCAGTCCCGTGCAAGAACTCCCCAAGACAGCTCGTTATGACGCCCAAGAACCACGCTGGTCTTTTTGGCGTCCTGAAATGCCGAGTATACATGAGGGAAGCCCCACCACAAGACCTTTCCTGCACGCAGGGCGGCGTACGCATTACGAGTTATCCTCCAGCAGCGCGCCTGCGACGGCACAGGCCGCCAGTGCTGCTGTTTCCACGCGCAAGACATGCCGGGCCAAGCGCACGCCCACCACACCACCCACCATCCACCATCCACCACTTTGGCATTGCGCTTTTTCCCCATTGCGCGAAGATTCCAAGCATTAGGGACTGCTCGCGGTTGCCCGGACGTTGCAGCGTCCGCTTCGGAGGGCGAGGAATGATGTAGCTTGTGGTTCTGCTTGTGCTGGCCGCTTCACACGGGAAAGAACCGCATTGAGATGCGCGTCCGCAACCGCGCCGGCATCCTGGGGCGCAAGAGTTGGATCGAAGTGCATTTTTGATTTTCCATTCAGCCAGGGAGAAATGTCCATGGCGGCAAAGGGGGAGAGAGCGGCGCAGATCGAACTGCCCGATACCATGTGGGCGGCTGTATACCGTGGCAAAGGAAAAGTTCGCGTCGAGAAACTGCCCGTGCCGGAGGTGGGGCCGGGCGAGGCGCTCGTGCGCGTGGATACTTGCGGCGTTTGCGCGACGGACCTGAAGAAGGTGGAATATGGGCTGGTTCCGCCGCCGCGCGTCTTCGGTCATGAAACCGCGGGGACAGTCGTCGCCATGGGCCGGGGTGCGCGGCGGTGGGTGATCGGCGACCGCGTGGCGGTTCTTCACCACATTCCCTGCCGCGTGTGCTTCTATTGCCGGCATGGAGATTACGCGCAGTGCGCCGCATACAAGAAGACAGGGACGACAGCGGGCTTCGAGCCGGCCGGCGGCGGTTTTGCGGAGTACGTCCGCGTGCTGCCGTGGATTGTGAGCCGCGGGATGGTGCTCGTGCCCCCAGATGTAACGCTGGAAGAGGCCAGCTTCATCGAACCCGTCAGCACGTGTGTGAAGGGTATTGCGCGCCTGAACCTTAAGCGCGGCGAAGAGGTGCTGGTCTTCGGCCAGGGAGCGATTGGCCTGATTTTCACCCAGTTGGTCCGCATAGACGGGGCGCGACCCATCGGGTTGGACTACCTTGAGCCGCGCCGGCAACTTGCGTTGAAGCTGGGCGCGCGTCGCGCGGATGACCCACGCCGTGAGGCCTGTGGTACGCTCATAATGAAGGATACCCACGGGCATGGAGCCGACGCTGCCATTCTGGCTGTGCCCTCCCAGGCCGCGCTGGATCAAGCCCTGCGCTGGGTCCGCCCCGGCGGCCGAGTTCTGCTTTTTGCCCACACGCGCAAAGGCGAACTGGCGTCATTCGACGCGGGGGCGGTCACGGTCGAGGACAAGACGCTCATCGGCTGTTACAGCTCCGATGCGGACTTGCAGGGCCTCGCCGAGAAGCTGGTCTTCTCGCGGCGCTTGCGCGTGGCGCCGCTTATCAGCCATCGTTTCCCTTTGTCGCAAGCGGTGGAAGCGTTCGATCTGGCGTTGCACCCGACCTCGCGCTCCTTTAAGATCCTGGTGAAGCCATGAAGCTGCCTCACACCATGCGCGCCGCGGTCCTTTACGGAAAGGAAGACGTCCGTGTCGAGCGCATCCCCGTGCCAGCGCCAGGCCCCGGCGAACTGCTCCTGAAGATCGAGGCGGCCCTGACGTGCGGGACGGACCTGAAGGTCTTCCGGCGCGGCTACCACGCTGCCATGATCCGTCCGCCCAGTGTCTTCGGACACGAAATGGCCGGGACCGTGGCCGTCTGCGGCGAGAGTGCCGGAGCGCCGCTTTTCCCGCCAGGGACTCGCGTGGTCGTGGCCAACTCCGCCCCCTGTGGCATGTGCTATACCTGCCGCCGCGGCCAGGAAAACCTGTGCGAAGACCTGCAGTTCCTCAATGGCGCCTACGCCGAGTACGTTCTCGTGCCTGCGCGCTTTGTTGAGAAGAACACCTGCCGCATCCCCGGCCACCTGGCCTCAGAGGTAGCGGCCATGGCCGAGCCGCTCGCGTGCGTGGTGCATGGCCTTGATGAAACCGCCCCGCGTCCCGGCGATACGGTTGCCGTCCTGGGCTTGGGACCGATTGGCTTGATGTTCGTGGCCCTGCTGAAGGCCCGTGGCATGACGGTGACGGTGGCAGAACTGGGACGCCAGACCCCGCGCCTCGAAGCGGCCAGGACGCTTGGCGCGGACGCCGTTCTCGAAGTGGACGCGGCTGGACATTGGCGCGACGAGTTGCGCCGGCGCTTTCCGCGGCTGGATGTGGTGATCGAAGCCACGGGGAAGCCCGAGGTCTGGGAGCAAGCGTTGGGTTTGGTGCGCAGAGGCGGCACCGTCAACCTGTTCGGTGGCTGTCCCGCGGGAACGAAGATAAGCCTGGACACGGACCGCCTGCACTACGACCAGATCACGGTGAAGTCTTCCTTCCATCACCGCCCCTCAGCCTTCCGCGCTGCGTTGCGCGCGCTGGAGCAGGGCCTGGTCCCGCCTGGGCCCTTCATTGGCGGCGAGCAAACCTTGGAGGCCTTGCCCGGCCTCTTCCGCGAAATGCTCCACAACAACCGCACCGTCAAGACCCACATCCGGCCGTGAGCACGAAGGATGAAGCATGAAGGATGAAGGATGAAAAAGGGTATCCGTTCAGCCTCCCCAGGGCAGGGGAGCGTTTAGTCCGTGTTCGTCAGTGTTAGTCCGTGTTAGTCCGTGTTAGTCCGTGTTAGTCTACTCCCATCCCCTGAACGGTTACGGAAAAGGAAATCCAAGGGGCCATTCCTTTATCCCTCATCCTTGATGTTCTCTGCTTCTCTGCGCCTCTGCGGTGAGAAGTCAAGGTTACCTGTCCTTCAAGTCCTCCCTCAGTTCCTCGAGGCTTGGCAGCCCCGCTGTCTTCAGCGCGCTGATGTCGTCGCGGCGGTAAAGCTTGCGGCCGTCCTCAACCTTGGCGCGGATGTCCTGGCGCCGCACCAAAGCGTTCAGGTAGGCAGCGTCTTTGCCTTTCAGCAACCTCAAGGCTTCGGCCTCGTCCACCCAGAACAGGTCCCGCTTCTCTCCGGTTTTCTCTGGCACTGCGATTGTAGTAGCAGGCCCTGAACCGCTTGCAGGCGGCGCAGCACCGGTCGAGGCCGCGGCCGGGGCTCGCGCCAGGACGTACCAACAGACGGCGCCGGCCAGGGCCAGTTCCGCGGCCGCCACTACTACGCAAGCGCGAAACGCGCTCCGTGCGGCATTGCTTCCCGGCGCTTCCGCCTGATAGGCGCGGCTGCTGAGCCACGCCCGCAAGGAACTGGACAGCGACAAGGCCGCCAGGCCGGCCGCAAGGACCGGCACTCCCCAACCACGAGGCAAAATCCTGATGAAATTGGCGCATTGCAGAACTCCCATGAACATCAGCGCCACGGCCGCAATGTCCGGCCCGAGCCACCACAAGCGCAGGCGCGCCTCGCGTTGCCAGACGCGCTCACGCGCCCCGCGGTCCAAACCCGCGGCAGCGCGCTCAACCACCGCCTGGCTCAAGCTGCCGGCGATATAGACGGCTGCCACGCCCGCGATAAAAAGAAGGATTTCGTTTCTGGTTATGTGGTACATCTTCAGGCCGCGTTTCACCACTCATTTACCACGGAGGCACAGAGCGGACATTTTAGATTTCGTAACCGTTCGGCCTCTCCACGGCAGGGAGAGTTTACTCCGTGTTGGTCCGTGTTCGTCCGTGTTCGTCCGTGCTCGTCCATGTTCCTCCCTCCTCGTCGGCCTACCCACTGAACGGTTACCCCGCCCGATGCAATCGCAAATCGCAAATCTAAAATCCCTTCTCTGCGTCTCTGTGGTGAGAAACCTGCGGTCGCCCCCTGTCACAACGGCACCGGATACCGCCACCCGAACGGGTCCGGCACGCTGCCGAACTGGATGTCCATCAATTGCTGGCGCAAACTCACGGTAAGTTCGCCGGGCTTGTCGCCGGCGTTGCGGTAGAGCACCTGGTTCTTGTGCACCAGCTCGCGGATGGGCGTCACCACCGCCGCGGTGCCGCAAGCAAACACTTCCTTCAGCCGGCCCGCCTGGTTCTCGGCGAGCAACTCGTCCACGGAGATTTCGCGTTCTTCCACCTTGCGGCCCTGGCTGCGCACAAGCTGCAGCAGCGACTCGCGCGTGACGCCGGGCAGGATGGAGCCGGAGTCCAACGCCGGCGTCACCAGCGCCTCGCCGATCAGGAACATGATGTTCATGCCGCCCATTTCTTCGATGTACTTGCGTTCGATGGCGTCGAGCCACACCACCTGATCGAAACCTTCCGCCGCGGCTTGGCTCTGCGCGGCCAGCGACGACGCGTAGTTCCCGCCGCACTTGGCCGCGCCCGTGCCGCCAGCCGCGGCGCGCACGAACACGGTCTCGGTGCGCAAGCGCACGCCCCGCGGGTCCTCGCCCGCGAAATACTCGCCCACCACGCAGGTGATAACGAAGAGCAGGCACGCCGGCGACGGGTGAACCTTGATCACCGTGTCCGTCCCAATCATGCAGGGGCGGATGTAGAGCGTGTACGGACGCTGCGGCACGCAAGAGGCGTCCAGCTTGATGAGCCGGCAGATGTCCGCGAGGAGGATCTTGGCATCCACTTGCGGCATGCACAGCCGCGCCGCCGACGCGTTGAGGCGCGCCAGGTTGCGATCCGGACGGAATAGGGAGATCGAGCCGTCCGGCTGCCGATAGGCTTTGAAGCCCTCGAAGATTTCCTGCCCGTAGTGGAAGACCACGGTCGCGGGAGACAACGTGAACGGGCCGAATGGCTGAAATTCAGCCTTGGCCCAGCCGGATGCGTCCTTGTAGTGCTGCACCAGCATGTGCGGCGCAAAAGCGGAACCGAAACCGGGGCCTTTCTTTTCCTCTGACATTGGTAACTTCGCTCCTGACTCCTGCCGTGCATTCCCTTATACCGGACCAACGAGGGCGATGCCAGTGCTGGACTGTTCCGGCCGCCTGACAGGTAGCAGAACCGGACTTGCGCATGCGGTACGCTCTCCCCGGTGGGCTGAGGGCATAATATCCACTGCCACAATTGGACTACCCACCCCCTGGCACAGGGTGCGTAGCCGAAAAGTAAGTCGCAGTCCCACTAACCCCCGGCTTCAGCCGGGGGGAGAAGCGGGATAGGCGCGCCATTACCGTCGTTCACGACGGTTACCAGGA
>Ga0315279_10006723_pt1 | contig 14450 bp, 13 predicted proteins | sample YL17G06_20_MG_FD_203694 | JGI IMG/M metagenome (GOLD analysis project Ga0315279, IMG submission 203694) | Sediment microbial communities from Yellowstone Lake, YNP, Wyoming, USA - YL17G06_20 | ecosystem: Environmental > Aquatic > Freshwater > Lake > Sediment | place: USA: Wyoming | collected... | reverse complement strand
CCCCGTTCTCACTCGTAGGGGCGGAGCCGTAGGGGCGTAGCTTTAGCTGCGCCCGCTCCGCCCAGGGCCGACCTTCCGCCAGAGGCGGACCCGCCTTCGGCGGGAAAGGTCGGCCCCTACGAGGTGTGTGCCCTCCTACACCAGCTTCCCCTTCGTGCTTGGCGTCTGGCCAACTCGACGCGGGTCGAGGCGAGTGGCGGCGCCCAGGGCCCGCCCCAGCGCCTTGAAGAGCGCCTCCGCCTTGTGGTGGTCGTTGCCCCCCGAAAGGATGCGGGCGTGGAGGGTGAAGCGACCCTCCGCCGCCAGCGTCGCCAGGATGTGCCCCACCATGTCCGTCGGCAGGGAGACGCCCGCAGGGTCGCCCAGGTGCTCTCCCGCCCACGACAGGTCCAGCGAGGAGTAGCCGCGCCCGCTCAGGTCCAGGGCCACCTGGGCCAGCGCCTCGTCCAGGGGCACGAGGGCGTCGGCCATGCGCACGATGCCCTGCCGGTCGCCGAGGGCCTTGTCCAAGGCGCGCCCCAGGCAGATGGCCACGTCCTCGGCCGTGTGGTGGGCGTCGCGGTGAAGATCGCCCTGGGCCTTAATGGTTATGTCAATAAGACCGTGTTGCCCCACCTGCTCCAGCAGGTGGTCCAGCATGCCGATGCCTGTGTCCACCTGAGCCCCCGTCGAAGGCGGGTCCAGGTCCACCCGCACCGAGACGCGCGTCTCCTTCGTCTCCCGCTCGATGCTGCCCTGCCGACCGCCCTTCCCGGCGGTCGCCGGTCGCGCCCGTCCACGCCTTCGCTCGCCGACCACTCGTGCCTCCTATCCCCACCTTTGGCAGGCAGGCCTACTTGAATTCCGAAGGCCAGGCTTCAGCCTGGCGGTCGTGCCGGCCTGAAGGCCGGCCTTCAGAACCTTATCTGTGTGAATCTGTGGCAACCAGCTCCTCCAGGGCCCGCAAGAGCGCGTCCGTGTGCTCCGGCAGGCCGACGCTAATGCGCAGGTGGCCCCTCAGCAGGGGCGTATCGAAGTGGCGCACGAAGATGCCCCGCTCCGCCAGGCGGTCGCGGACCCAGCGCGCCTCCGCGCCCTCGACCCGGCAAAGCAGGAAGTTAGCCTGGGAGGGGTAGGGCCGCAGCAACGGAACGCGCGCCAGCTTTCGATACAGCTGCTCCCGCTCGGCCACCAGGAAAGCGACCCGCTCGCGGAGGACGCCCACGTCCTCCAGGGAGGCGAGGACAGCAGCCTGAGCCGCCACGTTCAGGTTGTAGGGTGGCTTGATACGCAGCAGCAGCGACGCCAGGGCAGGTGGAAAGACGCCGTAGCCGGCGCGCAGCCCGGCCAGGCCCGCCCACTTGCTGAAGGTGCGCAGGACCACGAGCCGCTCCCGCTCCGTGACCCATGAAACCAGGCTCTCCCCTCCGAACTCCACGTAGGCCTCGTCCACCACTACCAGCAGCCCCAGGTCCAGCAGCGCCTCTACCTCTCGAGGGGTAGCGGCGTTGCCGGTAGGGTTGTTGGGCGAGGCCACGAAGATGACCTTGCCCCCCCGGCCAGCCGCCTCTTCGATGCCAGGCAGGTCCAGGGAGAAGTCCTCCCGCCGCGGCACCTCCATCAACCGCCCGCCGCACACCGACGTGCTGAAGGAGTACATACCGAAGGTGGGCGGGCAATCGATGACGCCCTCACCGGGCGAAAGGGTGGCGCGGAGGACGAGGTCGATGAGCTCGTCGCTGCCGCTGCCCGCCACCACCAGTTCCTCGTCGACGCCCAGGTAGGCGGCGAGAGCCCGCCGCACCTTGCGCTGCTGAGGGTCAGGGTAGATGTGGTAGGAGCGGGCGTCGGCCAGGGCGGCGAGGGCCCTGGGCGAGGGGCCATAAGGGTTCTCGTTGCCGTCCAGCTTCACCACCCGCTCGGGCGGGATGCCCAGCGCCTCGGCCAGCACGTCGGTGGGTTCGATGGGCTCGTAGCCCTCCATGGCCAGCAGATCGGGGCGCAGCAGGCGGGTTACGTCAGAGGCGGATGTCCGGCGCATGTTGAGTCTCCGGCTCCTAATCTCTCTCCAGGCGCCGCTCAATGGCGCGAGCGTGGGCCGTCAGTCCCTCGGCGCGGGCGATGGCCGCCGCCGGTGGCCCCAGCCGGCCCAGAGTAGCAGCATCGATGTCCACCACGCTGGTGAACTTCAGGAAATCGAAGACGCTGAGGGCCGACGAAAAGCGGGCGCTGCCCCCGGCAGGCATGACGTGGCTGGGGCCGGCCGTGTAGTCCCCCACTGCCTCGGGCGAGGTCTCTCCGAGGAAGAGGCCGCCGGCGTGCCGCACCCGTGGCGCCCAGGAGGCGGCGTCGCGCACCAGCAGGCAGAGGTGCTCCGGCCCGAACTCGTTGGCCAGCGCCAGCGCCTCTTCCAGCCCCGCCGTCACCACGATGCCACCGCGCGCCTCCAGGGCCGACCGGGCGATTTCGGCCCGCTCCAGGCCCTCAAGCTGCCGCTCCACCTCCCCGGCGACGGCCCGCGCCAGTGCCTCCGACGGCGTCAGGAGAAGGGGCGTCGCCAGCTCGTCGTGTTCGGCCTGGGCCAGAAGGTCGGCGGCGCAGGAAGCCGGGTCGGCCGTCTCGTCGGCCACCACCACCGTCTCCGTGGGCCCGTAGAGGGAGTCGATCCCCACGTCGCCGTAGACCAGCCTCTTGGCCAGGGTGACGAAGATGTTGCCGGGGCCACAGACCTTGTCCACCCGCGGCACCGTCTCCGTGCCGTAGGCGAAAGCGGCGATGGCCTGGGCACCGCTGGCCCGGAACACGCGGTCGACGCCGGCGATGCTGGCCGCCACCAGCTTGAGGGGCGACACCTGGCCGTCGGCGGAGGCCGGGCTCGCCATATACACCTGATCGACGCCAGCCACCCGCGCCGGTATCACCGTCATCAGCACCGACGAGGGATAGACGGCGACTGTCCCCGGTACGTAGACGCCCACCCGCTCCAGGGGCCGGACCTGCATCCCCAGGCCGTCCTCGAAGAAGTCGGCCGGACCGCGACGGCGCTGGGCCTCGTGGAAGGCGCGGATGCGGTCGGCGGCGAAGCGCAGGGCCTCCACCAGAGGCGGGTCCACCTGCCGATGGGCGGCCTCCACTTCAGCGCGGGGCACCTCCAGCGAAGCGTACTCGACCCCGTCGAAGGCGCGGCTGTAGCGGCGGACGGCGGCGTCGCCCTCGGCGCGCACGTCGCTCACGATGCGCCCCACCACCTCCTGGGCCGACAGCTCAGCGCCGAAGACCTCCCGGATGCGCTCCCGGACCGCCGGCGGCAGCTCTGTCTCGCCCATAGGCTGGCGGCGGAGCACCGTCCGCCGTGCCTCCTCAGCCCCGTGGATGATCCTCACGAAAGGTAGTCCTTGATAGCCTGCAAAGTACCGCCGCGGCTCCGGTCCAGAAAGGCCTGGATGCGGTCCCGGCCTACGTGCCGAACGGTCTCCGACAGCATCTCCGGCACACCCTCGATGAACTCTTCCACGGCCTCCGGCGTGCCGATGCCGTACGCCTTCAGGTGACGGCCGGCCAGGTAGCGGAAGCTGGCCCAGTCGGGGGCGTGGGCCGCCACCTCCACCGAGATGTCGCGCCAGCGCCGCAGGGACTCGGCATCGATGAAGCCGACGTATATCTCCAGGGCGCTGGCGGCCAGCTCCTGCCGCACGTGCTCCATGATCTCCCGCTTCGTGCGTTCCTGGCGGTCCAGCTCGTACTGGAGGACGCGGTCGAGCACGTTGGCGCGCGCGTCGCCGCCCAGGGGGGAACGCTGGCCGAAGAAAGGGCGGTAGATGTCCTCAATCCACACCTCATCCATGACCAGATGTGAGACATAGCCGGCCACGAAGGAGCGTGTCGAGGGGTTCAGGCGGCTGGGGTCGGCCAGCTCCGGATGCTCGCTGAAGAGGGCCGTCACGCCGTCCTGGTGGCCGAACTCGCTCAGGTCGAAGAAGTGGGTGCGTTCTCGCTCCCAGCGCGTGAGCACCCGGATGTCGGGCGTCGTCGATCCCAGGTAGTAGGCGCCCAGGTCCGCCTCCAGCGCCGGATGACGCAGGCCGTCGGCCAACTCCTTGGCGATGCCCATGTGCAGGGCCAGGGGTGGCATGGCTACTCGATGATCTTGTTGATGGGGTACTCCACGATACCCCGCGCTCCGGCATCCTTCAACTTGGGGACGATCTCCCGCACCACGGACTCATCGACGATGGTGTTCACTGCCACCCACGCCTTGTCGGAAAGGGACGAGACCGTGGGCTTCTCCAGGGCCGGGAGGACGGCGACGACCGTATCGAAGTCCACCACCCTTACGTTCATCATCAGCCCCACCTTGCCCTCGGCGGCCATGGCGCCCTTCAGCATCAAGGTAACGTCTTCAATCTTCCTGCGCCGCCAGGGGTCGGCCCAGGCCTCCTTGCTGGCGATGAAGCGTGGCGTGCTCTCCAAGACCGTCTCCACAGCCCGCAGGTTATTGGCCGCCAGCGAGCTACCCGTCTCAGTCAGTTCGACGATGGCGTCGGCCAGGAGGGGCGGTTTGGCCTCGGTTGCGCCCCACGAGAACTCCACCTGCGCCTTGACGCCCTTCCGGCGCAGGAAGTCACTGGTCACGTTCACGAGCTCGGTAGCGATGCGCTTCCCCTCCAGGTGTTCAACCTTCTTGATAGGTGAGTCAAGGGGCACCGCCAGCACCCAGCGCACCGGCCCACGCGTTTCCTTGGCAAACACCAGATCGGCCACCTCAACCACGTCGGCCCCGTTCTCCTGCACCCAGTCGTAGCCGGTTAGCCCGGCGTCCATCACCCCGTTCTCCACGTAGCGAGGGATCTCCTGAGCTCGGACAAGGATGCACTCCATCTCCGGGTCGTCCACAGAGAGGTTGTAGGAGCGGGAATGGAAGGTCACGTTGTAGCCCGCTTTGCGGAATAGGGCCAGAGCAGCCTCCTGGAGACTGCCAGCCGGTAGGCCAATCCTTAGGACACTGCAACTCATGGGCTTCCTGCTTCTCCTCTTAGAACAAGCGAGCCCGCCCGCCCGACACGCCGCCGGGATCGGCGGGCAGGGTCATTCTACAATGAGCTTCTGGCGGCTTCAACTGAAGCGCAAAGGCCCTGGGAGCGCCCTCATCGAAAAGGATATAATCTTTAGCGGGGACTAGCGTGTCCAAGAGACCATTCGGCAGAGCGGCCAGCAGGGGCTCTCTCCTGCTTCTCGGCGTCGTGCTCCTGGCGCTGGGCCTGGCGGGTTGCGCCTCCTCCATCAAGGAGAAAAACGCCATCCACGTGGTCACCATCGACGGGACGATTAACCCCGTCATGGCCCGCTACGTGGAGAGCGCCATCGGCGCCGCCGAGGACAGCGATGCGGCGGCCGTCGTCCTGCGCCTGGACACCCCCGGCGGGCTGGACAGCTCCATGCGCGACATCGTGCAGCGCATAGAGTCGTCCCGGGTGCCGGTCATCACCTACGTCTGGCCGCCCGGGGCCCGCGCCGCCTCCGCCGGCACCTTCATCACCATGGCCGGAAACGTGGCTGCCATGGCCCCCAACACCGCCATCGGCGCCGCCCACCCCGTGGGCGCGGGTGGCGAGGACATCGAAGGGACGCTGGGCGACAAAGTGACCAACGACGCCGCCGCCTACATCACCGGCATCGCCAAGCTTCGAGGCCGCAACGCCGACTGGGCCGAGAGCGCCGTGCGCCAGAGCATCTCCGCCGATGAGCAGGAGGCCGTCCAGCTCAACGTTGTCGACCTGGTGGCGCCCGACCTGCCCTCCCTGCTGGCCGCCGTCAACGGCCGCTCTGTAGAGCTACTGTCGGGCCCCGCCACCTTGCAGGTAGCCAACGCCCCGATTGTCGAGAACAACATGAGCCTGGTGCAGCGCTTCTTCCTCATTCTCAGCGACCCTAACATCGCTTTCATACTGCTCAGCGTGGGGCTCGCGGCCATCGCCATCGAGATGCTGCACCCAGGGTTCATCCTGCCCGCCGTCGTTGGGAGCATCGCCCTGCTGCTGGCCTTCTTCTCGCTGGGTACCCTGCCCGTCAACTGGGCAGGTGTCCTCCTCATCCTCCTCGCCTTCACCCTCTTCATCGCCGAGCTGCTGGTAGCGGGATTCGGCGCCCTGGGCGTCGGCGGCATAGTCTCACTGATCCTGGGCGGGTTGCTGCTCACCAGCACGAGCAACCCCGAGTTCCAGGTATCGAGGTGGCTTATCTATGGCTGGGCCGCCGTCATCGGTGTATTCTTCCTGATGGTGATGAGCGCCATCCTCCGCATGCGACGCATGCCCGCTACGACCGGCGCACAGGCACTCATTGGGCGCGTCGCCGTGGCCCGCTCGCCCCTGGAGCCGAGCGGCCAGGTGTTCTTGCAGGGCGAGCGCTGGCAGGCCACCTCTGAGGACGGGCCTGTCCAAGTGGGTGAAAGGGTCATCGTAACCGGCGTGCGCGGTCTTCGCCTGACCGTGAGGAAGGCGCCCGGCGAAGGAAAAGCGGCAGAGCCTGCGGCGGGAGATGAGCCGCCGGAGGCACGGCAGCCAGAAGAGGGCCAGACAGGCACGGCATGACCGCGCCCGGCTGACCCGTGGACCCTTCGAAGAGGCACAAGCAAAGGAGCAAGCCATGGAACGGTTTGTGAAGGCGTTGCTGATCGCCTTGGGCTACGCCCTCCTCATACCCCCGTGGGGGATCTTTGTTTACCCATACGCAGTACGCATCGTCCAGGAGTACGAGCGAGGCGTCATCTTCCGCCTTGGCCGGCTGATGGGTGCCCGGGGACCGGGCCTGTTCTTCATCATCCCCATGGTGGAGCGGATGGTGAAGGTAGACCTGCGTATCGTGACCATGGACGTGCCGAGCCAGGAGTGCATCACCCGCGACAACGTCACGGTGAAGGTGAACGCCGTCATCTACTTCCGGGTGGTGGACCCGGAGGCAGCCGTAGTCAAAGTCCTGGACCACTTCCGGGCCACCTCCCAGATCTCCCAGACCTCGCTGCGCAGCGTCCTCGGCCAGTCGGACCTGGACGAGCTGCTCTCGGAGAGGGAGCGCATCAACCAGCGTCTTCAGAAGATCATCGACGAGCAGACGGAGCCCTGGGGGGTCAAGGTGAGCACCGTCGAGGTGAAGGACGTGGAATTGCCCCAGACAATGCAGCGGGCCATCGCCCGCCAGGCGGAGGCCGAACGGGAGCGGCGGGCCAAGGTCATCCACGCCGAGGGCGAGTTTCAGGCGGCCCAAAGGCTTGCTGACGCTGCGCGCATCATGGCCGAAGCGCCCTACAGCCTCCAGCTTCGATTTCTGCAGACCCTGACCGAGGTGGCCTCCGAGCGCAACAGCACCATCGTCTTCCCGGTGCCCATCGACATCATCCAGGCCTTCATGAGCCGGTCCGGGGCGGCGCTGTCGCCGGAGGCCAGAGGCGCGCCCACAGGCCCCACTGAGCTTCCCGCCAGCAGCCCGCTGCCAGGACTGGAAAGCGCCGAAGCGAGCGAGGAGAAGGAGCCCGAGGAGTCTTAGCCCGCCGCTATCCCTTCAGGGTGACCTCACCGGCCTCAATGCGGACGTGCGAGCCGTCGTGCCGGCGGAGGATAAGGGTGCCGTCGGGCTCGACGTCCTCGGCGATGCCTTGTTCCACTCCCTCACGAGAGCGAACGCGAATCGGACGGCCGAGGATATCGAGGTGCGCCTTCCAGCCCAGGTGGACCGGCTGACCCCGGCGCGCCGCCTCATACAACTGCTCGAAGCGATGCAGGAGCGTGGCCATCACCTCTTCCCGCGACACCTCTCGCCCCAGCTCAGCAGAGATGCTCGTGGCTGTTTCCCGGATCTCCTCGTTCGCCGACATGTCCAGGTTGACGTTAAGGCCGATGCCGGCGATGGCATAGTCAACCTGGTCGCCGCTGAACTCGGAGTCGATGAGGACGCCGGCCAGCTTGCGCGGCCCGACCAGCACGTCGTTGGGCCACTTGACCCGTGCCGGGAGGCCCGTCACCTCCCCCACTGCCTGGCAGATAGCCATGGGCCAGATCATCCCCAGCGTCCGCAGGTGCTCAACGGCGGGCCGCAGGACCACGGAGAAGTAAAGGTTGGCACCGGCAGGCGAGACCCATTGTCGGCCCAGACGCCCCCGACCGGCTGTCTGCTGGTCAGCGAGGATCGTAGTGCCCTCAAGGGCGCCGTGCTCGGCTTCCTGCCTGGCCGCGTCCTGGGTCGAGGGGAGGTGCTCGTAGTAGGAGAAGCGCCGCCCCACGTAGCGAGTGTGAAGGCGAGCCTGGAACGCTTCGACAGAGAACCCGTAAGTCATGGGACCGTCTGTCCAGGAAGTAAGGGGCCACCCCGATCTCTCGGAGTGGCCCCGCGTTGCTAGGCCCAGGGCCTAGCCTCTCCTGCCAAAGGCAGGCCGCGCGTCTAGGGAGCAGCTACCCCCAAGGAGGCGCGGTGCGGGTGGATAGACCCTAAGGCGCAGCAACTATCGCAGTTGTCCATCCGCATCACCTCCTTTCCTAGGCGCGATGCTATCACAGGGGGCTTCACCCCGTCAACGGAGGCCGGCCAGAGGGAGGAACTGGGAACTTGGAACTGGGAAGCAAGCACCCCCGAGTTCCCAGTTCCTGGTCCCTACTTCTTGGTTTCCAGACTCTCCTCCGCCGCCCGTATGCTCTCGCGCAGGATCTCCACCATGCGGTCCACCTGGTCGGCGGTGACGACCAGGGGCGGCGCCACCAGGAAGCTGTCGCCCTTGACGCGGGCCACCAGGCCCCGCTCCCGGGCCTCGCGCAGGACGCGGCCGCCCACGCCGAGCGACGGCTCGAACGGGCGGTGCGTCTCCTTGTCCGCCGTTAGCTCGACGGCGGCCATCAGGCCCAGGCCCCGCGCCTCACCCACGATCTCCATCTCCTCCAGAGAGCGCAGGCCGGAGAGGAGCCGCTCGCCCATGCGGCGGGCATTCTCCACCAGACCTTCCCTCTCTATGATGTCCAGGTTCGCCATGGCGACGGCGCAGGCCGCGGGATGGCCGGAGTTGGTGTAGGCGTGCATGAAGCGCTCGGATAACGGCGCCGAGGTCATGGTCTCATGGATCTCTCGCGAGATGATGAAGGCGGAGAGGGGCACGTAGGCGCTGGTCACAGCCTTGGCGATGGCCATGATGTCCGGCTGCACGCACCCTCCGCCGGCGGCGGATTCGCCTTGGCGAAAGTGCTCCAGGGCAAACCAGCGGCCCGTGCGCCCGAATCCCGTGATCACCTCGTCGGCGATGAAGAGCACGTGGTGCCGGTCGCAGATCTCCCGCAGGCGGGGAAAGTACTCCGGCACAGGCGGTATGACGCCGCCGGCGCCGTGAACGGGTTCGGCGATGACGGCGGCCACCGTGTCCGATCCCTCGCGCAGGATGGTCTCCTCCACAGCGCCGGCACACTCCAGGCCGCAGCCGGGGTACGTCTTCCCCCACTCGCAGTGGTAGCAGTAGCAGGTGCCGACCCGCACGAAGCCGGGTACCATGGGCTCGAAGCCGCGCCAGAACACGGGCATGCCGGTAGCGCTGGTGGCAGCCAGAGTGCCGCCGTGGTAGGCCTCCTTCCGGCAGATGATCTTCGACTTCTCGGACTGGCCGCGCAGGTGCCAGTAGAAGCGGGCCGCCTTGAATGCCCCCTCGACGGCCTCCGATCCACTGTTGGCGTAGAAGACGGCCGCCATGTTCGGGTAGGCCAGGGCACACAGCCGCTCCGCCAGCTCGATGGCGGGGACGTTGGAGTAGCCGGTGTAGCTGCTGCAGAAGGCCAGCTCGGCCATCTGGCGGGCAGCGACCTCGGCCAGCTCGCGGCGGCCGTGCCCAACGGCGACGTTCCAGAGGCAGGACAGCCCATCGATGTACTGCCGACCCTGCGCGTCGAACAGGATGGCGCCCTCTCCACGCACGTATATGACCGGAGCCTGGTGCTCGCTGGCGTGGTACTGAGGGTGGATGAAGTGAGCCAGGTCGCTACGGGCTAGGGCCTCCACTTCCTCTTTGTCCATGCTTCCTCCTAGTGACTCTGCATCCTCAGCTCCAGCAGTTCGCGGGCCACCACCCGCTCGTCCCAGAGGACATGCTCCTCGCCGAAGACCATGGTCTGCTCGCTGCCCTTACCGGCCAGGAGAACGACGTCGCCATCGTCTGCCCTCTCGAAGACGTAGGCGATGGCCTGGCGCCGGTCGGGAGTGCGCACGAAATCGTCCCCTTCCCGGCGCCCGCTCTCCCGCAGGCCGGCGGCGATGGCCTCGATGATGGCGTCGGGGTCCTCGGAGCGAGGGTCCTCGTTGGTGAGCACCACGAAGTCGGCGAGCTCTCCGGCGACGCGCCCCATGCCGTCGCGCCGGCCGGGGTCCCTCTCCCCCGCGCAGCCAAAGACGGCCCAGAGCCGTCCCCGACAGGCGGGCCGCAGCACGCCCAGGACGTTGGCCAGGGCCTGCGGCGTGGAGGCGATGTCCACTACCACCGAGAACGGCTGCCCGGCATCGATGAGCTCCATACGACCCGGCACGCCGGACACGCTCTCCAGCCCCCTCCCCACTTCTTCGACCGACAGTCCCTGGGAAAGGCCGGCGGCGGCGGCGGCCAGGCAGTTGTACACATTGTACTGCCCAGCGAGCCGCGTCTTCACAGGCACAGCGCCGAAGGGCCCGGCTAGCTCGAAAGACATGGCGAGGCCTTCAGCGTGGACGTCACGCGCCGTCACATCGGCCGGGGCTTCCAGACCGTAGGTGACCACGGACGCCGCCGTCAAGCCCCGGAAGTAGTCCGACGCCGGATCGTCGGCATTGAGGACGGCCGTCTTGCGCACGCCCTTGTCCGCCGCTTCCCCCAACAGCCGGAAGAGGCGCCCCTTAGCAGCGCGGTACTCCTCCAGGCTGCCGTGGAAGTCCAGGTGGTCGCGCCCGAGGGTCGTGAAGACGGCGATGTCGAACTCGCAAGCGTCGACTCGGTGGAGTGCCAGCCCGTGGGAGGACGCCTCCAGGACGGCCCACTGATCCCCGGCCCTCAGCGCCTCGGTCAGGAAAGCCTGGACTTCGGGCGCCTCCAGGGTTGTCATGTGGGTAGCGTTGACACGGGCGCGGCCGCCGGAGCGCAGCTCGGCGCTGCTCAGGAGGGCGCAGCGCCGTCCGGCCGACTCCAGCACGGCAGCGACGAGGTGGGCGGTGGTGGTCTTGCCGTCGGTGCCGGTGACGCCTACCACCCGCAGGCGGCGCGCCGGCCAGCCGTGGAAAGCGGCCGACAGCGGCGCCAGGGCCCGCCGGCTGTCCGGGACCACCACCAGGGGCACGCGACCGCTCTCTGCCAGCCGTTCCCACGCCGGTCGATGGTCCGCCTGGACCACCAGCGCCGCCGCGCCCTGTGCCAGCGCCTTGTCGATGAACTCGTGGCCGTCGCGGGAGCGTGGAGTAGCCCCCGGGACGGCCACGAAGAGACACCCGGTCTCAACGCGACGGGAATCGTAGCACACCGCCGTCAGCGAAGCCGGCAGGTCGCCGACAACCTCTGCTTCGCCAATACCCGTCAGCCAGGCAGGCCCCCGAGACATGCCTCACCAGCCCGGCCCGCAAGGGGAAGAGCGGCCCGGGCCTGCCTGCCGACAGGCTAGTGGCAGCCTCAGCCGCCTCCTCCGATCTCCGGCATGGTTATGGTAGCGACGGCATTGACGCAAACGAACACGGCGTCCAGCCGTTCGACGGTCTGGAGGTCGCTGACCCCGGCAGGCGCGCTAGCCATGTAGCCCAGCCAGCGACCCTCCGCCGGCAGATACTTCCAGATGGTGTCGAGGGTGCCCGCCGGCGCGACGCCCTCGGCTACGGTCGTTGTGGGGGTGCCGTCATCATAGGTCAGGGCCACGGGGTTGCACCCCAGCACCAGATCCACGGTCCGTTGCGCGCTTGCCAAGCGCGGCGCTGCGGTTGCCGCCAGAAGAACAACTGCCGCTACGAGTCCAGAGAACCATAAACAGCGTTTCACCATCAGAGCCCTCCTTTGCAAGATAGCTACTGCCAACCGGTCGGACCGGTAGGAACCGATAGGAAGCTAGAAACAAAGAGAGCCCCCGCCACCAGGGCGGAAAGGCTCGATAGCTATGCCAGTAGGCCTGTAAGCCGAGTTCTGTACCCGCACAAGGCGGATGGTGGCCATCTGTCTGGGACGGCGGTTGCCCACCGCCTCTAGCGACCAACCCGAGGACAGGCCGGGCACCTCTGGTCCTCCTATTTGGTCTTGCTCCGGGTGGGGTTTGCCCAGCCGGCCGGTCACCCGACCGCTGGTGCGCTCTTGCCGCACCATTTCACCCTTGCTCGGGGCCGTCCGTCCGCTAGAGGCAGATGTCCAGCCCCGGGCGGTGTGGTTTCTGTGGCACTCTCCGTAGGGTCGCCCCTCCTGGGTGTTGCCCAGCACCCTGCCCGGTGGAGCTCGGACTTTCCTCCCCTCCGGCAAGCCGAAGGAGCGGCCACCCGGCCTACTGGCGACCCCAGTCTACAATGGGCCCCCAAGCGAGTCAATGAAACGAGACCGTAGGGGCGCAGTCCGTCAAAGGCGGACGCCCCTACATCACGGCCCCTGCAAAAGGGCCTGGTTGGCCAGCGCATCGGCCAGTTGATTCTCGCCGCGGGGCACGTGCCGCACCACCACCTCCTCGAAGCGCTGGCGGAGGGCCAGCATCCGAGCGTAGAGACGGGCCAGGCGCGGGTTTCGCACCCGGTAGCGCCCGGACATCTGCCGCACCACCAGCTCCGAGTCCATCCGCAGGTCGACTCGGCTCGCTCCCAGAGCCAGGGCCGCCTCCAGGGCAGCGATGGCGGCGCGGTACTCGGCCTCGTTGTTGGTGGCTGTGCCCAGGCGCCGGGCGAGACGATAGACCTCGCGACCCTCCGGGTCGAATATGACGGCGCCGATGGCGGCCGGCCCAGGATTGCCCCGGGAGGCGCCGTCGGAGTAGACCAGGTGGTAGAGGGGTGTGGCGGGCAAGGAGCCCTCAGGGACGGAGGAAGGTGTGGATCTCGTCGTCGGTGACCACGACTCGCTCCACCACCTGCCTCAGGAGCTCCTGGCGCTCGCCGAAGGGGAGGCTGTCCCACTCGTCACAGAGGCGCTGGCGCGCCCATTCCCGCTGCCGGCGGCGCTCGGCGGCCGTGGCGTGCTGGCGAGCGCGGCGCTCCGTCTCCTCCAGGGCCTCCTCCAGGGCCAGGCGGTCGGCGGCGGCCGCCACGCTGAGGTTGCGCAGGCGCTCGCGGCTGAGGCGTCCCCGTGCCGCCGAGTCCAGGTAGCCCTCCAGTCGCTTGTCCACCTGCGCCAGCCGCCGACGCAGGCGCTGAGCCTGGCTCTGCCACTCGGCCAGCACCCCCGCCTCGTCGCCGGCCTCCGGCATGGCGGGACTGGCCAATTCGACATCCCTTAGCGCCTCCCGCACGGCCCCCTCCAGTTCCTCGGCTCGCCGCGTATGGTAGCCACACATGCTCTGGTTTGTGCGGGACTCGCACTGGTAATAGCGATAGGAGGCCTGGCTTTCCTCCTCCGTGCCCTTGCGCCGCCAGCTCTGACGACGGCTGACGCCGATCATCTTGTTCTGACAGTAGCCGCAGTGAAGGAGCCCCGAAAGGAGGAACGGCGAGACCCGTCGCGGCGAGTAGCTGGTGCGGCGGGCGCTGAGGCGCTCCTGCACCAGGCGGAAGTCCTCCGCGGAGACGAGGGCCGGGTGGCTTCCCGGTACGCGTACCCCGAAGCGGGTGTAGGTGCCCAGGTAGGCCCGGTTGCGCAGGATGTCCCGGATGCTCACCATGCTCCAGTTGCCGTTTCGCCGTGTCTTTAGCCCCTCCTCGTTGAGACGGCGGGCGATGAGGCGGATACCCAGGCCCTCCTGAAGGTAGAGGCGGAAGATGTAGCGGACGACTACGGCTTCCTCCGGCACCAGCTCCAGGCGGCGACGGACGCCCACCTTATAGCCGTACGGAGGGCGCCCCAGAACCTCGCCTCTGACGGCCTTGCGACGCATGGCGGCCCGCACGCGATCGCTGAGGCGCTTGCCGTCAGCGACTTTGGACCAGGCAGCCAGGAGCTGCTCGGCGGCGTCCTTGGTGCCGTCCGTGAAGGCGACCTGGGCTCCCAGGCCCTCGATCTGGAAGTAGCGGCGGGCGGCGTCTCGCAGGTTCTCACCCAGGCCCTCCAGGCAAGGCACCACCACGATGACAAAGCCCTTGTCCGGCTCGCGAAGGAATTCCGCCAACTGCCGGAAGCCCGTAGGCCCCCGATCATCGGCAGAGGCGGAGTCCACGAATGTGGCGACCGCCTCGTAGCCCTGCCGCTGACAGAAGTCGAGGAAGGCGGCACTCTGGGCCGCCAGTGGCTGGCCCTTGCCCGCCGGGGTCTCCCGAAAATAGCCGACCGCTTTCACTTCAACTCAAGTAAAGGATTCGCTCGCAGCTCGTGC
>Ga0315279_10006722_pt1 | contig 14452 bp, 25 predicted proteins | sample YL17G06_20_MG_FD_203694 | JGI IMG/M metagenome (GOLD analysis project Ga0315279, IMG submission 203694) | Sediment microbial communities from Yellowstone Lake, YNP, Wyoming, USA - YL17G06_20 | ecosystem: Environmental > Aquatic > Freshwater > Lake > Sediment | place: USA: Wyoming | collected... | reverse complement strand
CGCGGCCATGCGGATTGAAGTGGTGAGCTCGCCAACTACCGTACCCGCGCCGGTGACGGACGCGGCCATGCGGAGTGAAGTGGTGAGCTCGCCAACTACCGTACCCGCGCCGGTGACGGACGCGGCCATGCGGATTGAAGTGGTGAGCTCGCCAACTACCGTACCCGCGCCGGTGACGGACGCGGCCATGCGGATTGAAGTGGTGAGCTCGCCAACTACCGTGCCCGCGCCGGTGATAGCCGCGGCCATGCGGATTGCAGTGGTGAGCGCGCCGGCCACCGTGCCCGTACCACTGATAGCCGCTTCCAGTGCGGCGGGGGCGCCGCCAGTTGCGGCCTTGAAGGTGGCAATCCAAGAGGCGCTGTGCACAGCATGGGCGGTGGTGGTGTTGGAAGCATACGAGCCGGTACTGGACACGATCTTGTACTGTGTCCCTAGATTTTCGCCGTCCGTGGTATCGGCCTGATTGAAGATGGTGAAGCCCGCGCCGGCAGTATAGGCGGCTGTGTCATAGGAGTTGTAAACATACCCGAGCAACAACTCGTCCGCCTGCGTGGTGTTGACCGCGGGGCTGGTCTGCGTGCTTGACGCAAGATCGTTGTTCTCAGCAGACACCTGATCTGCGGGGCTGGCAGCGATGCCGCTAAATTCGGTGATGATAACGGTGCAGCGCGCGCTGGTCGGGAAGTTGACGGTGATGGTGGTGACGCCGGCGGCTACCGCGGCGCAGTAGAAAAGCGCGCAAGTGAAGTGCGCGTACACGCTCGGGACGTTGAACGACGCAGCGTAGGTCGATCCCTGGTCGTCCGTGACGCTGGTAACTTGGTCGTTATTGCTATTCGCTAGGACAATCGAAACGGCAACAAAGTTGCCGGCGGTGGGAGAGTAAGAAATCGCGTGGCTGGTGCCACTAGTACCTTTGTGCGCGGAGGTTTGGCCGACATAGACAATCATACATAAAGCGTTTGCGTCTTGGTCTTACGCCAGAGTCACCGTGAGCGCGCCGATAGCAAACGAGGGCGCCGGGTCGCCATTGTTGACCGTCTTCGGAGTAGTGAGCGCGCCCCAAAACAACAGGTTGCCACTTTCATCGAAGATCCCGAAGTGGGTGATGGTGCCCCAGTTGCCCGTAGGCGCGCCGAAGGTGATCGCGGCGACGTTGCTTGTCTTGCCATCCGTGCCCGAAGTCGCCGCCCAATTAGCGTCAAGCGGCGCGACGTTAACCCGCGCGTAGCCGATTGCCCCGGCCACTTCCGTACCACCACCCGCATCGGACGGCGCGGCGGTATAGAGCGCCACATTCAACTCTGTGGGCTTGGTGTAAGACCCGGTACGGAAGAGGTGCTTGATAAGCGCCACTTCCAAATAATCAGACATGGCAGACATGGGTGTTTACTCCTTTAGAATGGCCGGCTGAACTCCCGAGAGAATCATCGTAACCTTCCCGAGCTTCGCCGTGCCCGTGACGCGCGCCGCCAGTTGTTCACCGACCATGAGGGTTGGCAGATCCGTTGACGATACCGCTTTGCCATCGGCCACGGTTGAATCCGCCGAAACAAAGATCACGTCGGAGCCGCGCAGGATAACCCACTGAAAAGTGATACCTTCCCCGGACTCGTTATAGATGGCGCCAAAGTCGAAGATCCCGAACTCACCGGGGCCGACCAATTTGGACTTAAGGAAGACGGCGGTGGTGGTGTTGGTGGTGCCCACCACCCTTTCAATAATCAGTTCCATAGAAACCCCCGAACTAGCCGTCAAGAGGTTCGCCGCAGGTTCCGCAGAACTTAGCGGTCAACCACCAAACCACCGCCGAGCACTTCCGACAGCGCCGCTCTGGTCCTATATGTTCTGTCTCAGGCCCGCAGAAGGGACAGAACTTTATGGTCGTTGACTCAAAGGCGCACGTCCGGCATTTGTTGTACGGACCGCGAAGGTCCGGCACGGTGTTCGCCATAGCCCACGCCCGGACCTACTGCCGCAGTTGGTTCGTTACCACCGCGCCGGCGCCCGCCGCCCCGCCTTGCGTCAAGCGCAAGATAACTTTCTTCGCCCCGTCAACCTGTAAGTAGTCTTCCGTGTTCGCGCCATCGCCAAAGGGCAAGTAGAAGCACGAATGGGGGGCGTAGCCTTGCGCATTGATGAACAAGTTGCCAGTGTCGCCCGTGGTCATGTAGGCGACAATCTGTTCGCCAATGGCCGTTGCCGCGGCGCCCTTGGCCGTGCCACCCACCGGCCCCATGTACGCCGTCATACGCGCGTACAAGTCGGATAGCCACGTCACGGCGGTATCGTTCAGGAAGTTCAACCGCTGGCGCGCCGGGCCAAATCGATCCATGTTGTCTGCGAGGACAATAGCCGAGGACAGATCGAAGGGGATGAACCGGCCCGCGTCCATGATGAGCTTGAAGTTCGTCAAGCTCACGTCCGGCTCCACGGTGGTCAGCAGATCTTTGACCATGATGGACTGGTAAGGCCAGTCAACGGAAAGCTCCGTGTCCTCATCGCCGGAAGCAAGCGTAGTCCAACTCTTCACTTCCTTCGACATGATAAAGCCCTTGCACGGTGGGGCTCCTTCGTCAATCACCTTGGCAATCACGGTTAGAACGCCGGTACCCGTGGCTATCCCGGCCGTGGCCGAAACGGTGAACGCGTTCGTGAGCCGCAGTTGCGCATTCTTGAACCGTGAAGTGTCCAGGTAGCACTCACGATCCCCACGGAAGCGCCCGAAATTGATGATGAACTCCTCAATCACCGCGCCCGCGGCTTTCGAGTTGAGTTGCTGGAAGGGCAACCGGCCGTGACGGAAGAAATTAAGGGATTGCTCTTCCTGACCCGAGAGCGAGTGTAGAACATCGGAGCCGTCCACCACTTCTAGCTTCGTAATCTTGGCGTTGAGCTTGCCGAGTGTGTTCGAGGTGGCGCCGTTCGTGGCGGAGTACCGGCAGCGCAGTTCCATAATCTTCAGGCCAGGATCAAGCTCTTCGGTGATGGTCTTAGAGTCGGTCAACGTCTCCGCGTTGACAAGCACGTAATCGCGTAGCTTCATAGTTCTCTCCTGTCGTGAAAGTCGGTCTTACAACTCCCCTTTGCGTGAGGGGTGCTTACTTCGTTTTCGTCCGGTGCAACAGATCGGCCATAGTCGAAGACCGTTGCGCGTTAGCCGGCGAACCACGCGGAGCGCGCGGTGGCAAGTTCGCATTCGCAATGGCAGCCGCGAAAGGAGCAAAGCCCGCCTGGTAAGCGGCGGCCGCGCCCGACACGCCTTGACCGTAACGCTGTGCGCCGATGTTCGACGCCTTATCTTTCCACTTCGCCGTGCCCGCCGCGGTCACGCCTTTCTTGAAAGCGTCCCGGCCCATCGCTTCGGTGACGCCGGCCTTGTAGTTTTCGTTAGCCGCGGCCGTAACGCCGGCCCAATCCGCGGTGGTGCCGTCCACGCCGGCTTTGTATTCCGGCCCGGCGGCTTGCGCGCGCTGGACATACTTAGCGGCGATAGTCGCTAAATCTTTCATCTGGATTGCCATGATGGTTCTCCTTCGTGGTTGTTTATGATCACCCTTCGGGGTGGTAGTTCTGGAAACGCCCCGGAACATATACCACAACATCTAGTGGTGTCAAGAACTAAAACCACAATAGGTGGTAGTAGGGGCAGGTAAAACAGGGGTATTATGTCCGAACACCACTATATGTTGTGGTTGATATTTACACAACCCCTACATATTGTGTCTTGACACGACCGGGGTTTGGGTTTAGGCTAGCCGCCGCTGTAGGACGGCGGCTAGCCTAAAACCCCAGTGAAGGACACACCGGAGAGCGCAGATTGACGATTTCTGTAAAATAGTCGAAATAAGGACTTGACATACAATAACGACGGCGGTAGAAAGGGTGTCGTTAACATGAGTCCACCACAGAAGAGGATCAAGCCCGTGCCACAAGGTATCTTATGTAAACCACCGAAAGCGGAAGTGATCCCGGCGCCGCCGAGTGCGGTGAGGCGCGCCGTGTGGGAAGAGGTCTTGCACCTGAAGCCCGGTGATCTGGCGCCTGCCCGCGTTTCTATCCGTCAACAATTACAACGCATGGAAGAATCGAAGGCTATTAAAGCGGCCTTAGCCGCCGATGACTCTCAGGCGGAGGTGTGACATGGACTGGATTCAAGACGGCCTAGAAGGAAGTTTGAGGGCGGGCAAGTCGAAGGGCGGGCGCAAAGGTGTGATGTTGAATCTGGCTTTGCCCGAGCGGACGGTTTACAAATTACAGCGGCTCTTGGAAGAGATGGTGGCTCCCGATGGTGATTGGTTTAAGAAGCGAGAGGTTGTCCTACTCCATGAGGATATTCGTCTGGCAGTAGTGGATTGCGAAGAGCAAGAGGCAAACCGCGAGGCGCGCGAAAAAGCATTGCATTAGGGTGAGGGCCACCCCAGGGGGGAGTAAGTGCGGAATAGCAGATTTGAGATACGGCGCCTGCATCGGAGCGGTGACAGCCAGCAAGTCACCGTCCCGAAGTCGTATATCGAGGTATTGGGCTTGAAGCCGGGAGATCCGATGTACGTCTATCTGGTCGGGCAGGTCATCTGCATGAAGCGGTTTGATGAGGGCGGCTTTCAGCCGGAAGTGGTGGCGGTGGGCGGGCGCAAAACTGCGGAGATGTGAGGGGAGAGTATGCACATAAGGCGCAGGAATAGGCTAAGGAACTTTTCCACTACTGACTTTCTGTTATCGGTCGTACGGTTGCCGCTGCGAAAGTTTGGATCTTACCTTGCAAACTACCTGCGAGTTCAGATGATGTCCGCGGCTAATCACCAGTGGCGCGTTGCCTGGATGAATGACGTAAAGCGAGAGAAGCATGAGCGCGACTGTCATCTGTGCAAGGTCAAGGTTAACTGGCGATGGCCGAAGGGGAGCGCGTAAATGGTTCTAACCAAGATCCCGGTGGCCGACTTGCGCGAGCCGGTACAGATGGCGCGGGCGGCGATTGACGAAGAGAAGCTGGAAGAGTTGACGGCAGACGTGGCGAAGGTCGGCGTACTCATCCCCTTGATGGTGATGGAAGTGGATGGAGGCTATGAGGTACTGGCCGGACATAGACGACTTCTTGCAGCGCGAAGAGCTGGTTTGGTGGCCGTACCTTGTTTGGTGCGTTCATCGAAAGACGCCAGCCCCACCACCATCAAGCTCCACGAAAACCTGTACCGGGAAGACCTGTCGCCAGTCGAGGAAGCGGCCTTCTACGCGGAGCTATTAACTCAGTGTGACAATGACACCGATAAGTTATGCCAGATGGTGAAACAGTCGCGCGGGTACGTTGAAGGTCGATTGCTACTCTTGCATGGCGATTCAGACGTGCTTTCGGCGGTGGCACAGAAACAGATAACTTTGGGAGTTGCGGAAGAACTCAACAAGATGGAGCGCCATGAGGACCGCGTGTATTACATGAAGTGGGCAATCGCGCAAGGCGCGACGCGGGCGATGGTGCGAAATTGGCGAGCTTCACTGGCGGCTCAAACGCCCGCCGAGCCGGGGGAGGCAGCTACCCTGGCAACACCTGTTCCCCCGGCTTCCTCTTATCCAGATCCGTTTATCTGCGCGTTGTGCAAGCGCAAAGAGCCGATCACGGATCTGCGGCCGGTGAACGTACACCAGTTCTGTCAGTTGCAACTGGCGGAAGCTATGGCAGCGAAAGGACAGCGCAATGGAGACTCAGGAATATGATCAAACAGACAACCTGATACCAGCCCCGGAGCACCGTGGGCACTTTCACCTAAGGCGCACCTGGACTGGTAATTGGTCATGCCCATACTGCCACTGGTCAAATCCGCTTATCTGTAAATCCTGCGGTAACTGTGGCACTACGCGAAAACAGACAACGGAGCAATCATGAGAGACCTTGACGGAGTAGCGGAAGAGTTGGCCTTGCAGACAGGCAAGGTACGCGCGGCGGTGGGTGAGGTTCCCCCGCCGGCTTCGCTTGTTTCACAGTTGCACGATATACCGTTTTTGCCAGGTGACAAAGTAGTGGATAGCGTCACCGGCGAGGAAGGGGTGATCCTTGGAAGCGGAATTGAAAACGTCCCAAGTGAAGGTGCCTAAGCTCGAGCCAATCCCGTACGTGGTGGTGAAGCTGGCGAGCGGGCTCACGGTGTTGCGCCACCCGGATGAGGTCAAGCCGAAGAAGTAGTCAGAAGTCAGGAGTCAGAAGTCAGCCTGGAGGTTCCCATGCGCGACGCACTTCGTAATCTGGTACTCAAGCTCTGCGGGTGCCCGTACATTTGGGGCGGGTCGAGTCCCTGGACGGGGTTCGATTGCAGCGGCTTTGTGGTTTGGTGCTTCCAGGTCTTAGGCCTTCTGCCGGCGGGTGACTGGACGGCGGCGGGATTGCGCGCGCACTTTGCCACGATTAAAGAGCGGGCGCCGGATGCGGTCGAGCTTGGCGACTTGGTATTCTACGGCGATGACCCGCAACACATCTCACACACGATGATGGGTCTAGGCGGTGGCCTGGTGGTTGGCGCTAGTGGCGGGGGACACACCACGGCCACCGTGGAAGAGGCGCGGCGGATTGGCGCACAGGTCAAGGTCAAGCCGATTCGATACCGCGCGGATCTGGTCAGCGTGCTTTCAACTGGACGCCTGCTTACGCCGGCGCCGGTGGTAACGATAGGAGGTTCAAAATGAAACGGCTCTTTGTGCTTGCATCGGTCTTTGTGCTATCAACGCTTTTCACGTGCCAGGCGGCTACCCACACGGTACGGCTCGATTGGGTGGCATCCCCCACGGCCGGGGTTACTTATGACGTGTTCCGCGGCAACGCGCCTGGCACGGAATCGGCCACGCCTATTGTGTCGGGGGTAGCCTTGCTCACCTATACCGACGCCGCGGCCGGCGATGCTTCGTGCTGGTACGTCAAGGCGAAGCTGATCAGCGGCGGCAACACGCTGTACTCCGTGCCGTCGAATGAGGTCTGCGTAAACTACCCGAGCGCGCCGGGCACTTTGACGGCGACGCCGCAGTAAAAGTGTGAGAGACCGCACCAAAAGGGGTGGGCGGACGCAATTCCTCAGAGCCTCAGTAGTCGGATGCTTTCCGCGATTCCTAAATGACCGGCGTGGTAACCGGGCCACGGTGATGACGAAGCGAAAGTGAGGTACAGGGAGCCCACCCCGCTTGCTATTTGGGGGCGAGCATGGAAGACGTTGTTTTTACCCTCTACTTTCTAGCGAGCGCCGCGGCTACAGTCGCTACAGTGTGGGCGCTATGGAAAACTTGGCGGGAACTATTCCCGCGGCATTGATGCGGGCAGAACGCAAGCCGGACGTGATCACGTTCCTAAAGGGCACTTCCCTTTCGTCTTTCGACCGCCGGCGATTGCTGCATCTGTGGGGGTATGCCGTGAAGGTTGACCTAAAGCGCGAAGACTATGAGGCGGTGACGGAGGCTTAGAACCAATGGCGCGACCCGTGTATGTCTCAATATATCTTAACACCCCGCCAAGGACCGGGTATTCGCGGATTCTTGTATGGATGGGCGAGCTTAGAGATTCAGAAATATACGATCTCGACTTTCTGGTCAAGCATGTGCTTAAGGGCTTCACGGGTAAGTTTTATGAATCTGGCCCCATAGTGCCCGAGGCCACTGACCGCCTGAACGCGCAGCTTGAAGCGCAACAGCCGAGGAAGGCTTGATTTATGGCGGGCGGTCTGATACCGTTTCTCACACGGCTACTCCGCAATGCGAGGGCTACGAGGGATGAGCGTACCGACGCAACCGATGATGACACCGCTAGCCGCGCCGCGGCGGTCGACGATGAACTGGACGAAATAGAGGACGAAGAGGAGGAGGGGTGAGCCATGAAGCGCGCGGCAATCGTTACGGCTTGCTGGTTTTTCTATTCCTGGTTGGCGTGGTACACGGAGGTCGGGATACTGGTCTTTCTGTGGACACCTTCTGTGTTGCTCATGTTTATCATGTGGGCCGTGGTTCTCTGCCGGTGGGTGTTGGGCGGCAAGCGTAAGCCGGCGCCGACCGTGGGCTTTCATGACGCGCCGCCGCCGAATGAGCCGCGGGAACAATTCAGCATCACAGGTCGGAGGCTTCGCTAGTGTCCGCAATCGGTGAGGCAAAGATACGATCATACGATGGTCTACTTGCCCCGAGCGTGGTTCTCTGGCGCCAGTGGCTCGAGCTCTATGAAGACAAGTTTGACCGCTTTTTCTACAATGTGCGAGTCGGCGCCGGGACTCGTATCCCGTTCAACGCCACCCCTGAAACGCGTCGCATGTGGTGGGCGGATTCCGCGCTGAGAATCGATGCCGTGGGCGAGCGCACTAACCAGACGTGGGTAATTGAAATATCGCCGCGCGTCACGTCACGGGTGACCGGTAATCTCCAACTCTATGCCCACTTGATCCCGCTGTACCAGGGGCAGAATGCCGTAAAGCGTGATGTCATAGCGAATAGAAACGCGGAGGATTTTCTAATCGATACCGAGATCCGCGAGATAATTATCCCCGCTTTGATCTGCCAGAGTATCGGCCTGGACATGCGCGCAACCGTCGAGAAGGCCGGCATCGTGATTTTCGAGTTCCCCTTTCAACAGATGCCAAAACTGCCGACTCAGTTCATGCCAAGCACCCTTGCGGCCTAATTGGATCTATCCCACCCCCTACTTTTTAAGACGCCCGCGGGCAAAACCTGTGGAGAGAACCGCGGCAAGGATTCTGGCTTTATATCATTTTCCGTCACGGACTTTCCGCGGCTCCGTTTCCCGCATGAAGCGAAGGAGTTGCTTTGTTCGCGTCTTAAACGGTTAAAGTGCCCGGCTAAAAATCAGGCAATTTGATATGCTCCAAGCCCCGATTTTCCCGAGTTTTTCGGCAAACTTGGGGCTCTTACCCCCCCTAACCCATTGAAAATTAATGTATTAAAAATACAAATATGTGCGAGGCGGGGAAGTGGCTTCGCCGGCGGCGCGCGCACCGATCGTAGATGCGTCACGGGCAGTGTTTATGCGGGTGGGAGTGGGTTAAGGTGGTGGCCAGGGGATCCCATATTTGGCGGCGCGCGCGGCCTGAGTGATTGCTAGCAGTGCATCGGCTTTTCGCTTTTCATCGGCGGCTACTCTTCGCCGTTCGGCTAACTCCGCTTCTCGTTTCACACGATCTTCGTGTTTCGTAAACTCCAACAGTACCAGCAGGTCAGCCTCTTGGTCTGCGTATTGCTCTTCCTTCAGCCAGGTGAGAACGTAATCCAGGTCTACCAGTGATTCCGCGTACAATTGCTTCACTTGTGAGTAGGAGATCCGCTTGGGGATTTCCGCTTGCAGCGCGGCCCTGGTCATGTACGCCTGGACTTCATCATCCGAAAGCTCACTGTTGGCGAGAATGTGGCGCGCGGTTTCCTGGTCAATTTGATGGTTCCCTATGGCGGTCACTAAATCAGAAGCGATACCGCGCCAGATGGATCTTTGCAAGGCGCTTTGCGCGAACTCGAATATCACCGGACAGTACGGCTCAGGGTAGCCTTGCTGTTTCAGATCGTCCCACGCTTGCTCTTTGGTCCAGGCACCCCGGTTGACCAGCCACACAAGCTCGTCAATCGAGAGGTGCTTGACCGTATCGACAAGCACTTGCTCTGTGACGCCCTCATCGTACCCGAGCCCGCGCATCCCCTTGACCAACCCTTCGCGGGTGAGGGAACCGCGAATATACGACTTCATGAGGGTTGACACCGAGAGCTTGTCAAGGGGCAAGGCAGTATTCAGATCCCGCGTTAGCGGGTCTGCCATGAACTTTGTGAGGTACGGCTTCATGGCGACGCGGCCAAGCGAGCGGCTATTAAGCGCGGAAGTGATCGTTTCATCAAAAGAGTTGATCCACTTTAGGGCCCCAAATCCGGTTATATTCGAGATGATGTTGACCATCCAGGTCGCCAGATGGATGTTGACAATCGACCCTAAAGCGAACTGTGCGTTTGCTTCACCGGCGCCGGCATTCTGCGGGTTGTGCGCCCCATAGAGGCCGGCTAGCGGCGCCAGTATGGAATCAAACACCCCGGCCGCAGCCGACTGTAGCTTAGGATGCGGGTTGTTTACGTCTCCCCGTTGTGTTGCAGATTGCGAGTCAACCAGTTGCTTGACGTACGTGCTGGTCAGCTCTCCAAGGGCGTCCATCCCCGGCCCCATGAGCGTACCGACGGCTTGAATTATGACTTTGAGAATGGGGACTAGAAATTCCAGCCCGTACTTTTCCGCGGCCAGAATGCACTCGGACAGCATGGACATGAGGGCGATGTTGCCCTTAAGGTCCGACTTGGCAATGTCCACGGCGACGCCGGCGGGTCCGAATAGCACCGGGTAGTGTTTCGCGAGCTCGCCCAGGATGCCGGACGTGAAGGCTTGAATGTCAAAGTCGTTCTCGGGCGGGTAGTCCGGCGCCGGAGCGGGTGGCGGGTTTTCGATGTTCTCTACCATGCAAACCTTTCATCCTTCACAACGAGCCAATATCTTGAATAAGCTCTCTCCCCGATTGTCTGAGGTCGTTCATTTCTTCCATCCAGGGACCGCCGCCGGTGCGGAGCCACACATGCGCGTCTTCAACATCGGCCGCAAACGGCCGCGGTTCCGGGTGTACGATAGGCTCATAGATTCGCGCTTTGGGGTTGGTCAAGACTTCCCAGACCAGCAAGGCGTCACGCCGCAGAGTCTCTACCAAGAGAACGCGGTCAAGCAATCCGAGACTGGTGATAATCGCCCGGGTGTAACTCGAAAGCTCGTTGACCCGTTTGAGCAAGTAGGTAATCGGCGTCATGAGCTTGGATTCAAGGCCGAAGAGCGCGCCGTCAATTTTCGCCGCCAGTTGCCGGTTGAACACCGCGATGATGCGCACCATCACGCGGAGCTGGTCAATGACGTGAAGGATAGGTTTAAAGAACCTGTTATACAGGTCCATGATGCTGGCGCGGATGCGGTCCAGCGGTTCTTGAATGTTGCGCTGGTACCAATCTATAAGCCGCTGATACCGCTCCCAGCCGCGCTTAATGGTGTTCCAAATTGAAGTGAAGTTCAGGTTGACCAAGGCGTGAAGCCCGCGCCACACCGCGCGCGCCAAGCCGATGAGGTTGTTCCCAAGGGTCACGGCCACGTTGATGATCACGTTCATCACATATTGGAAATAGCCCCACACCGTCTCTGCGAAGCTCTGAAGCAACGCTATAAGATAGTCGAGAAGGAAATATATCTCGTCCATTACGCCTCACCCTTCCAGAATGTTAAGCTCTGCGGCCGTCTTGCTCATTATCTCGCGCACCTTGGCCGCGGTAAATTCCGCGTCCGGTATTTCGGCCTGGAACGGACCATGATTCCCGACCGTGTACGTGACGCGCTTAAAGTAGTGTACTTGTCCAGTAAGGTCGATTCGGCTGGCCTGTTGTACGCGCACCACTATAGCCTTTAGATTTCCCGCCATTGTTCACCCCCTATCCGGCGGCTTGCTCGCCGCCTGGTGTTTGCTGCAAGAATACCGGCCGAGCTGTGTCGGCCAGCGTAAACTCTGGGGTTGCCCCCGGTACCGGATTCCCCAAACTGTCAATCAAGACCGTAGGAATATCGTTCGCCGCATCCTCGAGCGTGGCCGCCGCTGCGTTCCCCGCCTCAATTTCCGCGGCAAGGTCATCTGCCGCGGCTTCCCCGGCTATTGCGTCAAGCTCTCCGATCCCCGCCGCGAGGTCCAGGCCGAGCGATTCAAGGCCGGCTTCGCCGTCATTGATTGCGGCCGAAGCATCGGCCAAGTCAAGCCCGGCCTGGTCCAGCGCGGTATCGTCGGCGGGGAGGATAGCCGCCGCGAGCGATTGACACTCCGTATAGTCGGCCGGATCTGGCGCCGGCGGCTCAGGAATCGGCGCCCATTCCGGTCTTGTGAATAAGGCCATTAACAAACCTCTGATGCTCTTTCAGAAGGTGACAGAGCATGGTCCTTGCTACGGCAAGCTCCCTTTCCAGACACGAGATTCGCCGGTCCTGATGGAAAGCCCACCCCAGGATCGCGCCGGCCAGCACCACGGCCGTTGTCGCGAGCCACGTTACGAGATCCGTCACGATCGATCCCCCCCGCGTTCAAAACTTCAAAAACGCCTTCACTGACTCTTCCAAGGATTCGAGAAGAGCGCGGCCAGGTTCGCTATCAAGCCCGGTACCGCGGGCAAAAGTATGTTGCCCACCGTGAAGGGAATCGCCTGTCCAGTCTGGACACTGGTAGCCCAATGCGAGAGAGGCGGTACGAGGGTGCTCACGGTAAGAAAGAGCAAAACCTTCTTCCAGTTCACATTCATGGTGAAAATCTCCTTTCTTGGCCTCTGGCTTCCCAGGTGGCCTTAAAATCGCCCCAGGTTGACCTAGGGCGAATCCTCGAGGGTCCGCTAGGGGGTAAGTACCACCCCTTCCGGCCCCAAAACCGTTACTTTCGGGTTACCCCCTCACGTTGAGATCCTTTCCACGGTGAGGTTTGTACACGTAAACTTGTTCCCGGCGTTTCCGGTGCCCGCATACGTGGCCGTCACGTCTATGGCCTGGTCAACGATGGTGCTCACAGTCACCGGCGCGGTAGTCTTGGTTTCAAACTGTACCGGCGCGGCCGTTGAGGAGCGCCAGATCACGGACGCCAGTTGAGCCATTACGGTGCCAAAGCCGCCCACCGTCCGGCAAGTGAAGGTAAATTCCGCCCACCACGGCCCGGACGTGCCCCCGCTTCCGGGGTAAGGCTGGACGGCCGCACTCACGTACACGGGGGTTGCGCCCAGGTAGAGCGTCAGCTTTAGGGTTTGGGTCGAGGCGCCGTCATAGTACCCCATGAGCCGCACGCGGTAGGTGGTGCCAGCAAGTAAGGTATTGGCCGCGATGTTGACGGAGCCGACCCCGGAAGCGAGAAGCGTTGTCTCTGCGTCCGTGCCCACCACTTGCTTGTCGGCGGTCTGCGCGAAACAGAACACAATCGGGGGCGTGTTCCATAAGCCAACACCGCAAAGCCGCTTGATTGAGTTCATCGCGCTTACCTACTCATGCCCCAAGTCTGAAAGGCCGCATAGTCGCAATCCATTGCGGCCGGCGTACCGTCACTTGTGCCACAACAAAAGAACGGTTCAAGCCCGCCCGTGGGCAGCGTCACCGTAACGTCACACCCGGCCGGCCCAAAGGAATACTCCGTACCGTAATCGAGCGTAAAGAGCGCCACCCCCGCATCGAGTGAACGGATGCGGAGGGTGTGAAAGCCGGTATCAGCCGCAAGTCCGGTACTCAAAACCACTTCCGGGTCTGTGCTCACATGCCGCACGCAGAGCTTCATGGCCGCGTCAGCGAAGCCGACAGCCACGTCATACCGAAACCAGATTCCATTCGCCGGTTGAATAGTGCCAGGGTTGCCCGCGCACCATCCCACACGCGCGCGCGTCTTCGTCAAGTCCCCTGTCAGTTTGAAGACGAAGAGCGAATCCCACGGCGAGTGTGCCCCAAGATTGCCGAACTGCGTCTCTCGGTGAAGGCAGAGGGCAAGGCCGTTGTCAGCCGCGCTTGTACCGCCGATTTCCACTTGACCGATGTTCGGCCAGGCGCAAGTGACCGCGGCCAAGTACGCGCCGGCGCCGATTTCATTCGCTCGCCAGCCGTACTCACCGATAGATCCGTCATTCTCCAAGCCCGCCAGGAAGTCTTCCTTGAACGTGCATACGGCCGAATCGAGCGGGTTCCACGTGTTCATGTAATAGTCGGGGTAGCCGGTCGGCATATCACGCACCCCCAGTCTGCGCCAAGAGCGCCGCAAGCTCCGCGGTCAGATCCGTGGTAATGGTGATAGGTTCCAAGACGATCCGCACCGTAATCGTATGCGGGTACGTGTTGTCCAGGTTCCAGGTGAAGGCTTCAAGCTGAAAGGGCGCCTGGTCAATGTCGTAGTTTTCATTCCACCATATCGTTTCTTGACTTGAGGCAAAATCCCCGGCCTGATTCGACGGAAAGAGTTGATGCAAGCCGCGATTTAAGGCCAGATGTGCGTAGCCTTGGAGACCGGACGGGAATTGAATATCGATGCGGGTGATCTTGCCACAGGCAAGCGGAAGGATGGTTTTGAGCTTGGCCGTGGGCGGCGTCGCAGCGGGCGTCGTAATTGGGAAAACGTACATCATCGTCCAGTCCATTGGCGCACGCGGCGAATGACGCGGCGCTTGCGCCCCCCATGCTTGCGGCCCACTCCGCTGCTATCCAGGGTGGCGGTGGCAATGCCGAAGATCGAAGCGGCAAAGTGCGCAACGGTGGTGAGCTCGCCAACTACCGTACCCGCGCCGGTGACGGACGCGGCCATGCGGATTGAAGTGGTGAGCTCGCCAACTACCGTACCCGCGCCGGTGACGGACGCGGCCATGCGGATTGAAGTGGTGAGCTCGCCAACTACCGTGCCCGCGCCGG
>Ga0315279_10006720_pt1 | contig 14454 bp, 14 predicted proteins | sample YL17G06_20_MG_FD_203694 | JGI IMG/M metagenome (GOLD analysis project Ga0315279, IMG submission 203694) | Sediment microbial communities from Yellowstone Lake, YNP, Wyoming, USA - YL17G06_20 | ecosystem: Environmental > Aquatic > Freshwater > Lake > Sediment | place: USA: Wyoming | collected... | reverse complement strand
CACTCCGCCCTCGGGTACACCTCGCCTGTCGACTACGAAAGGAGGTACTTCGCCACACTGACTCACGCCACTCAGACGCTCGGGCTGTCAAGTGCTACACTGTCCACTGAAACGGGGTAACTCCACCGCATCCTACAGGACTACGTTCAGCAGACGGGCCTCGTCAAGCTCGGAGGGCTGGACGCGTTAGACCTGTTTCAGATGAAGGACATCGTTGAAGATGCCCAGTTCGAGCGCTACTGCGGTGGAACCATGACTCTGGGGTTCACGAACGAGCTAGTCAATGCGCTAGGAGAACCCCTCGGTCTTTTCGTCACGGCAGGAATGAGCTTCGCGGTGGCAGCAAGTCCTGAAGAGCAGGTTCTTGCCCGGGGTGCGGTCTCAGCTTCCCCGAACGCTGTCCGTGACCACCGCCTGGAACTCACCGCAAGCTACGAACGGGTTGTTCTTGACATGATCACCATCTCGGGCTCCTGCAGCTTCTCTCACGAAGTTCGAGATGGTTCTCCCACCGACATCAGCAACCTGTCAGGTACCATGGTGCTGTCCTTGAGTGCCAAGACGCACCTGTCCGTGGGGATGCGCCTCGCATACGAGACGGGGTTCCGGGATTGGAGCAAGGACATCAGCGTGCTCTTGAGCATGGACCTGCTGTAGGAACCGTCCATCGGCAAAGAACGAAGTAGCTTGCCGCGCGTCCGCCTTCTCTTCGCGGTGGGAGTGGTGTCTTCGCAGCGTTGCCAACGAGGCGGATGCACACGGGCGACGAGGCCAGACTCGCGTCGCAGGCACGTTGATGTCCCAGACCGCTTCTGTCCCGTGTCGCGTACTCTAGATGCCGCCGAACCCGAAGAGGGCAAGAAGCAACAGAGCGACCGTGATGGTGCCAAGGATGATGGGCCACACGAACTGGGGTGTCCCTCCAACGCTGCCACTGTGGGGCGGAGCTGGAGAGGGAGTTGCCGCCGGGGCCACCGACGGAGCTGGAGTCGATGGAAGAGAACTGACGGCGTGAGGAGTGGTGGAAGGCGACTGCTTGACGAGCGACATGAAGTGGTCCCAGTCGAATGTACACTGTCGAGGATCCGATCCACACGGGTCCATCTTGCCAGTAGTGATTGGAACGCTAGTTCGAGCCACTTCATCATGGCCAAGGATGCGGTCGCGCGAAAGAGGGATGCCGTACTCGTCGGCTAGAAACCTGACTAGCCTGGCAGCGGACTCGTACATTCTCTCCGTGCACCACCCCTTCTCGTTTGGGCGGCCAGCCAGCTCGATGCTGATGCTGTTGAAGTGATGGATTGGGCCGCGGTGCGCTCCTGTGGACTTCGCCGGCCATATGCCGATGGACCAAGCCGTGTCGGCTTCGCGGACCATCTGGATGACCTGCCCGTCCCTGTACAGAGGTCCTTTGCCGTTTGCAACGATGTAGTGGGTGCTCTTGTCGTCTCGGTTCGTGAACTCCGCTACAGCCCCTTCAGCCGTGTTGCCGACTGTGGCGTGGATCACGATGTACTCGACCTCGTAGTCAATGGAGTCGAGGCGACGCCCCGTGTAGTAGTCGGGGTCTTTGACCCAGGTCGCCCCAGGGAAGTCCGGTCCGCTTTCGCCATGGACTGCGAGCGAACCAAAAGAGACTGCGACTAGGAGCACCCATCCGAGTCTCCCGGGTAGACTTCGACGCATGACGTTCCTCCTGTGCTGCGTGAACTGGCCGTCCTTGGGGACCTGTCGTAACAGGAACCTCGCTACCATTGATTGTTGATCTCGTACAGATGTGAACGGATGCTACAGGGATGTCTGGGGCAATCAAGAGCGAATGGGTTGCGGGTGAGGGCAAACCGTCACCGTCTCCGTTTGCCGAAAGGGCTTCCTCTGGCCACGAACTCTCGAGGATGCGGACGCCTAAGAGGGATGTAAGGACCAACAGAAGGGGTTTACAGGTGCTTGTTGGGAGTGGTGGACAGCTTTGGAACTCCGCCGCGCAGTCCGCTCCGAGGATCACCCTGGCAGCGGAGTAGACGTGAGCATGGGCACGAGCCTGACACGCTGCAGACCCTGGCGGGCGATTTCGGACGTGGCGAGTCGCCGCAAGCTGCGGTGCCGGCAGGCCGGCCGATCGCTTCGCCCCGACCGTTCGGTTTCCGCCAGCTGACTTCACGGAGCCGCTCCAACGTCGTCCTTTGGCGCGATCTGGAGACAGGACGGCATCACATCCGGCGGAGACTAGTGCGGGTTTGCGCCCCCGGTCTGGAGGCGCTACGCTACGTCTCTCGCATGCTCGACAGCACTGGTGGCTCCAGAGAATACCTGGTCTTCCTCCGCGACCTCGGGATGTTGTGTCCCGTGGCGGGGTTTGCGGCCTCCTTCACGCTCCTCGTGGCCATGGCCTCCCGCGAGACGTTCGCCCTGTGGCCGTTCGCGATCACGGCGATCGCGTCCTTCCTTCTGTGGGCAGTCCTCTACCTGCCGTTTCGGCAGGCCGGGAGAACCAGTCTCGCGACGGCCACGCTCGCCGCGGCCGCTGGATGGGGCGTTGTCTCCGCTCTTGGGGCCATCCCGCTTTATCTGATCTCAACGCGCCTGGGAGGGGGGGTCGCGTACCCGTGCAGCGATTTCGCCAACGCCTTCTTCGAGTCACTTTCTGGATTCACCACGACCGGCCTGAGCGTCATCCCTCGGCCGGATCTTCTACCACATACGCTGCAATGGTGGCGTTCGCTCACACAATGGATTGGTGGGATGGGCGTGGTCGTGATCGTCTTTTCGGTCTTTGCCCGCGCCATCCAGACGAGTGGGAACCTGTTCTTTGCAGAGCAGCACGAAAGCATCCGCCCATCGATCCGGGCCACTGGGCGAACGATGTTTCGGATCTATGGGCTGTACACCCTCTGCGGCGTGATCGCCCTCTGGGGGCTTGGGATGCCCGCTTGGGACGCGTTGAACCACTCGATGACCGCCCTGTCGACGGGAGGCTTCACCATTTACGCTTCCGGCCTCGCAGGGCATGCGGGCGTCGCGGTTCAGTTGGTCCTTCTGTTGCTGATGCTTCTGGGCGCGACGAACTTCGCAGTGCACCACCGACTCCTTGCTGGGAACGGGCGCGTCTTGTGGACGGACTACCAATCCCGTTGGCAGCTCCTTCTCGTTGCGTCGTTCGTGCTCCTGCTCTTCTTGGAGATGCTTCTCGTCCTCCCGGTCAAGCGCGCCTTGCTGCCCTCGCTCTTTCAGGGAGTCGCAGCGGCAACAACCACGGGGTTTCAGACCGCGGACGTCCGGACCTGGTCTGATTCAGCGAAACTCATCTTGGTCGTCGCCATGATGATCGGCGGAGCGACCGGCTCGACGGCAGGAGGCATCAAGGTCCTCCGGTTTCTCTATCTCATCCGTGGCTCTGGCCTGCGGCTGCGGCAGGTGTTCTTCCCGTCTGAGACCGCAAAGACGATGAAGATGGGCGCAAAGACGCTCACGAGACTCGAGGCGAGCGTCAGATTCGAGCAAGCGGCCGTGCTCAGCTTCCTGTGGCTCTGCTCTCTCACCATAGGCGTCGTTGTCTTGCTCCACAGTCTTCCCGAGCCAGTGTCGGTGCTCGACGTGACGTTTGAGGTCACCTCCGCGCAGGCCACGGCCGGGCTCTCGGTCGGCATCACGCAGCCGAACATGCCGACCGCAGCGAAGCTCGTCCTTTGCTTCAACATGTGGATGGGCCGCTTGGAGATCTTCCCGTTGCTTCTCTTCTTCAGCTCCCTGTTCGGGGGCTTCTCGCACGCGGCCACTCCCTCCACGAGGCTCGGGCGTAAGCGACGAGGGACGGGAAGCCGCTCGCCCAGGCCCGCGCCGAGGCCGAGACTGCCGCCTCGGCCGGCACGAGGCCACCTGCCCGTGCGAAGAGCGCCGGCGAGCGAGACGGAGCGCGAGGAAGGGCGGCCGCTAGAAGAGGCCGAGCCAGACCGCAAGGGCTAGGCCGGCGCTCCCAATCACGCAGCTAGCCAGCGTCGCTGGGACCCCGGTCCGCAGCCATTCTCTGACCGAAATGGGGGCCCCGGCACGCTCACTGATCGAGACGATGAGGACGCCAGCCGCCGAACCGATGGGGGTTCCGTTCCCGCCGAAACCAGCTCCAATCGCGAGCGCCCACCAGAGGGGACCCGCGTCCACGCGTTGCGCAGTGATGGTGAGAAGAATCGGGATCATGACCATCGTAATCGGGATGCTTCCCAATAGGCTCGACAAGACGGCGCTCGCCCACAGGAGCACGATCGCCGTCAGCAAGATGCCGTGCGTCGTCAGTGCGCTGATGCCGTTTGCCAGGAACTCGAGAACGCCGGCGGCCCTCATCCCGCCAACGATGACGAACAAGCCGACGAAGAAAAGGAGGACATCCCACTCCACGCTCTTGACAAGCTCCTCGATCGGTGGACGCACCCAGAGAAGCGCCGCGGACGCTCCGATCAGGGCGACGAGGCCGGGGCCAATCCCCAGCTCGCCGTGCAGGAGGTAGAGAAGGACCGTCCCAGCGAAGACGACGAGGAGTCGTCTGACCTCTTTCGGCTTCACCAAGGCAGCCCTGGCGTCGAGCGTTGCCACGGCTTCGCGTGCCTTGGCGGTTCCGCGAAGGTCTCGGCGGAAGAGAAAGAGAAGCAAGGGCTGAGTGACGACCACGGCGACCACAGCGATTGGCGCGAGGTGCACGAGCACGTCGTTGAAAGTGAACCCCGCCGCTGAGGCAATCAAGATGTTCGGTGGATCGCCCACGAGAGTCGCCACTCCCCCGATGTTGGACAGGAGAACCTCGCACATGAGAAGCGGGACGGCGCTCATTCCCAGAAGCCCGGCGATCGAGACTGTAACGGGCGCGACGACGATGATCGTCGTGACGTTGTCCAGCATCGTGGAGAGGAGCGCCGTGAGGAGTCCGAGTGTGACGGCGAGCATGACCGGGTTTCCCCGAGTCAGCTGCGCGGCGCGGACGGCGAGATACGCGAACAAGCCCGTCTTCTGGAGTATTCCGACGAGGATCATCATCCCAAACAAGAGGGCGATCGTGTTGAAGTCGATTCCCAGAAACGCGCTGGCCTCATCGTAGAAGCCAAGCCAGGTGCCTGCGGCAACCATCGCAGCGGCGCCAATCACGCTCGCGATGGCCCGATGGATCCTCTCCGAGAGAATCGCCACGTAGGTGGCGAGGAACAGACCCGAGGCTACCAGAAGGGCTATGAGCTTGGTCGCTTCCATGCCAAGGCGCATGTTAGTGGGGCGGCCCAGAGAACGCAATCAGGAACCGGATGCGCCGTGCCAGGGCCTCCCCGCGGGCTATCCTATCGGCGCCTCGTCTACAGGTTCGGGAGGAAGGAAAGGAGGTCGGAGAGCGGGAAAAGGAAAAGGAGGAATCCGATCGCGCCGATCGCGAGACCCGCGGCCGCGCATCCCCTGGACTTCGGCTGGGTCAGGCCGACCGCTCCGAAAACGATAGAGACTGCGAACAGGCTGAACGACAGGGCCAGGAGGCTTCCGTCCGGAGGCGAGTCCACCCAGATGGAGGCGAGAAGGATGCCGAATCCCGCCACGCCGAGGATCAAGGATGCCCCTGGAAATGCTGACCCGCTGGGCCTCCTGAAGGTTGCGTCCGCGGCTTGACGCATTCGCCGAAACCTAGGCATCGTGCCCTACCTCCTGCGTAGTCGGGACGGATCATGTTGCGCCCAAGTGGCGACGACCGCAAGTCGTGCGTTAAGCTTCTGTGTGGACACTCGAGGGCGGCGCAAGCAGGGCCCCGCTCGTGATTGGGGCTCGCCTGCCAGCTTGGCCAAGGGACTCGCGGGCCGTGCTCCGCTGGAACGGGATTGACGGCACTGCGAGTCCTGCGCACAATGGGTAGCTCCGTGCTGAAGTGCACGGTGCTGAGTAGGGGCAATCGATGACGGCTGACCACACCGACGAGACGGTTCGCAAACGCAAAGAAGTCCTGGAGCTGGCGCAGAAGCTCGGGAACGTGTCGAAAGCCTGCCGCCAGGCCAACATCACTCGGACCCAGTTCTACGCGTACCGGAAGCGCCTCGAAGAACAGGGACTTCGCGGGCTCGAGAACCGCCCTCCGGTCCACAAGACCCACCCCATGGCAACGCTTCCAGCCGTAGCGGCGCAGGTCGTCCTGCTCTCGGTCGCTCATCCTTCCTGGGGGTGCGTTCGGCTTTCTCAGGAACTCGCTCGCATGGGAATCTCACTCAGCTCGCCCACTGTTCAGAAGGGCCTCTCACGCCACGGGATGGGAACGGCGCGCGACCGGTGGTTGCGCCTTGAGGAGGAGGCGATCAACCACGATGCCAGTCTCACGGCGGAGCAGCTGGCCTGGATCGATCACTGGAACCCTGCCTTCCGTGAGCGCGGTCGCGAGTCCTCCCGCCCAGGCGAGTTGCTTGTCCAGCACGTACAGGCAGCGACGTCACGCGAGCGGATTCACGTTCACGTCGCTCTGGACACGTTTGGTGGGGTCGCGTTCGGACTGCTGCGGCCCGCACGACAGGCCGAAGACGCTGTTGAGCTACTGGCCGAGCACGTTCTCCCGTTCTTCTCCCGCAGGAAGGTTCGCATCCGGTCGCTGATCACCCCGGACACCCCAGTCTTGTGGGGCTCGAGTCGGCATCCGTTTGAGAGATTCCTGGCGCGAGCCGGCATCGAGCACCACAGTGTGCACCGAGAGCCACGGGGAAAGAACGGGTTCCTGGAGCGATTCTGGCGCGACTTCCAGACGGAGTTCGTCGCTCCGCGGCGCAAGGAGTGGGTCTCCGCCCCGGTCGCTCGGTGGCAAGAGGAGTTTGCGGCGTGGCTCTCCGAGTACAACACCGTGCGGCCGTACTTGGGGTTCCGCAACATGGGGCTGCCACCTTGTGAATTCGTTCGCCGCGCGACTGTAAGTCGAGAAGGTTAATGGCATAGTTGCAATTCTCGGCCATGTGGGCTATAAGTAAGCGATGCTTGCTGTCACATGGCGATACCTCTCGACCCACGTGCCGTACGTGGGCCAGCTGACGATCGAGCACATCCGGATCGTCCTGGTCGCGAACGGCCTTGCGGCACTTGTCGGCCTCCTGATCGGTGTCTTCATCTCAGGGCGGGGTCGCGAACGGCTGGCGGAGTTCGTCCTGTTCGTGGCGGGCATCCTCCTCACCATTCCTTCCTTGGCGCTCTACGGAATCCTCATGGCGGTCCTCAAAGCCATCGGAGCTGATTCCATCGGCTTCGTCCCCGTGGTCATCGCTCTGACCCTGTACGGACTCCTTCCCATCATCCGGAACACGACCACGGCTGTTCGCGGAATCGACCGGCCGACCATCGAGGCGGCCCGGGGCATGGGAATGTCGGAGGGGCAGATCCTTCGGCGAGTCCGCATCCCCCTTGCCGTCCCTGTCATCATGGCTGGCCTCCGGCAAGCGGTTGTGATGAACGTTGGCATCGCTGCGATTGGCGCGTACATCGGGGCGGGAGGCCTGGGGCAGCTTATCTTTCGTGGAATCGCGAACACTCGCCCAGACCTCGTCCTGGCTGGGGCGGTCTGCGTCTCTGCGCTCGCGATTGGGCTTGACCTGCTGCTCAGCGGTGTGGAGCGGTTGGTGACTCCGCGAGGGATCCGGGTGAAGGGGGAGCGATGATCGAGCTTCGCAACGCGACCAAGGTCTTCCCGGACGGAACGCGCGCTGTAGACGGGGTCAGCCTGAGCATCGGAGAGGGCGAGTTCTGCATCTTACTTGGTCCCTCCGGATGCGGCAAGACGACAACCCTCAAGATGATCAACCGCCTGGTGCCCATGACCTCGGGCGAGATCTTCGTGGGTGGCCGGGAGATCCGCGGACTGCGGGTGACCGAGCTGCGTCGCCGAATCGGATACGCCATCCAAGAGATTGGCTTGTTTCCGCACATGACTGTGGCAGAGAACATTGTCACGGTTCCGCGGCTGCTCGGGTGGTCAAAGGGCCGCCGCCGCCAGCGGGCCAGCGAGCTTCTCGAACTCCTCGGCCTCACTCCGACGCGAGACTTCCTTGACCGGTTTCCATCTGAGCTCTCGGGCGGCCAGCGTCAGAGAGTGGGGGTAGCGCGAGCACTGGGCGCTGACCCCTCAATCCTCCTCATGGATGAACCGTTTGGCGCGATCGACCCGATCACCCGGGAACGCTTGCAGGATGAATTCCTGCGGATCCAGCGCGAGATCCGCAAGACCGTTGTGTTCGTGACCCACGACATCCACGAGGCGGTCAAACTGGGGGATCGAATCGCGCTCATGCGCTCCGGACGTCTGGTGCAGTTCGCGACGCCCGCGCTGCTCCTTGCTCAGCCTGCGGACGATTTCGCGAAAGGGTTCGTGGGCGCAGATCGTTCCCTGAAGGCTCTTCGCCTCACACGGGTGCGCGACGTGATGGATCCGAAGCCGCCCTTCGTGGGACTCGACGAGGGGCTTGAATCAGCTCTCAGGCTCATGAGAGAGCACAAGGTGACCTTCCTCCCGGTCGTCGATGGCGAAGGGCGATTCGTGGGTTGGGTTGGCGCGGCGGATCTGGAGCGCCGCGGGGGGACGGTCCGCGAGCGATTGACGGCCTATGCGGTCCTCGGGGCACCGGACATGCCGCTCAACGAGGCACTCGCGCTGATGTTCGAGAGCGCCGTCGGGAATCTGGCGGTGACTGACGGAGACCGGCGACTGATCGGGCTTGTCACCTTCAACCGGCTCTTCGTTTTCCTACAACAGAACTACGAAAAGACCGCACCTGAGGAGGTGGCCTCTTGACGCGACACGTCGCGTTCTACGCGCTCCTGGCGATCCTGCTGGGCCTGACAGGCTGGATGACCAGCTTGGGGCGCGTGGGCTTCTTCACCATGGCCCCTCCGGCCAAGCTGGTCGCCGCTGTGGCGGAGCACCTGGAGATCGTCTGGATCGCCGAGTTGCTGGCCATCGCCGCAGGCGTGCCGATCGGCTTCTCGCTCTCCCGCCGGTCGGTTCGCTACGTGGCACCCATCATTTCGGGTGCGGCGAGCGTCGGGCAGACTGTTCCCACGCTGGCCCTTGTGGGCATCTTCTCGGTTCTGATCGGTCTTGGCCTGAAGGCTGCCGTGATCGCGCTCTTCGTGTACACGATTCTGCCCATCGTGCGCAACACCTACGCCGGGCTTGCCTCCGTCGACCCGGCGATGAAGGAGGCGGCTCGGGGAATGGGGATGTCCCGCTGGCAGGTCGTGCGTCGCGTGGAGTTTCCGCTCGCGCTGCCCGTCATCATGGCTGGAATCCGTACCTCCACCGTCTTGAACGTGGGATCGGCTGCCGTGGCAGGAATGATCGGCGCCGGAGGCTTGGGAGAGATCATCATGACTGGAGTCTCGGTTCGCGTTGTGGAACTCGTCCTGCAGGGGGCAGCCCCCACGGCTGCCTTGGCCATCGTCCTCGATCGCCTGTTGGAGGCCGTCACTACGTGGGCGACTCCTCGCGGACTGCGCGTCCCTCAGCACGAACAGGTCACCTAGGCCCTAGCCAAATAGGGAGGAGAGCGCTTCGGAAGAAGTCAAAAGCGGTCCAAGAGAACTCACAAGGAGGGAGTACATGGGTAAGCGCATGGTGGTTGGCGTTCTGTCGGCGATTCTCGTCCTTTCGCTCGGAGTGGCGTCTGTCTCCGCGTCGGTGGGAAAGAGCACGATCCGAGTCGGTACGAAGAACTTCACCGAACAATTCATCGGAGGCTACCTGCTCAAGCTCCTCTTGGAGGATCGCGGCTTTGCCGTCGATCTCAGGACGGGAATGTCGAGCATGGTGCTTCGTGAAGCGCTGGAGAACGGGGATATCGACTTGTGCCTCGACTACACCGGGACGCAATGGATGGCGTACAGCAAGCACATGTACGAAGGAGAGTCTCAGGAGGAGCTCTTCGCCAAGGTGAAAGCCTACGACGCCGAGCGAGGCATCGCCTGGCTCAGTCCCATTTGGTGCAACAACACCTACGTGATCGTCGTCACGCGGCCATTCGCGGAACAGCACGCTGTTCAGACCTTGAGTGATTTCGCGGCGTACGTCAAGAAGGAAGGGGGGAAGGTCCGGATCGCGACGACCTTCGAGTTCTACGCGCGGCCGGACGGCCTGATCGGCATGCAGGTCCATTATGGCTTTGCCTTCCTCCCCTCGTACGTCACGCCGGTCCTTGCCGGATTGACCGCCCAGTATCTAGTGCAAGGGGATGTCGATGCGACGGTGGTGTTCGGGACCGATGCCGTGATCGCCAAGTATGACTGGATTGCCCTCGTGGATGACAAGCACTTCTGGCCGCCCTACGACCTCGCGCCCGCGGTCCGCTTTAGCGTGCTTGCCGCTAATCCAGAGCTTGAAGGCATCTTGCAGGAGCTGGTGCAGGCCTTCCCCCAGGATCCCTCGGCCGCGCAGCGAGCCATGTCCGAGCTGAACGGCCAGGTTGACAATCAAGGGCTCGAGCCGGAGGCAGTCGCTCGGCAATTCCTGATCGAGCACAACCTCCTCCGGACACCAGGCAAGTAGGTCAGGTCACCCCCGGCCTCCGCCATGGGTACCCTTCAGGTTCCTCGATCGAAGCACTCCTCGGAAAGCGAGGGGCGGAGGCATCGGGCTTGCGCCCGGGCGGGATTCCCGCCCGGGCGCCCCTCACACCGAGGCGAGACTTGCTCGCACGCGAAGCGAAGCCGATCCGAACTGACTCGCCCCGAAGGCACCGTCTCGGGGCGTCTCGCCGTCTCTGGCGGTCGGTGGGACCTTGCACGCTTCGTGTCGGCGTGCTGGCCGGCGCTTCAAGAAGACCGGACGAAGCACGTTCTAGCTTGGAGGAACGACCTTGGGACGGCTTGAGGAGACCCTGCTGGGGCACTCGGCATCCGCGTGGTTCATCGCCGCCGCGGTCAGCGGTCTCGTCGCGGTCGCGCTCCTCCTTATCCGCACCGTCCTTCTCCGTCGGCTGAAGGACTTCGCCAAGCGAACGCCCACACGAGCCGATGACTTGGCCGCGGCCCTGATCGAGAAAACCAAGCTGCCATTCGTCATTGTCATCTCGCTGTATGCGGGTTGGCTCACCCTGGCGCCGTCTCCCAGTGCGGCGCGGGCCGCTGGGTCGGTGGCCCTTGTGGCGTTCCTCCTTCAACTGGCCGTCTGGGCCAATGGCCTTGTTCTCTTCTGGACCACCCGGGAAGCGGACACAGACACGGACCGGGCGCGCTCCGCCGACGCCATGAGGAGCGTCCTGGGGTTCGTCGTCAGACTGGGCGTGTGGATCATCGTCCTCCTCCTCGTGCTCGAGAACCTGGGGGTGAACGTGACCGCGCTGGCGGCGGGGTTGGGAGTCGGAGGGATTGCCGTGGCTCTCGCGGTGCAGAGCGTTCTCGCTGACCTGCTCGCCTCCGTGTCCATCGCCCTCGATCGGCCGTTCAGCGTGGGCGACTTCATCGTGCTGGACGACCTTGCGGGGACCGTCGAGCATGTTGGCCTGAAGACGACGCGACTCCGAAGCCTGTCCGGAGAGCAGTTGGTGATTGCCAACGGCGATCTTCTGAAAAGCCGAATCCACAACTACCAGCGAATGGTCGAGCGGCGTGTGGTGCTCTCCCTGGGCGTGCCGTATGAGACCGCGTACGAGAGACTCGAGGCCATCCCCGGGATCCTCGGTGAGGCTGTGCGACACCGGAGTGGCGTTCGCCTGGAACGGGTTCACTTCAAGGACTTTGCCGATTCTGCCCTCCTGTTTGAGCTGGTCTACTACGTCCTCCATCCAGGCTACGCGGAGTACATGGATGCCCGGCAGGCGGTCAACCTGGCCATCGTGCGACGATTCGAAGAAGAGAGGATTCAGTTTGCCTACCCGACTCAGACCATCCTTCTCCAGCGAGGCGCGCCAGCAGGCGCTTGCGGTACTCCGTGTCCGTGCGCGGAGCCCGGCGGCGGTCGACCCCAACTCCGGCTGGCCGGCCGGGAAGTCAGCCGTCCGCCCCGATCCTCGCGGATCGCGCCGGCGCAGCGCCGACCGCCTTCCTTCCGCAGGAGCCACCGCACAACCAAGGTGCGCATGGACAAGCGCCGGGCGCGGCCGAACAAGAAGGGTGCGGAAAAGGAGGCCCCAGATGCTGCCGCTTAAGAAGATCCTCTGTCCGACGAACTTCACTGAGGCAGCGGACGCCGCTCTGTCCGTGGCTGCGGAACTTGCGGCGGCTTTCTCGGCGGAGCTAGTGCTGCTCCACGTCGTCGAGCCTGCCGCGGTGACGGTGCGCCCGAGCGAGGGCGCTGCGACCGCGCCGATCGACACAGGGCTTGCGGGGAGGCTGTTGGTCGCCTGCGCGGAGGAACGACTTCGCCAATTGGCTGAGGAGCGGCTGCCAAAGCAACTGAGGACCCAAGCACGCGCTGTGTTCGGGAATGCGGCCTCGCAGATCGTGGAGGTTGCCGACGAGGAGAAGGTCGACCTGATCGTCATTGCGACCCGTGGCAGGACGGGCCTCGCGCGTCTCTTGTTCGGGTCAGTGACCGAGTCGGTGGTACGCCTTCCTTCGTGTCCCGTGCTCGCCATCAACTGGCGCTCTCCAGAGGAAGCGCGCGCGGGAGCGGCTCCGTAGAGGCCAAGACGGGGCGTGTCCGAGTGCCTCCAGGTTAAGGCTCTAGTTCCGGCGCGTAGCGCGACGCCCGAGGGGACTCGAGGCGCGCTTCTTGACCGGTCGCCGCGAGCCTGTGCCGGGCCTGCCCAGCCCAGCGTAGTCGCGGGAAGCACAGCCAGGAGGCCGTCTACTGCGGCCTGAGTGCAGCCCCAGGCTCGCTCTCGCCAGGAGGAGGCGGTTTCCTGCGGCTCCGAAATGCGGCTTGGGAGAGGAGAGCTCCCAGGACGACGAGGGCGGCGCCTCCGATGAGCTCTCCCCGGAACGCGACTCCCAGGTAGGCGCTTCCGATCGCGGTCGAAAGGATGGGAATCGAGTTCGAGGCCGAGCCGACGAGGGGAAGACTCCCGTCGCGCATGGCCACGTCCCACAGGGCGTAGGCGAGGGAGAGGGGAAAGACAACCACGTACGCGAGCTCGAGCGTCGCGGCGGGCGTCCAGTCGATTCGAGGCCACCGCCCGGGGCTCGCGAGGCCGAGCGCTGCGCCTCCCAGAAAGAGGAAGAGCCCCACCGCCCCGGCCGAGTGCGATTGCGGGAAGCGCCTGGTGAGGTTCGAGTAGAGACCCCACACGACGCTTGCTCCCAAGGCGAAGAGGAGAGGAAGAACGCCGCCCACGAGCGGAGCGATTCCGAGGCTTGCGAACTGAGCCGAGGCAGCGAGTGCGATCCCGCCGAGGCTCACTCCGATCCCGGCCAGGAACGTGAGCGGGCGCGGCCTCGCGGGCGAGAGCGCAACGGAGAAGACGAGAACGAACGTCGGCCAGAGGTAGTTCACCAGGCCAGCCACGATTGCCTCGGATCGCGTCTCCGCCATCCCCAGAGCCAGATTGAGGCACGCGAAGTAGGCGATGAAGAGCGGGCCGCAGAGGAGCAGGTGCCGGACGGAGAGTCGTCCGATCCACCCCAGTCCCCTCGTCTGCGCCGACGTGGCCAAGAGAAGGAACGTCCCGGCAAGAAGGAGTGAGAGCGACGTCCCGGGAATCGTTCCCAGACGCTCCAGGAGATCTCGCGTCGCGGGAACGCTCGTCGACCAAAGGGCGATCGCCACTAGTCCTAGGAAGGTCGCTCGCGTCCTCACGCCTCTGGCCCCGGCGCGGCGAGATCCGCTCGGTCCCCTTCTCCTCGGCCCGGGATGGGCGGGCGGGGAGAAAGGAGCCGATCACCAGGCCGATCATCCGACATCCGCTTCCCTCCCCGTCCTCGTTCGGGCGACGCGCTTGAGCGCCATCCTATCACAGGCACGGCTCTGCGGCGCCGTGTCATCGGAGTGAGCCCGGCAGCCGAGGGTCGGCCGGCTTCTCGCCTCGTGACGGGGACGAGAGCAGGATTCGGAGGGCTTGGTCTCACTTTCCGGGAAAAGGGACAAACGTCCGGAGAGGGGCTCTTGACTTCCAATGGGCTTCCACATTATGTTCGCTTCGTCCGCTGGTGGCGACGCGGAGAAGGGGGTGGCTGGGGATGGAGCTTTCCAAGAAGAAGGCCGGAGGGACGAAGAAGACGGGGAAGAAGTAGCTCGGGAGCTTCGGGAGGGAAGATGCCGAAGGCGGTCTGCCGCGTGTGCGAAGCGGATGTCCGCGTCTCACAAGCGGATGCGGTGCTGGAAGTCGTTGAGGAGAATCCCCTCGAACTGGAAGAGGTGTTCGAGGGCTGGGACAACAGCACTCGCTAGAGAGGCCCGGGCGGAGCGCAGGCTCCCCTTGGTCTGGAGCCGCGCGGCGTCCATCCTATGCTGATCGGAAGTGGCCAGCCGACGAGCGGGAGGATTCCCGCGGGCGGCTGGCTTTGTCTTTAGTGCCGGGGGGCTCGCCGACGAGG
>Ga0315279_10006719_pt1 | contig 14456 bp, 10 predicted proteins | sample YL17G06_20_MG_FD_203694 | JGI IMG/M metagenome (GOLD analysis project Ga0315279, IMG submission 203694) | Sediment microbial communities from Yellowstone Lake, YNP, Wyoming, USA - YL17G06_20 | ecosystem: Environmental > Aquatic > Freshwater > Lake > Sediment | place: USA: Wyoming | collected... | reverse complement strand
TGAAGGGCGTGGACTGTTCCTGCAGCCAGGCCAACACGCGCTGGCTTTCCGTGTGACCCGCCTCGGACGGATTGAAAGCGTTGAGAAAAACACTCGCGTCTAGGGTAAAGGGTCGGGCCATCAGCGTCGCATCTCCGAAAGAACGTCGGCGCTGCTTACGCCCGCCGGCCAGCCGCGTCCGATCTCTTGGCCCAGCCGTGTCAATTCATCCCAGGCAGCCGGTTCGCCAGAAGCCGCGCGGTTCGGCTCCTGGTCTTCAAGTGGTGAAAGCAAGCCCACGGGCCGCCCGCGATACGTGATGATGTAGCGGGCGCGCCGCTTGCGTACGCTGCGCATGATTTCCGAGGCTTTGACTTTTAGCTCGCGCACACCGATTTCTCGCACGGTTCACCTCCGTAAGTGGTTCTTGATGTGACTACATTGTACTTCTTTTAGTGTGCCGAGTCAATCACATTCGCCGGGCAGGTCGAGCAAGTCGGCGGCGTCAATCGTCACGCCGCTGGCCCGGCAGGCCGCCCGATGCCCTGGCCCGCCGGGGCGTGGGCCGAGGCGCGGCAAGCAAAGAGCTTGCCGGTGCGGAAAGGGTCGCCGTGCCCAGATGGACGCTTGTCCGGCTCGGCGGTGAGATGCTCGCGTGCCAGAGAGAGGTCAATTGCGATCAACTGCCCAGCCAATGTCCTTCCAATACTTGCCGAAAGGCTAGTCGTACATTACCAGAAAGAGCCAGTAGTTCATTTCTGCGACCTCACACTACAAGACCACCTTGCTCAGAAATCTTCTTCCAACACTCCGCCGTTATCCCGCAGCCACGCCTTGGCTTCTTCGCAGCGCGGCGACTGAACCGCCACGATATTCCAAAAGCGCGGCGTATGATTCGGCTCCAACAGGTGCGCCAGCTCGTGGATGATCACGTAATCAATCACGAACGGCGGCGCTTTCATCAGCCGCCAGTTGAAATTCAAATTGTTCTTGGGCGTGCACGACCCCCACCGCACGCGCAGATCGGACACCATCAAGCGGTTGAACTGCACGCCCAGCGACTCAGCAAAGTAACGGGCGCGGGCGGTCAGGTGCTCTTGCGCGCGCCGCACGTACCAGTCGCGGAACAATTGCGCGGCAGAGGCGCGATTGCGGCGTGAGATGATAAAGCGCGAGCGGAACCGCACGCCTGGCACGTCGTCGTTCACCACCTCCAGCCGATAGTTGCGCCCCAGGTAGCGAATCGCCTCGCCCGACACAAACTCTTTGCGGACGCGGTGCGGCGGGTATTTGCGCTCGTGGCCCAGCTTTTCATACAGCCAGAGCTTTTTCTTGTCCACCGCCTGGCGGATGGCGTCTTGCGGCGTGCCGAGCGGCGCGCGCACCACCACCGCGCCATCGCGCTCCACGCTCAGGCCAAGCGTCTTGCGCTCGGAATAGATCACGCGGTAATCGAGTCGCATGGCGGTCAAGCCTGTTCCAGCACTGACTTGTTTTCGCGCGCCCATTCCATCAGGCGCGAGATGATGGCGCGGCGTTTTTCAAACAGGCCCGGCACCTGGCCGAATTCGGTGATGAACAAATCCTGCAACTCACCCCTGAGCTTGTACTGGGCCGGAACCGCGCCCCAGAAGCCAGCGGCGCGCACTTCGCGGGTCAGCGTGTTATAGATGTGCTGGGTCAGGTTGACGTTCTGCGCGATCTCGTCTTCGGTCAGCGCGCGCTCGCCCACCAGTTCGGACTTGAGGATATGCAAGATGGGCAGTTGCCGGCGGCGATCCAATCCATAGGTGGCCGCCTGTTCTTTGGACATCATCCTCTGCCGCAACTGTTCCAGCTCCTGATAGACCCTGTCCCAGTTTTCGGCAAACTCGCGCAGGATTCTTTCCAGTTCCTTGGCAAACGAAGCGAACAGTTCGGGGTCAGAGGGCAAGTTGATCTCGATAAAGTGCCGCAGGGCGTGTTCCACCGCCGCCGCTTTGGTCTTGCTGCGCGCGTGGCGGTGGACGTTGGCCTCAAAATCCTTGTCCAAGATCGAGATGGGCGCAACCTTTTGTTCGATGCCCTGCGTGCGCAAAAACTCGTCGGTGATAGCGCGCAGTTTGGCCGGAATGCCGCGCATACTCAGCCGCCCGTCGCCCATGTGCCGGTTGGCCTGCTCGTTGACGGACACAAGGCGTTGATAATCGCCCAGGTAATCCAGCGCCTCTTTGCGCGGCATGACGAGGTTCATGGCGCGCGAGAGATTGCGAAACGCCTGAATGTACTCAAAGCGAGTGTCCTCGTCATAGAACAGGTCATAGAAAGCGTCCATGTCCGAGAAATCCGAGAGACCGTATTTTTTGACCAGCTCCCAGAGCTCGCGGTGCGCCTGCACCAGCTCGTTGATCGCCTGATCGGGCGACTCGATGGCCTTTAGGATTTCGCCCTGCTCGCGCTCGTCGTAGGCTTCCAGCGCCCGCTTGAGGTGATGCCCGATGCCGACATAATCCACCACAAAGCCCCGGTCTTTGTGCTCGTCGCCCACGCGGTTGACGCGCGCAATCGCCTGCAACAGCCCGTGGTCGTGCATCACCTTATCCAGGTACATCACCTGCTCAATCGGCGCGTCAAAGCCGGTGATGAGCATATCGGTCACGACGATGATGCCCACGCGCCCGTCCACCTGGGCCTCGCCGCTGCCCTCGGTTTTATCGAACGGCAGCTTGAAGCGTTTGATGTTGCGGCGGCGATAGTTTTCGTCATCGTAGGCTTTGATGTGCGGGCGCTCGTTGTGACCCACGCCGGAAATGATGACGGCGGTCTCGAGCGTGCGCAGGCGGTCGAGGTTGATGCAGAGCGGATTGCTCTGCTCCAACTGCGCCACCATCGCCTGGATCGCGCTATCGAGCGCGGCCTTGTAGCGCACCGCCGCCTCTTGAGAGGTCGTCACCACCTGCGCCTTGAAGCCGCCCGGAAAGACGTGTCGGACATAGTGCACCACCATGTCTTGCGCTTTGGCCCGGATGACGTCTTCCGCTTCCAGGTACGCCTCGCGCGAGCCATAGCCCAGAATTTGCAGCCGCTCGGCCAGGTCGTAATCGCTGAACACATCCTCGAACCGCACGTCCATGCCCGGCTTGTCGGGGATTTCGGCATTGTGCGTGCGGCCTTCGTACACAATCGCCAGCGTCGTGCCATCCTCGATGGACTGGCGCATGGTGTACTTGTCAATGTAATCGCCAAAGGTCTGCTCGGTTTTATCAATGGGCGTGCCGGTGTACGCTACGCGGGTGGCCTGCGGCACGGCGCGGTCGAGGTTGGCGGCCAGATGGCGGTATTGCGTGCGGTGCGCCTCGTCAATCATCAGCAAAATGTTGGGGCGCGGGTTGAGCTCGGGAAAGATTTCTTCAAACTCGCGCTCCTGAAACTTTTGCATCATCGCCATCACCAGGTCGGGCGAGTCGTTGCGCAGCAGGCGCTTGAGCTTGGCGATGCTATCGGCTTCTTTGACGGTATAGCCGATGGCCTGGCCGGTGGCGGCCAGTTGATCCTGAAGCTGCGTGCGGTCGGTAACAAACACCACCTTCCAACTGCACAGCTCGGTGTGCTGGCGCATCTCGCGCACGGTGAACATCATGGTGAGCGATTTGCCAGAGCCTTGCGTGTGCCAGATGATGCCGCCGCGCTCGTCGCGGTTCCGGCCCTCGCGCAAACGCTTGACGATGAGCTTGACGGCGCGGAACTGTTGGTAGCGGGCGACGATCTTGACGTCCTGCCCCTTGTCGTCCACGCCGAAAATCGTGAACGAGCGCAAGAGGTCGAGCAGGTTGCGCGGCGCGCACATGCCCGCGATCATCCGTTGCTGGTCGTTCGGGCTGGTGCTGGCCGCGTGGCCGAGTTCGTCCAGCGTCAGCGGATAGGGGTCGAGCCAGCGAAAGAAATGCTTTTCGATGTGCGTGGTGATGGTGCCGAACTTGGATATGTCGCGGCAGGTGGCGATGACGAACTGGTTATAATAAAACAGCGCGCGATTGCCTTCCGGCCCGCCGCTGTCGTCGCCGCGCTGCTGGCTGTAGCGCAACAACTGGTCAATCGCTTCTGCAATCGGCTCGTTAACCCTGGGCGATTTGCACTCGATGACGACGAGGGGCAGACCGTTGACGAACAACACCACGTCCGGCACGATGTGGTGATCGGTGCCTGGCACGCGCACCTTGAACTGGGCGATGGCGATGAACGAGTTGTTGCCCGACTCTTTGAAATCCACATAGCGCACGGTGGGGCTTTTTTCGCCCGTCAACTGGTTGAGCGGCACGATGGTGTTTTCCAGCAGATAGGTGAGCACCTGCCGGTTGTTTTCGATGAGGTTGGCGATGGGAAAATCGCTGATGCGTCGCACCACGTCGGCCAACTGGTCGGCGGTGAGAAAGGGATTGATTTTCCGCAGCGCTTTTTCCAGTTCGGGCCGCAGCACCACCTCGTCAAAACTCTGCCGGAAACTTTCGCCTGGCTGCTGCACCTGCTGGAGCCGGATCACCGTCCAGCCGAGTCGCTCCAACTGCGCCAGCAACGGCTCTTCGACGAAATTCTTTTCGTCCAGCCGCGCTTCGGGTTTTTGCTCCTTGTCGTTGGAAAGGATCATGGTTCGCCTCGTTGCATTTTGAGACCCTTTTAGTCTGGGAGACCCGAAGGGTCTGCGCCTATCAATCCCACCACGCTCACCTTGCCGGTCAGCAGGTCTTGCATGAGGCCGGTTTTGAGTCTCTGAAACTTCTCAAGATACACTTCTTCCACTCGAAGGCTAGATTCATATATATCAATGAGTTTCGAGACTGTGTCCTGTTCAGCAGCACCAGGAACAGGCACGAGTACAGATTCAAGCAAAGTGCGATTGATAGTGTTAAGCCCTGAACTTGTGCCGCAGTTTCGCCTCCAATATGCACGCACCCATTCGCTGTTCAACCAAGCCAGAGCAAATCGTGGGTCTAGGTGATTACATCTCAACCTGAACAGATGATTTTGGAATGTGAGGCCAGCGCCTTCAAGAGGAACTTTGGCGCAACGACCGATTTCATTAGGATCCGCATGACCTTCGACAACCAGCAGATCGTCTTGTCTCAAAATACGACTTTGAAATTCATGCTCTTCAGCCTCAAGTTCTGCTATGTCGTCAAGCAGGATTCTACCGCGCTGCACATTTGCGACTCGAAGATATTTGCGCGGGTGTAACTTGGGATGGCGATGTTGACCAAGTGAAAAGCCAGAGGCTATCTCAAGCTCTGATTTCACGGACGAGATTTCCCATTCCTCCGGCACCATTCCCAGCGGCGACGGCTTGAACTTGTGCGTGGCAGGGTCGCGCAGTTGACCGTGCTTGTCAATGCCGTGCGTGAGAAGATCGTGCATCAGGCCGGTCTTGATGCGCTGGTATTTGGCGATGAGCGCCTTGGTCTGCTCAATGGCGTGGTCAACGGTAGCAAGGATGGCGGCGATGGTGGATTGTTCATGCTCATCAACGGGCAGATAAACTTCCAGCCCATCGAGTTCGGTTGAGTTGATTGCAGAAAAAGTTGAGCCTTGTGACTTGCGCTCAAACTCTGGCTTGATGAACCGCAAGTAATAGTGCAGGTATTGGTCGTCAACTGCTTTAGGAACAATCGCCGCTACACCACGCCCGATGCAATAGTCCGTATCTGCCACATTCACATCGCCGACAGGTGCGCGCACGCTGAACAAAATGGAGCCTTTGGGAGCAATTTTGAGTGGAGCAGAGCAGTATACTTCTGGCATCGGATAAATCGCGCCAAACTGGGCGCATCCTTGCAGGAACGGCATCCCTTCGCCATTGTCGTTGTAGTAACGCGACTCAGGCGACTGCCCCATTATCAAATTGGCGATACGGCCCAATGGTTTGGTTTCCCAAGTCATTCGATGTAACTCAACTTTTCCAAGAAGCTTGTCAGCGCCCCACTGCTCTGCGTTCGTTCTATTCCCAGCCCGCGCGCCGAAGTCGCATACTTGATCCAGAGGTTGTCTATCACCGCCACCGCCGCCCGTTTCTCTGCGTCGAGGTAACGCCCCAACTGCTCTGTCACCCAATCATGGTGCTTCTTCAAAATCAACTCACGGGCCTCCACTTCGGAGATGACGCCGCCCACCGAATCGGCCAGGCGCTCAATGCTCTCCAGCCAGCGTTCCAGCGTGGCAATGTCTTTTTTCAAGCGGTTGGCTTTGGCGGCCTGCTCCTTTTCGGCGGCGTCGGCCTTTTTGCCTTTCCTTCTCGCGCCGGCGGGCGCGGCCTCGGGTTCCAGTTGCGCCAGTTCCCTGCGCGCCTGTTCGAGCAGGTATTGTCTTTCCAGCGTCACTTCTTCCGGCCCAAATCGCTTGAGCTCGAGCTTGACCTGCAAATCGAATTGCGCTTGCTCCAGCGCCTTGCGCCGTTCCTTGAGTTTGGCTTCGGCCTGCTTGAGCGCGGCGAGCGCCGCCTCGCACGCCTGCACGGCGTCTTGTGGCGGGGGTTCGTCGCTTTCGTCGAACTTTTTCAAAATCGTTTCCAGCAAGGTGCGCACCTGGGACGGTGAAAGCTCCTGGCCTTCTTGTGCTTCATCGTCCACCACATCGCGGGCGACCTGCGCCGCTTCCTCCGCCGCCGTTTCCAGCTCCGCCTCTTGCGCGCTCACGGCAGCCTCCAGGCTTTCAATCTCTGCCGCTTCCGCGCGAAAGAACGTCTCGATCAAATACGAGTCGGGGATGAGCGTGGGACTCCACCCGTTTTGCAGCATGGTTTTGAGGTCGTACTTGATGCCGTCCCACCAATTGACAAACACGCCCGCCACCTGAAAGCGATCCAGCACGCCCGGCGGCGTCAGTTGCTGCTTGAGCGATTCGATGAGCGTTTGCCGGACGGCGGGGAGTTGCTCGCCCCTGAGCGTGAGATACGCGGCGGCGCTTTCCTTCGCAAAGCCGCCATTGGCCTCAGTCTGTTCGGGCGAGGTCTTGGCAAGTTGAGCGAAATCGTCCTGCGCGGTCTGCCACCACGCCGACAGCCGTTCGCGCATGGCCGCCAGCGTGCCCTGAACGCGCGGCTCGGCCTCAATCGCCTGCCGCAGCGCGTCCTGGCTGGTAAGCGCCGGCTTGAAATCGTAATAGCGCGCGTCCCGCTCGACAAACACCAGTTCCGGCGCAATGCCGAATTTGTCCAAGAGCGCCCCGCGCGCTTGCACTTCGGCTCTGGGCACACCGCCCACCAGGTGCGCGCGCACGTCTTCGGGTTCCGGGTCGGGCGTGTTGTCCACGTAGCGGCGGATGTTCAAATTCCAGTCGTTCGCCTCAATCTCTTGAACGTCCACCAGACGCGAATATCGGGCGACCTCTTCTTTGGCGTGAAAGATATAGGTGATTTTCTCAATGTCTTCGGGGCGCAGGCTATTTTGATTTTTGCCTTCGGCGTACTCGGCGTCGGCGTTGATGAAAAACACCTTGCCCCTGAGCGCATCGGGCTTGTTCTTGTTGAGCGCCAGGATGCACGCCGGAATGCCCGTGCCGTAAAACAACTTTTGCGGCAGGCTGATGATGGCCTCGATCACGCCGCCGTTATCGGTGAGCATCCCACGGCGGATGTCCTTTTCCTTGCCGCCTCGGAACAGCACGCCGTGCGGCATCACCACCGCGCCGCACCCTTCCGAGTTCAAGCTGGCAAGCATGTGCTGGACAAACATCAGGTCGGCCTTTTTGCCGGTCTCGGGCGCAAAGCCGTACTTGAACCGCTCAGGCCGCTTGCACTTCGTCCCGTCATAGTTCTGCGCGAACGGGGGATTGGCAATGACCCTGGAAGCCTGGCGCAACTCGCCCCGTTCCACGTTCAGCGGGTCTTCGAGCGTATCGCCGAACTCGATGTGGTGCGAGGGCAGGTTGTGCAGAATCAGGTTCATCTTGGCAATCGAGACGACCGCGCCGTCGTTATCCTGCCCGTACAGGTCAAGGTTCTCGCCGTTGCCGCCCTGCTCGGTCACATACTGGCTGCTCTGGATCAACATGCCGCCCGATCCAACCGTCGGATCGTAAATGCTCATGCGCTCGGCGGGCCGGATCAACTGCACCATCAGCCGCACGACGGTGGGCGGCGTATAAAACTGCCCGCCCTTTTTGCCCGCCGCGTCGGCAAAGTATTTGATGAGGAACTCGTAAGCCGCGCCCAGCAGGTCGGGAAATTCAAAGTTGTCGTTCACCAGCACAAACTGCGGATCGTTAAAGTGGTCAATCAGGTCTTTGAGGTCAGAATCGCGCACCTTGCGCTTGCCGTTGATTTCCTCGTTGAAATCAATGTGCCGGAGCACGCCGCGCAGCGGCTCGTTGGCATCCTCCAGCGCCTGCAACGCCTTGTTCAGCATCTCGCCGATGTTTTGTTGCAGGTTCTTGATCGCGGGCTGGGGCTGGCCGTTCTCGTCGCTAAAGCCCTCATGCCAGCGGGCGCGGGGCGGCACGTAGAACGTGATGCCGTAAGTGATCTTGTCGCCCAGCACCTCGGCCAGTTGTTCGGGCGTGAGCAGCTTGCCGTACCGCCGGCGATAGCGTTCGCGCGCCTCGTCGAACACGTCGGACATGCGCTTGAGGAACAACATCCCAAAGATGTATTCCTTGTATTCCGCCGCGTCCATCTTGCCGCGCAAAATGTCGGCAGCGCCCATCAGGAAGGATTCAAGCTGGGAAAGGGTGATTTTGTTGCGGGTCATAGTGAGTCAATTCTACAGATATAGTGAGCAATGGTCAAACGTCGGCGGCGTCAAGGGACGGTCGGGCCTGGCGCGACTGCGGCAAGTGCGCTGAAAATGAAATCCTGCAAGGCGTATCCTTTCTGACTGGAATCTTCGCCCATTCCAGATAGGCCCAGACTCGCGGCAAGTTGTTCTGGAAAGTCAGGAGGTGGCTCTGCTGCTGGCCCACTAGCAAGTCGCATGAGTGCGCTAGCGGCACTAGTGCGGACACCTATGTCTTCGCCTCCCAACGCAACGCACAAAGCATTGATGATTTCCGATCGAGGAGTTGCGTGCCCTAGCGAGCTGGCGGAATTGGCACGGACATCACTACTTTCGTCATTGAGCGCGACCAGCAAGCTAGTAACGACCCCTGGCTGAGCAGTACTGCCACCAAGTGCTGTTGCTGCGCCGGCGCGGACAGTCTCACTATTGTCTTTAAGTGCAGTCAACAGGATGGCCACCCAGTCAACTGAGAGCATGGCATGACCAAGTGCTTCGGCGGCTCGATAGCAAACGGCTTTGCTTTCATCTTTCAACGCGGCTACTAAGGCGGCGGCGACCTCTGCGGTGAGGAATGCCCTACCGAGTGCCGAGGCGGCAGACTCTCGAACGCTTGCACTCTCATCCTTCAGTGCGGCGAGTAGAGTGGCGACGATCCCCGGTTGATCTATAGCATTTCCAAGTGCAAAAACTGTTTTAGCGCGGACGTCCTCACTTTCATCCGTCGTGGCAGCCAAAAGGGCAGCAACAACATCGGGTTGAGTAGTAGCTTCATGGAGTATATCAGCCACACAAGCGCGAGTATCTTTGCTCTCATCCTTCAACGTGGCGAGCAAGGCAATAACCACTTCAGGCTGGTTAGTGGCTAGGCGGAGTCTCTTGGTAGCTGTCGTGCGATTGATCTCACTTTCGTCTTTTAGTTCTGCAAGCAGGACTTGAACGTCCTCTGCCGAGAGAATGGCACCGCTGATCATCTCGGCAGTATGACCATACACGGCCTTGCCTAAAGATTTCACCTTGATAATCTGTTCAGTGATAATCTCGGATTGCAGTGTAGTTCCACTAAACACAAAGTCCATACTGGCATCCAAATCATCGCTTCCTTCTTGAGGGACAAGGACGACAAAGACCCCTACTTGATTGATGACATTAATCGGGGCAAAAGTCAATCTCCAGCGTATTATATTGCCATTTTCATCTACTATCGCGGTGTACGCAGGAACAAGTCCCTCTGATCGAGCTGTACCCCAGTAAAGCGCACGTGCACGCATAGTAAATCCGTCTCTGGCTTTTAGAGTAGCAAGTAGATCAGTGATAGACTCCATAGAGAGGGGGACACATCCAAGCGCAGCAACAGCACTCCACCAACTAAAATCTCTTTCATCTCTCAGCGCCATGAGCAAAACTTCTCGCATGATACTTTCAGCCTGGCTACCGCGCAGAGTCGACGCGATCTGCGCGATATGTTGCTGCAAAGGGGTGTATTCTCCCAATTTGTAAAGCCACAAGTCGATAAACTTCTGCACAATCACTCGACACAATGACGGCCCTACATCCTGATCTCCCAACAGACGTACTGCAAAAAGCAAATCACGGTGCAAGATGTCTTCATAAGGACTGGGGCCACCCAAGTTCTTGCCCAAAATCGCTTCTTCCACCAGCGCGTCCACATCGTCAGGGAATTCCATTCCGTAAAAGCCAATAGCGAGTAGAATCGGCTCTTCCCAACGTGGGCGGTGCAGCTTGTTGCGGATACGCTTGGCGGCTTCGCGGGGGCGGGCTACTAACCACCGCGCGGCAAAATACTCTTCAAACGTCAGGTGCATAAAGCCATAGCGACGCGGCGCGCACTCCACAAATAACCCCGTGTGCTGGCGGATGCGCACTAGAAAATCATCCACGGCAGATTCCACGTCGGGGTGATCGGATGGTTGTCCTCGCAATTGACCCACGACGCTTGCCAGTTGCGCTTTGACCTCGCCTTCGGTCGCAATGCCCGCCGGTTTTTCCTGGTGCATCCAGGCGGCCAGTTCCGCCAGCAAGCGGTTCGCGTCAGCCTCACGTACCAATGCCGCTTGAGGGATGCCGCGCGCCAGTTCCCAGTCGCGGATAAGGGTATCGGCGGCCAGCCGGTAAAGCTCGATGCGGCGCTGTGGCAGTCGAGCGCCTGTGCGATGGATGAGTGCGAGCACACGCAAGAGCAGCGGGTTGGCCGCCAGCCGTTTGACGCCAGGAGTGGATTGGATCGCACGCAGGATGTCGTCAATTTCGGCCTGGGCTTTTTGCGCTTGTGCCTGCGGAGCCAGTTCGGGCGTCTGGAAACGCTCGACCGCGTTGCACCACAGTTCAAGGAAACGCTGAATCTGCGCGTCGTTCATGTCTCGCACGCAATAGTGGGGCATGTCGCCGGCAAGCGGCGCGGTGCGATAGACCGCCACGCGCGAGGTCACGACAAAGCGATTGCCTGTGTGTTCGTGTGTGCGGATCAAGGTGTCAATCTGCGCCGCGATCTCGGCTCGCTGCGAAGGCTCAATGACCTCGTCCAGCCCATCCAATAGCATGAGGCATTTGCCCTGGTCAAGCCACTCGCGCATCAGCGCGGCAATGGCAGGATCGGCATCCTCTTGGCCGCGCACGCAAGCTGGAACATAGTCCACCAGCGAGCGGCCATTGCCTTGCTCGGCATAGTGGGCAATACGAAGATAGACGGGCAATCGAACCGGCCCCAGGTCGGGTATCTCCGGTTCGCCATTGCGCAAAGCTTGAGCGTGACGCAGCGCCAGGTAACGCAAGAGTGTTGTCTTGCCCGCGCCAGGGTCGCCCAAGATGACGAGCTTGGCGTGCTTGCGCGCGAGTTCCGCCAGCTCGACGGGTTTGGTATCAAGCCGCGCTTCTTCCGTGGCGTATCGCGCCAGCAAGTTTTCGCGCAGGTCTTCCTTTGTCTCTGGCGTCAGGTCGTCACGCTCCTTCAGGCTTTCGTATTCATGCTCGAACAGGCGGCGGTCGAGCGTGCTCAAAGGGGCTTGCGCTTCGGCTTCGAGCGAAACGTACACATCCTGCAAACGCACCTGCACCTGCCGCACCGTCTGCATGGTTCCGCGCGGGTCGAGGTAGTAGTGCTGGTCAATCACCCAGTGGAGATAGTTGCGCAACGTCTGCTCAGTGGGTGTTGGGCCGACTTCCATCCGGCTCAGGATGGCTTCAAGGCGCAACAGCACCTCTGCCGCTAGGCCCGTGGATCGGGCCGTCTGAATCTCGGCGGCCACGGCCAGCGTCTGCCGCAAATCGGACACACCTACAAATTCTTCGCGCAGGATTTCGAGCCAGGCTACCACACCGCGCTCGGTGCGCTCCGGCTCAAAGCGTTTCGGCAGCACCTCGGCGAATTTTCCTCGCAGTGTTTCCACAGGAACAGGGTTAAGTGGATTCCATGCAATTGCCTGGACTGCGGCTTGCACCGAGGGCAGGTCAGCGAACTGGGTATCTTGGGCAACGGCGATCACGAAATCGCGGTCGGCATAATCTTCAGTCCAGCGTTTCGTCGCGCGTTCAATCGCGCTCTGGATTTGGCCGCGCAATTTGGCGTCGGAGCGCATTCCGGCAATGCGGTCGGCCAGTTCCTTCTTGCCGAGGTCTTGCACCTGCTTGGTGAGGAAATCCACGACGCCGTTGCGAACTGAATCCACCAAGCTGGACTGGACAACGGTTTGAACTGCCTTTTGAGCAAGTACAATTCCAGAGGTCGTGAGGGGATCAGGTAAAGGCATGGCAGCCTCCATCCGTGCGAGAAACGTTTCAGGGAATAGTGTACACGGATTGGAGATAGAGTCAAGCTGGCGGCGATAGGTGCGCCACACATAGTCGGAGCCTTTGAGCCGACGTCACGCCCTCGCCGCTTCGTCTGTCTTGTCGCCCCCGTGGTGCATTTCGTGCCGGACGGCTTCTTCGATGCGGATGCGGCCAGCGACGCCGTGATCGTCGAGGTGCTTGAGCTCGGAAACGTCGCGCCACTTGCCGGCCGAGATGCCATAGCGGCGCAACTGCACCTCGATTTCGCTCTCGAGCGTCTTGCGCAGATCGAGAACCAGGGATTTGATGGCAGATTTGGCAGAGTCCATAAGAGTGATTAGTGGTCAGTGATCAGTTTTGTTGGTCGAGCAGTTGGCTCAGGTCGGTGACCGGTGATCGAAAGCCAGCAGCGATCATGTCCGACAAAAGTGCGTTGGCCAGCTGGCGGGAAAGGTGGCCTTGTCGCACGCATGCAATCAACACCCCAACCGTGCCCGTCACAGGGACATGCTGCTCTCGCGCGGCATTGCGCGCGTCCAGATCGTCTGTGACCAAGAGACCCTGGCGAGGAACGGCGACAGCCAGACAGGCGCGCTCCCCAGCTCCCAATCTGGGCGGCAGGCTGGCGGCACAACGGGTTTCTTCTTCGGTCAAGGTCAGAACAGGCAACTTGGCCCATGCATCGGGCGGCAGCAATCCACTCTGTGCGCCCACTTGATATTCGAGCATCACAGCCGGTGTGGTGCAGGCCGCCTTGCCCCACAGGCGTGTGACCAAGTCGGCTCTGTTCACCAGGGCCAGATTGGTCAGCACCGTATTGTCCAGCAGGATCGGTCCCGTCATGATTATGCTACCCAGGTCAGTGCGGCTTGAGCGTCTGCCTCGGCTTCGGTCATATCGGCCGGCGCAGTGCGCAAGGGCACGTCAAGCCGCAGGCAGCGAGTGCGCAGGTCGAGCCAGGGCAGATTGAGCAATTCGGCGGCGCGCGCCAGGCTGATCGAGCCGGCCAGGTAATAGGCGAACACCAGGTTGTAGCGGGCCTGTGGATCGGCGATTGACTCGACTGCCTGGTCGGTCAGCCCCGCTTTCAGATCAATCTCGGGGGGCTGGGCATAATAGTGCATGACGGCGCGCATGATGCGATAGTCAACAATATCCATGATCGCAGCTTCCGGCTGGCCGTGGCTTTCAATCAGGGCCATCTGTCCTCGTTGCACATTACGAATCACATGGCGCGTGTTACGCGCCAAGTCCGTTTTACGTACAGTCTGAACCATTTCCATCATAACCTCCACATTTAGCAAAAAGGGTGTAAAATACGCATTATACATATTTTACACCCCGTTGCATGCTTTAGCAAGACCTACATCAATTCCACTATGTGACCTTTATCCAACGCACGCTGCGCAGCATCCTCGACCACTTTAAGGGCCTGACCGAGGTCTGTTACATCTTTGATCTGCCGTCCGGCCAGCAGAGTGCTGACACTGATGTGAGACACCTGGCGCGTCGAGCCGGTGCTCTTGGCTAACGCTTTTTGATGCTCGTCTCGCAGCAGTCGGGCCGCCGCCGGCAGCGCCTTGACGCCTAGATCGGCCAGCGCGATGAGCCCCTTGTTGACCGCGCCCTCGACCGCCTGGCGGAAGACATCGCCGGAGTTGGCCTGCCCGCGACTCGTCTCCAACGCTTCTTTGATTTTGCGGAGTGTGGGCGCGCCGTCTGACCAGGCATACTGAACACCCGCCCCCACCAGTTCGGTCGGGTCTACCGCGACGACCTCGACGATCTGGAACATCATGCGGTCGAGCACGTCGGGCGAGCAGGGCCATGAACGCTTCCTCGGCGCGGATAAACGCGTCTATCTCTGCGCGATGATCATGATAGTAAGCCAGTGCAGCATACACCTCGCCCAATTCCAGACTAGACTCGGTTGCGATCTCGTCGGGATCG